>Ga0335078_10003353_pt1 | contig 23880 bp, 27 predicted proteins | sample Lox_Sample_32_FD_206711 | JGI IMG/M metagenome (GOLD analysis project Ga0335078, IMG submission 206711) | Soil microbial communities from Loxahatchee National Wildlife Refuge, Florida, United States - Lox_Sample_3.2 | ecosystem: Environmental > Terrestrial > Soil > Wetlands | place: USA... | reverse complement strand
ACGCGTGCACGTCAGCCTTCGCCAAGATCCGCGGCACTCGCGGCGGAGGGCCGGTGGGGTCGTGGGTCTACCAGCACCGCACGTTCCTGCGCATCGCCTCGGTCGCGGTCGCGGCCCTGGTGTTCGTTCTCATCTCCTATCCCTCGGCGCTGGTAGTGCTCACGATCGTCCTGGTCCTGCTCGCCGTCCTGGGGCTGATCGAACTGATCGGCCGACCGGCCGAGCCGGGCCGGTCAAAGCCAGCAGGACCAGGCCCGGCCGTACATGCCACGGCCACCCCGGCGCATCAGGCCGCCGAGCGCGGGCATGGCGGCCTGACGGCCGTGGGCAACGGAACCCGCGCCAGCCGCCCGCCACAGACCCGCTGGGCTTGGCCCTGGTCGCGGAAGCATCGCTAAGAACTGGACGACACGGGAACCTCCCGGTCCCAGGCCTGGGCGGCCATCTGGACGGCTTCCCACGGGCTGCCCAGCGGCGGGGTGTACGACAGGTCGAGGTCACTCAGGGCCTCGACCGTCATGCCGCTGTAGACGGCGGTGGCGGCGATGTCGACGCGCTTGGCGATCTCGGCGTGCTTGTGGCCGAAGAGCTGCATGCCCAGCAGCCGGCCGGTGCGCCGGTCGCCGGTGACGCGCATGGCGATGTGGTGGCTGCCGGGGTAATACGCCTTGTGGTCGTCGGCGCCGGACTCCACGGTGACCGGGTCGAATCCGGCGGCGAGTGCCTCCTGATCGCGCAAGCCAGTTCGGGCGGCGGCCATCTCGAAGATCTTGACGACCTGGGTGCCAAGACTGCCAGCGAACTCCCGGTCGCGGCCGAGGGCGTTCTCGCCGGCTACCCGTCCCTGCTTGTGGGCGGTGGTGCCGAGCGGGAGATAGGTCTCGCCAAGGAGCCGGTGATGGGTGACGACGCAGTCCCCGGCCGCGAATACGTCGGGCAGGCTGGTCCGCATGCCCCGATCGACGAAGATCGCGGCCCGGACGCCGGTAGCCACGCCGGCGGCCCTGGCGAGGCGGGTGTCCGGGCGGACGCCAGTGCTGACCAGGACCATGTCCGCAGCGGTCGTCAGCCTCTGCCCGTCAGCGGCGGTTGCCTCGATGGCGAGCCGGCCAGCCTGACCGAGCCCGGCCTTGGAGATGCCGTTCACGACCGCTCCGGCGTGTACCTGGACGCCGTGCGCGGCCAGTTCGGCGTGCACGAGTGCCCCGAGCGCCGGGTCCACGGTGGGGAGCACTTCGGGCAGCTGCTCGAACTGGGTGACCTTCAGCCCGCGGGCGGACAGGGCCTCGGCCATTTCGAGGCCGACGTACCCGGCGCCGACGATGACCGCGCTGGCGGGGGCCGACTGCTCAAGCGTGTGCATCACGGCGAAAGTGTCGCCCATGGAGTGCAGCAGGTGCACGCCGTCGCCCGGGCCCAGCTGGTCCAGGCCGACGATCGGAGGCCGCACGGGCAGCGCGCCGGTGCCGACGATCAGTTTGTCGTAGCTGAGCAGTTCCTCGGTGCCGTCCGCGGCGGTGACCAGGAGCTTGCGGTCCGGGACGTCGATCCGGCGGGCTGTGGTGTCCAGCCGCAGGCTCATACCGCTGGCTTCGAGATCGGCGGCGGTCCGGTGCGCGAGGTTGCGCCAGTGGGTCACCTCGCCTGAGACGTAGTAGGGGATGCCGCAGATGGAGAAGTTCGGGTAGGCGTCGGCCACGACGACGGTGACGTCGGCGGACGGGTCGAGCTCGCGGGCGCGCAGGGCCGCGCTAATGCCCGCGTCGCTTCCGCCGACCATGACCAGGTGCATGCGCCTGTCCGTTCTGCTAGTCGCGGGAGCTGGCCGGGGAGCGCGCGGCCCCGGCGGTCTCGGCCGGCGGGCCGACTTCACGCGGCACGATGACGTCGGCGGCTTCGGCTGCCGTGACGTCGGGATACAGGACCCGAACCACGCCGAAGGCGAGCGCGCCACCGATGATCTGCGCCCCGATGAAGGACGGGACGGAGGACGGGGCGATACCCGCGAAGGTATCGGAGAACATTCGGCCGATGCTGATCGCGGGATTGGCAAAGCTGGCGGAGGAGGTGAAGAAGTAGGCGGCGCCGATGTAGGCGCCGACGGCCGCGGGCGCTGACCGGACCCGGCCAGACCGGGCCAAGGCCATGATGACCAGGATCAGGCCGAGGGTCGCAACGATCTCGGACAGGAAGTGCGCGCCGCTGGCCCGGTGCTTCACCGAGATGCTGACCGCGGCCAGTCCGAACATGACGTTCGCGACCACGGCCCCGGTGAAGCACCCAGCAACCTGAGCGGGCAGGTACGCTGCCGCATCCCGCCAGCGCAGCCCGCCGAACGCCGCGTCGACGAACGAGACGACCGGGTTGAAGTGACCGCCCGACACCGGGCCGAACATGAGGATGATCGCGTACAGGCCCGCCGCGGTCGCGGCCGCGTTCTCCAGCAGCTCCAGGCCTGTGTTGCCCGGCGACAGGCTGGCCGCGGCAATGCCCGATCCGATCACCGTGGCCGTCAGGAAGGCACTGCCGGCGAACTCAGCGGTCAGCCGCCGCCACAGCGCGGTCTCGGCCACCTGGGGCCCTTCGGGTCTGTATTGATGCTGGTCGATACAACTAGCTTGCCAGTCTGCATAGATATCCGTCAACATAGAGGCATGTCAATGCAGGAGGCGGTGCGGGGCCTGCCGATCGCCGGCATCACCGGCCCGGACGGCTGCGCTCGGCCGGCCCTCATCGGCGACCCGATCGGGGAGGACGCCGCAGCCGGGCTGGCCCAGGTGTTCAAAGCCCTCGGAGACCCGGTGCGGCTGCGGCTGGTGTCCCTGATCGGCGCGCGGCAGGGCGGCGAGGTGTGCGTCTGCGACCTGACCAGCGCCTTCGACCTGACCCAGCCGACCATCAGCCACCACCTCAAGGTGCTGCGCGAGGCCGGGCTGATCGACAGCGAGCGGCGCGGGACCTGGGTCTACTACCGGCTGCTGCCCGCTGCGCTGGAGCGGATGGCCGCGCTGCTGGCCGTCCCGGCCGACTAGCTTTCCTGCTGGCGGGCGGGATGCCGCCCGTAGTGTCTCCTCGACGCTGGCGAAGGCGCGAGCGGTGAGCCACAGCGGTGCCATCAGACCGGACGGGTCCGCTCGCAGACCCTACGACCAGGCCTGCCGTTGCCGCTACCGGTGCGGACCGGCTGGATACGCGGGCGGTTTTACGGCCTGGATGATCACGGAGTGCAGGTAACTCCCGGCCGCGGATGTCGGGGTGATGCTGATGTCGGCGAAGCCCGCCGCGCCGAGCAGGCCGCGGTACTCGCTCGCGGTGAGGGTGCCCGCCACGCAGCCGACTTGCCGTTCGGCACTGGCACGCTCGGCCGGGCCGGCGTTTTCGTCGGCGATGACGTCGCTGACGCCGAGCCGGCCGCCGGGCCGGAGCACGCGGTAGGCCTCGGCCAGGACCCTGGCCCTGGCGGCGCACAGGTTGATAACGCAGTTGGAGATGATTACGTCGACGTGATCGCTGGGCAGCGGGATGTCCTCGATGTGGCCGTGCACGAAGCGGGCGTTCGCGACACCGGCACGGTCGGCGTTGCTCCGGGCCAGCGCGAGCATGTCAGCGCTCGCGTCCAGGCCGTAGGCCAGGCCACCCGGGCCGGCTCGCCGGGCGGACAGCAGGACGTCGAGGCCGCCGCCCGATCCCAGGTCCAGGACGGTATCGCCGGGCCGGATGCCGGCGACGGCGACCGGGTTGCCGCAGCCGAGGCTGACCTGGAGCGCGTCGTCGGGGACGCCCTCGTCGGCGGTGTAGGCGGCCGGGCCGAAGCAGCCTTCGGACGCTCCGCCGTCGCCGCCGCGGATGCTCTGCCCGGCGAGGGCGGTCCGGGCGAGCGCGGAGTAGCGGTCGACGACGGCGTCACTGTGCTGGCCTGCGGTCACTGGCGGGCTCCTCGGAGTGGCTGGGCTGTCTCTGGCGGCGCGGGGGCCGGCTTGCCCATGACCAGGTCGGCTGCGGTCGGGAAGCAGCTCACGCAGGCGTCGTTGACCCGGTAGTAGCTGGCCGTGCCGCGGTGCTCGGCGAGCACGAACCGGACCTCGGACAGGACCTTGAGGTGCGCGGACACTGTGGACTGGCCGACGTCGACGGCAGCGACGATCTCGCCCACGTTCATGGGCACGCCGCGGCGGGCGAGTAGGGAAACGATCTGGACCCGGGTCGGGTCCGCGAGCGCCTTGAACCAGCTGGCGAACTCGGCGGCCGTTTCCCGGTCGAGCGGCCCAGAAGAAGTAGTCATCGTTAATCGACGATAGACGATAAATCAGGCCGCCGCCAGCCGGGCCGCACGTTGCGGCCTCCTGGCGCGCTGCAGGGGCTGGCGGCGATCAGACCACCGAGCTGCGGCGCTCGATGAGGATGACGTCCCGCCACCGCCCGTGGTGGCGGCCGAGGCGCTCACGGACTCCCACTTCGCGGAAGCCGGCCGCCCGGTGCAGGGCGAGGCTCGCGGTGTTCTCGGGAAAGATGCGGGACTCGATCGTCCAGATCCCGGCGGCCTCGGTCGAGGCGATCAGCGCGGCCAGCAACTCGCGGCCGACGCCGCGACCGCGGGCCGCCGGGTCGACGTAAACGGAGTGCTCGACCACCCCGGCGTAGACCGGCCGGCCGGACACGCCGCTGACGGCCGTCCAGCCCAGGACCTGTCCGCCGCTTGTGGCGACGTACCGGTGGGCGGGCAGCTTGCCGGCGACGAAGGTCTTCCAGTCCGGCATTTCAGTCTCGAACGTCGCATTGCCCTCATCCATGCCGGACTTGTAGATCGCCAGGACCGGGCCGCGGTGCGCGCCGGTCATGGCCTCGATCCGCACCGGCTCAGCCGACGGGGACCGCGACCGGGCTGCCGATCAGCGCGCCGAGGCTGGCCAGTGCCTCGGTCCTGGCCCGGTAGTAGACCCAGACGCCGCGCTTCTCCCGGTCGAGGAGCCCGGCTTCGTGCAGCACCTTAAGGTGGTGACTGATGGTCGGCTGGGACAGGTCGAAGGCGTCATTGAGATCGCAGACGCAAGCCTCCCCGCCCTCGCGGGAGGCGACGAGCGACATAAGCCGCAGCCGGACCGGCTCCGCCAGGGCCTTGAGCAGCGGCGCGACCACCTCCGCCTGCTCTTCGGACAACGGCTGGGCGGCCAGCGGCGGGCAGCACGCTACCGGATCGGCCGGGCCCAGCACGATCAGAGACTTCGACATACATCTATATTGACAGAGTCCGATGTCTGTGGCAAGGTCGGCACCAGCAAGACATAGACACACATCGATATCCGGAGGTTCTCATGAGCGGCCGAGTCCAGCTCGCCATCAACGTCGACGACCTGGAGGAATCCATTGCCTTTTACAGCAAGCTGTTCGCCACCGAGCCCGCCAAGCGGCGCCCCGGCTACGCCAACTTCGCCATCTCCGAGCCACCGCTCAAGCTCATCCTGATGGAAAACCCGGGCCAGGGCGGCAGCCTCAACCACCTGGGCGTCGAGGTCGCCGACACCGACGCCGTCGACGCCGAGCAGACCCGCCTCGCCGCGGCCGGGCTCGCTTCTGTCGACGAGCGCGACATCACCTGCTGCTACGCCAAGCAGGACAAGTTCTGGGTGCAGGGCGCGCCTAACGGCGAGAGATGGGAGATCTACACCGTCCTCGAAGACAGCCAGACCTTCTGGGGCCAGGACGGCGAGCTGAGCTGGAGCAACACCGACGCCGCGCTCGACGCCCGCCCGCAGTGCGGCGGTGGGTCCGGCCAGGCCGAGGGTGCCGGTACGGCTGGTGCATCAGCCGGGCAGTGCTGCTGAACTCCGACGGAGTCGTCCGGGCCGCTTGCCCCGCTTGTCACCCGTGATCAGGCCCGCCCCGGCCAGCACCCTGGTGATGCGAAATCGTCGGCTGCGTCCGCCGCAGCGGGCCCTGCATGTCGCAGGTGCACACCTCACCCTGCGCCGCGACCATCGGCAGGAGCCGAAGCCGCACCGGATCAGCCAGCGCCGCGAATACCAGAGCCAGCTCGGCCGCCACACCCGCGGGGACCTTTGAGTGCCGCCCAGAGGCCGTTGGACCCTTCAGCGACATGGCCTCGGGGTGGACGCTGGTCGTGACTGAGGAGCGAGAGCCATGGCCTCATCACAGGAAGTTCTCGCCTCGCGCCATGATGCTGCCGCCGGACCCCGACAGCGGGAGCGCTGGGCGGACAACCTTCGCGTGCTGGTCATCGCGGTGGTCGTGGTATTCCACACGGCCGTGGCCTACCTCGGGAACACAGCTGGAGACTGGTACTACATGGATCGGACAACATCCAAGGTCTGGTCCACTGCGTTCGCGCCGGCTGCCGTCATCTCGGTTTATGCGCTTGGGCCGTTGTTCCTGGTCGCCGGCTGGTTCTCGGCCCGTTCACTGGCGCACAAGGGCGCCGGGGCGTTTGCCCGCAGCAGGCTGCTGCGACTCGGGATTCCGCTGATTGTCTTCATCTTCCTGATCGACAGGATTGCCGCCTACCTGGGTGACCTTGGCCGGGACGAGCACCCCACGCTCTCTCGCTACTGGGGCGTGCCGCCCCAGTCGGGCGGGCCATACGAGGTCGGGTCGTTGTGGTTCGTGGCAGCGCTCCTGGCCTTCTCGCTGGCATATGCCCTGCTGCGGCGTATGCGCCCGCTGCCAGTTGCGCGCCGGTGGTCCGGGGCGCAGGTCATGGTGGCTGCCGCCCTGCTGATCGCGGTGGCTGTCGCCCTGCTGTGGCAGCGGTGGCAGCTGGGCGACGCTCACACGTTCATGAAGATGCAATTGGGCGAGTGGCCCCAGGGGGCGGCGTTGTTCGCTCTCGGGGTGTGGGCGGGCGAGTCCGGGAGCCTGGAGAACCTGACCGCCTGGGCACGTCGGCTGGGCTGGACCGCCATGGCAGCGGCGGCACTGTGGGCGGCCCTGGGCGTCTACCTGGAGACGACAGGGCATGTTGAGTCGGCCTTCCACGGCATGGGCTGGCTCGTCATCGTCAACGTGCTGCTCTACGGCATCATCTCCGTTGCCTTCACCGTGTGGTTCATCGCCTTGATCCGGGCGCGATGGTCCGGTGGCGGCCCGCTGCTTGCCCGCGCCGGGCGGGCGTCGTATGCGGCGTACGTCCTGCACTCGCTGGTGCTCACCGCCGTCATGGTGGCATTCGCGTCGCTGGCGCTCGCTCCGCAGCTGGCTTTCCTGGCCGTGGCCGTAGTTGCGGTGCCGGCCTGCTTCCTGGCCGGCTATGCGGCAACGCGAGTGCCTGGCATCTCCCGGGCGCTGTGACTGCCAGAGTCGTGACGATACGCGTCAGCAGGGGACACGGGCATGACACGCCCACATCCTTATTCCGTTAGAGCCGGGTCTAGGAGACTTTTGTCCCTGGCGGGCGGGGCCGCGTCCTGCGCGGCCGCGAGACGAACCCGGCTGCGCCGCGCTAGTCGGGCTGGCCTGAAGGCTGGGTGGCCGCAGCGAGGCTCTTGATAGCCCATCCGGCCGTGGCCGCCGCGGCTGCCTGGTCCAGGCCGAGGTAGTCCTTCCAGTACAGCCACGCCATCGGGGACGTCAGGAGCAGGACGGCTCGCAGCAGAAACTGCGTGCCCGGGTCGTCTTCCGCGGCCGGGACGCCCAGTGCGGTGCGCAGCAGGGCCAGGCGCGCCTCGACGTTGGGCCGGGGGACACGCTCCGGGTCAGTGGCGGCCAGCGTCCACCGCACCACGTTCTCGAGGGCAGCCGACCGGTCGAAGACGATACGCACTGCTTCGGCCAGGTCGTCGGGGGAGGTGGGCACCAGCCCCGCGCTGACTGTGCGGAACTGATAACCGGCGAGGGCCGCGAACAGGTCTCGCTTGGTGGGGAAATGGCGGTACAGCGTCGGCTCGGACACCACTGCACGCTTGGCGACTGCCGCCATCGAGATCTCCAGCGGATGCTCTTCGTCGATCAACGCGGCCAGGGCCTCGATGATGCGCCGCTCGGTGACCGCCCGCTGAGCTTCCCGCAGTGAAACGCTTGACGTGTCAGTTGCCATACTTATGATAGTAACACTATCACCTAGTGAGAAAGGCTTCGCCATGTCTGACGTAGAAGACGTCCTGCACGGGATCTACGAGGCCGTCAACACCGGCAACCTCGCCTTGCTGGACAAGTACGTCGCTCCCGGCTACATAGAGCACAGCGAGGGATTCCGGGGAGTCGAGCCCTTCAAGCAGCAGATCAGCGGGTTCCGTGCCGCGTTCCCCGACCTGCGGGTGACCATCGACGACCTGCTCCTGACCGACGGCGGCCGGTTCGCAAGCCGGACGACCGTGACCGGCACCCACACCGGCGGCCTGATGGGCATGCCCCCTACCGGCAAGCGCATCAGCGTCGAGGCCGTCGACATCGGCCGCATCGAGAACGGCCAGGCTCAGGAGCGCTGGGGCGGCCTGAACATGTACTCGATGCTCACCCAGCTCGGCGTCATTTCCGACCCCCAGGCCGGCTAGTCACGTTCGAGCGCCTCGATGTTGGCGACGACCCGCCGCGCGTAGTGGCCGAAGATCGGGCGGCCGGCGATCCGGAACAGAGCGCCGAAGAAGAGCCCGCGCGGATTGCGGCGGAAGGTGCGCTGCCACACCATCTCGACCCGGCTGCCACGCGTGGATGGCGTCGCCTGGAGCTGCCAGCTGCTGCCGGGGTGGCCGTAGACATTGGAGCCGGTCACCGTCGCAGTGACCCGGCCGGGCTGGGACCAGTCGTAGTCGCATCGTTCCCAGTTGACGCCGATGCCAGCCTGGGTGCCTTCTGTCGCGTCGGCAGTCGTCTCGGTGAGCTCATGCACGGTGAGGTGCTCGGCGCGGACGGCGGGCCATACCAGCATGCGGTCCGGGCCGAAGTCGTAGGCGGCACGCAGGACACGTGCGGCCGAGACCGTGCTGTCGGTGACGATGCGGATGGTAGGCATGGCGGTCAGCCCGCCTGCAGGTGCCGGCCGAGGAAGTCGAGGGCCAGCTCGATCTTGGCGGCTGTGATGACGTGCCCGGTGCCGGGCAGCACGGCGATTTCCCCGTGGGCGAGCTGCCGGTAGGCCGTGACCCCGTCGTCGAGCGTGCAGTAGTCGTCGCGGTCGCCGACGAGGATCAGCGCCGGGGCAGTGATCTTGCCGAAGTCCTCGAAGGTGTAGCCAGGGGGCTGGGTGGTGCGGTGGAACGCCAGCCGCAGGTACTCGGCCCAGTGCCCGTCGCCCTGCCCGCCGTCCTGGTCGGCCTTGAGCAGCTCGAACATCGGCCTCATCTGCTCGTTGCTGGTCATCATCCGGGCGAACGCGCCAGGATCGGCCTCGGTCGCGGCGGGACTGCCGCCGAGCGTCTGCCGCATCATCGCGGCGCTGGGCGCCTGCGGGTTGAACGCGTCATACCCGGCGTCGTTGACGATCGCCTGGAACCGGTCCGGGTAGCGGATGGCGGCTATGGTCGCGGTTATCCCGCCTTCGCTGAAGCCTGCGATCAGCGGCCGGTCGAGATCGAGCGCATCGGCCAGCGCGAGGACATCGTCGGCGAGCTGGTCGAAGGTGACGACGCCGCCGTCGTGCACGGTTCTGCCGCAGCCTCGCGTGTCCGGCGCGACGACTCGGTAGCGGCGCGCGAGCGTGTCCATGTGTCCCGCGTAGGACACTGGTGTGGGAGCCCAGATCGGGTTGGTCGAGACCATGCCGCCATGCAGCAGGATGAGGGGCGTCCCCTGGCCCGCCTCGACGTAGTGGATGTCGATGCCGTTCGCGCGGCTGAAGCCGCCACTGTTCGCCGTCACTGTGGACCTCCTGGCCTGGTGGAACGTGTACGGCAAACGTAGGAGCCACCAGCCGCATGGCTCATCGGGTATTCACCCGAAGTTCCTGGTGACCGCTACGACTGCGGCCCGGCCATCAGCCCGTGCTTCAGCGCGAACAGGCTGAGCTGGGCGCGGTTCGACACCCCGGTCTTGGCGTAGATGTGCTCGATGTGGCTGCTGGCCGTCTTGGGCGAGATCACCAGCTGCCCGGCCACGGCCTTGGCGGTCAGGCCGCGGACGAGCAGCCGCACGATCTCGACCTCGCGCGCGGTCAGGCCGGCGGGCCATTCGCGCCGGCGCCGCACCCGGTGCCCGGCCGCGCGCAGGACGGCGTCCACCGCGGCGCCATCCAACCGCCCGGAGCCCACTTCAGCCCGTAGCTCGGCGGCGGCATCCGCAGCCGACCAGGCTGGCCGGTACGGGCGGGCCTCGGTGAGCGCGTGGTAACTGTCGGCGGCGGCCAGGATGCGGCCAGCGGTACCGATTGCGTCGCCGGACAGGCCGCGCGGATACCCCGAGCCGTCCAGCCGCTCATGGTGCTGCCCGGCGCTGGCGCCGAGTTGCGCCAGGCCAGCAGAGAACGACAGCATCCGCTCGGTCAGGTACGGGTGCAGCCGGACCCGCTCAAGCTCGGATTGCGTGAGGCTGCCGGGCTTGTCCCAGACTGTGTTCGAGACTCCCAGGCGGCCGATGTCGTGGACGAAGGCGGCCTGGCGCAGCTCCTCCACGTCAGCCTGCGGCAGGCCGAGGTACTGCCCCGCTTCGGCAGCCAGCTCGGCCACCCCGCGCGCATGGCCCATCAGCCACGGCGACTTCAGCTCGCTGAACTCACCGATCGCCGAGAGCGCGTCATCCAGCTCGACACCGCTGACGACCGTAGCCAGCGACGGCTCGGAATCAATCACCTGGTCCCAGCTGGCTGCGGCGTCAAGGTCATCGAAGATCAGCCCCGCCTGCTGGCAGAACATGTCGACCAGGTCCGGATCAAACTGCGTGCCGCTGCGCTCGCGGGCGACGGCAAGCGCCGCGTCCACGCCGCCGGTACGCCGGAACACCTCTACCACATCGGCGAGATTGATGAGCCGCGAGCTCATCGCAATCTGGTCACCGCGAAGGCCGTAGGCGCCCTTCCCGTCCCAGCGCTCGTAACTCTGCCTCAGGCTGGCCCGCACCTGCTCGCCCAGGCCAAGCTGCGCGGCCAGCTGGTCGGTAGCCAGGTAATGGTTCTCCGCCAGCGCTGCGAGGGCGCGGCGTCCGCCGCCGGGGAACTGCACACCGGTGAGCACCCGCTGCCGCAACGACTGGCCGGCACCCCCGACGTGCCTGAGCAGGAACGCGGCCGTCGGCCCGACCTTGCCGAAGTCGTAGCCGTAATGCGCGTCCCGCTTGACGGCCAGATCGTCTCCGAGCCACTTAGCCTGCTCATACGCGTCGGTGTGGCAGCCCACCCACGCGAGCAGGCCAGAGTAGTACATGACGCCCCGATCAGCATCGGCTACGGCCACGCTCTCAGCCAGCCGCAGCGCAACCCGGCACGCCCGGATCATGTGCTCCATCGGCTGCCCGAGACCCAGGTCGGTCCCGAGCGACAACAGGGCGACAAGTTCAGCGCGGCGAACCCTCGGGCCAGCCTCCGGACCTGCCGAACCAACCTCCCCCACACGGCGCAGACTAACACCGGACCTCGCCTTGCAGGGCGCGCGGTTGACGCCGAGCGCTTCGATGCCGGCGGCCGCTGCCGGGAGCCAGCGTCACGGTCCGGGGCGGGAGTTTCGGCAGCGGCCGCCGGTCCTGCCCCGCGGCGGGCATGAGGGGCGAGTGACGATGGCAGGCATGACGGCCCCACCCGTCGCCAGCCCGGTCGTCACGCTGCTGTTCGCGGCGTTCCTGGTCGGCTGCCTGCGCTGGAGGGACGTCCGCCCGCAGCCGCGGACTAGCCGGGCAGGTCTTCGGGCCGCTTGGCGGCCAGCTTGCCCTGGAGCACCCCCGTGGCCTGGCCGACCTCGATCATGTAGCCGTCGGGATCGCGCATGTAGCAGCGGATCTCGGCGCCGCGATCGATTGGCGGTGTCACGAACTCGGCTCCCTTGGAACTCCACTCCTCATAACACGCCTGGATATCGGCGACCCGCAGGTTCATGAAGCTGGACACCGTGCTCCCCGCCTCATAATTGACGACCGAGATATCGGGCTTGTCGGGGGTGGGGGGACCGCCGGGGTTCATCAGCACCCACGCGTTGGAGAGCTTGACGACGCAGGGGTTGTCCTCCATCACGACCTGACCGCCAAGTACCTCGGAGTAGAACGCGCGCGACCGGGCGACGCTGCGGACAGTGATGAACAACGTGACGACGAAGCCCTCCCTCGGGGCGGGCAGGTTCTCGAAGTCGATGAGCGGCGTGTGCTCTGCCACGGCTCTGCACTCCTCCTGCTTCGGCGCCGGGGAGGAACGGCCGGACTATTGCGCTGTCGGTCGAGACTGACCTACCAGTCCCCAGGTTGAAGCTGAGTAGATCTCGATGTCCCATCGGCTACTCCGACCACCGCCGGAGTGCATACCTGGCACCTGTACTTAAAAGGCGCGCTGTACCCATGGTCGGATACTCGCAGCTTTCTGCGCCTCACCCGAGACGGGTGAGATCACGGTCTCGCCAGGTCATGAAAGCCGACCTCGGGTTGGCCGTCTGTAGGCGGAGAGGGTCTGGCCGCAGTGCCTGGCGAACGATCGGGCGAACGCGCCGACGTCCTCGGGTCACGTCACTGATCGTGGCGCGGTGCAGGTGCGCAAGCGTGTAGGTCCCCCGGCAGGTAGGTAAGGAGGAACTTCGCCACGGCCAGCCTCGCTCGAGCGCCCGGTAGTCGCATCGAGACTACCGGGCGTCGCGGCTGGCGATCACGGCCCGGCGGCCTGACCGGCCTGGATTTCACTCTCTGGGACCGCCGATGCCCTGGAGGTCCCGCTGCTGCGCTCGGTCGTGATCGACGGAATTGCCGAAGGCAGCCTCGACGGTCCCGGCGAGCCGCGCGAGCTCGTCCTCGACCGCTGGCTTGTTGTCGGTATGCACGGTGCCCCGAAGGTCTTCAAGCAGCGCCTTCAGCCGTCGCAGGACCTGAATGTCCGTGGCGCCGAATTCACGGATCTCGGTGACAGCGAGAGACAGGTAGTCCGTCCAGGACCGGCCGGGGACCACGACCCGCGGAGTGCCCTGTTGATCGCGGAACTCGAGCCGGCCGCGCAGTGAGGCGGACCCGAGCCGACGCAGAACCTTCGCCAGGTGGTCGATCGACTGGATAGCGGTGGTGGGGTCGTTGATCGCCGCCGACAGCGCCTTGATTGCGACGTCAACCATGATGCGGATCGTGAAGGCCAGATCCTGTTCGGCGGTACGTTCCACTCCGAGGGCAATCATGCCGCGCAGTCGTCGGCTGGCGTTTGCCGGCAGCTTGCGGTCGGCTGTCACCGTAACGAGCGGCTGCCCGGTGGTGACGAAGTCACCGACCGCGGCCTGCAGGATCAGGAGGCTCTGATTCTTGCAGGCCCACCGGCCGAGCCCGCGGAAGCTGACGGCCTGAATAGCGCCGTCGCCCGCGCTCAGTACGGTCAGGGCAGGCTGACCTGCGGTGATCTCGGTCGCTGCCCTGCCGGTCTGGGCTACCTGGATGACCGTGCGTATCATCCGGACGCCGATGTCGCCGGCCAGGCCGGAGACTGCGACCGGCCTGAGCCGGTGTACGAACCGGCTGAAGAAAAGCAGGAAGAGGATAAGGCCCGCTGCTACCAGGGCGCCCGCGCACGTGACGCCGATGTTGGGAGCCGTCGTCGAGGTGACCTGACGCAGCAGCGTGAACGCGAAGCTGGCCGTTCCGACGAGCACGGTGAGCGTCGCCTGCAGCAGACCGTCCCGGTACCAGATTCGCATGTAGCGCGCGGAGAACGTGCCGGTGGCCATCTGTATGGCCAGCACCGTCACCGTCACCACGAATCCGATGAGGCCGACCAGAGCGCCGACTATCGCGGTCAGCACCGTGCTGGCAGTTGACGGCGCGTACCGCCACCCGGCCGGCACGGTCCACGATGTATCCGCCTGGCGAGTGAGCAGGGCCAGAAACCCGCCGATGATCAGGCCCGCGAGCGGGCAGATCCAGAGGCTTTCCCTAACGTACTGACGAGCGCGGAAGCGCGCGGCCCATGACATGAACGTCCCTAGCGTGTGCAAGGGCTGCCGTGGCAGCGCTTCCACTTACGGCCGGATGCGCACGGGCACGGATCGTTGCGGCCACGGCTGGAATCGCGCGCGGCGTATCTGCTCATGACCTCCGCGGGTGCGCGGCCCGCCCGCAGCAGGTCCGACATCATGTGCATCGGCTCGCGCACGTGCCGGAAGAACGCCTGGTATCCCGGACACAGGTAATGCTGGCCCGGCTCGCCATCGGGGGAACTCGCGAACCGGTCCTTGGGGCAGCCGCCGTTGCAGACGGCCAGGACATCGCAATCCCGGCAGTACCGGGTGAGGTTGTCGCGTTTGTCCTGGCCGAACTTGACTTGCTGCGGCAGCGCGATGAGGTCGATCAGTGGCCGGTCGCCGATGTTGCCGAGCAGGTAATCCGGCTCTACGTAGTGGTCGCAGGAATACAGGTCGCCGTTGTGCTCGAGGGCCAGCTGCTGACCGCAGGTCTTGGCGTGCACGCACATCCCGCCTGGTTCGCCGTGGTAATTGGCCAGCGCCGTGTCGAACATCTGGACGTAGACGGTGCCGACGTCATGACGGACCCATTCCTCGAACACGTCGATGAGGAACCGCCCGTACTGCGCCGGGCCGATCGACCGGCGGGTAACCAGGTCACCGTGCTGGGTGTACAGCGGCCTCCCCCGCACGCCGCTGCCCCAGCCCGCGTCGGCGATCGGCAGGGTCTTCTGGTCGGCGCGCTCGATGATCGGGATGAACTGGATGAACGTGGCGTCAAGTTCGTCGCGCAGGAACGTATACACAGCCCTGCCGTGGTCGCCGTTGACCGCGTGCACGGTGGTCAGCACGTTCCAGTCGACCTGGTACTGCTTCAGCACGTCGAGACCGCGCATGACCCGGCCGAAGGTGGCCTTGCCGCCCTTGTCCACCCGGTAGGCGTCGTGCATCTGAGCCGGCCCGTCAACGGAGATGCCCACCAGGAACTCGTTGGCCCTGAGGAACTCGCCCCACTCGTCGGTCAGCAGGGTGCCGTTGGTCTGGACCGTATTGAGGATGCGCTGGCCCGGCCGGGCATAAGTCTTCTCAAGCTCGACGGAACGGCGGAAGAAGTCCAGGCCCATCATCGTCGGCTCGCCGCCCTGCCAGGCGACCACCACCTCGGGCGAGTGCGCGTGCGCTTCCAGCAGCTGCCGGATGTAGGCCTCCTGAAGACCGGCCGCCATCCGGAACCTGCTGCCGGGGTACAGCATCTCCTTGGAGAGGAAGAAGCAGTACTCGCAGTCCAGGTTGCATACGGCTCCGGTAGGCTTGGCCATCAGGTGAAACGCGCGCGGTACCTGCGGTCTCGCACGGACTTGCCCGGCCGCGCGGTCTGCGCGCGACTGCACCGCTCCGCGGCGCGCTGACGTGACCTGGCCGGCCATCAGGGCCCGTTCAATCCCGGGCTGGCATCACGCCAGCAGGGCAAGACCATGTTCGGCTCTTCCCGGCCCATAACGGCCCCCCGTCGGAACACGTGCCAGGCCCGCCAGCCCGGGTGGTTCACTCCCGAGGCCTCTGTCAGGCCGGCCCGGTGCTCCATACCCGCTCAGCTGCGATCACATGTCCGGGACGGACGGAAATCATCGCCCGCTGCCTCCGCAGGCTGCAGGCCAGCGGCCGGCAGCTTCCGCCGATGGCCATGCTCCCTAGGCGGGCTCGTGCCAGGGAACGCCGTCCGGCAGCAGGCTGTCGGCTTCCTTGGGCCCCCAGCTCCCCCTGGGATACCGATGCAGCGGGACCGCGTCGCCGAGAATCGGGTCGACGACGCGCCATGCGTTCTCGATCGTGTCCTGGCGGGCGAAGAGCCACCGGTCCCCGGCCAGGGCGGCGCCGATGAGCCGGTCGTAGGTGCGCATGTCCCCGGCGGGAAGCTCGGCGAAGGTAAGGTCCTCATGCTGCACCGCCCACCCGGCGCCCTGCTTCTTGCCGGCCAGCCGCAGACCCACCTGGGCGTCGGGGTAGACGCGGAACCGCAGCGAGTTGGCCACGGCCGTCGGCTCGAGCCCGAGCACGTCGTGCGGAGGCCGGCGGAACCGTATGTACACCTCGGTGGCGGTCACCGGCATGCACTTGCCGGCCCGGATCACGATTGGCACGCCGGACCAGCGCCACGAATCGGCAGCCAGCCGCACCGCGACGTAGCTCTCTGTCGTCGAGCGCGGGGCGACGCCATCGACGTCGAGGTAGCCGTCGTACTGGCCGCGAACGGTGTCGTGCGGGGTGAGCGGCCGCAGGGCACTGATAAGTTCCGCTTTCGAGTCCCGCCAAGACGTCATGCCGTGCCCGTGCGGCGGGTCGGCCATCACGCTCGCCAGGATCTGGAGCATGTGATTCTGCAGCACGTCCCGGATCGCGCCCGTCCGGTCGTAGAACCGGCCGCGGTCGGACACGTCGAACGCCTCGGCCATGGTGATCTGGATGCTGTGGACGTGGCCGCGATCCAGCAACGGCTCCAGGATGGAGTTGGCGAACCGGGCGAACAGCAGGTTCTCAACCGGGTCGAAGCCGAGCCAGTCGTCGACGCGGTAGATGGCCGACTCGGGGTAGTACTTCTCCATCAGCTGGTTCAGCTCCTGCGAGCTGGCCAGGTCGCTGCCGAACGGCTTCTCCACCATGACCCGTGCGTTCGCGGCCCGGCCAGCCTCGGAGATGCCCTGCGCGATGCGCCCGAATAGCGGTGGCGGCACCTCCATATAGAACAGGACGTTCTTCCCCTCCCCGACAGCATCTGACATCGCCTTGTATGTCGCCGGATCATCGAGATCACCGTCCACGTACCGCAGCAGGCTCAGCATCCTCGCCGCGGCCGGCGCCTTCGGGTCCATCTTGTTCAGCCTGAGCGAGGCCGTCGCGTAGTTACGGAACTGCTCAAGACCCCAGCCGCTCTTCGCGACCCCGACCACCGGGACGTCGAGCATCCCGCGATCGACGAGTCCGACCAGGGCAGGGAACGTCTCGAGCTTGGCCAGGTCCCCAGTCGCCCCGAATATCACCAGGGCATCTACCTTGTCTGCCGGCATGTCGGCTCCTCGCTATCGCGCCTGATAGCTCCATCTGACCCCGGCAGCAGGACCCGCACCCCACCCGAAGCAGGTGATGCTCGGGGCCCCCTGCGCCCCCGGTCGCCCGCCGTCCCGCTCGCAGGCCGGCGGCGCCGGTTAGCGATGCCGGGAGACTGCGGTAGCGGCGCGCGGTGCGGTCCCCTCCGCTGGCGCGCCGCGCTGCGCGGGCGCCCATACTGCGCCAGCCGCGCCGAGCCGCTCCGCGATGTGCTCGCCGACCCGTATGCCGTTCGCGATCGCGGTGAGGCCCGGATTGACCGCGCCGATGCTCGGGAAGAAGCTCGTGTCGGCCACGTACAGGTTGTCGAGCTCGTGCGCCTTGCAGTTCACGTCGAGCACCGAGCTGGCAGGGTCGCCGCCGAACCGGCAGGTGCCCGCCTGGTGCGCGCAGCCCGCCAGCGGGATGTTCATGCTCATGTAGAAGTTCTTGTGCAGCACGTGATGCTTGGCCAGGCCGAGGTGGTTAAGTAGCTGGGCGAACTCGTGGTAGAGGCCAGCTGCCTCGGATTCGTTGCTTTCACTGTAGTTGAGATGGATATTCCCGTTCTCATCTACGGTGACCCGGTTACCGGCCTTGGGCAGGTCCTCGGTCGTGAGCCAGAAGTCCACCGCGTGACGGGCGGCCTCATCGAGACTCCAGTGCGGGATCAGCTTGGTCAGGTGCGGCTCCTCGCCCTTCATCGCGCCGCCGCTGGACTTGCCCAGCATCTGGATGTTGCCCAGCGGCCACTCCCGGTCATCGCCGGGCAGGTAGAAGTCGTTCAGTCCCAGGGTCTTCTGGAAGACGGTGTCGTTGTCTTCCGGGCTGAACGCGGAGATTGCCTTGCTGATGTGGAACATGTAGTTGCGGCCGACCTGGTCGGAACCGTTGGCGAGCCCGGCCGGGTGCTTGTCGGAGGCCGAGCGCAGCAGGATCTTCGCAGTGTTCGCCGCGCCGGCCGCGAGCACGACGATGTCGCCGGTGTAGACCTCCTCCTTGCCGTCGCCGCCGTGTTCGACCACGACACCCGTCACGGTCCGGCCGGACGGATCGGTCTGCAGCCGCATTACCTCGGAGTTCACCCGCAGCGTCACGTTCGGCAGGTCCAGGAGCGGCCGGACGGCGATCACCTCGGCGTCGGACTTGGCGTGCACCAGGCACGGGTAGCCGTCGCAGGTTGCGCACCGGATGCAGGTGCTCGCCGGCCGGTCCGCCTCGTTCAGCAGGATCCCGCACGGAGCGTGGAACGGGTGGTAGCCGGCCTCGGCCAGCACATCGTGGATCCGCTGGATCCGCGGCTCGTGTGACACCGCCGGCCAGGGATACTGCCGCGACGCCGCGCCCTCGGTCGGATCCTCGCCGTGCTCGCCGTGCACCTGGTACAGCCACTCTGCCTTGGTATACCAGGGCTCGAACTCGGAGTAGCTGAGCGGCCAGGCCGGGGAGATGCCGTCGACGTGCTTGATCTCGCCGAAGTCTTCCGGGCGCAGCCGGTACAGCGCCGCGCCGTACATCTTCGTGGCACCGCCGACAAAGTAGTGCACCTGCGGCTGGAACGGCGTCCCGCCACCGTCGTACCAGGTATCCGGCGAGATATAGGTGCCATCCACGAACACGGGCCCTGGCTCCCAGTTCCCGAGCTCCCGGGTGAGGAACGTCCCCCGCTCCAGCAGCAGAATCCGCTTCCCCGTCGGGGCGAGCGTGTGCGCGAGGCTGCCGCCGCCTGCCCCGGTCCCGACAATGATCACGTCGAAGTGCTCGGACACGGCATCCTCCAGGTAGGCCGAGGGTCGCAACCCTCACGATTGCCGCCGCCGGCCGGCGCCACGTCACCCGGGCCGGGTGATTTTCCGTAAACCGGCTCGGCTCCCCTCCGGGCTGCTGCCCGGTTCCTGGACTGTCAGCCCGAGCATTACTATCTCGCGCCGGGACTTGCCCTTGCAGCGCGCCGTTGAGCGCATTGGCGAACGCCGCGATCAGGTCCAGGGTGACGAAGTTGCCGTTCCACTTCCAGCCGTGCCACCACAGCACGCCGGACGCGACAACCAGGGCATGGGGGCGACGAACCGGCCGGCCGGCCGGCCGCCTTCATCCGAAGCAGGCCGCGAGGAGCCGCGCTGCCCGCTGCCCCGATTGCAGCGCGCCATCGATCGTCCCCCTGGCTGCCGCCGTGTGTTCCCCGGCGAGCACGGTACGGCCGATCGGCGCGTTGAACGCGAGATCGGTCTCCGGCCGCCAGCCGAGCCCGGGCGCGGTGTACGAGCCGCGCGTCCAGACCTCCTGCTCCCAGTCCGTCACGAGAGCCGCACCGCACACCTGAAGGTCGGGACGGAGGCGCTGAATCAGCTCCGCCCAGGGCGCGTCCGCACGCTGGTCGCGGCGGATGTCGTGCGCCGTCGACGCGAATGCCGTCGCCGCGGGCGCGCTCAGGTCGTCGCCTGGCGCGACGGAGTTCCATGCCCACCATCGCTGACCGGCCTGGACGCCGCGCGGGCTGGCGCCCGACAGCAACGGAACCGAGGCCTTCACCGCGGTGCCCATCAGGAGGGCGGCCAGCGCGCGCTCGACCGGCTCAGGCCAGCCGAAGTTGCGCCCCAGCTCGGTCAGGTGCAGGAAAGGGACGGCCAGGACGGCGGCATCCGCCGTGAGCTGAGAGCCATCGTGCAGGATGAACGTGACCGAGTCGCGGCCCTGTTCTACCGCCAGGACCGGGCACTCCAGCCGCACGTCATCCCCGGCACGGGCCGCAAGCGCGGCCGCGATCTGCTGGTTACCGCCCGCGACGTGATAGGCGTGATCCAGGTAGGTATGCCGGCCGGCCACCTCCGCGCCTAGCTCCGCCATGGCGCTCACCTGCCGCGGATCGGCCGCCATCGAAGTCGCGGTACGGAGGAACACGGCGTCCGCCGCGTACCCGGGCCCCAGTGCCGACTCGAAAAGCTCTGCCACCGACGCCGTGCTGCCCGCCGACAGGTCGGCGGCGAGCCGGCCGAGAACCCCGGTCAGGTACGCGGCGGTCGGGACGCTCCCGTCTGGGTTCTTGCGCCGGAAGAATGACAGGCCGTGCGGGATGACCGGCAGCCCCAGCCGCGCGCAGAGTCCCAGGGTGACGCTGTCCGAGGGGAAGATGAACTCGCCGCCGCGCTCAACCTGCGCGCCGTTGCCGAGCCGGACGGACCACACCCGGCCACCGACGCGGTCGCGGGCCTCGCAGACCGTGACCTCGTGACCCTTGCGCCGGAGGAGCCAGGCGGCCTGCAAGCCCGCGAGGCCGGCGCCCGCTACCAGAACTCTCATCACGTCCCGTCCGTCCGTGCAACCACGGCCATGGCTACCCTCATCCAAGCGTCGGTCCGCGCCGCCCCGTGCGGCGGGCTCTGAGCTAGGTTGCTCCCATGAGCGAGCCTTCTGCCCGGTACTTCGACACCTCCGGGTGGGATCCGAGCACCGTCATCTCCGGCGGGTCACGGATGATCCCGATCAGCACCCCCGCGGGCCCGTTCCGGGTCTGGACAAAACGCACTGGCACCAATCCCGCCCTGAAGGTGCTGCTGCTGCACGGCGGGCCCGGCGCCACGAGCGAGGCATTCGAGTGCTTTGACACCTGGTTCCCGCGGGCCGGCATCGAGTACTACCACTACGACCAGCTCGGGTCGTTCCGCAGCGACCAGCCCGACGACCCGTCGCTCTGGGAGCTTGACCGGTTCGTCGACGAGGTCGAGCAGGTCCGCCAGGCACTCGGGCTCAGCGCCGACAACTTCGTGCTGCTCGGTCAGTCGTGGGGCGGCCTGCTCGCGATGGAGTACGCGGTGCAGCACCCGGCCGCGCTCAAGGCGCTGGTGATCTCCAACATGATGTCCAGCTGCAGGCTCTACAACGCCTATGCGAATGACGTGCTCATGCCGTCGATGGACCAGAGTGCGCTCGCGGAGATCAAGCGGCTCGAAGCCGAGGGGAAGACCGACGACCCGCGGTACGAGGAGCTGCTGACCGAGCACCACTATGTCCTGCATGTGTGCCGGATGCCGGCCAGCGACTGGCCCGATCCTGTCATCAGGGCATTCAGCCACATCAACCCGGCGATCTACGTGCCCATGCAGGGACCCAGCGAACTCGGCCTCAGCGGCACGCTCGAGAACTGGGATAGGTCCGCCGACCTCCGGCACATCGACGTGCCGGCACTGGTCATCGGCGCGGCGCACGACACCATGGACCCAGGGCACATGCGCTGGATGTCCGAGCAGCTGCCGCGCGGCCGGTACCTGCACTGCCCGGACGGCAGCCACCTCGCCCAGTTCGACGACCCGGAGCACTACTTCCCCGGCCTGATCGACTTCCTCCGGTCGCTGTAGTCCGCCAGCTGGCGCCGGAGCTACCCTGTGCCCCGGTCGTCGGGGGCCTGACCGCTCCGGAACGCTGCCGCTGCCGCCGCGGATCAGGTCGGCCGGCCGCCGAACTGCCATCGGTGCACCTCGACCGCGGCATATCGGTCCGGGGTGAGGATTTCGCGTGCCGCATCGGGTCCGCGCGCCCGGATCAGCGCCGCCGTTCCCAGCCACGCGGTGCCGTCATCGGACAGCAGCGGCCCGTACGCGATCAGGTCGTCCGCATTCTCCGGCACCGCAAGATCGGCCGCCGGTCCTGCGCCGAGGCCGAGGACGAGGTATCTGCGGCCGTCGTCCCGGCCGCCGGCGAAGTCCCACATGGTGCGCCCGAGCACGTCGCGCCAGCGGCGCAGCATCACGTCCCGGTACACGCCGGCCTGGTAGCCGGGCTCGTCGAAGGCGAATGCCCGGGCGGCGGCGGGATCGGGCCGAGCGAGGATGTGCACACTGCCGGTGGGCAGCTCGCCGTCCTCGGTGAGGGTCGGGCCGCGGGCGATCATCTCCGTTGCATACCCGTCCATGTAGGACCAGTGCCGTTCCAGCAGCTCGTCGCGCAGCGGGAGAGAGCCGGGCCGGTCGCGGTGATAGCAGAAGAACTCCACGCGCTCAGTCTTGACCATCACGCCGCGCGCCCGGAGCCCGGCTTCAGTGCAGCTGGCCCGCCAGCTCATGCGCACGGCGCTGCAGCGCCCTGGCCTCCGGGCACGGCACGGCCTTCGCTACCACATCCGCCAGCTCCTGCACGAGAGCAGTCAGCGCGATGACGTGGTCGCTCGGCTCCTGGATCTTGAACTGCGAGAACGGCAGCGCCACGTTGACCTTGGTGCTGGAGTCCACTCGGCCCGGCATGCGCCTGCTCGCGCGCCCGTCCGGGCGGCTGGTGGTTTCTACTGCGGACATTGTCATCACCCTCTACCCCCAGGATGAGCCCGCTGGACGCAGCGCCACCAGAGTCGTTCGGCCCCTTGCCGTGCCGGTCCCGTCAGGCCCGCCCCGCACGGGCCGGCCTGCCGGGCCTGCGAATGGCGCCGACCTTGCCGGGCAGCCGCTCCGCCTCGGACAGCGCCCGGCGCAGCAGGAACTCGATCTGCGCGTTGGTGCTGCGCAGCTCGTCCGCCGCCCACTTCGCCAGCGCGTCGTGCACGGCCGGGTCGAGCCGCAGCAGGATGCTCTTGCGCTCGCTCACCGGGCAGCCCGCCGCATGCTCACTGGTACAGCGAGCCGGTGTTGACGACCTGCTGGGTCGCCTGCTCGCTGCACAGGACCACGAGCAAGTTCGAGACCATCGCTGCCTTCCGCTCCTCGTCGAGTTCGATCACGCCTTCGTCCGCCAGGCGCTGCAGCGCCAGCCGGACCATGCCGACAGCGCCCTCCACGATCCGCTGCCGCGCGCCCACGACCGCATTTGCCTGCTGCTGGCGGAGCATAGCCTGCGCGATCTCCGGCGCGTAGGAAAGCCGGGTGAGGCGCGACTCGATGACCTTCACTCCCGCCGGCCTGACCCTGGCAGCGATCTCCATCGACAGCTCCTGGGTGATCTCGTCGGCGTTGTCACGCAGCGAGAGCCGCCCGGTGCCGCGGCTGTCGTAGGCATAGCTGGACGCGATGTGCCGGACCGCCGTCTCGGTCTGGATCGCGACGAACCTGGCGTAGTCATCCACGGCGTAGATCGCGCTCGCGGTGTCACGAACCTGCCACACGACCACCGCCGCGATCTCGATCGGGTTACCGTCGGCGTCGTTCACCTTGGCGACGGCGGTCTCGTGGTTGCGGATCCTGGTGGACACCTTGATGCGCTTGCTGAACGGGTTCACCCACTGCATGCCCGGCTCGCGGACCGTGCCGCGGTAGTTGCCGAACAGCTGGATCACGCGCGCCTGGCCGTTCACCACCGCGATGAGGCCGCCGTGCAGCACGCTGCCCGCGACGATCACCAGTCCGCCGGCCCAGCCGAGCGCGGCCGATACGGGCCCGCTCTGCCTGCTCGCGTACCAGAACAGCGCTATCGCGGCCGCGTCGGCGGCGATACCTGCCCACAGCACCTTGACACCGCGCGTCGACCAGGCAGGACGCTCGGTTAGCTGGCCGGCGGCCGGAGCTCGCGGCTGCCGCCCCGCCGGGCGGCCCTGGCCCGCTGAGCCCGCTGAGCCATCTGCGCCCGCCAGGCTGCTCGGGCCTGCCAGGCCGGCCAGGCCCGCTGCGCCCCCTGAGCCGTCCGGCCGAGCGGTGCCTGCCGGATCCGCGGTACCTGCCGGGCCAGCTGCAGTCATCCCGACCTCCTGTTGCCGCCTGCTTAGCAATATGATATCAGTTTATGGCCGCGGCCACTGGCACGGGGGCGGGGGGGGGGGGGTTGGGGGGCGCACCCCAACCGGGCGCGCCGCGGGCCCGCCCCC
>Ga0335078_10003352_pt1 | contig 23887 bp, 22 predicted proteins | sample Lox_Sample_32_FD_206711 | JGI IMG/M metagenome (GOLD analysis project Ga0335078, IMG submission 206711) | Soil microbial communities from Loxahatchee National Wildlife Refuge, Florida, United States - Lox_Sample_3.2 | ecosystem: Environmental > Terrestrial > Soil > Wetlands | place: USA... | reverse complement strand
CCTTGTTCTTGTCCATGACGCTGCCGATGCCCTGCACGGCGGCCTGGAAATTCTGCAGGTCCGCCACCGGAACGTTTTCCAGTGTATCGCGACGATTGATGAGGCGGACGGTGCGGTCCTTGATCGGCAGCACGCTGGCGATCGCCCGCAAGCCGCCATCGAGCTCCTTGCCGAACACATCCTGATCGGCCCAGCCGGCGATGCCGAGCGCATAAATGTCGGTCGCGCCTTTGCGCGGTGGCGCGAGCCGAGCGAGCTCCGCCTTAAGGAGCGCAGGTTGCTCTGTCCTGATGTGTGCCATCTCCGCGCGGGCGGCGCGCGCCTCACCGCTCTGGCGCTGATGGAGCGCGTAGAAGAACTCCCACCAATTGGCATTGCGGGCGTCGAAATCGGGCGGCAGAAACACCGGTGCCTGCGGCACCAGCGCGTTGGCGACGAACAATGCCGCCCAAAGGGCAGCCGCTCGGCCCATCAGGCTAAGTCGTAGCCGCGGCTCAAGACTGCCGACGACGCTCGCCATGGCCCCGACCCACCAGACGACGGCGAGCACATAGATTACGTAGGTCGCCACCGGACCGGTCCACAACGGGCTTTGCTCAATTGTGGGCGTCAAAGCGGCCGCGCCGAGCCTGAGACCCGTGGTTACGAGGTCCGCCAAGATCGAGAGGCCGAACATGGCCGACAGCGCAGTCGCCCGCCCGGCAGGCCCCACGAACAGCGCCGCAACGGCAAGCTCAAGGGCGATCCAAGCAACGATGGCGTTGAGGCCGTAAGGGTTGAAATCGTGTGCGGACCCTGCCGCAAGCAGCTGCAGCGCGATGCGGACTACCGCCGTCAAAGCGGCGAAGCCGAGAACAACCGCCAATCCGGCAAGCGGCGGGTCGGCCGTGGTCCGCCACACCGTGGCCCGCGCGGTCAGCTTCAACACCCGCCACACGCTTAACTCTCTCCCAAAGGTGCCGGCAAAAAAACCGCTGCCGCCCGCCGAATTCCACACTATATCAGGCCCGTAGCGGCGGCCAGCACGGCAATCCTCGGGGGCCTGTCCGCGGTTTTATGAAGTTGTCCAATGAAGTTTCTTGACGAGGCCAAGGTCTATATTCGCTCCGGCGACGGCGGCAATGGCTGCGTGTCGTTCCGGCGCGAAAAATTCATCGAGTTCGGCGGCCCGAACGGCGGCGATGGCGGTAAAGGCGGCGACGTGATCGTGCAAGCCGTCGACGGCCTCAATACGCTGATCGACTACCGCTACCAGCAGCATTTCACCGCCAAGAACGGCCAGGCCGGCATGGGCAAGGATCGGCACGGCGGCAACGGTGCTGACGTGGTGCTCAAAGTGCCGTTCGGCACCCAAATCTACCAAGAGGACGGCGAGGCACTGCTCGCCGATCTTACCTCCCCGGGACAGAGCGCGGTGCTGTTGCGCGGCGGCAATGGCGGTTTTGGTAACGCGCATTTCAAGAGCTCGACCAACCGCGCGCCACGCCATGCCAATCCCGGTCAGCCCGGCAGCGCGCTCACCATCAGGCTTCGGCTTAAGCTGATAGCCGATGCTGGCATTGTCGGCCTGCCGAACGCCGGAAAATCGACGTTCCTCGCCGCCGTCAGCGCCGCCAGACCGAAGATTGCCGATTATCCTTTCACCACGCTGCATCCGCAGCTTGGCGTGGTGAATGTCGATGGCCGCGAATTCGTGCTCGCCGACATTCCCGGTTTGATCGAAGGCGCTCACCAAGGCGTCGGCCTCGGCGATCGGTTTCTCGGTCACGTCGAGCGCTGCCGTGTGCTGTTGCACCTCATTGACGGGACGGTCGACGACGCGGGCGCGGCGTATCGGACGGTGCGCGCCGAGCTTTCGGCCTATGGCGAGGGCCTCGCCGAGAAGCCGGAGATTGTCGCGATCAACAAGGCCGATGCGCTAAGCGCCGACGAGATCAAGCGGCAAGTCAATGCCTTAAGGCGGGTCGCGAAAAAGCCGCCCTTGGTGATTTCTGCGGTGAGCGGCGACGGCATAGCGGAAGTGTCGCGAGCCTTGCTCAAGGTGATCGACGAGGCGCGTCGTGGTGCCGACGTGCCAAGCGCGTCGCCCGCTGCCGCCTGGCAGCCTTGATCCGGCCAGGCTCAGGCGCCCATCGAGAAAAATCTTACCGAACCGTCGCGATCGATGCGCGGCAAGAGATCGGTTTCCCACGCCAGATATTCAGCCATCGCCGCTCTAGTATCGCCCGTGCGTTCATACGGCTTGCGCCATTGATCTACTGCCTCGTCCGCCATATTGGCTTCGACAGAGAAACCTTTGCCGACCGCCTGCCACGCCGCATTACCGCCCTTCAGATAACGCACCGGCAAATCGGACAGACCTTGCGCTTCGTTCACTGCCAGGCTTGCTAGAACACCGTCTTCGGACGTGAGAACCAAAGTACCGGCGAGCGGAATCTTGGCGAAGGCGCGCGCGAGTCGGTTTCTGATGGCGAACCAAGCACCCGGTACATGGCGTGCGAGATAATTCCGGCTGAGCGACAGGTCGACGACGGTCGCGGCGTTCCGCGATATCAGTTCGCCGAGGCCGGCGCAGTCGATGGCGGCGTCGGGGCGCGTGTCGGCTTGCAGGATCGGGAGGTCGGGCCAGCCGCTTTCCGTTCCCTTTTCCGCCAGAATGAAAACGTCGCGCCAGCCCATTTGGCGCAGCCACGAGCCGGTCATCGCGGCGCGGACCTCGGCATCGTCGATCAGCACGATTCGAGCACCGAGCGTGCCGACATATTGATCGGTGGCCTGGACGAGCTGGCCGCCGGGCGCCGATAACGCGCCGGGCAAATGTCCCGCTTCGTATTCGGCGGGGTCGCGCACGTCGAAAACATAAAGCGTGCGTGCATTGTCGCCGCGCCACGCATCGAGTGTCGATGGATCGATGCGTTTGACGCCGCAATTTTGCGCGACGCGCTGCGCCGCGCTTTGCGCCCAGGCGAGCGTCTCCGGCGAAACCGCAGAAGCACGGCGGCTTTTCCCGCTGTCGCAGGCAAAGCCGGCGAGGCTCCAGCCCATCGTGCCGTTGCGCAACGCCACCACCTTGTTCGGCAGTCCGGCATTGATCAAGGACTGCGCGCCGATAATGCTGCGAGTGCGCCCGGCGCAGTTGACGACGACTGTCGTCTGCGGCGACGGTGCAATCTCTCTTGCGCGAAGCACAAGCTCCGCACCCGGCACATTGGTGGCGGTCGGAATCGATACCCGCACATATTCGTCAAACGGGCGGCTATCGAGCACGACCAGATCGGCGTTCGCGCGCAGCAGCTTTTCCAGTTCGCCCGCCGCGATGCTGGGCGTGCCGTTGGCGTGCTCGATATATTCGCCGAACGCCTTGCTCGGCACGTTTACTCCGGAGAATAGCTCGAAACCCGCTGCGCTCCAGCCGCCGACGCCGCCGGCGAGGATGCGCACATCGGAATAGCCGTTTCGCGACAGGATCGCTGCAGCGCGCTCGGTTAGTCCGTCGCCGTCGTCGCACAGCACGATACGCGCCGTGCGCCGCGGCACCAATCGCGCAAAATTCAATTCAAGGCGACTCAATGGCACCGAGCGCGCCAGCAGCAGATGGTTTTGCGAAAAGATCAACTCTTCGCGGACGTCGGCGAGCGCAAGCTCGCCGCCGTCGCCAAGCATAGCCCGCAGTTCGGAGGGACCGACGAGTGCCGTCACGTCTATGTCAGGTGGCTTGCTGCGGCGTCATGCGCTTGACCTCGCCGGTCTTCAGGTCGAAGCGCACGCGATCGATCTGATCGAGATTGGTTCCGGTTACCCGAACGAAGCGGGAGTGGTCGGGATAGTCGATCGAATGGATTTTGCCGTCCTGATAGATGCCGGCGTGACCGGGCGTGAGCCGGTACTTCTTCACCGGGTTGAGCTTGGCGTGCTCCGGGTCGGAGCCGTCGTCTTCGCGCTCCCATTCGGTCATGTCGGTGTAATGCGTAGCCTGGCCGTAAATTGCCCAGGAGTCGCCGTGATCGTGCGGCGGCGAAACGCGAGCCTTATCGTTGATGTGGGCAAGAATCTGAAAACCGAGCTTGGGGTCCTCATAGAGCACGTGCAATCCGCGCGGCGCCTCTTCGCAATGCTTTCGGACGAAGTCTGGGTTCTGCAGAAGCCGCTCCAGGCTCGTGCGCACCTCTTCACGGCCTTGCGGACCGGGGTCGCGCGACAGGATGGAACGACAATCCGATATGAACTCATCGAGCTGATAAGCCATTGCTTCCACTCCCAAGGCGATTTCGTTGCCAGCATTTTTACGCAACGCAGGCCGCGGCGCCAGGGCTTTGTTGCGAGGTTTGGACATAGCTGCCCCAGCAGCTACATTGGTGGCTATGTTTGGTCTGCCGCGCACTTACGAGCGTCCGCGCAACGTCAGGCTGGATACGTTAATCCGCCTGCGCTGGCTCGCCGTGTTCGGCCAGCTCGGCGCGGTCTTGGCGGTGCATTTCGGCCTCGAATTCGAGGTTCCGATTTGGCCGTGCCTTGCCGTGATCGCGCTGGCGGCCCTGCTCAATGTCGCGTTGCGCGTGAGCTTTCACCAGACGCAGTGGCTCGAGCCCGATCGGGCGGCATGGCTGCTCGCCTTCGACATCGCTGAGCTCGCGGCGCTGCTCTATCTGACCGGCGGCTTGGAAAACCCGTTCGCTTTTCTGCTGCTCGGCCCGGTCCTGATCTCGGCAACCGCGCTGCCGCCGCGCATGACGCTTTTGATCGGCACCTTCGCGATGTTCTGCGCCACGGTGCTGGTGTTCCTGCACTACGACTTGCCATGGGACGCCGAGAATCCGCTCGAACTGCCGGAAATCTATATGGTCGGGGTGTGGCTCTCGATCCTGCTCGCGATCGGCTATATCGGCGTTTACACGTGGCAAGTCGCCGAAGAGGCGCGCCAGCTCTCGGATGCGCTGGCGGCGACGGAGCTGGTATTGGCGCGCGAGCAGCATTTGTCCCAGCTCGATGGGCTCGCAGCCGCCGCGGCGCATGAGCTCGGCACGCCGCTTTCGACGATCACTGTCGTCGTGCGCGAAATCGAACGCGCGTTGGAGACCAATTCGCCTTACGCCGATGACGTCAAGCTGTTGCGCGAGCAGGCGCAGCGCTGCCGCGAGATCCTGGCAAAGATCACCGAGCTTCCCACCGGCGAACCGTTCGATCGCTTGCCGTTGTCCGCGCTCATCGAGGAGGCGGTGGCGCCGCACCGCAATTTCGGCGTTTCGATCGGCGTGACCCTGCCGCCCAATCGGGCGGCGGAGCCGCTCGGCGCGCGCAACCCGGCGATCCGTTACGGCCTCGGCAATCTGATCGAGAACGCGGTCGATTTCGCTCACAGCCGGGTCGAGATTTTCGCGAAGTGGACGCCCGACGAGGTCAGCATCACCATCAGCGATGACGGGCCGGGTTTCGCCCCTGAGGTCGTGGACCGTATGGGCGCGCCTTATGTGACCCACCGCCGGCCGGCCGGGCGCGGCTCGGAAGCCGAGGAGGACGCTGTTTTCGGTCTGGGCTTGGGCTTTTTCATTGCCAAGACGCTGTTGGAACGGTCCGGCGCGGTGCTCGCGCTTATTAATCAGGCGCCGCCGCTGCATGGCGCCACGGTCACGGTGACCTGGAGTCGCGCCGATTTTGAACGGCCGGTCGCGTCCCCCGCCCTTGAGGAGGCCACCCGGAGCTCTTAGGTCTAAAATGACCGATTGATCGGTGTATGCCTGCCGGCTGAATAGGCGTGACCTAGCGGCGCAGGCCCCCTCCAGAGTGCCCAGGTCATCGGCTATAAGACGCTCCGGGGAAGCGATTTGAGCAATCGTCATCGAGCGCCACGCGCTCGCTTTGGGGAGTAGAATTGCCATGATCAGTGCCGCAGCCGCCACGCTCCCGATGGAACGCACGCTTCTCATCGTCGAGGACGATAAATCGTTTTTGCAGCGTCTCGCGCGCGCCATGGAAGGCCGCGGCTTTGCCGTAACGACCGCCGAGTCGGTCGCTGACGGCCTGTTGCAGGTCGAGAGGGCAGCGCCGGCCTTCGCTGTCGTCGACATGCGGCTTGGCGACGGCAACGGCCTCGACGTCATTTCGGCAATGAAAAAGCGGCGGCCCGAGGCACGCGCCATCATCCTCACCGGCTATGGCAACATCGCCACCGCCGTCAACGCGGTCAAACTCGGCGCCGTCGATTATCTTGCCAAGCCGGTCGATGCCGACGATGTCGCCGCGGCGCTGCTTGCGCTCGACAACAGGAAAATCGACCCTCCGGAAAATCCGATGTCGGCGGATCGTGTCCGCTGGGAACATATTCAGCGGATTTACGAATTATGCGGCCGCAACGTCTCGGAAACGGCGCGGCGCCTGAATATGCATCGCCGCACCCTGCAGCGCATTCTCGCCAAGCGCGCGCCGAAATAAGCCGGCGCTCGTCGTCCGCGTTGAGCGCTTCAAACTTCTCCGGAATAAGGTCCTTGCGGATCGGCCAGCGCCTGCAGGCGCAGAGCTGCCGCGTGCGCAAAGCGCAGCATCACCGTCTTGCGCGTCGCCGCGGCAAGCCGATGCTCCGGCGCCTCGTACATGACTGCTGCGCCGAACGCGTCCGCCACGATGAGGCCGGCGTCTTGCGGGAAGATTTCGCAAGGCACGTCGACGATCGTGGCAAAGAAAAAGCGGTCGCAATGCAGCCGGTAATCCATCCATTTTTGATCGGCGCGGAAATCGGCTACCGAGGATTTTATCTCGACGACGATGATTTCGCCGTCGCCGCCGAGCGCAACCAGATCGGCGCGGCGGCCTGACGGCAGCGGCAACTCGCTGACCACGCAGTAGCCGAGTGCATGCAGATAACGCGCCGTGCCGCGGGCGATGGCGAGCGCGGTTTGCGATTGCCGGCCGTCGGCGGGCAACGATGATACGAGCGAGGCAAGGCTCATGGCCAGAATTCCAGGCAGCGGCGGGATCGACAGCGGACGGCACGCAAGCTTACGCACGCCACGCACTCCGACTGAGGAAACATCGGCTTGCTCATTCTGCCGCGTCGGCGCGGTCGGGGAAAGCCCCGGCCAGGGCGGTACGGGACGCCGCGATGACGCCGCGTTCGGTGATGAGGCCGGTCACCAATCGGGCCGGCGTTACGTCAAAGGCGAAATTGGCCACCGGCGAATCCTTGGGCACGACCCGCACGGTTTCAATGCGGCCGTCCGCGGTGCGACCGGTCATGGTCGCCACCTCGTCGCCGCCGCGCTCTTCGATCGGAATCTCGGCAATACCGTCGGCTACGGAAAAATCGATGGTCGGCGAAGGCAGCGCCACGTAAAACGGCACGTTATTGTCGCACGCCGCGAGCGCCTTCAAATAGGTGCCGATCTTGTTGCACACGTCGCCGTTCGCGGTGACGCGGTCGGTGCCGACGATAACCACGTCGACAAGGCCGTGCTGCATGAGATGGCCGCCGGTGTTGTCGGCGATCACCGTGTGCGGCACGCCGTGCTGGCCGAGTTCCCAGGCGGTCAGAGAGGCACCCTGATTGCGCGGCCGCGTCTCGTCGGCAAAGACGTGGACGTTGATGCCTTTGTCATGCGCCAGATAAATCGGCGCTGTCGCAGTGCCGACATCGACGGTGGCAAGCCAGCCGGCATTACAATGGGTAAGCACATTCACCCGCTCGCCGTGCGTCTTGCGTTGGGCGATCGCCTCGATCAATGGCAGGCCATGGCGGCCGATCGCGGTATTGATGGCAACGTCTTGCTCGCAAATTTCGGCGGCGCGGCGGTAGGCGGCAGCGGTCCGCTCCGCGCGCGGCCGGTTGCGCACCGCCGCCATCATCTCGTCGAGCGCCCATTTCAGATTGATCGCGGTCGGTCGCGTGGCGATCAGCGTGGCATAGGCGCGGTCGAGCGCCTGATCGGAAGCGTCCGTCCGCAAGGCCAGGCAAATGCCATAGGCTGCAGTCGCGCCGATCAGCGGCGCACCCCGGATCAGCATGGCTCGGATCGCGTGGGCCGCCTCGTCGAGCGTCGCAAGCTGCGCGGTGACGAACCGGTGCGGCAGCGCCGTCTGATCGATCACCCCGATCGACCAGCCATCCGGCTCGAGCCAGATGCTGCGCATGAGTTTGCCGCCGACTTTCATTCCGCTCCACTAGCAGATTCCGCCCGTCTGTCGATGCGCTAAAAGTTCGAGCAACTTGCCAAGCGGCCCAAGCATGGCCCAATCTTGCCGCAACGAGGCAGGAGGCGCCGGTGGCCGACATCGACTACGAAGCCGAATACAACAATCGCGCGCGCGTACCGGAACACCCCGAGATTTTCGCCCGCTGGACGCGTGACGCGGAACTTTTCCGCGCCGAAGCGCTGAAAAGTGGTCGTGCCGAGCTCGGCCTTTGCTACGGCGAGACGCCGCGGCAAACCGTTGACCTATTTTTGCCGGAGACCGGCGAGAACGCGCCGCTTGCCATGTTCATTCACGGCGGCTGGTGGCGCTCGCTCGATCCGTCCTTCTACAGCCATGTCGCCCGCGGGCCGAATGCGCGGGGGGTAGCGGTGGCGGTCGTCGGCTACGACCTCTGCCCGAATGTCTCAATCGCCGACATCATTGAGCAGATGCGCCGCGCTTGTACCTATTTGTGGCAGCGGTTCGGCCGGCGCATGCTGGCCTACGGCCATTCGGCCGGCGGTCATCTCGCGGGCGCGATGGTGGCGACCGACTGGCCGTCGCTGTATCCCAAGGCGCCCGCGGACCTCATTCCGGCCGGCTATTCGGTTTCCGGTGTGTTTGATCTCACGCCGCTGATCGGCACCAGCGTCAATCTGGATTTACGGCTCGATGCCGCGAAAGCGCGCGATGTGTCGCCGGCGTTCTGGCCGATAAAATCCGGCCGCATCTTTGATGCCGTCGTTGGCGAATTCGAATCGAACGAGTTCAAGCGCCAGAGCCGGATCATCGTAGAGGCGTGGCGGCCGGCCGGAGCGCAGACCCGCTACGAAGAGATTGCCGGCACCAACCATTTCACCATCGTCGAATTATTGGCGGATCCGCAGAGCGCGATGACGGCGCGCGTTGCCGAATTGGCGCAGCAAATCGGGCGTTAGCTTTTCATCGCCGGCTGCCGCGCGAGCAGCACGCAGGCGGAGGCGGCAAAGATCAAAGCGAAGCCGATCAGATCGGCGGCGGTCGGCCGTTCGCCAAGCATCAGGATCGAAGCGACGACGCCGATCGCCGGGCTGCCAAGGACGCCGAGCGATGCCGTCATTGCCGGCAAGCGGCGAACGATGGCGAACCACAGGCCGTAGGCGACGCCATTGGCGAGGAAGCCGGTGGAGGCCGTACAAAGCAAGGCGAGCGGGCTGGCATGGGCAATATGCAGCCGTCCTTCGAATATCAGCATGAGTACCGTGGTGACGATAAAGGCGATCGTCACCTGCCAGCTGGCAATGGCCATGGGATCGGCCTTGATCCGCGCCCACTTCAGATAAACCGTGCCGGCCGCCCAGCACACGCCGGTCAGCAGGGCGAGCCAGATTCCCGGCGGAATCTTTGTTTCGGCCAATGGATAAATCAGGATGGCGAGACCGGCGGCGCAAAGAAGCAGCGCCGTCGCTTGCATTCGATTCGGCCATTCGCGCAGCAACAGCCAAGCGAACGCCACCGACCAGATCGGCATCGTATAGGCGAGGATCGTAACGCGCGACGTTGCGGCGGTGAGCTGGGCGAAGGAGCCGAAGACAGTGAAGGCGACGATATTGAGCAGCGACGCGACGGTGAGGTGCAGCCAGTCTGTTGCAGTCGCGACCCGCAAGCTGCGGCCTTGGACGCGGCATGCCAAATAGAGCGTCAATGTACCGAGCGCCGCAGTCACCGTGCGCATGCTCAACGGTGGGATTTCGTAGAGCGCGATTCGCATGATCGGCCAAGTCGCGCCCCAGATGACGCACAACAGCACGAGCATCAGCCGCGCGCCGACATCGGTGTGGCCGGCAGCCTCCGACACGCGGTCGGGATTTCTCACTGATTTTTCACGGAGCCGAGTTTCACGGCGCTTTGGGTCCGGCGCCGAGGAACCAATCGGCGATCTGCGACCCGGTCCAGAACAGCACGTCGGGTTTCTTGCGGATGACCTCGAAGATGCGGCGCAGATATTTTACCCGATGCGGCGCACCCATGATGTAGGGATGAATCGCCAGCGCCATGATACGGGCCGAGTCGGCTGCATCCGCGTAGATCTGCTCGAACTGATCGAGCGCGCGCTCGCAATATTCCGAGGCCTTATGGTGCTGGATCAGCATCATGGCGACGTCGTTGCATTCCTGCGTGTAAGGCAGATTGAGGATCGGCTTGCCGCGGGTTTTCAGCCACACCGGCTGATCGTCGAGTACCCAGTCGGCGACGTAATCGTACCTTTCCTCGACCAGCACATCGGGCGTCTGCCAGGTTTCGGTCAGCCCCGGGCCGAGCCAGCCGCGCGGCGATTTGCCGGTCGCCCGAGCGATGGCGTCGCGGACTTTGCGAATATCGGCACGCTCGTTCGGCACTTTCTGCAAATTGCGCTGGGTGAAGCCGTGGCCGATGAACTCCCATTTGCGCCCGACGGCGGCCTGCACGATCGCCGGATAGGCGGCGAGCGCCGAACCGTTGATCGCGATCACCGCTGGTATGGCGAATTCGTCGAAAATCTCGACGAACCGCCAGAAACCGACGCGGTTGCCGTATTCATGCCAGGCCCAATTGGGCACGTCGGGCATTGGCGACCCTCCGGCCGGCGGCGTCAGCACCGTGCGCGGCATGGTCTGGGTTGGATCCCACTCCTCGACGTTGACCACCACCCAAACCGCCATGCGAGCGCCGTCCGGCAATTTGAGGGGCGGCCGCTCGGTGATCGGTGAATAAGCGATGCGGTCCGTCGGCAAGAGCGGCCGCCGTGCCGAGCTGCTTTTTCGAGCGGCGGATTTCTTCGGTCGCGAGGTCATTAGTCAATCATGCCTTTCAGCCGCAGCGATAGCATGGACCGATGGCCGGTCCACTCAACCATCAGTGGCGGAGCGATAGCGCGCCGCCATGGTGCCGAGCACGGTCAGGGTCACGGCACACAGGCATAGCGGCACGAACGCTGTCCAGGGTTTGCCTGTCGCATCCCACAACGCGCCGCTGATGGTCGGAACGATGATCGCCGTGGTGTAGCTGATGGTGAACATGCCGGCGGAGGTGCGTGGCAGGTCGGCCGGAGAACACAAAAGCGGCGGCAAAGCCAGTATCGCGGTCAGCGTAATCGCGGTGGTGAAACCGACCAATGCGGCGCTGGCAATAATGACCAGGTTTGAATGCCCGAAAATCAGGCCGAGAAAGGCGACCAGCAGAACCGGCCCGAACAGCAAAAACGGCCAAGCGCGCTGCTGCAGGCGATCAGCGAGCAGCAGTAAGACGATGGGGGCGACGATCTGCGCGCCATTGAGCCAGCCCAGTGCCGAGCCCAGGAGGTCGGCCCTTCCGGCGCTGGCGAGGTAATCGCCGAGAAATGCATTGGTGCCGAAGAAAGGGCTGTTGTTGCTGCCGAAAGTGAGACCGAGGAGCCAGATCAGCGGGTTCTTAAAATCCGGCCACCACAGCGCGCCGGCCCTGTTTCCGATCCTGAAATGATCGTCCTCCTTGGGACTGAACAGAAGAAATACCGGCGGGATGAGCAACGCGGGTAGCGCCCACGCAAGAAGATCGAGCCGCCAGGAACCGCCGACCAGCGGCAGCATGATGGGGATGGTCAGGCCGGTCGCAAACAGCGTGCCCATCAGCATGCCGCTGGTATAGGCGATAGTGCCGAGCGCGATGCGGCTGGGCAGCCATTCCCGCACCAGCGTCGGCATGCCTGGTTGCATGATGGCGACGCCGAAGCCGGTCACCAGCGCGGCGGCGTAAAGCGTCCACACGTCGACCGCGGCGCCGCGCGCACCGCCGGCAAGCGCCGCAACGACCATACCGATAATGGCGGCGGCGCGCGTGCCGATCCGCGCGATCAGCAGCGATCCGGGAATGGCGGCTGCAGCAAACACCGCGAGCGGCAGTCCGATCAGCAGCCCGACCTGCGTCTCCGATAGGTGCAGTTCCGCGTGCACCTGCGGAATCACCGGCGGCATGGCGAGAATGCTCATGCGCATAGCTACGCCGGCAAGCCAAAGCAGCGACGTAAGCTTGATGAGACGGCCCGTAGACAGACCGTCCCGGATTGCGGCGGACGTCATGGTGAGAGAACCCGGCGTGGCTGCACGGTGCATGAGTGGCGGCGTCCGCGCAAGTAATCGGGCGCAACCGGGCGCCTTTCGATCAGGCCCGATTATTCATGGTTTCCCGCATGTTCCCATTGTTGCGCCGCACTGCGCTCTATGTTAGCAAACCCGCGACTTTCGCAGGCTCGCGGGCCTTCCGCCGCGCCCGCGTGATCCGAAGTCCCGCTTGAATCCCAAGGGTTTGGGCCGACGGTTGCGCCGGCTCCGAGCCTTGCGGAAAAGCTCCAGAAGAACGCTAACAGAGCACGCGCAGCGAGCAGCAATCTTGGCAGGCGAAAAACCCATCGTATCAGGCATGGCCGGCCGCTACGCGACCGCGCTGTTCGACCTCGCGTCCGAGACCAACGCAATCGATGCGGTGAAGGCGGATCTCGAACGCTTTGACGCCCTGGCGGCGGAAAGCGCTGATCTCACCCGGCTGGTGCGCAGTCCGGTTTTCTCCGCCGAAGAACAAGGCAAAGCGCTAGGGGCGGTGCTGGAGCGGGCCGGCATCGACGGGCTCGCGGCTAAATTCCTCAAGCTCGTGACCGCGAACCGCCGGCTCTTCGCAGTGCGCGACATGACCAAGGCGTTCCGCGAGCTGGTGGCTCAGCATAAGGGCGAGGCGACGGCCGAAGTCACGGTCGCCGAAAAGCTCAAGGACGAACACATCGAGGCGCTGCGTGCCGCGCTCAAATCGGTGAGCGGCAAGCACGTCGACCTCGACATCAAGATCGATCCCGCCATTATCGGCGGGCTCGTGGTCAAGCTCGGTAGCCGCATGGTCGATACGTCGCTGCGCACCAAGCTCAACGCGATCAAGCACGCCATGAAAGAGGCTCGCTAATGGACATCCGCGCTGCGGAAATTTCCGCAATTCTCAAAGAGCAGATCAAAAATTTCGGCCAAGAGGCCGAGGTTTCGGAAGTTGGCCAAGTGCTGTCGGTCGGCGACGGCATCGCCCACGTCTATGGCCTGGACAACGTGCAATCCGGCGAGATGGTCGAATTCGAGAGCGGCGTGCGCGGCATGGCGCTCAACCTCGAAAGTGACAATGTCGGCATCGTGATCTTCGGCACCGACCGCGAGATCGCGGAAGGCCAAACCGTCAAGCGCACGCGCGCCATCGTTGAGGTGCCGGTCGGCAAGGGACTGCTCGGCCGCGTCGTCGATGCGCTCGGCGAGCCGATCGACGGCAAGGGGCCGATCAAGGCCGACCATAGAGCGCGCGTCGACGTCAAGGCCCCGGGCATCATCCCGCGCAAATCGGTGCACGAGCCGATGGCGACCGGACTGAAAGCGATCGATGCGCTGATCCCGATCGGCCGCGGCCAGCGCGAGCTGATCATCGGCGACCGCCAGACCGGCAAGACCGCGATTGCGCTCGACACCATCCTGAACCAGAAATCGCTCAACGCCTCCGGCGACGAGAAGATCAAGCTCTACTGCGTCTATGTCGCGGTCGGTCAGAAACGCTCCACCGTCGCACAATTCGTCAAGGTCCTGGAGGAGAACGGCGCGCTTGATTACTCGATCGTAGTCGCGGCCACGGCGTCCGATCCGGCGCCGATGCAGTTTCTGGCGCCGTTCGCTGGCTGCGCCATGGGCGAGTATTTCCGCGACAACGGCATGCATGCGGTTATCATCTACGACGACCTGTCGAAACAGGCGGTCGCCTACCGTCAGATGTCGCTGCTGCTTCGCCGGCCGCCGGGCCGCGAAGCCTATCCGGGCGACGTGTTTTACCTGCATTCCCGGCTGCTCGAACGCGCCGCCAAGATGAACGACGACAACAAGGCAGGCTCGCTCACCGCGCTTCCGGTCATCGAAACGCAAGCCAACGACGTATCGGCCTATATCCCGACCAACGTCATCTCGATCACCGACGGCCAGATCTTCCTGGAGACCGATTTGTTCTATCAGGGCATCCGGCCGGCAGTGAATGTCGGTCTCTCGGTGTCGCGCGTCGGCTCGGCGGCGCAAACCAAGGCGATGAAAAAGGTCGCCGGCCGCATCAAGGGCGAGCTCGCGCAATACCGCGAAATGGCCGCCTTCGCGCAATTCGGCTCCGACCTCGATGCCACCACCCAACGGCTCCTCAACCGCGGCTCACGCCTCACGGAGCTTCTAAAGCAGCCGCAGTTTTCGCCGCTGGAGATGGAGGAGCAGGTCTGCGTCATCTATGCCGGCGTCAACGGCTATCTCGATCCGCTGCCAGTCGAACGCGTCGGCGCCTTCGAGGGCGGCCTACTCGGCGTGCTGCACAGCCAGCACGGCGACATTCTCAAGTCGATCCGCGATTCACGCGACCTCGACGACGCGACTGCGGCCAAGCTTAAGCGCGTGGTCGACGACTATGCCAAGACCTTCGCATAACGGCGTGCGGCAAGCCCATTGGAGTAGATTGAGCCTCGCATGCCCTCGCTGAAAGACCTGCGCAACCGGATCGCCGCGACCAAGGCGACGCAAAAGATCACCAAGGCCATGCAGATGGTCGCGGCATCCAAGCTGCGTCGCGCGCAAGCCGCAGCCGAAGCGGCGCGCCCCTATGCCAGCCACATGGACACGGTGCTCGGCAATATTGCAGCCTCGGTTGCCGGTCTCGAGAGCGCGCCGCGTCTGCTACGCGGGACCGGCGGCGACCAGAGGCATCTGCTCCTCGTGTGCACGGCTGAACGCGGTTTGTGCGGGCCGTTCAACACTGCGATCGTGCGGCTCGCTCGTGAACGCGCGGCGGCGCTGACCGCCGAGGGCAAGGAGGTCAAGTTTTTTTGCGTCGGCCGCAAGGGCTACGATCAATTGCGCCGGCAATACGCCCAGCAGATCGTCGAATTGGTCGATCTGCGCTCGGTGCGCACTTTGCGTTTCGAGAATGCGGAAGCGATCGCACAAAAGATCATCGGGCGGTTCAATAATTTCGAATTTGACGTCTGCACATTGTTTTATTCGCGGTTCCGTTCGGTGATCGCGCAAGTCCCGACTGCACAGCAGATCATCCCGCCGGTGTTCGATAAAGGCGCCGCCGGTGCCTTGGGCGGCGCGGTTTATGAATTTGAGCCGGAGGAGGAAGACATTCTGCACGAACTGTTGCCACGCAACGCCGCCGTGCAGGTCTTGAGGGCGCTTTTGGAAAACGCAGCGTCGTTCTACGGCGCGCAGATGTCGGCGATGGACAACGCGACGCGCAATGCCGGCGACATGATCCGCCGGCAAACGCTCACCTATAACCGCACGCGGCAAGCCATGATCACCAAGGAGCTGATCGAGATCATCTCGGGCGCCGAGGCGCTGTAACCCATTTCGCGAAGAGGGCCATAATGGCAAACAATGTAGGACACATCACCCAAGTCATCGGCGCGGTCATTGACGTGCGCTTCGATGAGGACCTGCCGCCGATCCTGAATGCTCTGGAAACCACCAATCAGGGCCACCGGCTGGTGCTCGAGGTCGCGCAGCAGCTCGGCGAAAATACCGTGCGCACCATCGCTATGGATACCAGCGAAGGACTGGTGCGGGGCCAGGAGGTCAGGGATACCGGTGCGCCGATTTCGGTGCCGGTCGGCGCCGGCTTGCTCGGCCGCATCATCAACGTGATCGGCGATCCGGTCGACGAAGCGGGTCCGGTCAAGGGCGAAGCCATGCGCGCGATCCATCAGGACGCGCCGGCCTATACCGATCAATCCACCGAGGCTGCAATTCTGGTCACCGGCATCAAGGTCGTCGATCTGCTCGCCCCCTATGCCAAGGGCGGCAAGATCGGCCTGTTCGGCGGCGCCGGCGTCGGCAAAACCGTCCTGATCATGGAGTTGATCAACAACGTCGCCAAAGCGCACGGCGGTTATTCGGTGTTTGCCGGCGTCGGCGAGCGCACCCGCGAAGGCAACGATCTCTATCACGAAATGATCGAATCCAGAGTGAACAAGGATCCGAAGGAGGGTTCGGTCGAAGGCTCCAAATGCGCGCTGGTTTACGGCCAGATGAATGAGCCGCCGGGTGCCCGCGCCCGCGTCGGCCTCACCGGCTTGACGGTCGCCGAATATTTCCGCGACCAGGGCCAGGACGTGCTGTTCTTCGTCGACAACATCTTCCGCTTCACCCAAGCCGGCTCGGAAGTCTCGGCGTTGCTTGGCCGCATTCCCTCGGCGGTCGGCTATCAGCCGACGCTGGCCACCGATATGGGCGCGTTGCAAGAGCGCATCACCACGACCACCAAGGGCTCGGTGACGTCGGTGCAGGCGATCTACGTTCCGGCCGACGATCTCACCGACCCGGCGCCGGCGACGTCCTTCGCGCATCTCGACGCCACCACCGTGCTGTCGCGCGACATCGCGGCCAAGGGCATTTATCCTGCGGTCGACCCGCTCGACTCTACGTCGCGGATGTTGTCGCCGATGATTGTCGGCGAAGAGCATTACCAGGTCGCGCGGCGGGTACAGCAGGTGTTGCAGCGCTACAAGTCGTTGCAGGACATCATCGCCATTCTCGGCATGGACGAGCTGTCGGAAGAGGACAAGCTCACGGTGGCGCGGGCGCGCAAAATCGAGCGCTTCCTGTCCCAGCCATTCCATGTCGCCGAAGTATTCACCGGTTCGCCCGGCAAGCTGGTCGATCTGCGGGACACGATCAGCGGCTTCAAAGGCCTGGTCGAAGGCAAATACGACCACTTGCCCGAAGCCGCCTTCTACATGGTGGGCACCATCGAGGAGGCGGTTGAAAAGGGCAAGAAACTCGCCGGGGCGGCATAAGGAGGCGAATGGCGAAATCGCAAACGGCGCATAGGGATAGATTCAGCTTTCTATTCGCTATTCACCGCTCGCTACTCGCCGGGTAGAAACATGGCGCTTCATTTCGAATTCGTCTCCCCCGAAGCCGTGCTGTTTTCCGGCGACGTCGATCAGGTGGATTTGCCCGGCAGCGAAGGCGACCTGGGTATTTTTCCCGGTCACGCACCGCTGGTGACGAAATTGCGGCCTGGCATCGTGACGATCGTTCGCGCCGGCCAGCGCGAGCCGGTGGTCGTTATCGGCGGCTTTGCAGAAGTAAGTCCGGCCGGACTGACCGTGCTCGCCGACCGCGCCGTAGCGCGCGCCGATTTCGACATGACGCTGCTCGCCGTCGAGATCAAGGATGCCGAGGAAGACGTCGCCGATTGCAAGGATGACGCGGAGCGCGACAAACTTGCGCGGCATCTCGATCAACTGAAAGCGCTCCAAACGGCGTTGTCGTCATAGCTGGGCGTTTCGCCGCCACTGCCGCGATACTAATTCGCGAAGCGCTGAAATTCGCTGGCCACGCGGTCGTAGACCGCGCGCTTGAATGGGATGACCAAGACAGGGACGTTTCGCAGCGGCTCCCAGCGCCAGCCGTTGAACTCCGGCTCGTGCGCGCCGGCAGGATGATCGACGTCGATTTCGCTGTCCGCGCCGGTAAAGCGCACGGCAAACCACTTCTGCGTCTGGCCGCGATATTTGCCTTTCCAAGCTTGACCGACGATTTCGCGCGGAATGTCGTATTTGAGCCATTCCTCGATCTCGCCAATACGTTCCACCGACCGGATATTGGTCTCTTCGCGCAGCTCCCGAACCGCAGCCCGCCACGGTTGTTCGCCGTGGTCGATGCCGCCTTGCGGCATCTGCCAGGCATGGGTCGGATCGATGTGCTCTGGCCCGTCGATGCGCCGGCCGATAAAGACCAGGCCCTCGCGATTGAAGAGCACGATGCCGACGCAGGGACGATAGGGGAGATCTTCGAAGCGCATTGGAGAAACGCCGAATAGGAAACGGGAATGGCGAATAGAGCTGCAATCTATCCGCTATCGCACCGTTTCGCTATTCGCGGTCCGCTTCAGTTTCATTACTCACTTGCGGTCGACAGCTTGCCCTTCGCCGAAACTGCGGTGATCGGCACCAGGAGCAAGCCTCGGCCTGCCGCCGACTTCGCCCATTTGGCAATTCGGTCGATGGAGACCGGCAGTGCCGAGGCCATGCCGACTGCAACGTTCCGCTCGCGCGCCATCATTTCCAGGCGATCCAGGGCACGATCTATCTCGGCGGGCGTCGGCACGGCATCAATGATCACGTCGGCGCGTGCGAACGACAGGTTATCGGCTCCGGCGATGCGGCCGGCAACGCTCCGCGGATTCGAGCCGTCGTCGACAAAAATCAATCCCCGCTTGGCAATCTCGTGCAAAATCGGCGCGAAAGACGTCTCCGACGCGGTGAATCGCGCGCCCATGGTATTCGCCATGCCGACATAGCCTTGGAACCGGCTCATCACCCAGTGCAGGCGGTCGATATTCTGCTCCGCCGTGAGCGAGGTCAGCAGCGTCTGCGGGCCAGGATCGTTGTCCGGATATTCGAAGGGCTCCATCGGCACTTGCAGCAACAGCTCGTGGCCGGCGGTCCGCGCTCGGGCAGCAAGGCTGGCGATGTCAGCGCCATAGGGGACAAATCCAAGCGTCACCGGACCGGGCAGCTTGGCGATCGCGTCGGCGGTCGTACTGGCACTGACGCCGAGGCCGCTTACAATCAGGGCGATATGGGGGGCGTCGGGCTTGCCGGGCAGGGGCCGCACCGGTCGCGCGAATGCGTCAGCCGGGCGGGTGCCGTCGGCCGCGATTTTCGGGATGAACCCGTGCGGCGTCACTTCGAGGAACTTTTGTTCGATTGGGACGGCCGCCGGCGCCGGCGCATTGCCCCTTCCGGGCGCCGGAACCACGACGTCCTGCTGGGCTCCAGTCTTGCCGTCGATGATCGTAACCGTGGTGGTATTGGGCGCCGCGCCCGCTGGCGGCGCTGGCGGCGCCGGAGTCTGAGCATCGCGCGGTTGGATGGCCACGGATAGGCTCGGGGACTGTGACGGTGCTGGAATATCCGCTGTTTTCGCCGGGATCCGCAGGTTTGCCGGCACGACCGCCAGGGGTTCGCCGCCATAAGGATCATCCGCCACGACCGCCCAAAGGACGAAGAGGCCGAGAAATGTGGCGAGCGCCCCGGCGATGATCTGTGGCACGGGAATCTTGATCGTGCGTCCGCGCTTCTTTGGCTCACCGCCGAGCGGCGCCGTCAGATCATCTACGCTCATCGATGAAGCCTTGGGCCATGCCTGAAGCGAACCATGCCCATGCGAATCATGTTGAGCAGTCTATCACGGCCGGCAAAAGCCTCGAATCGGGGCAGAAATTGCCATGACCGCCCTTGTCGGGTCCCGGCCAAAAAAATCGGGGCGGCTTGCGGCCGCCCCGAGCTGAGATCGAGTGTAGGCGGCGTCCTTAATTCGGCACCGCCGTCTTCGGATTTGGCGGGAAAGCGACATTGCTTGCAGTCCCGCGCAACAGATCCAGCGCCATGTGAAGCGCCTTGTCGTCCTTTTCATCCGGAGGCACGTAGGCCTGCGAGCCCGACTTCTCCGCGCCTGTTGCGGCAAGGTGACCGCGCAGCGATGCTTCGCCCTCGGTATCGGTCTCCCCCTTCAAGTTGGCCGGGATGTCTTGCATCACCTCGATATCGGGCTTGATGCCCTGGGCTTGGATTGAGCGTCCTGATGGCGTGTAGTAGCGAGCCGTGGTCAACCGCAGCGCGCCGTTGCCGGCACCGAGCGGGATGATGGTCTGCACCGATCCTTTGCCGAATGAGCGCGTGCCGATCAGGGTGGCGCGTTTGTGGTCTTGCAACGCGCCGGCGACGATTTCCGACGCCGAGGCCGAACCGCCATTGATCAGAACGATCAACGGCTTGCCGTGCGTCATATCGCCGGGCCGCGCATTGAAGCGCTGCGTCTCCTCGGGATTCCGACCCCGCGTCGATACGATCTCACCCTTGTCGAGGAAGGTATCGGCGACCGAGATCGCCTGATCGAGGAGCCCGCCGGGGTTATTGCGCAAATCGACGATGAAGCCCTTGATCTTATCGGCACCGACCTGGGTATCGAGATCGGTGATCGCCTGCTTAAGGCCATCGGTCGTCTGCTCGTTGAACTGCGTGATCCGGATGTAGCCGACGTCATCGCCTTCGGCGTGCGAGCGCACCGATTTCACGCGGATGACGTCACGCATGATCGTGAGTTCAATCGGCTTGTCGACGCCCTTGCGCACGATGGTCAGCTTGATCTTGGAGTTGACCGGGCCGCGCATCTTGTCGACCGCTTGGTTCAGGGTCAGTCCCTGGACCTGCTCGTCATCGAGCTTAGTGATGATGTCATTGGCCATGACGCCCGCTTTGGCCGCCGGCGTGTCGTCGATCGGCGCCACCACCTTCACCAGGCCGTCCTCCATGGTGACCTCGATACCGAGGCCGCCGAACTCGCCGCGGGTCTGCACCTGCATATCGCGGAAGCTCTTCGGATCCATATAGCTCGAATGCGGGTCGAGCCCGGACAGCATGCCGTTGATGGCCGATTCGACGAGCTTCTTGTCATCGGGCTTTTCGACGTAATCGGCGCGCACGCGCTCGAATACATCGCCGAACAGGTTGAGTTGCTGATACGTATCGGAAGCGGCCGCACGGGCGGCCGAACCCAGCAACATTGCGTGCGGCTGGGTTACCAGCAACGCTACCGCGGCGCCGGCCACTGCGCCGAGGAATAGAAGATAAGTTTTGCGCATCATCCGCGAACCTTTTCGCCTTCGTTTGTCGCCCACCAGGGGCTGGGGTCAATGGGAGTGCCGTCCTTGCGGAACTCCACATAAAGTACGGGCTGCTTTGGCCCGGTCGTGGCGGCTGCCGCCGGTTGCGATGCGTCGCCCATCATCGCTACCGGCTCGCCGGTTAACACGAACTGTCCGAGATCGACGGAAATCCGATCCATCCCCGCTAGCAGTACATGATACCCGCCGCCGGCATTCAGGATCAAGAGTTGCCCATAGCTGCGAAACGGTCCGGCGTAAACAACCCAGCCGTCGCATGGCGCGGTGATCTCGGCTCCCGGCCGGGCGGCGATGGAAAGCCCCTTTTGGGGGCCGCCGACGCCGTCGGAGCCGCCGAACTCGCGGATTGCCACGCCATTCACCGGCCAATGCATGCGTCCGCGCATATCGGCGAAGGCGACCGCCGGGGCTAAGCGGCCAGGGTCGCTGAGCGCGGCGAGCTGGGGCTGCGTCGCATCACTCGATATGGCGCGGGAGGCATCGCGTGCCGCGCGGGTCGTGGGATCGAGATCGGCTTCGAGCTTGGCGATCAGGTCCTTGATCGAGTCGACCTGATGCGCCAGTTGCGCGGCGCGTTGCCGCTCGCTGCTGAGCGCCTGCTCTGCCGCGGCTTCTCTTTTCTGCCGTTCATCGATGAGCAGCGTCAGCCGAAGCTGCTCGCGGCCAAGCAAATCGAGGTCGCCGGAGAGCTGGTTGCTTTCATCGAGGATTTCTTTGCGGACGCCCAACAGCTCGGACAAATCGCCGGCCAGCGCGTCGGCTTGGGCGCGCATGTCCGGCAGAACCGCGCCGAGCGCGATGGCGGTGCGCACGGCCTGCAGTGCATCCTCCGGCCGCACCACCAGCACCGGGGGCGGCTGCCGCCCGATGCGCTGTAGGGCGGCAAGAATCGCGACGATCGCGTCACGCCGCTCATCGAGCGACTTGCGCAGCAATTTTTCCCGCGCGTCGAGTGGCGCGAGTCGCGCCTGCGTCGCCTCGATATTGGCTTCGACGTCGCGCACCCGCGCTGCGGTGCCGATGAGGTCTTGATTGAATTTGCGCCGATCTTGGCCAAGCGCCTCGATCTCAATCCGCAATTTGGCTTGGCTTTCGACTGAATCGCGCTGGCGGGCGAGCGCGGCGTTGAGCTCCTCGTCATGCTGCTTAAGGAGGTCGATCGTATCCGTCGGCGGCGTCTCTGGCGTTGCCGCGGCAGCGGCCGGACCCGGCACCGAGGCTTGGGGTCCGGCGGGGGCGGGTTGCGCCGCCTCTTGGGCGAACGCCGTGGAATGGATGCCGAGGTCTACGCCAACCGGCGGCACCAAAGCCAAGGCCGAACCGAGCATGGTCGAGCCGAGCAATTGGCGCGGATCGGTGCGGCTCGACTGTCGGAGAATCATAGGCTTAAGGGTAGATACGTGCCTCAGGAACGCAAGATAAACAGCGTAAAACGGGCCGGCTTGAGACCGGATTAAGACGCCGCAACTTGCCGCCGCCATAATTCAGAAATGTGAAAGCAAAACGTGCCGGGCCGATTCACGCCCGATGATAGGGATGCCCCGCGAGGATCGTGCCGGCGCGATAAATCTGCTCCAGCAGCATGATGCGCACCAGCTGATGCGGCCAGGTCGCGGTACCGAAGGCGAGCTTGAGCTTGGCGCGGTCCCGTAAGGCTTGCGCAAGCCCGTCGGCGCCGCCAATGACAAAGCACGCGGTCGAGCGATCCTCTTCCCGCCACCGGCGCAAGGTCGCTGCCAGCGCCGCGCTGTCGAGGTTGTCGCCATGGTCGTCGAGGATCACGACGATCGCCTTCTCCGGAATGGCGTTGGCGATCGCAATCGATTCCTCCACCCGGCGGCGCTCGGCTTCATGGGCGCGGCTCTCGCGAATTTCGACGACTTCGATCTCACGAAAACCGAGGCTGCGGCCGACCGCTTCGGCGCGCTTGCGATAGGCGGCGGCGAGCTCGCGCTCAGGGCCTTGTTTCAGGCGGCCGACGGCGATGATCAGGATGCGCATCTATGAAACACGCTTGCTTCGGCAGTCTGTGTCTGGCAGCGAGACCGTACGATGACAAATCTCAGTCGGCCTGCGCAGTCAGCGGTAGGTCGACGAAGATCTTGTAGCTTTGCGATTTCGGCTTGGCCTTATCTTCTTCATTGAGATACTCGACCGAGCTCTTTCCTAAATAGGCGCGCGGCAGAATCATGACCCGAATGAAGCGCGTCGGCCGGTCCGCGGCCTGGGCGAATACGCCCTCGGGACCAGTCTCGTACCAGGCGCCGCCCGGGCCGTAGGACGCCGAGTGGCCGCGAGTATCGATGCGAATGCCGCCTTCGATAAGGCAGCGGATGCCCGGCCCCTGATGGCGGTGCCGATAGGCGCAGCCGCCGGGCGGGAACGCGACGCTGTCGCCGCGCAAAAGAAGCGCGCCCGTTGGTATCGTCTCAAGCCGCGCCGCGAGCTTTTCCCGGGAAACGATGCCGCGCCCGGCGACAACGCCGCCGCCGGCATCGCTCATCGCCAATTCCCAGCGCCACAGCATCGCGCCGCCGCTTTGAGCCTTCACCGTGACAGCGCCGTCGCCGCCGAACGCCTCCTCGTCGCGCAACGTACGGTCCGCAACGGCGACTGCGCCATGCACGACGAAAGTCATCCGCGGCAGTGCCGGCCAGACAACCTCGCAGTCGTTCGCCAGCACGTCCTCATAAAGCCGCAGCATGGGATACATCGTTCGTCTCCTTGGAGCGCTATGCGCCGGGCGAGTGTCTGTGCGGATTGCCTCGCAGGCAATGGCATTTACACTTTCGTATCGCCGTTGCTAAATCGCTTTCGGCGTTGCCCACCTTGCTGTTGCCCACTCTATTGCACAATGGGAGGCGGCCACAGCTGGAAGCCCATGAACGGCTTCCGGTCTAGAATTACCTGGGAGGAATTCGATGCAACGAGCTACGCCGCCATTTCGTGCCGATCACGTTGGCAGCTTGCTGCGGCCTGC
>Ga0335078_10003351_pt1 | contig 23890 bp, 13 predicted proteins | sample Lox_Sample_32_FD_206711 | JGI IMG/M metagenome (GOLD analysis project Ga0335078, IMG submission 206711) | Soil microbial communities from Loxahatchee National Wildlife Refuge, Florida, United States - Lox_Sample_3.2 | ecosystem: Environmental > Terrestrial > Soil > Wetlands | place: USA... | reverse complement strand
CGGAAGTGTGCATTGCGCCTGCGCAAGCAAAGAAATAAGCAGGAATGCGCCAAGAAGGGTAAGGCCTTTGGAAAAAGTCATAGGAAATTCTGGACTCCACTGAGAAGAGCCTCTGATGAGGCGTCGGCTATCATAACCCAGCTGGATTCTACTTGGGTGACATTCCCAACGACTTCGAAGAAATTCCTTCAGGTTCGACTGCAATCATTGTTCACAAGTGTGCAATAACCTGAATCGCTGATCATCTCAGCGTCTTTTCCAGCCACGGAATAATCACCTGCTTGAAGATCAGCGGGTCCGGCCAGACTCTAACCTGGCGGCCAAGGTGGCCGCCCGCGGGATTGATCCAGGCATCTTTCGGAGTGTCTCCTTTGCTAAGCAAAAGATAGATGTCCGAGATGGGAACCTGCGTGTCGAGAACCCCGCCGATCACGAGCATCGGAGCCATCGGCTTGCCCAGCAGGTCTTCTCTTACTAGGGACATTTTCTCTAGCGCCTCAGCAAGCTGATCGACATTAGTGACGCCATCAAAGATGTTCATCAGCGCGGGAACTTGATCGAATAAATATTCTCGATTTCCAAGCAGAGAATTCATCACAAAATTCTTGGTGAAGAAGGTATCGATCGGCGGTGATTGGGCGCTGGTTCCGCGCAGCCGCCTGCGCTCGACTATCGCAAGCTTCGTCGCCCAATAGGCTCCCCAACTTACGCCATGGACCGCAAGTCGATTCTTGTCGATCTCGGGGCGGCTCTGAGCGTAATCAATGACGCGCGACAGCATGCGGTCGGCAGTCTCGCTGACTTTGATCGGAGATTGACCCGTACCAGGTCCATCCACTGCCAGAAATCCGATTCCAGAAGGGAGAATCGCCGAGAAGCTCTCCGAAAGATCCTCCTTTCGGCTGTCGAGGCCATTGACCGCGATTACCAATGGAACTGGATGGTCCGTCTTCTTTGGCAACCGCAAATAGCCAATAATCTCGGATTTTTCAAACGGAATGTGAACCACTTCGAGTGGCGGATCCCAAAACTTCGCGTGAGCGAGGAAAGCCTCGATAGCTTCTTGATACGACTGTTGCTTGCCCGGAGAACTGGGAATCGGCCATCGCCCAAAGGAATAAAGCCGCCAGGCACGGATGTAGTCGGCGTTCGCCTTAGTGGGATCGGTGGCTTCGACGGCCTTGGCCTCAGACATATACTTATCGGCAATCCGCATGAAACCAGCCGCCCACTCATCCTTATCTTTGCTCTTGATCGATTCGAACGCCTCGCGAACGTCGGCCGGGTCGAGGCCGATCAGCGGGTACATGCCGTTTTCGGCTCGATGGATCGCCTCGATCTTGATCTCTTCAATTGTGCGTTCCGGACGTGTCTGAGGGAAGCCTGGAGTCGTCATGAAAATCAACAGGAAGGAGAGGAGTGTTCTTCTCATGGTTGGATGCCGAATGCGGAGATTTGTGGCTTCGCAACGAGACTCTCCATGGCTCCCCCTGCGAAGCGCACAACGAACGAAAAATTGCCCTCACATGCCTAGAACAAGAACTTCAGACCGAATTGTGTCGCGCGTGGACCGCCGGAACCGATGACAGGATTCGCGGCCGCCTTATCTGGCGTGGCGCAGCCGCAGCCGAACGCTCCGGGAACCGACGGATCGTTGAACCCTCCGGTTCCAAATCCATTCTGTCCGCCGAAGGGATTCGCGAAATTGGGATGGTTCAAAATGTTGAAGAACTCGGCGCGGAATTGCATGGTCACTCGCTCGGCGAACTTCCAGTTCTTGCCAATCGAGAAATCCCAGTTGCGGAATCCGGAATCACGGAAGAAGTTGCGTCCCATCGTGCCGAAGCTTCCGAGTGCTGGTGGGAGCATTTCCGAGTTGCCTTTGGCATAGCATCCGAACAGCGCCAATGACTCTTGCATTGCGACCGACGTGGCCTGTGTCACACAAGCAGGATTGCTCGCGCCCGGGAAAAACGGAATTGGAACTGGGCCGGACGTGAAGTCTTTCGGATTACCGAAGAAATCCCAGCGCTCGATTCCGGTCGCTGCGCTTGTGGATTCGCCGGTTCCGCTTACGTCCGTCGCAGAGTCCGTCGGCCCCCACGGTTGCGCGCTGTCGAGGGTTACAATCGAATTCACCTCCCAGCCTTCGAGCAGCTGTCCGACGGACTTCTTACTCGGAAGCGCGTAGGTCAACGACATCGTCAGACGGTGCCGGATATCGAAATCGCTGCTTGCGTATTCCAGTTGAGGCAGAAGACTGTTCTGCGGCAAACCTAACCCTTGGCCAAAGTCCCAGTTCGCGCCGACATCATCGAGAGCATGCGAGTAGGTGTACCCGATCACGCCAGAAAGCCCGTGATAGTTGCGCAAGTTCAAACTCGTTTGCAGCCCGTCGTAATTGGAACGGTAAATGTTTCCCATTTGATAGATGGATGCCAGGAATGGGAACTTCGAGTTGAACGGACGAGCACTTTGCTCTGCGCCCGGGTCAGATGCGCCTGACGCGATAGCGGCGGCTGTCCATCCTGCTCCAGGAGGCGGTTGGTTGATGTCGCGAATACCCATCAGGTTCGAGCCGTGGTCGCCGACATAAGCGACTTCAAGAGAGACGTTGTTCCCGAACGCGTGCTGAATGTTCACGTTCCAGTTCGCGACAAAGGGAGTTGTAATACTCGGATTGATCCCCAGGATCGTGCAGGGATTGGCAGCACAATTTACCGGTGCACTCCCCGGAGGAAAAATTGGCCCACTATTGTATTGAGCGATGGTTGGGAACACTTTGATATTCCCAACCGCGATATCTCCTCCGCCGGGCGAAGCTCCCGTGCTGCTTGCCGTCGGGATGCTGCTCAGGCCGAGCGTGTTATTGAAGGCCAGGAATGACTCCCAGTTCACGGCTTCGTAAATCAGGCCGCCGCCCGCTCGGACCACTGTGCTACCGGTGCCCGTCGGATCCCACGCCAGACCGACTCGCGGAGCGAAGTTGGTGTGATCGCCTTGGTACGGTGAGCTGATTTGCTGCCCGACCTGGACGTCGCCGCGATTTGGGTCGAAGTTGCCGAGCAGGTTGTGGGCTTCTTTGATCACGCCGTTGTATTCGTATCGCATGCCCAGGTTTACGGTGAGTCTGGTGGTCACACGCCAGTCGTCCTGCAAGAAGCCGGCTTCCGACCAGTTGTGAATGTTGCGCGTCGGGTCGCCAATGAGTACCTGGCCCACTGTCGGCGCGCCACCAAAAAAGTCCTCCAGAGGCGTCGATGTCGGGAACACGCCACCACCCAGGAACTTGATACGGCCTCGCCCACCCGCGTAAGCACCGCCGCTGAACGCATCGCGGTGAAGTTCTCCCCCAAACTTCAGAGCGTGTCTTCCTTTCGTATAAGAAACATGATCAACCCACTGGATTCTAGTGTCCGGTCCCTGAACCTTCGGCCACACAAATCCGCCCAATGTGTTCGGCACGTTGAAGGGAAGAATCGTGATGATCGGCAATCCACCGTATAGCGGGTTGGTCACGCCCGTGTTGATTCCATAATCCGAGGCGGGCGTGTTGTGGTCACCAGTGAAAGTAGGTTGATAAAGCCGGTTGTAGCCCATCCGGGCTTCGTTCGCCCATCTTGAGTTGGGCGTCCATATCCAGCTACCACCCACGACCTGAGCGCGAGTATGAATCTGGGTTAGCCACTGCGGTTGGACTTCGCCGGCATCATTCACCGTTCCGGAATTGTTGCCGTAGAAATACATCCCGCTGATCGTGTTGCGGTCGTTAACGTGAAAATCGATTTTCGCGACGGCATTGTCCGCATTAACGGTGTTCGGCAAACTGAGGTTAATCAGTCCCGTTCCGGCTGGATTCAGTCCATTGTTCAAAGGAAATCCAGTGCCATTGCAAGTGACGGGAGGTCCGAGCACGCAACCCGCCAGCTTCAAGCTTACGGGACTAATCGGAAAGCCTCCGGCCTGCAGATCCGCAATGGCATTCTGGACGCTGGTCATACAGTCGCCGCTGACTCCGAAGGTGCAGGTAGGAACGGAGGGAGTCGGCAACGACGACGTCGCCGGACTGGCTTCCAGGCCCGAATTGCCCACTCGGTAGCGTTGGCCCTCGTAGCCGCCGAAAAAGAAGAGCCTGTCCTTCACGATGGGACCGCCGAGCGTCGCCCCGAATTGCTTCAGGCTGCGCGGAGTCTTTGCCTGAGAGTCGACGGGGTTGAAGTAGTTCCGAGCATCGAAAATCGTGTCCCGGTAAAAACCATACGCCGAACCGTGCAGGCCGTTGGTGCCGGACTTTAGCGCTACGTTGACAATCGCTCCGGGCTTCCAGCCGTATTCAGCCGGCGGGTCTTCTTCGACGTTAAATTCTTGAATTGCATCCACCGGAAGAATGGTGGCAGAGTCCCCCGCAATCCCTGCTCCATTAATGATGCTTTGGCCCGAGAACGGTTCGCTGTTGAAGAGCCCATCAATGATGTATGCATTGTCTTCGGCTCGTAGGCCATTCGTGCTTGTGGTGGAGAAACCGCCGCCGGGGTAGCGCATCACTCCGGGACGCAATTGCAGCAAGTTCTCGTAATTACGCCCATTGAGCGGCAAATCAATGATTTCCTGATTGGTCAGGGTCCCGCCCAAGGTCGAAGAGGTGGCATCGACCAGCGGAACGTCACCCGAGACTTCGACAACTTCGTTGACTTCGCCAGTTTGCAGCGTGATGTCGATTCGAGCATCTTTCGCAACTTCAAGCGCAATGTCCGTACGCTGAACGGTCTTGAAGCCTTTGGCTTCCACCCGGACTCGATAGGAGCCGGGAGAAAGCTCGGGTGCGACGTAGAACCCGGCGTCATCGGTGGTGAGGCTTCGGCTCACACCTCGCGCTAGGTCCGTGATGGTGACATTAGCCCCAGCGACCGCTGCTCCGCTTGGATCTGTGACATTTCCGAGAATACGGGCCGTGTAGGTTTGAGCAAGCAGCGGGAAACATGCCAGCAAGGTGCAAACTATTGCAGCCAACCGCGAAATCGCTTGTGCTCTGGAGCGCATGGGCCAACCTCCGCAAAGGTGGATAGTGCGACGAATCGTGATTTTCGGACGACAGATGTCTTGCAAATCCCTGTCACTCGTGCAATCCGATGCGACTCGAGTTCGGATTGGGTGTGGTCTGACAGCTGTACCACTAGATCGGCGCGACTGTCAAGGAACTTCCTCGGGCTCCCGATTGACTTTTCGGTTCCATGCACTGAAGCGCGGATTCGTCGCCAGTTCACGCCGAGTTTCGTCAAAGGCATCCCAGTTTTGCCGCCGCGTTAAAGCGTGTGGTAGGGTGGTTTGACCGCAAGGCGAAAACTTCGAGAATTCTCTTTATCCGGTCTTCAGGGTGATTTATGGGTATCGCGAGCATTAATCCCGCTACGCAACAAGTGTTGAAGACTTTTGAGCCACTCTCCGGTTCACAAATCGAGGAAAAACTGCAAATGGCAGCTTCGGCCTTCGCCGAATACCGGAAGGTGCCATTTTCAGAGCGTGCGCGGATGATGTTGAGAGCGGCAGATATTCTGGAAAACGAAAAAGATTCTCATGCTCGCCTGATGACAAGCGAAATGGGAAAGACGTTTCGCTCCGCCGTCGATGAAGCCCTGAAGTGCGCCTGGGCGTGCCGCTACTATGCGGAGAACGCGGAGAAATTTCTTGCCGATGAAGTAGTCGACACTGGCGTAAAGCGCAGCTACATCCACTACCAGCCATTGGGACCAGTGCTTGCGATCATGCCGTGGAATTTTCCTTTTTGGCAAGTGGTGAGATTCGTCGCGCCGGCGTTGATGGCCGGAAATGTCGGTTTGTTGAAACACGCGTCGAACGTTCCTCAGTGCGCGCTGAAGCTGGAAGAGATTTTCTGTCGAGCCGGATTTCCTGTCGGTGTGTTTCAAGCCCTCCTGATTGGGTCTAAGCAGGTCGATGCAATCCTCGCAGACCCGCGAATTATGGCCGCTACGCTCACCGGAAGCGAACAGGCTGGAATCGAAGTGGGGACCGGAGCCGCGAAGCGGATCAAGAAAGTCGTGCTGGAATTGGGCGGCAGCGATCCGTTTATCGTCATGCCGAGTGCGAACCTTGATGACGCGGTTGCGACCGGAGTGAAAGCCCGCGTGATTAACAATGGACAGTCCTGCATTGCCGCCAAGCGGTTCATCGTGGCCGAATCCATCGCCGATCAATTCGAAAGGAAATTTGTCAGCAGGATGCAATCTCTGAAAATTGGAGATCCTTTTGACGAGAACACAGAACTTGGACCTTTAGCTACGCCTCAAGGTGTCGAAGACCTCGAGAGAGACGTTCAGAAGACTGTGGCTGCCGGGGCTCGGGTCCTCACTGGTGGAAGGAAAATGGATCGCCCGGGTAACTTCTATGAGCCGACGGTCCTAACCGACATCCCAAAAAATTCGCCTGCGTACAAAGAAGAGTTGTTCGGCCCAGTGGCGTGCCTGTTTCGAGCGAAGAATGCAGATGACGCAATCCGGATTGCGAACGACAGCCGCTTCGGGCTCGGTGCGAGTGCCTGGACGAATGACGAACGAGAGCGCGACAAACTTATCAACGAACTCGAATCCGGAATGGTCTTCATCAATCGTATGGTCGCCTCCGACCCGCGCCTTCCTTTTGGAGGCGTGAAGCAGTCGGGGCATGGACGAGAACTGGGTCCATTCGGCATCCATGAGTTCACCAACATCAAAACCGTCTCGATCAGCTAATTCTAATTTTGGTATTGTGGTTGGACCACTAGACCGTCTCGTGCTATATTAGCTCCCCAACGCACTCACCTATGTACAAAGCTGTCCGCACATCACGACTTTACGAGCAAATCGTGCAGCAGATCGAAGAATCGATCCTCAACGGCACCCTGAAGCCTGGCGACCAATTGCCGGCAGAGAGGGAAATGGCGCAACGTTTCGGCGTCAGCCGAACCGCCGTCCGGGAAGCCGTGAAGGCGCTCCACGAGAAAGGTCTCGTCGAGGCATATTCCGGCCGGGGAACATTCATCACCAATGGAACCTCCCAAGCGATCCGCCAATCGCTGAACTGGATGATGAAAATTGGTCAACAGGATGGCTTGGCGTACCTCGCCGAGATGCGGGCGGTTCTCGAGCCCGAGATCGCAGCACTGGCTGCCGCCCGAATCGAGGAGTCGCACCTGGCAGCAATGCGCGAAGCTTTCAACGTGATGGACCGATCCCGTGAGGATCCATCCGCTTACATTGAAGCGGATCTCGATTTTCACTTGGCGCTTGCGGAAGCCGTCGCGAATCCGCTGATTCTGTCGCTGATTGACTCCATTGTCGCGCTTCTGCGCGAGCAGCGAATCCGGATTTTCTATGTTGAGGGCGGGCCCGAGCGCGGACAGTTTCACCACAAACGCATTCTCGATGCCGTCGAGACCCGCGACGTTGAGAAAGCCCGGGCAGCGATGAAAGCGCATTTGCTGCAGGTTCGCGAAGACTCCAAATCCAGTGAAGCACAACCGCTGATGAAGACGTCGTCGTAGAACGGAGAACAATGGCCAATCTTGGTTTTATCGGTCTGGGGACGATGGGCGGACAGATGGTGAATCGTCTGCTCAGCAAAGGCCACTCCGTTACCGGTTACAACCGAACCCGAGCTAAGGCGCAATGGCTGATCGATAAAGGGATGAAGTGGGCTGACTCGCCGCGGGCTGTAGGCGCGGCGGCTGATGTCATCTTCGCCATGGTCACCAACTCTGCGGCTCTGACTGCGATCATGGAAGGTCCCGATGGCCTGTTAGCCGGAATCGGCAAGGGAAAAATCTTTTCCGACATCAGCACTGTGAGTCCGACGGTTAGTCGTGGTTTCGCTGCGAAAGTCCGTGAAAAGGGCGCGGAGATGGTTGACTCGCCGGTCTCTGGCAGCGTCATCACATTACAAGAAGGAAAGCTTTCGGTGATGGTTGCCGGAAGGCGTGAGACCTTCGAAAAACTGAAACCGATTTTGCAGGATATCGGGCCCAAAGTCACTTACGTTGGCGACAATGGTTTAGCTCTTGCGATGAAAATCGCGGTGAATTTGAACCTCGCCGTCCAGATGATGGCATTTAGCGAAGGCGTGCTGCTTGCTGAAAAAAGCGGTATTGCACGCGAAACCGCCGTAGAAGTGTTTACCCATAGCGCCGTGGCCTCCCCCATGATCCAGTACCGCGGACCATTCGTTCTCCACCAGCCGGAAGAAGCGTGGTTCGACGTCAACATGATGCAGAAAGACATGCTCCTCGCCATGGAACTTGGACGGCAACTCGACGTGCCATTACCGACAACTACCATCAGCAACGAGTTCCTCACGGCGGCTCGCGGCATGGGGCTGGCGAAGCTCGACTTCGCTTGCATGTTCGACGTTTTGGCAAAACTGTCCGGCATTGATACCGGGGCCACGAAATGACCACCGCAGCCAAACAACCCGTGACAACAACGGCCGGCATCGAGCTTCGAATGTACCGGCAAATGGTGAGAATTCGCCTCTTCGAAGAGCAGGTCAACCAACTCTATACGCGCGCATTGATGCCCGGGTTGGCACATTTATACATCGGGGAAGAAGCTGTCGCAGTTGGCGTATGCGAAGCGTTGCGTCCCGATGATTACATCACGAGCACGCACCGTGGACACGGGCACTGTCTGGCGAAAGGCGCGCGTCCCGACCGGATGTTCGCTGAGTTGCTTGGGAAAGAGGAAGGCTATTGCCGAGGCAAAGGCGGGTCCATGCACATTGCGGATCCGACAACCGGCAATCTCGGAGCGAATGCGATCGTTGCGGGAAGCGTTGGAATCGCTACCGGTGCAGCATTATCGGCAAAACGCTTGAGTGCGGACCGCGTAGCAGTTTGCTTCTTCGGCGAAGGGGCACTGGGACAAGGTGTGCTTTACGAGGCAATGAATCTCGCGCAGCTTTGGAAGCTCCCGGTGATTTACGTCTGCGAAAACAATCTTTACACAGAGTACACGCACTTCACCGAAACGACAGCGGGAGACATCGCCTTGCGAGCTACTGCTTTCGGCGTGAAATCTGAAACCGTCGATGGGCAGGACGTACGCGCGGTTCACGAGTCGACACAACAATTAGTCGGGCATGCGCGGCGCGGGGATGGACCCGGATTCCTTCTGTGCAATACGTATCGCTATCATGGCCATCACGTCGGCGACATCAATCGCGAGTATTACCGCACGAAACAGGAAGAGCAGTTGTGGAAGAGTGAACGCGATCCAATCAAATTGCTTTCTGACTGGCTCAAGCACGAGAAGCTCTCTGACCAAGCGATGCTCGACCAAATTTTCTCCGACGCCGAGACAGAGATGGAACGAGCCGTAAACTTTGCGGTCGACGCACCATACCCTGGACCGGAAGAAGTGAATCAGGACGTCTATGCCTGAGGCTGTTGCCACTCGAGAGTTGACGTTCGCCCAGGCTATTCGAGAAGCCTTGGCGGAGGAGATGCGTCGCGATCAACGCGTTTGCATCATGGGCGAAGACGTTGCGGAGGCAGGGACGCCCTTCAAGGTTCTATCTGGTTTGGTCCAAGAGTTCGGAAAAGACCGAGTGCTGGACACGCCGATCTCAGAAGCTGGATTTACCGGCATCGGAGTGGGCGCCGCAATGACCGGCCTGAGGCCCGTGGTCGACATCATGTTCGGCGACTTCATTACCCTGACCATGGATCAGATGGTGAATCAGGCCGCCAAAGTGCATTACATGTCGGGAGGGAAGTGGAAAGTTCCGATGGTGATGCGGACTACGCTCGGCGCTACTCGGCGGTCTGCTGCGCAACACTCGCAATCGTTGCACGCATGGTTTAGCCACGTGCCCGGATTGAAAGTCGTGTTGCCGTCAACTCCTTACGATGCGAAGGGTCTGCTCAAAACGGCAATTCGAGACGAGAACCCCGTCGTCTTCTTTGAAGACAAAATGATGTACAAGCTCAAAGGTCCGGTTCCGGAAGAGGAGTACACGATCCCTTTGGGTGTGGCTGATGTGAAGCGCGCAGGGAGAGACATCACTGTCGTCGCGACCAGCAGTATGGTACAGGTTGCACTGGGTGCTGCTGACTTGTTGGAGAAGGCTGGCATCAGCGCTGAAGTAGTCGATCCGCGCACGATGTGGCCTCTGGATGAAGACACGTTGATCCAGTCGGTGCGAAAGACTTCGCGGGCGATCGTGTTGGATGAAGGCTATCAGCGATACGGCGTGACAGCGGAGATTGCTGCGGTGATTGCGGAAGGCGCTTTCTACGATTTGGATGCGCCCGTTCAACGCATGGGGGCCATGCATGTCCCGATTCCGTTTTCGCCACCCTTGGAAGATATGACTGTGCCCACCGAGCGGTCTGTCGCGGAAGTGGCGCAGAGGATGTGCGTTCGGGATTAGTCGCTGTTTTGTTGTTCGGGTGAGGAGGTGTGCGATGGCGTTGCCGACAAGTGGAACGATGGCCGTCGATTGGGAACAGCGGGTCGACTTTGACCGGCTGCGGCGCGAGCGTCTGGCGCGTGCCAAAGACTTGCTCGCCAAATCCGATATGGGCGCGTTGCTGTGCTTCGACATGAACAACGTCCGCTATCTCACCGCAACTCATATCGGCAGTTGGGCCCAGGACAAATGCAATCGCTTCACTCTCCTGCCTCAGAATGACGAACCGATCTTGTGGGATTTCGGATCAGCCGCCAAACATCATCAGCTCCACTGCCCGTGGCTCGGCGACCGCTCTCGTCCCGGTATTTCGATGTTGCGTGGCGCAATGTCGCCGGAAATGGGCCGTGCTGAGGACGTGGCACGCAAGATCCGGATCGAACTTGAAATGCGCGGCTTGCACAAGGAACCGCTTGGCACCGACATTATCGAGCCGCCAGTACTGTTTGCTCTCCAGCGCGAAGGAATCAAGGTTGTCGACGGTCAGCAACTCATGTCGGACGCGCGCGTTATCAAGACACAGGACGAGATCGCTTTGCTGAATATGTCCGCCATGATGGTCGACGCAGCCTACGACGATCTTTATCGGGCGATGAAGCCCGGAATGCGAGAGAACGAGGCAGTCGGCCTCGTTAGCAAAAAGCTCTACGATCTCGGCTCCGAGTATGTTGAAGCGGTCAACGCAATTTCGGGCGAGCGCTGTAATCCTCATCCGCATGTTTTCTCGGATCGCGTGCTCCGGCCCGGCGATCCCGTGTACTACGACATTCTTCACTCTTACATGGGATATCGAACCTGTTATTACCGGTGCTTTACGATCGGTTATGCGTCTCACGCAATGGTGGACGCATACAAGCGATGTCGCGAGTATCTTGATGCCGCGATCGAATTAGTTCGGCCGGGACGTACCACAGCAGAAATCGCCGCGGTCTGGCCCAAGGCGCAGGAATTCGGTTTTCCGAACGAAGAAGCCTGTTTCGCCCTGCAGTACGGCCATGGAGTCGGTCTGGCGATTTGGGAAAAGCCGGTCATCAGCCGCTTGGTATCGTTCGATCACCCGCACGAGATCAAGCCCGGCATGGTGTTCGCCCTCGAGACATTCTGGCCATCTACGGATGGCTGGAGTGCGGCACGAATCGAAGAAGAGATTGTTGTCACACCCACTGGACATGAAGTGATTACTCGTTTCCCAGCCGAAGAGCTGCTGGTGGCTGGAGCACATTATTTCACCGTCAACGGACCGCTTCCGACAACCCGCGAAAGCGAAACTGGTCCAAGCCAGCGCGTGCTCGATATGATCGAGGCGAGTTCCAGGACGGAAAGGGTTGGCGTAGCAGAGTAACGAAACGTTACACTTATGGCCTTTAGCGTAGTCATGCCGGCACTCGAAATGGCGCAGGAGACGGGCAAGCTGGTTTCCTGGCGGAAGAAGGAAGGCGAGAGTGTCGCCAAAGGCGAACCATTGCTGGAAGTGGAGACGGACAAGGCGGTCCTCGAGGTGGAGGCTCCGGCCGACGGAATTCTCTCCGGGATCACGGTTAACGAAGGTGCAGTTGTTCCGGTAGGAGTGACGATTGCGTGGATCGTTCGGCCGGGAGAGAGTGTCCCCAGTAAACAAAACGAAGCGCCGATGATAAGCGAGGTTAAACCATCGAGGAGCGAAACGTCTTACGCAACCCGATCTCCACGGGAAGACGCCCAAGGCGCTCGACTATCGCCTAAGGCGAGACGATTGGCTAGGGAGCAAGGAATTGATGTCAGCGGTTTGCACGGATCCGGCCCTGGCGGTGCAGTCATCGCGGCTGATATTCCGCAACCGGCGGCCACCGAAACGCCAGGAACATTCGAATCTCTTGGAACTGTAGGCCGTCTGATGGCTGAGCGGACCACGCAAAGCTGGACCAGCGTGCCGCATTTCTTTGTTACGCGGGAAGCCGACGCGACTGCTCTAACTAAAGCACGAGAGCAATGGAACTCTGTGCCAGAGAGACAGACTCGAGCTACTCATACGGATTTGTTAGTAGCTGCGGTCTCCAGGGTCTTGAAAAAGCATCCTCGAATCAATGCCAGTTGGGCAGGAGACAACATTCGATTGAATCCAGAAGTGAACATTTCGATCGCAATAGCGGTCGAAGGCGGGGTGGTCGCGACAGTAATTCATAACGCAGATGGTTGTGGCGTGGCCCAAATCGCTTCACAGCGAAATGATCTGGGTGAAAAGGCAAAGGCGAACCGCCTACGTCCGTCGGATGTTTCCGGCGCCACATTCACGATTAGCAATCTAGGAATGTTTCAGGTCGATGCTTTCAGTGCGATCATCAACCCGCCCCAAGTTGCAATCCTTGCGGTAGGAGCCATTAAAGATCGTGTGATCGCAGTCGACGGAAGACCTGAGGTTCGTCCGATGATGACCCTCACGCTCTCTTGCGATCACCGCGTAGTGGACGGCGCGAGGGCGGCGTCCTTCCTGAACGATTTAGTTGAAAAGCTTCGCGAGCCGGAGAAATGGCTGCGATGACGATGCCGGCGTGCCGGTGCGCGTGCACGCCGGTGTCGTAGATATCGAGAGCGATGCAGTAATTAGAAATAGCTCAGGAAACCCTTGCTCGTCGGCCCATCTGCCTTGGGTCCGGCCGAAGCAAGTTGATGCGTTCCAGTTCATGCAACAGAGCCTGCTTCACGTCGTCACTTTTACGTTTACCTCTGGCCACACGACTTACGTATGAAGGATTCACGCGCAGCCGCTTCGCCACTCGCGCGTAAAGCCCCAGATGCAATTTGTGCCATTCCAATTGTGCGTCGCCATTTCCATGGCCGTTAGTTCCATTCTTTTTCATACTTCCCCCCACGCGTTCAAGCTTGCCAAGAATTGCTGGTCAGTAAAAGCGCCAACAAACGTCATGGCGTGGCAAGGAAACTGACAGCGAAGCTCTTGAAGTGATCCGGCGAACAAAAGGCTTGCTAGAAACTAGGCGTGCGCAACGGCGGCGAGGATAGCGTCCTGCTGTTCGACGACCGGTAGCTCGAGGATGACACGCGCGCCGTGAGGCTTTACGTTTTCGATCCGTAAATCCCCTCGACATTCCTTCGCTATCCCGTAGCAAACGCTCAGACCCAGGCCTGTGCCCTTGCCTACTGGCTTGGTGGTGTAGAAGGGGTCGAGTGCGCGGTTCAGATTTGAAAACCCAGGCCCTGAATCTTCGATCTCAATTACGGCGCGGTGCGCCAACTGCGCCGCGCGAATCTTGATTGAGCGCGTATCTCGCGATGTCTCCAGAGCGTCACTGGCATTATTCAGCAGATTCAGCAAAATCTGCTTCAGCTCGTCTTCGTTAATCGCCAACGGGAGGAGCCGGGATTCAATGTCAACCTCGACCCGTACATTGTGCGTACGCATGTAGTACTCGCGAAGCGACAGGACCTCCTGCAGCACGGGAGCCAGTTGGGCAACGTGAGTTCCGCGCGCGCTCTGCCGAGAGAATCGCAGCAAGTTGTCGATGATCTTCTTCATGCGGCGCGACTCGCCCACAATTCTGTCGAGTTGTTCCCGGTTTCGGCCCCCTGTGATGTCATCGCCCATCAACTCACCGTAACCCATGATTACCGCGAGTGGATTATTCAATTCGTGCGCCACACCGGCGACAAGTTGCCCCAGCGCAGCGAGTTTCTCAGAAGAAACTAGTTGGCGATTCAGGGTTTTCAGTTCGACTGCAACAGCAAGGTCGGCTGCCAACGATTCGATCCGCGACAGTTCCTCTGGATCATGGCAGTTCGGATTCGCCGAGTTGCCCAGGAGTACACATCCGAGATAGGCGCCTCCCGCCGAACAAAGAGGAATAAGCAGTTCCACCCCAACTTCGCAGACCGCCGGTCCTATTGAAAGGTCCTGCTTCTCAGGGCAAAGGAAGGAGTTGGAACCCACGCGCGGAGCGCTGGAGCAGACTGCCCTCACATCATCTGTGGTCCACTGAGCTACTCCAGCATGCAAAGCGAACAAAGTCGTCTCTGTTAACCCGCTCGAACCTGAAATCGCGAGTTTACGTTCCCCATCTTCCAGGAGAATTACGGCCGCCCCAAGCTCGGTAACTTCCGTGATCGTGGAACAGACTTCGGGACACATCAAATCGACTCGTGCTCCGCTCAGAAGCCGGGACGTTATGGCCGAAAACCGTTCGAGTTGACGGTTGAGCAGCTGGGACTTGTCTTGCATCCGTGCGATGGATTGAGATTTTTCTTCAACGATCGCCAAAATCATCCCAAAGGCCACAAAGAGCTTTGGAGTGTTCCATAGCTCTCCAGGAATGATGAGATGTGGCGCAAAACGATCGATCAAGTATCCGAGAGGAAACACGGCGCCCCAACAAAAGAAGCCGCCGGTCACGGTCAAAATCGCGGGCGAGACGCGCCAATAATTACGGCAGATGAACACACCGGGTAGTGCAAATCCAAGACCCAAGAGGGCTATGCTTCCTTCATCGAATGACCCGTAAAGCGCTGCGCGGACCGACCAGCCCGCTGCTAACGTGCAAATAAGAGTGATGAAGCCCAGATATCCGGAAAACCTTTTCTGAGTCGCGCACGCAAAAACGATTCCGCCACCAAACACGATCATCAGGCAAAGAACATACGGAAATCGCGCCTGGATGTCGTAGCAACTCAGGACAGCGTAGCCGATGGATGGGATGCCAAGAACCGAAAGCAGGATCGTTCGTTTGCGACCATCCTCCACCACCGAGGAAACGGATACTAGAAACGCGATTGCTGCTGCCTGCAGCGAAGCCGTATCAATCGCTAATAGAAAATTACTTGCAGTCCCGTTTACGGGTTCGAGCAACTGAGCCAAGAAGTGAGTGAATACCAGGGTCCAGCCCACGGCCCAAAGCGTCAGGCGTGCGTTCCTGGCGTGCCGCTTGAGGCAAACGAAGATAATCACCAGAACCGCGACAGTCAGGAAAGTCGGGATTTTGTTTAGCAGGTCCATCAAGGTTACTGGTGGGGGCTTTTACGATAACAAACGTAACAACTCGGAACTCGGAAGTGCAATCCCATAACGTGCCATACCCATGGCACAAAAGTTGAGGCATGGACCAATTTGGCGCGGGAATTCTGAAATTCAGACAGAGCTGTCCTGATTTCTGACGACAATCTCGCTCGAGCCGCCAAAAAGGTTGCTCGGTATAATCTCGCGAATATGGATTGGCGGCCCGGATCCGCGTTTCGCTGGCTCTTCAATTCACAGGAGGGTGCGTCCGACCGCCTGGTTGCACGCTGGCTCTTCCTGCGCACTCTTGGATTGATCTACTTCTCCGCCTTTTACTCGCTTGTCTTTCAAATTCGAGGTCTGATCGGTCCGGATGGAATTCTTCCCGCGAACGGTTACTTGCAGGCAGTCGCCGAGCACTTCGGATCGCTTTCGCGCTGGTGGTATGCGCCCACGGTGTTGTGGTTTTCGAGCCAATCGCCAATCCTTCTGGCAATCTGCTGGATCGGCTTAATCAGTTCGATTCTTATTGTCCTGAATATCTGGCCGCGGGGCGCGCTTGCGGTCTGTTTTGTGTGTTTCTTGTCCTTCGTTGCCGCAGCGCAGGACTTCTCGGGATACCAGTCGGACGGCATGTTGCTCGAAGCAGGGTTCATCTCCTGGTTTTTTGCGCCACCCGGACTCCGTCCGTGGCTCGGACGACCGCATCCGCCATCGCGCGCGAGTTTGTTTCTTCTCTTGTGGGAATGGTTCCGAATTTACTTCGAGTCCGGCGTGGTCAAAATCACAAGCGGCGATCCCCAATGGCGTCACTTCACCGCCATGGACGAGTACTACCAGAACGGTCCGCTGCCAACGTGGATTGGCTGGTACATCCAACATTTGCCTCACTGGTTCCATGCTGCGAGCGTATACGCAACTTTGGCCCTCGAACTCGGACTGGTCTGGATGTGCTTCCTGCCTCGGCGTTGGAGAATCGTGCTCTTCTTTATCGTCACCACATGGCAGATTCCAGTCATTCTCACGGCGAACTACACCTTTCTAAATTACCTGGTTTTGTGCCTCGGCATCTTGCTTGTCGATGATAAGTTCTTCGGGTACATAAAAGTCTTCCGTCGAGCCGAACCGTTAGCGGCGCTTGATGCGGCGCCGACATCTGCAGAACAATTTGGACTGCGTCGCGCCTTTCGAGTCATGAAACTCTCAATCGCCGCCCTTCTTTTGACATGGATCTTTTACGTGACCACCGCCGAAATGATCTGGATTTTCGGGCGAGTGCCGCTGCCAACTTCACCCGTTGTTGCACTCGAGCCGTTCAGGATTGCCAATCAATACGGCCTCTTTGCCGTGATGACTCGCGGTCGATACGAAATTGAATTCCAGGCTTCCAATGACGGACAAAACTGGACTCCTTACCCATTTCGCTACAAGCCGCAGAAATTGGATCAAGCTCCTCGAATCTATGCACCGTACCAACCGAGACTGGACTGGAACCTCTGGTTTGCATCGCTTGGGTCCTGGCGTGACTATCCGATCGTGCCAAACGCCGAGGTTCGATTGCTCGAGAATGACAAAGATGTACTGTCTCTTTTTGCCGGAAATCCCTTTGCATCGGGATCGCCCCAGCAAATCCGTGCAGTAATCTGGCAGTATTGGTTTACCAGTATGGCGGAAAAACGAGCGACAGGTTTGTGGTGGCGGCGGCAGTACCTCGGACTTTATGCTCCCACGCTTCAGCGGGAACCCGATGGCCGAATTGTCATGATTGAGTTGCCGAACGTAACACCCCAGCGATGAAATGCGAAACTTTCAGGTTGATTTGCAATGACCGGTAAAGCGTGCGTCGTCGGCGCGGGTTCGAACGGACTAGCGGCGGCGATTGTCTTGGCGCAAGCCGGACTTCAAGTGGATGTTTTCGAAGCAGAATCTACTCCCGGAGGAGCTGCAAGAACGCTAGAGCTCACCTTGCCGGGTTTCCTGCACGATTTTGGGGCGGCGGTTCATCCCATGGCGGCAAGCTCGCCATTTTTCTCATCTCTGCCGCTCAAGGATCACGGCTTGGAATGGGTCCACTCACCACTTCCATTGGCGCATCCTCTGGATGATGGCACCGCCGTAACCATTGAACGCGACCTCTGGCAAGCGGAGGCCTGGCTGGGTCACGATGGGAAAGCATGGCGAAATCTCATGCTTCCCTTTGTCGAGAGGTGGAGTGACCTGGCTTCCGATGTTCTCAGGCCAATGCCGTCGATCCCACGGCATCCCTGGCTGATGGCGCGTTTCGGAATCAACGCCATCGTTTCCGCACGCACCTTGGCATTCGGCCTGTTCCGTACCCAGCGGGCACGAGCTCTCTTCGCTGGACTGGCTGCTCATTCTTTCTTGAGCCTTGACGACTCGTTAAGCGCTGCATTCGGACTTCTCATGGGCATACCAGCTCACGCGGTAGGCTGGCCGATCGCTCGTGGCGGCTCGCAAAGCCTCGTTAATTCTCTTTGCGCCTATTTCTTAAAACTGGGCGGCGCGATTTACACGTCCGCTCGGATCGATGACATAACTACTCTTCCTGCCAATGACTTGGTGTTATGTGATCTGACCCCTCGCCAGCTGTTGCGGGTTGCAGGCAGCCGCTTGTCAGTCGACTTCAAGAATCGCCTCGCAAATTTCCGTTATGGCCCTGGTGTTTTCAAGGTGGATTACGCATTGCAAGAACCGATTCCGTGGACCGCGCCAGACTGCGCACGAGCGGCCACCGTGCACCTCGGAGGCACCTTTGAAGAATTGGAGGCGTCCGAGGCTGCGGTGAAAAAAGGGAATCACACGGAACGTCCCTTCGTTCTCCTCGTCCAGCCCACGTTATTTGATTCGACGCGCGCCCCCGAAGGTAAGCACGTCGCGTGGGCCTATTGTCATGTTCCGAACGGATCCAAGGCCGACATGCTCGGCGCGATCGAAAATCAAATCGAGCGTTTCGCGCCGGGGTTCCGCGATTGTGTTCTGGAGCGCCGGGTGTTCTCCCCCGCCGATCTCGAACGAGTGGACGCGAATCTCGTCGGTGGAGATGTTGGTGGAGGTGCCCTTGATCTTAGGCAATTTTTGTTCCGGCCTACCCAGAAGCACTACGCGACCTCAGCCCCAGACACTTACATTTGTTCTGCTTCAACCCCGCCGGGTGGGAGTGTCCACGGAATGTGCGGCTACCATGCAGCACAACTAGCTCTGTCGCGGATGTCCAAAAATCACTAAAGGGTCATTTTCCAGAGCCTGCAGTTTCTCTCTACCAACCACTTCTGGGAATTTGTCATCTTCTCTGCTGCAGGCAAAAATGCGGAGCAATCGCTTGAAATGCCGATCGGGATCTTCCATGCATGACGAATCTTTACTTTTTTCTACGGAATCTTTATCGGCGCACTCGATGTTCACGGAATCAGTAACCTTAACTCCTCTTCCTCCGAGGTCACGTCAACTTGATTTGTGCTCCGCATAAGTACCTTCCGCACTGTGGCTTTCTTTTCCTCGCAGCCTGCGTTTTGGTCGTTGCTGGCTGCGCGAGAAAGCAGCCGCCGAAACCGGTCGACGGTGCCGCTCTGTTTACTAAGAAGTGTGCTGGTTGCCATCGTACCGACAATGACATGCGGGCTCCGGAACCAGCGGCGCTCCGGGAAATGTCACAGTCATCGATCCTTGCGGCTTTAAACAGTGGACGCATGAAGTGGGAGGGAAAGTTCCTCTCAAGGGCGGAAAAAGACGGTATCGCGCAGTATCTCGGCAAGTCGGACGTAACCTCTGCTCAGCTTACCGGCTTTTGCGCCCGCGACCTTGATCCGCCTGCGCATCCACCAGTTTGGGCCGGATGGGGAGTCGACCCCCGCAACACTCGGTTCCAGACAAGTTCTTCTGCCGGCCTCGATCGCGAACAGGTGAAAAATCTGAAGCTGAAGTGGGCCTTCGGATTCCCCGGAGCCTCGGCGACCTTTGGACAACCGACATCATCTGACGGACGGCTGTTTGTCGGGAGCGAAGACGGCACGGTTTATGCCCTCGATGCTGCCACCGGATGTCCCTGGTGGATTTTTCATGCCTCTGCCACCGTCAAAACAGCCATTTCTGTTGGAGATCAAGGCCGAACAGCATTTTTTGGCGACACCAATGGTTGGGTCTTCGCGGTTCGCGTTTCCGACGGGGCCCTGATTTGGAAGGTCCATCCGGAACCTCATCCCGCTGCCAGAATTACCGGTTCGCCTCTACTGATTGGAAATCGCCTTTACGTTCCGATCTCCTCAGGAGAGGAGGGCGCGGCGGCGGATCCGCGATATCCATGTTGCACTTTTCGCGGAAGCCTCATCGCGCTGGACATCACTTCCGGAAAAACCCTCTGGCAAACGTTTACGATTGACGAACTTGCCAAGCCGACGAGGAAGAGTGCACAAGGGGTGCAGTATTTTGGGCCATCCGGGGCTGCTGTTTGGTCGGCGCCCACGGCCGATCTGAATAGACGAGTCGTTTACGTCGCGACTGGCAACAACTACACCGGGCCATCCACCAACGCCTCCGATGCTGTCATCGCAATCGAAATGAGCACGGGCAGGAAATTGTGGTGGCGGCAATTCACTCCGAAGGACCTGTGGAACAGCGGTTGTGTCGCAGAACAAAAAGACAACTGTCCTGATCAGCGTGGCGACGATTTTGATTTCGGTGCACCACCGCTGCTACGACGAACTTCCAATGGCCGAGACGTCCTGTTGTTGGGGCAGAAATCAGGCTTTGTTTACGCTCTCGACCCTGACAGCCGCGGTCAACTGTTGTGGAAGACTCGCATTGGTCACGGGGGATCGCTCGGCGGGATTCAGTGGGGAGGCGCAGCGGATTTCCGCTATGCCTACTACCCGCTCTCCGATTATGACGACTCAAACCCTCTGGCAGGCGGTGGGCTTTTTGCCCTCAACCTGCGAAATGGGAAACAAGCCTGGTATTCAGCTCCAGTGAAACCCGCCTGCGCCGGAAGTTACGGGTGCAGTGCCGCTCAGATGGCGCCCCCAACCGCCATTCCCGGAGTTGTCTTCGCCGGATCGCTGGACGGCCATCTTCGCGCCTATGATTCCAAGGACGGCAGCGTCCTGTGGGATTTCGACACCGCCCAGGAGTTCACTACTACCGACGGTATCAAGGCTCATGGAGGCTCGATGAACGGCTCCGGGCCCACGATTGTCAGTGGCATGGTGTACGTCAATACCGGCTACACGAACGCCATGGCCGGCAATGTGCTGCTGGCCTTCTCACCGAAGTAAATACTGTAAGGTTGACCTCCCTCTATACCCCGCACTAAGATTCCGAGTTCGTTTCCTACCAGGAGCTTTCATCATGAGAAGAGTCTTGTTCGTCTTCCTGTTCGCGGCCGTGTGCTTCGCCGACACCACCGGTCCGTTGCTTTTGAGAAAGCCCACCATCAGCAAGACCCAGATCGTGTTCAACTATGCGGGAGACCTATGGATCGTCAATCGAGACGGCGGTGATGCCCGCCGCCTGACGGCCGGTGTCGGAATCGAAACCGATCCGGCATTTTCTCCGGATGGTTCCATGATCGCCTTTACCGGCGAGTACGACGGCAACAAAGAGGTGTACGTCGTGCCAGCTTCAGGAGGCGAACCCAAGCGGCTTACCTATCATCCGGGAGAAGACCAGGTGGTTGGGTGGACGCCGGATGGAAAACAAATTCTTTTCACATCCGCTCGGCACAGCGACTACCACTTTGTGGACCGCTTGTTCACCGTGCCTGTAGGCGGCGGTTTCCCGACTGAGTTGCCGTTACCAATCGCCGAGGGAGCGTCATTCGCTGCCGATGGAATCCACTTGGCGTACGTTCCACATCCACAGTGGCAGGCCGCGTGGAAGCGCTACCACGGCGGACAGACAACCCCGATCTGGATCGCCGATCTTCGCGATTCCAGCGTCATCAAAATTCCACGACAGAACTCAAACGACTTCAACCCCATGTGGGTCGGAGACAAAATTTATTTTTTGTCCGATCGTAATGGTTCAATAAGCCTTTTCTCTTACGACACCGGCACGAAGCAGGTCTCAGAGGCGTTGAAAAATGATGGCCTTGACTTCAAATCCGCCTCGGCGACTTCGGATGCGATCATTCTCGAGCAGTTCGGCGCTCTTCGTCTATTCGACCTGAGCACGCAACAAGCGAAAACCATCAACGTGCGAGTGGCTGGCGATCTGGAGGAATTACGCCCGCAATTCGTAAAAGTCGAAGCCAAACGGATCCGCAACTTCAACCTCTCGCCGACGGGTACGCGGGTTCTGCTGGAAGCCTGGGGCGAAATCTTCAGCGTTCCTTCGGACAAAGGCGATATTCGCAATCTGACGCACTCGCCCGCAGTTGCCGATCGCGATCCGGCATGGTCGCCCGATGGAAAGTGGGTCGCGTATTTTTCCGACGAACCGGGCGAGTACGAGTTGCAGTTGCGGGACCAGACTGGCTTGGGAAAAGTGCGGCACATCAACCTCGGCAATCCCCCATCGTTCTTTTATTCTCCGATCTTCTCTCCCGACAGCAAGAGAATCGCCTACAGCGATAAGCGCCTGAATCTCTGGTACGTCGACATCGACAAGGGAATCCCGAAGCTGATCGATACCGACTATTACGCAGGGCCGACTTTCAATCAGAACTGGTCTCCTGACAGTAAGTGGGTGACCTACGCGAAACAGCTACCCAACCACCTGCATGCGATTTACGTTTATTCCTTGGAGCAGGGCAAAACCTACCAAATCACGGATGGCATGAGCGACGCGCTCTACCCGGTGTTCGATAAGGATGGTAAATATCTTTACTTCACCGCGAGTACAGATACAGGCCTTACCGGTGGACAAGGTTGGGACATGTCCGGCGATGCTCGCCCAGTGACCCGCAGCGCTTACATCGTAGTCCTCGCAAAGGATCTGCCATCGCCGCTCGCGCCTGAGAGCGATGAAGAAAAAGTCAAAGAAGAGGTCAAAGAACAGAAGGAACAGCAGGGCAAGGATAAAGCCAAAGCAACTGCCGATTCCGACAGCAACAAGGACGCTGCCAAGGACAAAGACGACAAAGATAAAGATAAAGACAAAGAAAAACCGGTGGTCGTCAAGATTGACATCGAGGGCATCGGCCAGCGGATTCTTGCATTGCCGATCCCGGCCAAAAACTACCTGAATCTGTTTGCCGGAAAATCTGGCATTTTGTTCCTTGCGGAAGGACCCTCGGTCATCCCAGTCAACCTCGAGGATAGCCCCAAGCAGACCATCCAAAAGTTTGACCTCAGTAAGAGAAAAGTGGACAAGTTCGTCGATGACGTCAACGACCTGGCGGTCTCCTTCAACGGGGAAAAGCTCTTATATCGAAAAGATGAGCAATGGACTCTCGTTGGTACGGAAGAGCCCCCTTCCGATGGCGGAAAGCCGAAACCGGGAGAAGGTCCGCTGAAGCTTGACGCCATGGAGGTCTACATCCAGCCGCGTGAAATGTGGAACCAGGTGTATCGCGAGACATGGCGAATCGAACGTGATTTCTTCTACGACCCCAATCATCACGGTCTCGATCTAGACAAGATCTCGAAGAAGTATCAGCCCTATTTGCAGAACGTAGCTTCCCGTGACGAGTTGACCTATCTCTTCGAGGAAGCCCTCGGCGAGATGACGGTAGGTCACATGTTCGTCGGTGGCGGCTATCATCCCGAAGTCAAAAAAACGAAGGGCGGTCTGCTCGGAGCCGATTACAAAATTGAAAACGGCCGATACCGCGTCGCCCGGGTTTATGACGGAGAAAATTGGAACCCAGGCATGCAGGCGCCGCTCACGCAACCGGGCGTCAACGTAAAAGCGGGCGACTACATTCTGGCAGTAAATGGCCGCGAGCTGCGGTCGTCGGAGAATCTTTACAGCTTTTTCGAAGAAACGGCAGGGAAGCAGGTCGTGTTGAGAGTCGGTCCAAATCCCGACGAAAAGGATGCACGCGAAGTGACCGTTGTTCCCGTGGATTCGGAGGATCGCCTGCGCCGGCTCGCTTGGATCGAGAGCAATCGCCGCAAGGTCGACGAACTCACCGGTGGCAAGGTAGCCTACGTCCAGGTTCCAAATACAGCTGGTGGTGGTTACAACAGCTTCACGCGATATTACTTTGCCCAAGTCGGGAAACAGGCAGCGATTATCGATGAACGCTTTAACGAGGGAGGCCAGTTAGCCGATTACATCATCGACTCCTTACGGCGCCCGCTTATGAGCATGATCCGTACGCGCGAAGGCGAGGACTGGTCTAGCCCAACCGAGGCCATCTACGGACCGAAGGTCATGGTAATTAACGAAATGGCTGGCTCAGGTGGCGACGCGTTGCCATGGTATTTCCGGAAAGCTTCAATTGGTCCGCTGGTCGGGAAAAATACCTGGGGCGGCCTGGTCGGAATCGGTGGC
>Ga0335078_10003350_pt1 | contig 23891 bp, 22 predicted proteins | sample Lox_Sample_32_FD_206711 | JGI IMG/M metagenome (GOLD analysis project Ga0335078, IMG submission 206711) | Soil microbial communities from Loxahatchee National Wildlife Refuge, Florida, United States - Lox_Sample_3.2 | ecosystem: Environmental > Terrestrial > Soil > Wetlands | place: USA... | reverse complement strand
TTCTGGACCAGCCGCTCGAGTTCGTACTTGCGGTAGAAGCTCACGACAGCGCCCTGGTTTTTTTATATTCGCACACTGCGCGCGTCACGGCCTCTCGCCGGGCCCGGCGGCTCGGACCCTGCCAGTTCCTGCGCTCTGCGGGCATCCTGCCTGTCCTCCTGATTTACAGGAAACCGACTTCCCGTTCCGGGAAATTACTCAGGTTTGGGAAGGCCGCCGCGAGGTTTGAAACTCCATACCACTGCGCGATTGTGGCCGCCAATTGCGTGTCCGAGATGGAGGGTATCCAGATTCCGTTCGTCCCCAGATCGTCCGGACCGCCGGGTTGCAGCGATGGAAAGCGTCCAAACACCTCGCCGCCGCGAACCGGGCCGCCAAAGACCAGGTGATGTCCGCCCCATGCGTGATCGGTGCCCCGGTTCGCGTTCGGAGCAAGTGTGCGGTTAAACTCGGTCGCCGTGTAGACCAGTACGCGGCTGATCAACCCGAGACGCTCGAGTTCCTCGCAGAAACTCGTCAGCCCGTCATTCAGCTCCGTGAACAAGCTCGCCTGCCGATCGAGCTGATCGCGGTGACTATCGAATCCGGACATCGTCGCCATGTACGTGCCTTTTGTCCCGCCGTTGCGAAACCTCGTGATCAGCCCGAACAACTGCTGGCGCAGACTGATGCCGTTATTTGTCACCGGCACGGTCGGCGATGAGAGGCTCGTGGACTCGGCATCCCAGCCGATAGCCATCCTGCCCTGCGGTCGATAGCTTACCTGCGACGCTCCCGCGTGCTGGAACAAATCGGCGGGAAGCTGCTGGGCGCTGAACTGCCCTTTGGTCAGCGGCTCATCCATGCGCCCCACGTTGGCTACCACCGCAAGCAGTCCCCTGTTATAGAGTTCCTGAATTCCCTGCAGGGCGGGATGAAAACCGTAGTTCAGGGACGTCGCCGGAGCCCTTACCGGAAGCAGCGACGCCGGAGATAAGGCCAGACTGCCGCGCCCGCTCGCATAGGCCTCGGCCTGTCCGGCATCGAGCGGCACCAGCATATTGTTGCTGTCGTTTCCGCCCACCAGATAAATGCACACACAAGCCCGCTCCGCGGCAGGCCTCAGTGGGGCCCCTTCGAGCAGGGACGATAGAGCGACAGCGCCAGCCGCCTTCGCTCCAAGATCCAGCACCGAACGCCGGGAGAGTACGCTTTTGTTCTTGTCAGGCATCGGACAAAGCCGTTTGGACAGTTTACCTGATTTAAGACGCCACGCCAACCACTTACCGCCGCAACGCCGCCGGCCGTGCCCTGGGACCTGATATGGACCTACCGGTACCGGAACGGCGCAACACGCGCTACGGGTTCCACAATTCGCTTTAAGGACATGTACAATATAACAACCGTAAGTTCGTCACATGTCCTCGTCCTCCATTCGGTGCCGTGCACTCGGTGTAACCTACGCCTCAGAACGCGCGGGACCGCTCAGGGCCTTGAGGAACATTGACTTTCAGGCCAACCGCGGTGAGTTCGTCTCGGTCATCGGTCCCAGCGGTTGCGGGAAGACAACCCTGCTTCACGTCCTGGCCGGGCTTCTTCCACCGAACGAGGGCACGTTCGAAATGGCCGGAGGCAACGGAAAGAACCCCGCTGCTTCGCTGGTGTTTCAGGAGAACAGCCTGTTTCCCTGGATGACCGTCATACGGAATGCGGCTTTCGGTCTTGAGATGCAGGGCGTGGGGAAAGTCGAACGCGAGATACGCGCCTCGGAGATGCTCGCGCGGTTTGGCCTCGCTGGCAGAGAGCGGGATTACCCGCGGCAGCTTTCCACCGGGATGAAGCAGCGCGTGGCTGTGATCCGCGCGTTCCTCAGCGGAACCGGCATCCTCCTGATGGATGAACCGTTCGCGGCTCTTGATCGCCAGACGCGTATGCTGGCCCAGCAGGAGCTGATCGGCCTGTGGGAATCGGAGCGGAAGACCGTGGTCTTCGTCACCCACGACGTCGATGAGGCTCTGGTCCTGAGCGATCGCGTGGTTGTGCTCAGCGCTTCACCCGGCACCGTGGTGGCCGATTATCGGGTTCCCGCGGAGCGGCCGCGGGGGCTGTTTTGCGAGCCCGACGACGAACTCTATGAGTTGAAGCGGAGGATTCTGGCTTCGCTCGGTCTGACCGCCGGACTGACCGCTTATACCTGCGCTTCATGAAAGTACTTTCCGCGGCATTCCGAAGTTCGTGGCTGGTCGTGTTGCTGCTGCTCTGCTGGGAGACCCTGTCGAGGCTGCGGGTTCTGGATCCGCTGTTCTTTCCCGCGCCAACAACGCTGCTGGCGGCATTCGGAGCGCTTGTCGGAAGCGGCGAAGCCGGCCGCCAGGTGATGCATACTCTGCAACGCACGGCCGTGGGATTCGGCGCCGGCGCACTATTCGGAATCGCCGCATCCGCCGTCCTCGCTGTCTCCGTGACGCTGCGAAAAGCCTCTGAACCGATCATCTCCGCTTTGTATTCCACGCCCCGGCTGACCCTTCTTCCAATGGTCATGCTCCTGCTCGGAGTCAACAACACGTCGCGCATCCTGTTGGTGGCGCTGGGAGCGGCATTGCTCATGATGATCCAGATCTCCGATGCCATCCGCGGCGTGAATCGAGATTATGTCGATATGGCCGTGAACTACGGCGCGGGTCCGCTTGCGGTGATTCGCCAGGTCTACCTGCCGGCGTGCCTGCCGCAGTTGTTCACGGGATTGCGTCTGGCGTTCAGCCGCGCGCTGGTGCTGACCATCTCGGTGGAATTGCTGAACTGCGACGACGGCCTGGGCAGCATGATCTGGAACGCATGGCAGACCTTCGCGATCGAGAAACTCTACTTAAGCGTTGCTCTTTCCGGCGCCCTGGGCCTGACGTTCCAGTGGCTGTTTCTGCGGCTGGAGCGGACCATGACGCCATGGCAGGAACGAGCCGCTTGATCCGCGAAACGGGAGTGCCGATATTTCGGCACTCTCCGGACCAAGTGCCGATATTTCGGCAGGTCACTTCAGCCGCCAGACGGTGAAAGACGGGTCGCTGAACAAGGCATCGCCCGCGCGATTGGGCGTGGCTCCGTGGGGAAGCACGAGATACTGGCTGCGAGCCAGAAAGTCGGGCCGCTGCGTTTCGCCCATGGTGCAGTAGAACTTCGCGGGATCGGGCGCGTAGGCTCGCGAACAGTTATTCACCGCGTAGATTGATGCATCGGGGTGGTTGGCGGCGAGCCACGCGAGCGAGCGATGGGTCTCCAGCGCCTGGTCCAGATACTGACCGGCGCTAGTGCGGTGGGCGAAAAACGCGAGCATGGGGGCATTGATTTCGATAATGGCGATGCCGAGGGAAGCGAATGCCAGGGCATAGACGACGGCTCCGGCGATGGAGATTCGAACGAGGCGGCCTGAGAAGGGGTTGTTGAAGAGGTCGATTGCCTTTCCGATCAGGAGAATCGCGACAAGCGTAAGCGGCAGCATGGCGTAGCGCACCATGGGGACCATGGCCACCCAATAAGCGAGGTAGACCGCGCAGAAGATGAGACAGGCGCGGCGGGCGGGCGTTTTCGGAAGGAGCAGGGGGAAAACAAACGGCAGAAACGCGAGAATCGCGATTCCCGCAGGGTTGGGCAATGGAGATTCAAAGGTCAACGCCCTGCGAATTGGAGCGCCCAGGTGAGGGAGGAGCCGCGCGAGACGGCCGTACTTGCGGTAGACGGGATTCCTGGGGACGGGGCGTTCCACGCTTCGTTCCAATGCGGTGGGGTAAACGGGATTGCCGGTGAGATACGTCGTCCGTGCGTGCCAGTAGAGGCAGGACGCGCCCATTATTACGCAGAACGCGAAGGCCGGCCGAATACGCCGGCAGGCATAGAGGAAGAAACAAACCAGGGGCACGGCAGCAAACAACGCGACGTGCTTAACGGCGAAGCTGGAGCCGAGGAACAGAGCGCCGAGCGGAAGCCAGGAACGATTGCGCGACTCGAGCCAGCGGATAAAGACGAGGAGGGCGGCGGCGCCGAAGAACACCATGGTCCAGTCATTTTTGGAATTGGCGCCGGTCCAGTGAGCAAACGGCATCATGGCGGCCACGATGAGTCCGGTGAATGCTGCGCCGGCGTTCAGGCCGCAGGCGCGCGCGATGGCGAACAGGGTCAGGAGGGAAAGCGCCCAGAAGAGGGGTGAGATCAGTTGCGCGGCAGGCTGGCCTCCGATGGACCAGGCGAGGGCCATAAGAGTCTCGAACCCCTGTGGGAAATAGCTGTTGTCCTGCGAGGGCAGGATCTCGAGACCGTGCTGGGTGACGTAGTAGCGGGCGTTGGCGAGGTGGTCGGCCAGGGGATCGAAAGCGACGCTCGGCGAGAGGGCCACGGCGAGGGCGGAAATGGCGGCGACGATGGCGAAGATGAACACGATCCCGGCAAGGGGGTGGTCCGGGGCAGGGGTGGCGAGAATGGCGCGGACGGCCCGGAGCGCGGTCAGAACTTCGCGCCAGACGAATATGAGGGGCGCGACGAGCAGCACGGCGAACACCCAGAGATAGTAGAGGTGCAGGAGGCCGAGAACGAAAAGAAGCGGGATGAGGAGGGCACAACCAAAAGCGAATCCGAGGGTGACAGTATCGATGGGCGTGACGAGAGGAATTCGGGCCACGCGGGCGAAAACGCATCCGACGGCCACGCAGGTGAGAAAGAGGAGCGCAACGGCGAGCGCCGCGAGGGGCTGACAGACGAGCGCGCAGACGGCGCAGAGGGCGGCGAGGGCCGGGAATTCATAGCGGCGTAACCGGGGGCCACGGATCCAGGCATAGAGCGGGCCGGCGGCGCAGAGAACCGGCAAGGCGCACAGGAGAAGGACGCGGAAGATGGGGCCGGGGCGGCTGAAGTAGTCGATTTCCCAGCGGAAATAGCGAGCCGTCAACAGAGCAACGAAAGCGAGCCAAAGGAACCAGAGGGACACTTTCAGACGGTGGGATGAAAGAGCGCCGGCGAGGGTCAATCAGAGCGATTGTATCGTGCGCCCGCTACTGGCGCGCGCCGGCGCCCGCGAGCTCATCCAGGGGAACGGGCGGGTGTTTCATCAACTCCTCGACCGTCTGCAATGCCTGCGGATCCGTGGTGAATCTACGAACGAGCGGGATGGTGACGTCCACGTATTGGATGGTTGGGTCCTTATACATCACTTCCCATTCAGAGACCACGAGCACCACGCCGGCCTCGCGCGCGACGGCGGGGATGCCGCCGCGGATCTGGTCCATGAGGTTGGCCACGGATGCGGTACTGAAACCCTGCTCATGCAAGCGCTGCTGCCGAGCGCCGCCCTGGGCTTCGAGTTCGCGCACACGCTTCTCGTCGCCCGCGGCCTGCGCTTTGTCGCGCTGGGCCTTCAGATCGGCCATCCACTGGCGCATCATGGGAGAGCGCACGTAGGCAACGGCGATGGCCCGGGAATCGTAGATGCCAACACGCACCGGGGGTCCTGCCGGCTGGGCGAGCGCTGCGCCAGAGAGCGCGACGAATCCCAGCCACAGACCGAGGCTGCTCTTCATGGTTCCACGATATCGCGGAAGCGACGGACCGGCCGGGCGATTGTGACACTTTGAGGGAGTTACACAGTCGCCGGGCGGAACGCGCCCCTCAGAACCAGCGGGACATGATCACTTTTTGTTCGGTGTAGAAAGCGACGGCGTCCTTGCCGTGGGCGTGGAGGTCGCCGAAGAAGGAGTTCTTCCAGCCGGCGAAGGGGAAGAAAGCCATGGGCGCGGCGACGCCGACGTTGACGCCGACCATGCCCGCATCGCAGCGCGATGAATACTCGCGGGCAGCCTTGCCGCTGGTGGTGAAGATGGACGTGGCGTTGCCGAAGGGGGAGCGGTTCACCAGCTCGATGGCTTCATCGAGCGACGCGACGCGCATGACCGAGAGCACGGGACCGAAGATTTCTTCGCGGCCGATGGTCATCGCGGGGGTGACGTTGTCGAAGATGGTGGGGCCGAGGAAGAACCCGCCATTCGCGGACTTGCGCCGGCGGCCATCGACGAGCGGCGTGGCGCCTTCGGCCACTCCCTTCGCGACGTAGCCTTCGACACGGTTTGCATGATCGGCGGTGACCAGCGGGCCCATCTCCGTGCCGGGCTGCGCGCCATCGCCGACGGCGAGCGATTCGGTGCGCTTGACGAGAAGATCGAGGAGCGGACCGGCGGCATCGCCAACCGGAACCAGAACGCTGCCGGCAAGGCATCGCTCTCCGGCCGCGCCGAACGCCGAGCCGATGATTGCTTCGACGGTTTTGGGCATGTCGGCATCGGGCATGACGACCAGATGGTTTTTCGCGCCGCCGAGGGCCTGGACACGCTTGCCATGCGCGGCCGCGGTTCTGTAGATGTGACGGGCGACGGGCGTGGAGCCGACGAAGGAGACGGCCTTGACGAGCGGGTGAGCGAGAAGCGCATCCACTGCTTCGGGGCCGCCGTGAATGAGATTCAACACGCCGGGCGGGAGGCCTGCGTCATGCAGCAGACGGACGGCGAGCGTGGGGGTGAGGGGGACCTTTTCCGAGGGTTTCAGCAGGAACGTGTTACCGCAGGCGATGGCGAACGGGTACATCCAGAGGGGGACCATGGCGGGAAAGTTGAAGGGTGTGATGCCCGCGCAGACGCCGATGGGCTGGCGAATGGTTTTGCAGTCGATGCCAGCGGCGACGTCGTTCAGCGAATCGCCCATCATGAGGCTGGGCATGCCGCAGGCAACCTCGACCATCTGGATCATGCGGCGGACTTCCGCTTTGGAGTCATCGGCGGTCTTGCCGTTTTCGCGGGTGAGGGTGGCGGCGATTTCGGCGGCGTGTTCCTCAAGAAGGGCCTTGAAGCGGTAGAGCACCTGAACGCGATCAACGACGGGCACGTCGCGCCACTTCAGATACGCGGCATGAGCGGATTGCACGGCTCGATCGACATCGGGAGTGGAGGCGAAGGGGACGTGAGCGAGGATCTCTCCGGTGGCTGGGTTGGTCACTTCGGCGGTGGCGCGGCCGGCAGGCGATTCCCACGAACCGTCGATGTAGAAAGAGACGGTCTCGACATTGGATGCGGTAGCGATCATGATTCTGCCTCCAGTTCGGGCCCGGCAGCGGCGCTTTGGGCAAAGCCGGCGCGCTGCATGAGCATGGTGTAGATTGCGCCGGATACGCCAAAGCCGACGAACCAGGCGTAGTCGTAAAGCAGGCGCAACGGCGGGATGAACAAGCCGAGCAGGGCGACGGCAGCACCAACTCCGAGGGCAGCGATGGCCTTCCAGTTGAAACCGCCGTCGTATTCGTAGACGCCGCCGCGGCGGTAGAGGTCGTCAAGGTTGAGGTTCGCGCGGCGGACGAGGAAGTAGTCGGCAATCATCACGCCGGCGATGGGGCCGAGGAGGGCGGAGTAGCCGACCAGCCAGCCGAAGATGTAAGCGCTGAAATCGCTGAGCAGTTTCCAGGGCATCATGAGGACGCCGATGACGCCGGTGATGAGTCCGCCGGTGCGGAAGGAAATGAACCGCGGGTTGAGGTTCGAGAAATCGTTCGAGGGCGAAACCACGTTGGCAGCGACGTTGGTATTGAGGGTGGCCACCAGGAGGGCTATGAGCGCGATGAAGGCGACCAAGGGGTGGTTGAAGCGCGCCAGAAGCTGCACGGGGTCCCAGATGGGCGCGCCGAAGATGACCGCCGACGCCGAAGTGACGGCCACGCCGATGAAGGCATAGAGGGTCATGGCGGTGGGCAGGCCGAGCGCCTGACCGGTCATCTGCGCGCGCTGCGATTTGGCGTAGCGGGTGAAATCGGGAATGTTCAGGGCGACGGTGGCCCAGAAACCGACCATGGCGGTGAGCGAAGGAATGAAGAACCGGAAGAATTCGGCGGCGGTCTGAAATTTGCCGGGCGTGCTGAGGACGGGGCCGAGGCCGCCGGCCTTCGAGGTGATCCACCAGAGCAGCAGCAGGCCGATGCCAAGCATGAAGGGCGCGCCGATGCTTTCGAGGAATTTGATGGTTTCGATGCCGCGCCAGATGACCGCGATGTTCAGCGTCCAGAACGCGAAGAAGCAGATCCAGACGCCGCCCGGGAGAGCAGCCGCGCCGGGCCAGAAGATCTTCAGCATGGTGTAGATGGCCTGGCCGCCGATCCACGTCTGAATACCGAACCATCCGCAGGCGACCAACGCACGGAGAACCGCGGGGACATTCGCGCCGCGCACGCCAAAGGAAGCACGCACGAACACCGGGAAGGGGATTCCGTATTTGGCGCCAGCGTGGGCATTGAGGAGCATCGGAATGAGCACGATCAGGTTGCCCAGCAGGATGGTGACGATGGCCTGCCACCAGCTCATACCGCCGGCGATCAGACCGGAGGCAAGCATGTAGGTGGGGATGCAGACGGACATGGCAACCCAAAGCGAGGCGTAGTTGTAAACGCCCCACGAGCGGCGCTCCTGAGGGACGGGCGCGAGATCGGGGTTGTAGAGGTGCGAATCGTACGCAACGGGGCCGGGGGCGGGCGTCATTGCCATGCTCCTCCACGAGCGGCACGGCGGAGATATTCACCGCGGCCGGGCTTGCCGAGGAACTCGCCGCGATCGACGATGACTTCGCCACGGGAGAGCACGGTGCGGGCGTTGCCGCGCACGCGGAAGCCCTCAAACATGGAGTAATCGACGCGCATGTGATGGGTTTGCGCGGTGATGAGGTGGTCCGCCGCGGGGTCCCAGATGACGATGTCGGCGTCGCTGCCGGGCGCGATTTCACCCTTGCGGGGATACATGCCGAAGATGCGCGCGGGCGCGGTGGAGGTGAGCTCGACAAACCGATTGAGCGAGAGCTGACCCTGATTGACGCCGTGATGGTAGATCAACTGGAGGCGGTTTTCGATGCCGGGGCCGCCGTTGGGGATCTTCGTGAAATCGTCCTTGCCGAGGATCTTCTGATCCTCGAAGCAGAAGGGACAATGATCTGTGGAGACGACCTGAAGATGATCGTGCTTCAGGCCGTCCCAGAGTTTCGGCTGGTGCTCTTTGGGGCGGAGCGGCGGGGTGAAGACGTATTTGGCGCCCTCGAAATTGGGGCGCTCGAGCTCTTCGATGGAGAGCAGAAGGTATTGCGGGCAGGTCTCCGCGAAGGCGGGCACGCCACGGTCGCGCGCCTCGCGGACTTCGTTGAGCGCGTCTTCGGAAGAGAGATGCACGATATAGACGGGCGCGCCGGCGATTTCCGCCATGGCGATGGCGCGGTGGACGGCTTCGGCTTCGGCTCGCGGCGGGCGAGTGAGCGCGTGATAGATGGGCGCAGTTTTTCCCTCGGCGAGGGCGCGGGCGATGATGACGTCGATGACGCTGCCGTTTTCGGCGTGCATGCAGATGAGCGCGCCGTTTTTCGCCGTCCGGGAGAGAGCCTTGAAGATGGTGGCGTCGTCCACCATGAGGACGTTCGGATAGGCCATGAAGAGCTTGAAGCTGGCCACGCCCTCGCGCACCATGTCGTCCATGTCTTCGAGGCCGGCGTTGCCGAGGTCGGTGACGATCATGTGCAGGCCGTAATCGATGCAGGCACGGCCCTGGGCCTTCTTCCACCAGGTGTCGAGCGCTTCGCGCATGCGGGTACCGCGGGCCTGAATGGCGAAATCGACGATGGTGGTGGTGCCGCCGAAAGCCGCCGCGCGAGTGCCGGTCTCGAAGTCGTCGGCCGAGGTGGTGCCGCCAAAGGGCATGTCGAGGTGGGTGTGGGCGTCAATGCCGCCGGGGATGACGTACATTCCGGTGGCGTCGATTACGGTGGCGGCGGGCGGCGGGGCGATGCCGGGGCGGACATCCCGGATGCGGGCGCCCTCGATAAGCACATCGGCGGCGGTGGTGTCGCGGGCGGTGACGACTGCGCCGTGGCGGATGAGAGTGGTGGGCATAGGCTCGGCGGCCCATGCAGGCCGATCCAGATAGTTTCGCACGGGCGGAGAGGGGAATGGGCAGGCGGGCGGGGAGAGGCGTTGGCCGTTGGGGCGAAAGAGCCTGCGCCGCAAAGGCAACGAGAATTCCGATCGCTCGTCAACGATAATTCACATTTACACGCGCAGAAAATGTGCTAGACTTGGCCGGTTCCCTCGGGAATAAACAAATAAGGAGGGTCAGCCATGCCAACGGGCAACAGTCTGAATTTCCGGCTGCTCTGTGCGGCCGGGTGCGCTTACGATATCGCTCCGGACACCTGCGGATACACGGCCGATCCGGTGTTCAGCCCGGTGGTGGCCTACGCCAATCCACCGAAGGCGATTTGCGCCGGAGACGACCTCATCAACGCGTGCCTGGTTGGGCAAAACGCGGACGGAATTATCGTGGGATTCCGCGGGACGATCCCGTTTTCACTCAATAGCGTGCCAAGTTTGCTCAACTGGCTGCAGAACTTTTTCGCCGAACCGATGACGGCGCCGAACCTGCCGGGCATGGTTCACAGCGGCTTCTACGACGCGACCATTTCGATCATGGCGGGCGTGGCGCAGGCGGTTCAGAATCTGAATCCGGGGCCGACGACGCCGATTTACGTGGTGGGGCACAGCCTGGGCGGGGCGATGGCTTCCATCGGCGCGTATCTGCTGAGTCAGGTTTATCATTTCAAGATCCAGCAGGTGGTGACGTTTGCTTCGCCGAAGCCGGGAAACGCCGGATTTCAGGCCGGTTACGAGGCGGTAATCGGCAATCAGGTGCGCTACGAAAACTACGAGGACATTGTGCCACTCCTGCCTCCGGCCGATTCGTTCACCCAACTGATTGTGGCCTTGTGCGATCTGATTCCGGATGTTGGAAAGGACCTGGCCGATCTGTTCAAGTCGGCGGAGGGCTGGGATTACGTGCCGGTGGGGACGGGGCTGTTCATTGAGGAGGACCAGCACACCATCATCAGCAACGAGCCGATTGAATCGCAGGTCTGGGACGTGGTGAAGGAATTCGGCGAGGATCTGTGGGACGAGGATTTTTCCTCGTTCGCGGCGGCGCACAAGATTGCGCCGAGCGGTGGGTACTATCGGGCGCTGGCGGCAAGTACGGCGGCGGCGGCGAGGGCGTGAGAGGAAACGGGCCGGTCAGCGCGCGGGGAAGTCGAGCTCAGGCAGGTCTTATCCATCAGGACCCGTCCTTGCGCTTATACTGACGCCACGCGCACGGATCGATTTCAAATGAACAATTCCGCTGAAATTCCGAAGAACGCCGCGAGCTTTTTGGCCTGCGCCTTGCTGATGCCACGGCGGGCGTTGAGCAGGTCGGAGACCTGGGCGCGCGAACCGAGGATTGGCACGAGATCGGCCTGTCGTAATCCGCGGTGCTGCATAAGAAACTGCACCATCTTGTGCGGCGGGGTCTCGGGGAGCTCTATCTTCTCGTCATAATCCCGAACGAGTCTCTCAAGGAGCGCGAGGAGGGTCTCCTCTTCCGGGCTGAGTCCTCGGGCAGCCGCCTTGCGGTCGAGAGCCTCCATTTGCAGGACGTAGCGGTCAAACTCCGTGTTGGTCTCGATGACCTTTGGCAGAATTTTGGTCAGCAGTCTGCCATACCGGATCGGGCTGATTTGCATTACGGCCATTTGGTCTTCCACTCCTGCCTGCGGTACTCCTCGTGGGTCAGGAAAGCCTTGATGTAGAGTCTGGCGCTGGCGAACACCGGGAAGACAATGAGTCGATAACGGTTCCGCCGGATGTTGAACACGAGCAGATTGTCAACGAGATCGGCATCCGGGAAGTGCCGGCGCACGTCGATGAGCGAACGCCAGTGTGCCTTTCGTGCCACCCGATACCAGGCGAAGGCCTCGGACTGAACATCCTTCGATTTGCCTCCCAAGAGTTTCAGCAGACCGTGCCTGCTGATTCCGTTCACGTCTCCATGTAAGCATAATGCGTACGCTCTGGCAAACGTTATGAGTACACGCGTTTGTCACTCCGCTGTCGCCGTTCGTTCCGCCCAGGATTGGGGGGGACGGCCGGTGTCGACCTGCTCCATGACGATGCAGCCTTCGACGGGGCAGACGAGCGAACAGAGATTGCAGCCGACACATTCGGCCTCATCGATGCGGGGGACGCGAACGGGCGGGGGCGGAGCGGGACCATCGAGCGCGGCGATGTGCGTGGTGGTGACGGGCGCGCCGCTGGCATGGCGGCCGTCGAGGTGGATGCACTGGTGGGCGCCGTCCTGGCAGGCAACGTAGCAGAGGTCGCAGCCGATGCACCTGGTGGCGTCGATGCGCGCGACGATCCGGTAGTTGAGATCGAGGTGCTTCCACTCGGTGACGCGGGGGAGGGAGAGGCCGCGGAAATCGGCGATGGTGCGGAAACCTTTCTGGTCCATCCACTGGCTGAGGCCGTCGGCCATATCCTCAACGATGCGGAAGCCGTAGTGCATGGCCGCGGTGCAGACCTGGACGGCGGTGCAGCCGAGAAGGATGAACTCGGCCGCGTCGCGCCAGCCGCCGACGCCGCCGATGCCGGCGATGGGCAGGCCGACTTCGGGATCGGAAGCGATCTGCTGAATCAGATGAAGAGCGATGGGCTTGACCGCGGGCCCGCAATAGCCGCCGTGCGCGGAAAGGCCGCCAACGTTGGGACGCGGAGTGAGGGTGTCGAGATCGATTCCGGTGATGGAGTTGATGGTGTTAATGGCGGAGAGGCCATCGGCACCGCCGCGCTTTGCCGCGCGAGCGACGGCGCGTATATCAGTGATGTTGGGCGTGAGCTTCACCAGCACGGGCGTGCGCGCCACTTCCTTCACCCACTCGGCGATCATGCAGGCATAATCGGGGACCTGGCCGACGGCGCTGCCCATGCCGCGCTCGCTCATGCCGTGGGGACAGCCGAAGTTGAGCTCGAGGCCGTCGGCGCCGGCGTCCTCGGAGCGGCGGACGATGTCGTGCCAGGCTTCGCGCTTCGATTCCACCATCAGCGAGGCGATGACGGCGTGGCGCGAGTAGCGTCTCTTTACTTCAGCGATTTCGCGGAGGTTGGATTCAATGGGGCGGTCGGAGATGAGCTCGATATTGTTCAGGCCCATCATGCGCTGGCCGTTCCAATCGATGGAGGAGTAGCGGGAGGAGACATTGACGATGGGCTCGCCGATGGTCTTCCAGACCACACCGCCCCAGCCGGCATCGAAGGCGCGCATGGCCTGATCGCCGCAGTTGGTGGGCGGACCGGAGGCAAGCCAGAAGGGATTGGGGGAGCGGATGCGGCCGGCGAAGACGGTAGTGAGGTCAGCCATTAACGGCCTCCTGTTTCGCGGGGAAGGCGAGGGCAATGGCCTCGGCGGCGCGTTTACCATCGGCGACGGCATCGACAACTTCGCGCCCACCATTGACGCAATCGCCGCCCGCATAGTAGCGAGGATTGGCGGTGCAGCCGGTGAGACGATCGACCACGATGGAGCGGCGGTTGAGGCGAATGCCACGGGATTCGCAGAGATCGGCAAAGAAGCGGGACTGGCCGAGCGCGGGGATGACCAGGTCGCATGGCAGCTCGAAATGGGTTCCTTCGAGGGGCATGGCTTCGCGGCGGCCGTTCGCGTCGGGCTCGGTGAGGCGGGTTTCGACGAACCGGACGGAATGCTCCAGGATTTCCACGGGTTGGGCGAGCCAGTGAAAGCGGACGCCGGCGGCTTTGGCGTGGGCGTACTCAAAACTGAAGGCAGGCATCTGATTTTCGGTTCGGCGATAGACCAGGTGGACTTCAGCCGCGCCCAGGCGGGAGGCGGCGTTGGCAGCGTCGATGGCGGTGTTGCCGCCGCCGATGACGACCACGCGACCGGCGACGGTGAAGTCCTCCGATGTTTTATAGCGCTCGATGAAATGAAGGGCGTCGATCACGCCCAGGCGGTCCTCGCCGGGGATGCCGAGCTTTTCCATGGCGCCGAGGCCGACGCCGATGAAGATGGCGTCGTACTCAGATTCAAGCTGGTCGAGGGCGACGCCGGCGCCGACCCGGGCCTGGAGGAACTCGACTCCGAGGGAGTGGACAAATGCGACTTCGCGCAGGCTGTCGGCGGGGCGCAGCTTGTATTCGGCAACGCCGTAAGTGTTCAGGCCGCCGGGCAGGGCGCGGTCATCGAAGATGGTGACGCGAAAACCGTGGCGGCGCAATTCGGCCGCGCAGGCCAGCGATGCGGGGCCACCACCGATGCAGGCGACGCAGCGGCCGGTATCCGCCGCAGCGATCCAGGAGGGCGGAATCAGAGCGCCGCGATCGTGGAAGGTCTCCATGGCGTGGCGCTGCAGGCGGCCAATTTCGATGGGCATCTGGTGGTGTTTGTGCATCACGCAGGCGCCCTGGCAGAGGACATCCACCGGGCAGACGCGGGAACAACTCAGGCCGAGAATGTTCGCGTCGAGGATGGCGAGCGCAGAGCCGCGAAGATTGCCGCTGGCGATTTTCTTAATGAAGCGGGGGACGTCGATGTGAGTGGGGCAGGCGGCGGTGCAGGGCGCATCGAAACAGAAGAGGCAACGGTTGGCCTCGATCACGGCGGACTGGGCGTCGAAGGGGGGATGCAGGTCGGGAAACTGTTCGAGATTGCGCGCGACCGGAAGGGTGCTCATACGGCTACCGCGCCGACCGCGGCGAGGCTTCGGTCGAGCTGTTCGATGAACTGATCCACATCGGAGCGGCCGATGTTCATGGGCGGGGAAAGGCGAATCACGTTGCCGAACATGCCGCCCTTGCCGATGAGGATGCGGTTGTCGCGAGCGGCTTCCATGAGCATGTTGGTTTGCCTGACGGCGGGAGCTTTCGATTGGCGATCTTCGACGAGCTCGATAGCCTGAAGAAGGCCCATGCCGCGAACGTCGCCGATGATGTCGTGCTTGTCCTTCAGCTCTTCCATGCGCGCGCGCAGGTAAGCGCCGGTCTCCTGGCAATTCACGCGGAGGTTGTGGTCCTCGATGAAATCGATGACTGCTTTGGCCTGGGTGGTGGTGACGGGGTTGCCGCCGAAGGTGGAGATGGTGAGGCCTTTGAAGGAATCGGCGACTTCAGGCCGCGCGACGGTGATGCCAATGGGGCTGCCGTTGGCGAGGCCCTTGGCGCTGGTAATGATGTCGGGCGTGACGCCCCACTGCTCGATGCCGAACCATTTACCGCCGGTGCGGCCCCAGGCGGTTTGCACTTCGTCGCTGATGAAAAGGCCGCCGTGCGAGCGGACGATCTTCTCGACGATCTGGAAATACTCCTTCGGCGGCGTGATGAAACCGCCGACTCCCTGGATGGGCTCGGCGATGAAGCCGGCGATGCGGCCGCTGGTGGTGGCGCGGATCAGCTCCTCCATGTCCTGCGCGCATTTCACTTCGCAGCTCGGGTAAGTGAGGCCGAAGGGGCAGCGATAGCAGTAGGCGTTGTGAGCGTGCACCACGCCCGCCTGAGTGGGACCGAGACGCCATGCACCCTGGCCGGTGAGAGTCATGGCGGCGGCGCTGCGGCCGTGATAGGAGTGGCGCAGGGCCACGATATCGGTGCAGCCGGTGTAGCAGCGGGCGGTGAGTATGGCGTTTTCGTTGGCTTCGGTACCGCTGTTGGTGAAGAAGGATTTGGTAAGCGCGCCGCCGGGCGTGATGGAGGCGATTTTCTTCGCGAGCGCGACCTGCGGCTCATTGGCGAAGACGGTGGACACGTGCTGCAGGGTGTCGAGCTGGCGATGTACCTTCGCGTTTACTTCCTCATTGCAGTGGCCGACGCTCACAGTGACGATACCGCCGAAGAAATCGAGGTATTGGTTGCCATCGATATCCCAGACGTACTGATCCTTTGCGCGGGCCATAACCAGCGGCTCACGGAAGTAATGGAAGACCGCGGGGAAGATGAATTCCTTTTGGGCCAGGATGATTTCGTCTTTGGTCATGGCTAGGCTTTCACGAGGGATTGGTACATGTCGGGGCGGCGGTCACGGAAGAACTGCCAGGTCTTGCGGACCTCGGCGATCATGGCGAGATCGAGGTCGGCGGTGAGGATTTCGTCGCGATCGCGCGAGGCCTGCGCAACGATCTGGCCGCGCGGATCACAGAAATAGCTGGAGCCATAGAACTCTCCGATGTTCCAGGGAGCCTCGACGCCAACGCGGTTGATGGCGCCTACAAAGTAGCCGTTGGCCACGGCGTGCGCGGGCTGCTCGAGCTTCCAGAGATATTCGCTGAGCCCGGCAACGGTGGCGGAAGGATTAAACACGATTTCCGCGCCGTTGAGGCCGAGGGCGCGAGCACCTTCGGGGAAGTGGCGGTCATAGCAGATGTAAACGCCGACCCGGGCGAAGCCGAGATCGAAGACAGGATAGCCGAGGTTGCCGGGACGGAAGTAGTATTTTTCCCAGAAGCCGGGCGCGACGTGCGGGATGTGCGTCTTGCGGTACTTGCCGAGATACGTCCCGTCGTTTTGAATGACGGCGGCGGTGTTGTAGTAGACGCCATCCTGCTCGACTTCGTAGATGGGAACGATCAGGGCGACATGCAACTGGCGCGCGAGATCGCGCATGAGGCGGATGGTGGGGCCATCGGGAATGGGCTCGGTGAGATCGTACCAGCGGGTGGTCTGTTCGGCACAGAAGTAGGGGCCGAAGAAGATTTCCTGGAGACAGACGATTTGGGCGCCGGCCGCGGCGGCGTCCCGGATATAGCCGACGTGCTTGTCGACCATGGCTTTCTTCGTGGCCTGAAGCGAAGCATCCGGAGGCGCGACGTTGGTGGCCTGAATCAGGGAACAACGGACGATGCGAGAGATCGCACACCTCCTCCAGCGATCCCGCTATTATAAGCCAATGAAGTTTGGAGTTCTCACTCTGGGGCCGGTTCTGTGCTGGGTTTCGGCATGCGGTCAGGCGCCGACGACGGCCGCGGGGAAGGTGGATGGGAACGTAGTCTATGGCACGGTAAACGGAACCGAGTTGCATCTGGACGTCTACGAAGCGGCGGCCGGGGGCGGGAGCCATCCAGCGGTGGTGCTCATTCACGGCGGCGGATGGACGAGCAACGACAAGAGCACGATGCTAGGCATGGGCGAATTTCTGGCGCGGCACGGCTTCGTGGGGTTCGCGGTGGACTACCGGCTGTTTCAGGACGGCAAAAACGGGTGGCCGGCGCAACTCGACGACGTGCAGCGGGCGGTGCGGTGGATCCGGGCGAACGCGAGCACCTACGGGGCGACCGCGGACCGCATGGGCGCTTTCGGACATTCCGCCGGGGGGCAGCTTGCGGCGCTGCTGGGGATGGAGGATACGCGAGACAATTCCGATCCGGCGCTGGCGAAGTTCTCCAGCCGCGTGCAGGCGGTGGTGGACGTGAGCGGACCATCGGACTTCACCACGGATCACGATGCCGACGCGAGTGCTTTTCTTGCTAGATTTCTGGGAGCGACTTATTCAGCGCATCCCGAAGTATGGCGGGAGGCGTCGCCAGCGTTGCGGGCCGCCCGCGGCGATGCACCGTTTCTGATTGTGCACGGCACGGAAGATCAGGACGTTCCGATGTCGCAGTCGCAGGAGCTTCTGGACAAGTTGAAGGCGGCCGGCGTGGAGGCATCGCTGGTTAAGGTGAACGATGAGCACACCTTCAAGACTCCCGCGGCACGCCGGGAGTTGGCACTGCAATCGCTGGCGTTCTTCAGCCACAATCTCGCCGGGGCGCAATAAGCGAGCCGGTTGTGTCCGAGATGGAGGGTGCGCAGGTTGCGCAGATTCCCGATCTCATCGGGGACGGGAGTCATTCCGATGCCAGGCGCGCGAGCGTTTCCGCCAGAATCAGAGTCCCGACGGCGATGGCCTCAGGCGACGCATATTCATCGGGCCGGTGGCTGACGCCGCCGCGGCAGGGGATAAAGAGCATGGCAGTGGGCGCGATGCGCGACATGAAGAGCGAATCGTGATAGGCGCGGCTGATCATTGTTTCACAGGCGATTTCATGGGCGCGGCACGATTCGGCAAGCGCATCCACGAGGGCGGGTGAGCTTTGCGCGGGCGGATCGGCATTGACGAGCTCACGAGAGATACGGACGCCACGGCGGGAAGCGATCTCACTGGAAGCGGCGGCAATCGCGTGGAGGACGGAATCCCGCCTGGACCGGTCGATATCGCGAACGTCAACCTCGATGCGCGCGCGGCTGGGAACGCTGTTGACGGCACCGGGGAAGATCTCGCAGACGCCGACCGTGGCTACGGTGTCCAGGGAGCCGGTGGCGCGGGCGGCAGCCTCGACAGCAAGAGCGATTTCAGCAGCCGCGAGAAAGGCATCGTGGCGATCAGGCATGAGCACACCGCCGGCGTGGCCGCCTTCGCCTTCCGCAGCGATTGTGAGAGTGGCGGGCGCGGCAATGGCGGTGACGATGCCGACAGGAATGCCGCGCTGTTCGAGAAACGGGCCCTGCTCGATGTGGAGCTCCAGGAACGCGGAGAAATGGTCCCGAGGCAGCCGCACCGATTCGAGCGAGCCGGTGAAGCCGGCCGAGGCGCGCGCTTCATCGAGGGAAACGCCGTCGCGATCACGTAACTGAGCCGCAGCAGCCGGATGGAGGAGGCCGCAAATTAGACGGCTGCCGATGCAGCCGATGCCGAAGCGGGTGGGTTCCTCTGAAGTAAAGATCACCAGCTCGATGGAGCGCCTGGGCCGAAAGCCGGCACGTTGCAGGGAGCGAATCGCTTCCAGCGCGCCGAACACGCCCACGGTTCCATCGAAGCGGCCGGCATTGGGAATGGCATCGATGTGGGAGCCGGTGGCGATAGGGGCAAGAGCCGGATCTTCACCCGGCCAGCGCGCAAAGGTATTCCCGACGGCATCTTCGCGGACAGTAAGGCCGGCTTCGCGGCACAGCCGTTTCACGAACTCGCGGGCGCGCAGATCGGCCGCGGTGAAGACGACGCGCGTGACCACGGGAGGAGCTTCGGCGGAGATTGCGCCGAGGGCGTCGAGTTCGCGAGCGAGGCGTTCACGATGGACTTCGATTTTCATTCGAGAAGCCCTCGCTGCCAGTTTTTGTAGATGAGATATTTCGCGGGCGTCTTGCCGAGCGCGCCGAACCACTGCGGGCAATAGGGAGCCATCCAGATGAAATCGCCCGCGGCGGCCTGATACCAGCGGCGACCAAGGCGGTAGATGCCACCACCTTCGAGCATCAGCAGGCCGTGCTCCATGACGTGGACCTCTACCATGGACAGCGATGCGCCGGGAAGGTAGGTCATGGTATTGACGGCGAAGTCGAAGGAGGGATCGTCGGGCAACAACGAGCGGACGGTGAGAGCTTCGTCCCCGGCGAGCGGCACCGCAGCGATACTGCTTTCGTGGCCAGCGAGGAAAGGGGGCGGCGAGGCGGAAGGCGAGAGCCAGGGTTTCTCGATGATGACTGCGCGAGAGGCAGCGCGAGCAGCCAAAGGGGCGTTGAACGCGGGCGGAAGATACGCGTAGCCTCCCGAGGGGAGGGACTGGCCGTTCACGATCACATCGCCCTCGAGCACGAAAATGAAGCGCTGAGCGCCGACGGGCAACAACTCACCGCCGGCTTCAAACTCCGCGGTGTATTCAGTGAAACGCGCGCGGGCAGCGGGAGAGACGTGCACGATGACCGCGCCATTGCGCAGGCCCGGCCAGGCGGTACGCACAAAGGTATCGGGCGTCTGCAGAAGATGATCGGAGCAAAGAGCGCTGCGAGTTTGTCCCAGTTGCTGCATAGGGCCTCAGGAAGGCCTCACCAGCCGGCCTTTGGTTTGAGCGGTGATTTCACCGGACAAAAAGACGGTTTCGCCCCGGCGGATGGTGCGTTCAACGCAGCCGGTCAGGGCATGGCCAACATAGGGGCTCAGAGCGTGGCGTTGCTGCAGATGAGCGCGCTGTAATTCGACGGGCCGAGCAAGGTTCACGATAGCGAGGTCGGCGTCGAGGCCGAGGGCGAGCGAGCCTTTCGAGGCGATGCGGAAACGGCGCGAGGGTGCGGCGGAGAGCAATGAGGCAATGCGATGGAGAGGCAGACGGCGGCAGAGGCGCCCGCGATCGATGAGGACGGCGAGCGTGGACTGCACGCCGGCGATGCCGCCCCAGGCGCGAGCGAAATCGCCGGACTTCATTTCGGGGAGAGCGGGGGAGTGATCCGACGCGACGATGTCCACGTCGCCGCGGAGCAAATGCGACCAGAGCGCGTCCTGTTCAGCCGCATCGCGCAGGGGCGGCGCGCATTTGGCGATGGCGCCGAGGCGCTCCACGTCGTCTTCGGTAAAGAAGAGGTAATGGGGGCAGGTTTCGATGGAGAGATCCGTTCCTCGCGCACGAGCTTCGGCAGCAACGGCAACACCGCGGCCGGAGCTGACGTGGACGATGTGCAGCTTTGCGCCGGTCTCGCGGGCGAAGAGCGCGGCACGCTGGATGGCCTCGAGTTCGGCCATCACGGGCCGCGAGGCGAGGAAATGGCGAACTTCATTCACATAGGCGGGCCGAGGGACCCGGCCGGCGATTTCCTGATTTTCAGCATGAACCGCGACGGGAAGGTTGAGCCGAGCGGCTTCGCGGAGGCCTTCAAGAAGAGTCAGGTCGTCGGCGCGAGGGAATTCGGGCAAGCCCGAATCGCACAGGAAGGCCTTGAAACCGACCACGCCCCGCGCCGCCATTTCGGCCATATGCGAGATGGAGCCGGGTATCAGTCCGCCCCAGAGAGCGAAATCGGTGATGGACGATTCGGCCAGCGCGGCATGTTTTTGATCGAAGGCCTGGGCGGTTACGGTGCAGGGCGTGGAGTTCAGCGGCATGTCGAAGAAAAGCGTGCCACCGCCGGCGGCCAGCGCCCGGCTTCCGGTGGCCGCGCCCTCCCATTCGGTTCGGCCCGGCTCGTTGAAGTGAACGTGAACGTCGATGAGGCCCGGGAAAACGCACAGGCCGCGCGCGTCAATTTCTTCGCGGGCGCCAGGAAGATCCGGCGCGATGGCGGCGATTCGGCCGTCTTCGATGGCGATGTCGGATTGGGGGAGGCCGTCCATCACGAGGGTGCCGCCGCGCAGGACGGTATCAAGCATGGGCACGCTCCAGCTCGGCGAGGAATGCATGGCCGGCCTCGAGGGCGGCCGAAGCATCTTCGGGCAGCACTGTTTCATCGGGGTGATGACTGATGCCGCCGGGGCTGCGTACGAACAGCATGGCGGCGGGCATTTGACGCGCGAGGATCATGGCGTCATGGCCGGCGCCACTGGAAAGGCGGTGGACGGGATAGCCGGATTTCGCGACGGCACGTTCGAGAGCCGCGGTGAGCGCCGGGTCCATTTCGACAGTGGGCTGGTCAAGACGCTGCGCGAACGAAACACGCAAACAACGGCGGGCGGCGATGCGCTCCGCGGCGTGGAGGATGCGCCCGAGCAAATCGCGGCGAACGCCGGCGGCAGGATGACGGACATCCAGCATGCACACGGCAGCGCCGGGGATGACATTGGCCGCGCCGGGGGAAACCTCGATGCAGCCTACCGTGGCCACCGCCGCTTCGATGGCGCGGGACTCCGATTCCACCACCGAGATCCACTCCGCAGCGCCGGTGAGAGCGTCGCGCCGGTGACTCATGGGCGTAACGCCTGCGTGACTGGCGACGCCTTCGAACACGACTTCGAGACGGCTCTGACCGGCGATCGCCTGCACGACGCCGAGGGGCAGACCGAGGGAATCGAGCGCCGGCCCCTGCTCGATGTGAAATTCGAGAAAGCCGAGGTAATCACCGGTGAGCCGAGCCTCCATGATTCGTCCAGGATCGAGGCCAAACGCAACAACCGCGTCGTGAATCGTCGCGATCAACGATGCGCAGAGATCACCAACCAGCGCGCGACTACCGATGAATGGCTCGCCGAAGCGCACGCCTTCCTCTTCGGAGAAGCCGATCACGTCCACACCAAACGGAAGGAGGCGACCGTTCAACCGCTCGATGAGCGCGATGGCCAACATGACGCCAAGAACCCCGTCAAAGGCACCGGCGTGGGGAACGGTATCGAGGTGCGAACCGATGAGCAGGCGCGGCGCGGACGGCCGCGAGGAAGGATAGCTGCCCCGGATGTTGCCCACCGCATCGACGAGAACACTCATGCCAGCTTGCTCCATCCATTCGCGGACGCGCGCGTGGACGGCGTGCATGGGCGGCGAAAGAAACGTGCGGGTGATGAAGCCGGGCTCTTCACTAAACCCCGCCAGCGTCCCGCACCGCTCGATGGCCGACTGCATCAGGATCCCCGATAGGCGCTGTAGCCGTAGGGGCTCAGCAGCAGCGGCACATGATATTTGTCAGCGCCGGCAGGGAGGCCAACGCGGACTACGATGTCGTCGAGGAAGGGCGGGTCGGTGAGAACTGCGCCAGCTTCCCGGAAGTAGCCGCCGGCATGGAAAGTGAGTTCATAGACGCCGGCCGGCAAGTCGGCAGCCAGCAGGAGACGGCCGTCCGAGTCCGTGGCCCCGGAGGTCAGATGCCGACGCTCTTCATTGGCGCAGGCATGCAGGTCCACCGCGAGAGCGGGCACCGGGCGGCCGCGCGAAGTATCGAGCACGTGGGTGCTGAGACGAGCCATGCTATCTCCTCAGGCGCAGGCCCAGGCAGCCGAACGGCGGCCGCGCTTCGGTGTAGACACCGGCCTCCTCGCCGCGCTCAACGACCGTGTCCCAGGTGCGGTTGCTCGCTTCAAGGCGCACGTCGGCGATGGTGGGTATGTCGGAGAGCATTTTCGAGCCGATTTGATAGATGACCTGCTGAATGCTTCCGGATTCAAACCCGTTGAAGATTTGGTGGACGATGCGGCGGACAGCGGCCGTGACAGCACCATGGTTGAATGCGGCATCGGTCGCGGTGTAAGACCACTCCGCATCGAGCCACATGTGAAGGGGGCGGTTGGCGATATCGGGAAGGGTGGTGTACCGATCGCGAACGAATCCCTGAAACGCGCTGCCGCCGAGGCGGAGCAATCTGAATCCCTGGATGCCGGACACGACTTCGACGATACCGCCGCGATTGAGCTCGAGGCGGGCGGTAGCGCGATCGGGTCCGGCAGGCGAGAATGCGACACGGCTCGCGGGCAGCGGCGCGTAGGGAATTTCAACAGCCGAGATCTGAGCGCCCTCCACCTGCGGATAGGTAGCGATGAACTTCGCGGCGAGAAAACGGCAGCAGTCCTCCAGATCGGCGCCTTCGTAATTGAGGATTTCGCGCTGAATGAAGTTCTTCATCGAATCGGTGGCGATAAGGCCGGTGTTGTCGCCGGTGGTGTAGGTGGGCCAGAAAGCGCCGCCGTAGATGAGCAGGGTGAAACTCGCGCCGAAGACGGCGGGAGGCTGGCCATCGCGATTGAGGCGATAGGCGATGACGTCGCCTTTGCCGTAGTAGTTGCTTTTCCAGCCGCCGGCGAAGTGTTGCATGATCACGTGATGGTGGTCTCCAATCGAAATCTGGCGATACGATACACCTGCCGGAGAGCTTCACGGAGCTCCTGGTCCTGCTCGGGCGAAGATTCCATTCTCGCCTGAAGGGCGCCGAAGATTTCGGCTTTTGTCTTTTCCTTCACGGCCAGCAGGAACGGAAACCCGAAACGCTCACGGTAGGCGGCGGTGAGCGCGCGCAGGCGCTCGTATTCGCCGGCCGAGAGGTTATCCAGGCCCGCTCGCGCCTGCTCGCCGGTGGAAGCATCACTCATTCGCGCGCGAGCGCCGAGATCCGGGTGCGCCCGCAGTAGTGCGAGCCTCTCGCCGCCATTGGCACGCTCGACCTGCTCGACCATCGCCGTGTGAAGGGCATCGAAATCGGCGAACGGCCGCGCCTCCCACGCCCGCTCCGCGACCCACGGGGAACGCTCGAACACCCAGCCGATGGCCGCCACGAAAGCCGGACGGTGGAGTGCGTTGAGCTCTCCGAGGGTCACAGCTCC
>Ga0335078_10003349_pt1 | contig 23891 bp, 21 predicted proteins | sample Lox_Sample_32_FD_206711 | JGI IMG/M metagenome (GOLD analysis project Ga0335078, IMG submission 206711) | Soil microbial communities from Loxahatchee National Wildlife Refuge, Florida, United States - Lox_Sample_3.2 | ecosystem: Environmental > Terrestrial > Soil > Wetlands | place: USA... | reverse complement strand
CAACCGGAACATCTGCTGATCATCGCGGTTCTAACTTTCGTCGTAATAATCCCATTTTGGCGGATTTTCAAGAAAGCTGGTTTCAGTGAGAATCAACAAAGCTAGGAGGGTCACACCCCGTTTAATAATACTGCTTGTATTAGCAGGAGTCGTCTCATACATCGGTATGGTTGTAGCCGTTAACATGATCGTTTGGCACCGTAAGGATGTACTTAACGCGCAGCGACTCAAAATTCTACAGGCTGATAGCATCTTACGCTGTCGCATCCCCACGATTAGTCCCTGGCACGAAAAGGAAGAAATGAATGCTGACACAGTAGGAACTAGGCAGGGTATAGGTTTCGGCGGGAGAGCTCAAACCTCCGTTAACCGTTTTTTCAGCCTCAATGGCGCCGACCCAGTGGATGTGTTAAACAGTTTCACAGCGTGCGCACAAACGAGTGGTTGGATGTTGGTCAAGCAACCCTACATAGCGTTGAGCGGCACTAAGTCGTTCCCGGATGGCTGGAGGGCATATATGAGAATTTATACAGCGAGCCATGCACCCTTCACCAATCAACCGATCCTACAGGTCATTCTGGACACAGATCCTATTTAAATCGTATTAACTTACCTTGTTTTCAAAAGATGGCCGGGAAAACCAAAGTAGCCCACTACCCAGGTTTGAGCTAGGATCTCCTTTTTGACTTCAAGAACGGCATGATTTCTACTCCGATTCGCGGCGCTCAATTGGTGCTATATCGCCATAACACAAGTAACCGGATTACTTTGGCAGCCGTAATCCGGGGTACGTGGCGAGTCTGCGCGGAACCCGGGGAGCGCGAGCGCGTGATTGCGCGGAAGCAGGAGGTCGACCTCATGCTCGCACGAGGTCGGGTTCGTCACGAAATCACCTCGTATTCACTTGTTACCAATCCACTCTCGTATTGCCGAGTACCGACGTGGCGGAGTTTGATATCCTGTGGCACGCTGCCGAACAGAGAAATGCCCTCTCCGATCAACACCGGCACGCGCGTGACAGTTAGATGGTGGATGTGGCCAGCCCGCAGGAATTCCTGGACCGTGATCCCGCCGTCGACATAGACGTGCTTAGCGCCGGTCGCTGCGAGTTCGTGGACGATCTGCGCCGGTTCACCGCTCATTTGTTCAACGCGCCCGGTGATTCTCGAAAAATCGAGCGGACAGTGGCTTAGAACTACGACGCGCTTATCGCCGTAAGGCCAACTTGGTAACTTCAAAACAACTTCGAACGTGTTGCGGCCAATTAGGATCGTGTCGACACTGCCGATGAACTCGTCGTATCCATGCGGCTCGCCGCCATCGGCTGGCAGGAAGTCGTAATCGCCGTTCCGGCGCGCAATGAAGCCGTCGAGACTGGTTCCAACGAACACTGACAACTTCATGGTGCACTCCTTGCGCTCGGAGGAACGACCTAGTTTACATTGAAGATTTCAGATTGAAGAAACTGTTCTAGCGGTGCCTTACGCCACATGTGTCGCCAACAGCTCCGTGTCCATTGGCAATAAATCCCCATTACGCTCATTGATCAAGTCGTGAACGTAAAACCTCCCGGCAGTCACAGGTTTGCTAACGCGCGATCATCTTTCCCAGAATTTCTTTCAGCAGTTTTCCGCAGACGGTCGCCGTCAACTGCGACACATCTTGCCTGGGATTGTATTCCACCAGATCCGCTCCGACGATCGTGTCGGTGATGGCGTGCAGATGCGCAATCGCCTCCCGCACTGACATGCCTCCCGGCTCGCGATGCGAAACCCCCGGCGCAAAAGCCGGGTCGAGAACGTCGACATCGAACGAAATATAGACGGGGACGTTGAGGTTCAATCTCTCGACCGCCGGCAAATTGCGCATTTCAACCACTTCTACGCCGAATCGCGCAGCCTGCTCGCGCTGATGTTGGTTCATGGTCCGAATGCCAAGCTGGATCAGCCGCTTGGCGCATGCCTCTTCCATGATACGGGCAAAAGGACAAGCGTGAGAGTAACGATTTCCCTCGAACTCGTCGTACAGGTCAGGATGCGCGTCGAAGTGAACGATGGTGAGGCCCGGGAACCGCTTGCCAAAGGCGCGAACAATGGGATAGGTAATCGAATGATCGCCGCCGAGCGACACCACTCGTTGGCCTTTGTCCAGCAACTCGCCAACGCGCTTCTCAATCACTTCGAATGCGCTGAGGTCTTCCGTGAGCGTCAGATCGCCGGCATCGGCAAAAGTCCCCGGGACTCCCAGATGCACCCCGGTTTCCGTCCAGGAATTCGAGGCGTCACAATGGAGGGCTTCGCGAATGAGCGGCGGAGCGAGAGCGGGCCCTCGCAGGTAGGAGGAGTGCGCGTCGAACGGAATCCCCAGCAAAACGGGGATTCCCAGGTCTGAGGACTTAGGTGGCTGCGTAGGCATTGTTCTCCATGTGTGGGGCGGACAGGAGCGTCCGTCCCACACCCTGAATCTGTGTCGATTGGCCGCTCATCCATTATCCTAGTAAAGACCCATGGCCACCCGAACTAAAAGCCTGAACGAAACTTCCATCGGCGTGCTGGACCCGCCCTCCGACCGCGAGCGCGTATTCGAAGCCTTCCGCCGCTGGGGATATCTCGAGGCGGATCTCGATCCCCTCGGCTTCCTGCGCCCCGAACATCCACCCGAACTGCAAATCGACGGAGACTTTGCGCGCGAGGCTCGGCGCGTGTATTGCGGAACCGTCGGCGTTGAGTTCATGCACATTGCGGACTCGGAACGTCGCCGGTGGATTCAGGATCGCATGGAGGGGCCACAACCCGACGTGGACCAGGAGGCAGCGCTGGATCAGCTCATCCGTGCCGAGTTGTTCGAACAGGTTTTGCAGCAGCGTTATCTGGGGACGAAGCGTTTTTCTCTGGAAGGAGTCACCGCACTGATCCCTCTGGTGGATGAGATTCTCGAGGTGGCTGGCCGGCAAGGAACGGTCGAACTGGTCCTGGGGATGAGCCATCGCGGGCGGCTGAATGTCATTGTGCATGTCGCCAGGCGCGCCGCGGAGGAAGTGTTCGCGCGCTTCGAAGATGTAGATCCGCGCAGCGTGCTGGGCAGCGGCGACGTGAAGTACCACATGGGCGCGACCGGCGAATACGTGACCCGCACCGGCGCCAAGGTGCACATTCACCTGGTTTCAAATCCCAGCCATCTGGAAGCTGTGGATCCGGTCACCGTCGGGCGCACCCGCGCGAAACAGGACCGCGCCGGAGAATCCGGTCCGCAGAAGTATTTGCCGCTGCTGGTCCACGGCGACAACGCGTTCGCCGGCCAGGGCATCGTCGCAGAAACCCTGAACTATGCCGATCTGCCAGGGTATACGGTGGGCGGGACGATCCACGTCATCGCCAATAACCTAATCGGATTCACCACCTTGCCAAGAGAATCCCACTCCTCGCGTTTTTCCGCGCAGATTGCCCGGCGCCAATCGATTCCCATCTTCCATGTGAATGCCGAGGATGTCGATGCCGTACTACGCGTGGGCCGCATGGCTGCCGAATACCGCTATGCGTTCAAGAGCGATGTAGTCGTCGATCTGATCGGCTACCGGCGGCATGGCCACAGCGAAGTCGATGACCCCACGATCACACAGCCATTGCGCTACAAGGCGATCAAAGAGCATCCGCCGCTGTGGGAGATTTACGCCGAGGACATTGGCGCCGAGGATGTGCAGACTAAGGTGAGCGCGATTCGCACGGAACTCGAAAGCGCGCAGGACCGCTCGGGCTCCATCACCAAAGCACCTACATTGCGCGAGCTGCCCAGCTATTGGGACAACTATACCGGTGGCCGTTACCACAAAGAGTATGACAAGCCCACAGGCTTGCCGTTAGATGATTTGCGAGAACTGACTGCGCCGCTCACGACTTATCCAGAAGGTTTCCATATCCATCCCAAGGTCAAGAAGCTGCTCGAGCAACGGGCGGAGATGGGCAGCGGTCAGCGTCCGGTGGATTACGGTATGGCCGAGGCCCTGGCCTTTGCCAGTCTGGTGAAAGCCGGCACGCCGGTGCGAATGAGCGGGCAGGATAGCCGCCGCGGCACCTTCAACCAGCGCCATTCCGTTCTCCTCGACATAGAGAATGAGCAGGAGTACGTGCCGCTGCAGAACATTGCTCCCAATCAGGCACGCTGCGAGATTTACAACTCGACCCTTTCCGAGGCCGGGGTCCTGGGCTTTGAATACGGCTACAGCCGCGACTATCCAGAGGCTCTGGTGCTGTGGGAGGCGCAGTTCGGCGACTTCGCCAATGTGGCCCAGGCTGTGATCGATCAGTTTGTCAGCGCGGGAGAAGACAAGTGGAATCTGCTCTCCGGCCTGGTCCTGCTTCTGCCTCACGGATATGAGGGGCAGGGACCGGAGCATTCCAGTGCCCGTATTGAACGATTCTTGCAGCTCGCAGCGCGCGATAACTTCCAGATCTGCCAGCCCTCGAATGCGGCTCAGTATTTTCATCTGCTGCGGCGGCAAACAATTTCGCGCTGGCGGAAGCCGCTGATTGTGTTCACGCCCAAGAGCATGTTGCGCCATCCCGATGCTTCATCCGCGATCGAGAAATTCACCGAGGCCCGCTTTCTCACCGTGGTGCCGGATGCGGAGATCGAAGACGCGCAGCGAGTGCTGCTGTGCACGGGCAAAATCGGCCATGAATTGCGCGGGGAACGCAAGCGCCGCAAAGACAATTCGACTGCCATTGTATTTGTCGACCAGCTCTATCCCTTTCCCGAGCTTGAGTTGAGCGCCGAACTGGAGCGCCATTCGAACGCCCGTGACATCGTTTGGGTACAGGAAGAGCCGGCCAATATGGGCGCGCTTTTCTACATGCTGCCGCGTCTGCGAAACATATCGCGCGAGCGTCCGGTGCTTTCGGTAAAACGCTCCGCCAGCGCCAGCCCGGCAACCGGCTCCGCCAAGGCGCATGAAATGGAGCAAAAGACCCTGCTGTCTTTGGCCTTCACCACCGGCCGCTAGAAGGTTGGAAAGCGGGCCCGTTCGACAGCTTTTTGTTGCTCCGCTGCTCAGGGCAGGCTGGACACCTCGGCCATGCGGTGCTCATATCAGGCGCTTCGGTGCGGGCCGCTCCGTGACCGCCTTGCCGCCCGATCCTGGCAGCGCGGCCTTCGCGCCTCCTGCCGCCTCTGCCTTGAGCAACCCTTCCAGATTCGCATAAGCGTAGATGGTAGGAGCATGGTTCTGCATTAATCCGCCGGTATCTGCCGTGGGTCCGTAGTTGCTGTGCAGATCGCGCCCTAACATGCGCAACATCGCCATCAGTTGCCCGCGGTGATGCGAAGTGTGCGCGATCCGGCGGGTCATTACCCATGCGTGCGAGCGCAGAACATCGAAAAACTTCGTGTTCTTCTCCCACCAGGTCTCGTCTTGCTTTTTCAAACCGGCGAGACGTTTTGCGCTGTCCTCTGCATACCGTTTCATGAATTCGAGACGGGTCTCTTCTTTCGGCATGGGCGGCGCGCCGACCTCTATCCCAAGCATGTTGCTGAACCATAAATCTTCGCTCACGCACTGGTGCACCATCTGCTCGTGCACGCTGCGCCCGCGGGGATCGTCTTGGTTCGGGCGTACTGGCAAATCCGCATCCCGGAACTCGCTCCACACGCTAATCACCTTCAGGCGTTCGGTATCGTAGGTTTCGACCAGGAAGTCATATCTCATTGGGAACTCCTCGCCCCAGACGACCAAAATGGTACTCTAGCGTTCCGGCGATCAGCTACATGAGAAGGAATCCCCAGCCTCAACCGCTGTGCGTCGCCGTCGATACCGGCGGGACTTTTACCGACTGCGTGTGGATCGACCAAGGCCGCACCCGCATGTTGAAGGTTTTTTCTACGCCCGATGATCCCTCGCGGGCAATCGCCGATGCGCTCGACAAAATTGGAGTGCGCGGGCCGCTCACGCTGCTCCACGGCACTACAGTTGGCACCAACACATTGTTGCAGCGAAAGGGAGCGCGGGTGGCGCTAATAACTACAGCCGGCTTCGAAGACGCTATCGAAATCGGGCGCCAGGCGCGGCCCAAACTTTACGACTTTTTCTTCGACCGGGTCGAGCCTTTAGTTCCCTCAGAAATGCGCTTCGGTGTGGAAGAGCGTACCAGTAGCGGCGGCGAGATTCTGCAATCGCCGGACGATTTAGGAACCCTGACGCAGGAAGTGGCAAAGAACAATCCGGAGGCCATCGCGATCTCACTGCTTTTCTGTTTTGCCAACCCGCAAAACGAAAATCTCGTGGTGAAAGCGCTCGAGCCGCTGAGCGTGCCACTTTCCGTTTCGCACAAAATTCTCCCCGAATTCCGCGAATATGAGCGCACCAGCACGGTCGTCGTAAACGCATATCTGCAACCGGTGATGCAGAGATATTTTGAAAACCTCGACCGACGGTTTCGGACGCAGGCGGGTCACAACGGAGATGCCAGGGTTTTTGTGATGCAATCGAGCGGAGGCATCACGGCCCTGAATGCCGCTGTCCGCGAGCCGGTGCGAACTGTGCTGTCAGGCCCGGCCGGAGGAGTAGTTGGCGCGGCCGCCATGGCCAGACGGAGCGGGCATGACCGCATCATATCCTTTGACATGGGAGGCACGTCTACCGATGTCGCTCTGGCAGAGCGCGAACCTGGCGCCGGCGGTCAATCGGAAATTGCCGGTCTGTCCGTCGGTGTGCCTATGCTGGATGTGCACACGGTGGGAGCCGGCGGCGGTTCGATCGCGCGTTTCGACGCAGCCGGAGCTCTGCGCGTAGGCCCGGAATCGGCTGGCGCGGATCCCGGACCCATCTGCTATGGCCGCGGAACCCGGCCCACCGTGACCGACGCAAACCTTATTCTTGGCCGGCTGCAGGGCGATCGCTTCCTGGGCGGCGACTTTCATCTCGATCGGAACCGCACCTGCCAGCTCACCTCGGAGTGGCTCCAGCGACAGCGCTGCAGGCTCTCGCTCGAACAATTTGCCGCAGGAGTGATCCGCGTGGTGAACGCCACCATGGAAAAAGCCATTCGAGTCGTTTCCGTCGAGCGCGGGTACGACCCGCGAGCGTTCGCATTGGTGGCATTCGGCGGAGCAGGGGGTTTGCACGCCTGCGAACTGGCGGAGGCTTTGAACATTTCCTCGGTGATTATTCCCGTGCTGCCTGGCGCACTGTCCGCTTTCGGCATTCTCGTGAGCGACGTGGTCAAGGATTATTCCCGGACCGTGCTGTGGCGCGCTCTCCACGAAGTGCCCTTTCGACGTCTGGACGCGGAATTTTCCGCCTTACGCAGAAAAGCGCAGAGGGACTTTCGCCAGGAAGGCTGGCGGGGTGAGATTCTGCACCGTCTGAGTGTCGATGTTCGCTTCCGAGGTCAGGGATATGAACTGAATGTCCCCTACACGCGTCATCTGGCGCAGGCTTTCGCGCGTGAACATAAGCGGCGTTACGGTTACACGTATTCCGGCCGCGAAATTGAGCTGGTGACTTTGCGTTTGCGCTCGACTGTGCAGTCTTCGCAGTCCCGGCTGAGTCGTACCAAGCAATTCGATCGATTCAAACCCGAAAAACGAATGCCGGAAAAAAGACTTGTCTGGCTGGGCGGCAAGAAAGTGCTGGCGGCGATCTACGACCGGAATTCACAACATCCAGGCCGAAAATACTCCGGGCCTGCGATTATCACTGAATACAGCGCCACCACCGTCGTACCCGCGGGCAAGCGCTTCTGGATCGACCCATCCGGGAATCTGGTGATCTCTATCCGAAAATGAGCGTCGCAGCTGTTTCTCAAAGTTTTCCAAATGTTTCAATCAGGTTACAATCCGCTTCAAATTCGGGTTTCCCGGCTAGAATAGCGATGTGAATCCGAGCATATTTGTAGTTGAAGACGATCCCGATATTTCCCGGCTGGTGCGCCACCACCTGGAGGGCGCTGGATATACGGTAAAAATGTTCCCCACCGGGAACTCCGTGGTGTCGGAGGCAGAACGGCAACGACCGGCGGTTTTCATTCTGGACATCATGGTCCCGGGCAAGGACGGGCTGGAGTTGTGCCGCCAGATTCGACAAACCCAGGCTCTCGCCTCGATACCGGTAATCTTCTTAACCGCCAAGAGTGGCGAGGCGGACCGCATTCTCGGGCTGGAGTTAGGCGCGGATGATTACATCCCCAAGCCATTCAGCCCGCGGGAACTCGTGGCCCGGGTGAAGGCCGTGCTGCGGCGCTTTGAGCGTCCGCTTTCGCAGTCGCCTTTGCGCGTGGGAGAAATTGAGATCGATCCTGGCGCCATGACCCTGATGGTGCGAGGCCAACCGGTGACTACCACGGCCACTGAATTTCGCTTGCTGGATTATTTCGCTCGTCACATCGGGAGAGTGTTTACTCGCGATCAGCTTCTCGACTCGGTCTGGCGCGATACCGCTTACGTGACCCCGCGCTCGGTGGATGTTTACGTCCGGCGCATTCGCGAAAAGATCGAGCCGGATCCCGAGAATCCCCGCTACCTCAAGACAGTGCGCGGGGCGGGCTACCGTTTCGAGGCTCTGAAGTGAGGAAGCGGATTTTCTTCAAGCTACTGACCGCACTGATCCTGCTGATTGCTGCGGTGACTGCGGTTTTCGACCTTTCTATCCGCAGCGTGTGGGAAAACTCTCTGCGCCAGGAGATCGAACGCAATCTGAAACAGAAGACGGTGATGTTCGCCAACCGCGTGAATACCGACCACGAACACAGCATTCAGGAAATTGCTTCGCAGGAAGGGCAGGCAGCCGGAGCGCGCGCCACTGTTATCGATGCCACTGGCAAGGTCCTTGCTGACTCTGAGGACGGTGCAGACTCCGCAGGTGACTCCGCCCAGCTCCAGGAGTTCAACTCAGCCTTGAAGGGCACCGTCACCAGTGAAGCTCGGCCCGGTTCTCTGGGAATTCCATTCCTTTATGTGGCGGCTCCGATTACCGGCGGAGCTGTCCGCCTTGCCTATCCGCTTTCCGATCTGGAGGCAGCAAGCGAGCAGGCTCGGAACAAATTACTGGTTATTTCAGGCCTTGCATCCCTCGTGGCGCTCCTTGTTGCTGGTATCGCCGCCCAGCTCATTCAGAAGCGCCTGCAGGAGATCGTGGAGTTTTCCGAGCGTATTGCCGCCGGCGACCTGACCGCGCGCATCAGCCACGGCTCCGATGATAAGGTTGGGCAGGTCGCCTCCGCCCTCGACCGGACCGCGCGTCATCTGGAAGCCAGTTTCGCCACACTCCAGACCAGCCAGCGCCAACTGGAAACTCTGCTCAACAGCATGGAGGATGCGGTCATCGCGATCGGCCCGGACGACCGCGTGCAATGGGCCAATCACCGGATGGATGCCTTAGTCCCGCAGCGCACGCGGCTGAATGCGCCGGTGATAGAGACGGTGCGCGATCCCGATTTCGTCCACGCAGTGCGCAGCGCCAGCAACGCTCACAAAGTCTTCACCGCGCGCGCCACTTCCATCATTCCTGGCCGCATTTTTGATGTGACTGCCGCTCCGATGCCGGGTGGGGGCGCGGTGGCGGTGTTGCGCGACTTGACCGAGATGGAACGCGCCGAGAAAACCCGGCGCGATTTCATCGCCAACGTTTCTCACGAGCTGCGCACCCCGCTCACTTCTATCCAGGGGTATGCCGAAACTCTGCTCGAGGGTTCGTCTGAAAGTAATCATTCCCGTGAGTTCCTGGAGATTATCCGCAAGAATGCGAATCGCATGTCCCGCCTGACCGAGGATTTGTTGACCCTGACGCGAGTGGAGTCGGGGGAGCAGCGCTTTGAAGTTGAGGACGTGTTGCCCGCACAGCTCTTGCAGGACGCTGTCGAAAGTTTCCAGGAGCTGGCTCGCGCTCATGGAGTGGAACTGCGCGTCGAGAATAGCGCGCCCGGGCCGGTGACCGCGGACCGCGAGGCGATTCATCAAGTTTTTTCCAACCTGATCGACAACGCTCTGAAGTATGCCGCCGGCGGCGGACGTCTGGTGCTGGGAGCTCGGACGAAAGAAGGAGCTGTCGAGTTTTTTGTCCAGGATTTCGGCGCCGGCATTCCCTCCGAACATTTACCGCGGCTTTTCGAGCGCTTTTATCGCGTCGACAAAGCCCGCTCCCGTGAGTCTGGTGGCACCGGCCTGGGCCTGGCGATTGCCAAACATATTGTGTTGGCGCACGAGGGCACCATTCGCGCCGAAAGCGAACTCAATCATGGATCAGTCTTCCTCTTCACCTTGCCGCTGGCGGGCACAACCGAGCCACAATCCTGAAAAGCGGCCCACGCACCATATTCGCTGCAAAATTTACACAGGTTTAACATCGACGATTGAAAAACACCCTATGCTTTGATTGTGATGCCCAATGCCAACAAGCGGCAGGCCAGATCAGACTTCATACCGCCGCACATCGCGGCGGCAAGGGATGTTTCCATGACCGCTGCGCTGAACGATCCGCTGCCTGATCGCGCTTACGCCCACTTGGTCGTCAAGACCATTGACGCTTGCCGGGTCGCCAAGGAAGCAGCCGCCACCGCTGCCGAAGGCATCGCTACCGGGTCCGTGCCGTTGTTAAACAGCTTGCGGGACAAAGAAAAAGAACTTGACACCCTCGACCGCGAAATCGACGACGGTGTAACCCTCGCCATTACCCAGGTGACCGAACCGGAAGCCCGCGAGCTGCTGGCTTGCATGAAGTTCATGATTGGGCTGGAGCGTATCGGCGATCTGCTGCTCAGTTTCGGCAGCAGCGCGCAGGCGGCACACGGCCGCGTCGATCCCGACGACATGCGTGACCTCACACACATGGCCACCATTTTGGAAAAAATGCTGGCTGACGTCGGCGAGGCTTTTTCTGCGCGCAACGTGAAAAAGGCGGTCGATGTACTGCGGGCCGACGCCGAAATGGATCGGCTGCGCAATCTTCTCTTCATGCGGCATATCGAAAACCCGGAAGGCTTAGCGCGCCAGGCCAGTCTGCAAGTTATCTTCATGACGCAGTCGCTGGAGCGCGCCGGGGATCATGCCAAGAACCTCGCCGAAGAAGTCTGCCACTTCGTCAGCGGGCATACCATCCGCCACGTCATGATGGGCTACGACAAACCGATCGAACAGATGTTCCTGGATTGGCTTCGCCGCCGCGACGAGCAGCCTTGAGCTCTAACCCCCACCTTCGGGACTAACCCCTCAGAACCAGTTATCATTGCCTGCGCGGCCGAACCACACCCTCATCGGCCGCAAAAAACAAAAACGGTAGGCGGAAACTTATGCCATCGCGGACGTTGCCATTGGTTCTCATCGCAATAACCTCGTTCAGCGCCGTCACCTTCGCCCAAGACAAAGTGCTGAAGTATCAGGCCACCATCAAGAACGTGAAATATGTTTTTGCGTCGCTTCCTCCGGTAGCGCACTTAAGGCCCGGAGACATTCTCGACACTAACACTCTCGACTGCTTCGGCAATGTCATCCAGAAACCGGGCGACACGTTGGGCATGGTGAAAGGCGATAATCCGCTCACCGGGCCCTTCTACATTGATGGAGCTGAACCCGGCGACACACTGGCCGTCAAGATTCTCGATCTTCAAGTCGATAGCAACCAGGGGATCGGCGCGTTCGTCTCGGATTTCGGCGCCCTCAACTCGACTTCCTATACCGCCATGCTGAACCCGCCTCTGCCAGAAAAAATATGGTTCTACCCCATCGACCATGCCACCAACACAGCTACGTTCCAGGCCCTCGATTCCAGGTTCACGGCCAAAGTTCCCTTGCATCCATTCTTCGGCTGCATCGGCGTGGCGCCGGCGGGAGGTGAGTCACGCAGTTCGATCGTCCCTGCGGAGTTTGGCGGGAACATGGATTCTCCCGAGGCCAGCGCGGGCAACACCGTTTATTTTCCGGTGAACGTTGCCGGCGGCCTGCTGTTCATGGGCGACGGCCACGCGGCCATGGGCGACGGCGAAATTGCCGGCACCGCGATCGAAGTTCCGCTGCATGCCCGCGTACAGGTTGACGTGATCAAAGGCCGCAAGATCAACTGGCCGCAATTTGAGAACGATGACGCCATCATGACTGTAGGTGCCTATCGGCCGCTGGATGATTGCCTGCGCATCGCCTACACCGAGTTAGTGGCATGGATCCATCGCGACTACGGCTTGTCCGAGCTGGATGCGTACGAACTGCTATCCGAAGTCGGCAAGGTTCATCTGAATGAAATGGTCGACCCAAACTATGTAGTCGTGACGTCGATTGAGAAGAAATACCTGCCGCCGAAAAAGAACTAGCGCGTTCTCTTTCCAGTATCTAAAGTAATCTTCGGTAACCTCTTCGCCTGGTTTATCGCTAAGGCCAAAGCCGCGCTCCGCGATAAAATTTTATCCATGGAGCACAACTCCACTCTCGAGCCAGATCTCGCCCAGCCCCCGAAAAGCTACCAAGGCTTATCTGGGGAAGACGTCCGATCGCTGGCCGAGCGCGAGCTTGATGCGACACTCCAGCTCCTCGCCGAGCGTGCACGATACCTCTGCGGTGCCTCTGGTGTCTCGATCGGATTGCGGGAAGGAACGGCGATAATTTGTCGAGCCAGCGCGGGCCCTTCGGCAATCGAACCTGGCTCGCGCATCTGGACCGACTCGGGACTCATGGGTGAAAGCGTCCGCTTGGGGCAAATCCTGCATTGTGGTGACATGAGCGGAGAAATCTGGCGGCAGCTCGGAATCCGGTCTGCTATGGTTGGGCCGCTGGTTCGCCGGGGCAAGACGGTTGGTGCTTTCGAATTGCTCGCGGAGCGAGCCCACGCCTTTGAAGAGAGTGACGTCGCGACACTGCGGCGTTTGTCAGAGATGACCCTGACTGCGCTGGAAAACTTTGATGCTGCCTGCCGCGACTGTCAGGATACCGACGGCTCGAGAGCCGAAGCAAAGCCAAGCGAGACAAAGTCAGAAATAGAGGTCGCCGTTACGGCGTCAACTGCACTGACAGCGATTCCCGAGCTGCGGCCTCAACTTGCAATCGCTCTCAAGAATGACCAGCCACAGCAGGACGAATCCAGACCGCTCAACGTGCATCAATGCCAGGGCTGCGGATTCCCGATCTCGCTGAGCCGGACGCTCTGCCTGGATTGTGAGGAATCTCAGAACTCAGAAGGCAGCCTGGCTCCCGCACATCTCTTCATGGTTCGTGAAAGCGGATGGCTGCAATCTCACCTGTACACCGTTGGCACACTCTTCGTCGCGGCGCTGACGGTCGCCCTGTTGGTTCTCAAGCTCAAATAAAACTTTGCTGTTCTTACTGCGGAGCAGTTCCCTTCACCACCAAGGCAATTGGCAGGCTCTCGCCGGATGCCAGCTTCATCTCTGCCGACAGAATCCAGTGGTCTTCGTCATCTTTGGCAACCGTGCCCGCTGTGCCGCCGGGCTGCGGCATATTCAACGGCGCCGGGTGCCTTGTCCCGGTGGCTTTTCGGCTCAGATTGACCAGGTCATCAAACTTAAAGCTCGCGTTCGGATCGGGATCAGATGCCACCGGAACCAGCAGGGCGAAATCGCGGTTCGGAGCCACGCCGAGATGATTTCCATCGTTGGGAATGAGTTCGTAGCGAAGGGTATAGACGCCAGGCTTCACCGGCTGGCCGCGATAGTCGGTTGCCGCCTGAGGAAATGAGAGGATTCCCAGCATGGTCGATTCGGCCAACTGCGAATAGAACGCGCCCTCGACTTCTTTCTTTACCTGTGCCGGCACGGCACGGCGGAGCCAGATTTCGCAGGCGACACTGCCGTCGTCGAGCGAAACCCGATAACCCTTCGTATCCAGAACATCTTTGATGGCTTGAGGAATGCTCGCATCGGTCAGCCCGCCGATGGTCTCAACTTTGCCCGCCTGCGCCATGCAGAGCAGGCTCGAGAAAAGAACGATCAATACACCACCAACCCGTGTTCGCTTGCGCACGCCACCTCCAAGGATATTCAGGTTGTAGGCGCTAGCGTTCGAACGTACCTACGAACGCGCTGCGCCGGCCGTGCGTTTCCCAGTCGACGCCCAGCCCGGGCCCGCGGTACGCGTCCGTCAAGGCAACCGCCGGCATGGAATGCGCTAATTGTGTCAGTGGAGGATAGAAGGTCACTTCATTGCCGCAGAGGTGATCGGTGCTGTCGAGAGCGCGGGTCTGTACCGTCGCGAAACCTCCCGCCCGCAGCACCGCAACTCCGTGACGCTCGGGATTGACGACTAGCTCCATCGGGGCGGGAATGACTTCTTCAACGTTGCGCAGAAGCTCACCGCCCATCTGGTGAGCGAAGGCGATGAGAGCCGCCCGCTGTTGCGAATCAGCTTGCTCGTCGACCATCATGACTACCTTCGCCGGATAAGGGTCGGCGTAAGGATCGCCCAGGGTGGCCCGTGCCTTTACCGCGGCCGCCACCGTGAGGCCTTCGAGCGACACGCCATTCCAGCTTCCCTGCTGGACGTGCCAGGCCAAAAGCGCCTCTTCTCCAGTCAGGTTGACCTCGCCATTGGCGAAGCATTGGCCGGTGTAGACATCGGCGCTGCGGGTCTCGATGTAATCGCCGCGAATCTGTTGTTGTGCCAGAAGAGAACCGGAAATCAGCAGGACCGCAGGAACGTAGAATAGAAAACGCATATGCCACCTCACCCCAACAGCTCTATTGTCTATCAAATGCGGCGGGCTGGAAAGTGGGGTCGCGAAGCATTCTTGCCCACGCGGCTCAAATCTGTATGCGCAGCCGTTGCTGTTGCGACTGCTGACGCCGCCTCTGCCATTCCTCGGTGGAAAAAATCTTCGGTCCGGCTTCGATCAGTCGAGGCAGCATTTCGAACACGGCCACCGGGCTCCACTTGGTGCCCTGTCGGGTCACATATCCCTTGCTGTTCAGTTGCTGGGCGATAAAGGAATAAGGCCCGTCCTGGATGATCAATTCCATCATAGCCAGGAGAATTTCCCTCTCTGCCGGATTTTCTTCCAGGGTTGAACAGTCGTCGGCAATGCGCAAGCCAAATGGTGGGTCTTCTACACGGGATTCCGGGACAATAGGCGTTGCCGGCAGTTCCCGTTCCCACTCGATGGCCTTTGGCTTCCAACCCTGACTTTGAAACTTCTCCACATCCTCAAGGCGAATCGGACCGGACAAAGTCTGGCGAATACGTTCGGTTTGCATGACGTGAAACCCTCCTCCAGACAGAAAAATGCCCTCAAAGGCATGGACAGATAGCCTCCACCAGCAAGGCATGAGCCAGGGAGAAGTTCTCTAAATCCTTATTTTTCAAAGGCTGGACGCAGTCTATCCAAGTGCCAATGTCCGCCTGTGGGACGGGCTGTTCAAAACCGGGCGCGAATCGCAGCCTATTTCCTGCGCCGATACGGGCGCCAGCACGTCCCCAAAGTGATCCAGATCACGGCAAAACGCAGACCCGGCCATTAGGCTGAACAGTATCTTTACTTAAGGAGCTTTTAATGGCCTACGTGATCACGGAAAAATGCATTAAAGACGAATTGTGTGTTGACGCCTGCCCTACCGATTGCATTCATCCCAAGAAAGACGAGCCTGGCTTCGCCGAGGCCACCCAGCTTTATGTCGACCCGGCCGGCTGTATCGATTGCGGCGCTTGTGTGCCGGCGTGCACTTCGGAGTCAATCCATGCCGAAGAGGATGTGCCTGAGGATCTGAAGCATTTTATCGGCATCAACGCCAAATACTACGCGAACTAGAGCTCCGTCGCGTGACCGTCAGCGTTCCCTGCGCTAGGCCGAGCTCGAAAACACCCCTGCCGATTTGACTTTCGGTGAGTCCAGCTCTATCTTGCCCACCGGATCGCATGAATATCGTCAAATCAACCCGCCACTTTGAGCAGTGGCTCGGCCAGCAAACCCAGCTGGTCAAACCCGACTTGAGCTTGAAGCACCGGCGCATGTCGGAATCGCCGTTCCCATTCTTTCGAGCGACTTTTTACCGCTGGATGCAGCTCTGGCCGGAAGCCTGTCCCGATCTGACCAAGGCCCCTCAAGCTTTGGCCGTTGGGGACCTGCATGTCGAGAATTTTGGCACCTGGCGGGACCTCGAAGGCCGTCTGGTGTGGGGCGTAAACGACTTCGACGAAGCTGCGGTTCTGCCCTACACTCTCGACCTGGTTCGCCTGGCCACCAGCGCCTTGCTCGCCACGGACGAAGGGCATCTCGCCATGAAACCAAAAGATGCCTGCGACACTATTCTTGATGGATATCGAGAGGCGCTGGCTGCCGGCGGCCGACCATTTGTGCTCGAAGAAGAGCACACGTGGCTTCGCTTGCTGGCGACCGGCGAACTGCGCGATCCGGTGCATTTCTGGCAGAAGATGGATAGCCTGCCCCGGCTAAAGGGGCCGGTTCTACCCAGCGCGCTAGAGGCGTTAGAGCACCTGATGCCGGAAAAAGGTCTCACCTATCGGACCGTCCGCAGAGTGGCCGGGTTAGGAAGTCTGGGGCATGTCCGTCTGGTCGCCGTCGCCGAATGCCACGGGGGGAAAGTCGCCCGCGAGGCCAAGGCGCTGGTGCCATCTTCGGCGCACTGGGCGCGAGGCGAAAAAGGACCTTCGGAGATCCTGTACCAGGCTATTGCTGGCTGCGCGGTGCGGTGTGCTGATCCCTTCGTGCAGTTGCGCGGCCGCTGGATTATTCGCCGCCTGTCACCGCATTGTTCCCGCGTGGAACTGGCAGTCTTGCCCAAGATAAGGGATGAGCTCCGTCTGCTCCACGCCATGGGCTGGGAGACGGCCAACATTCACCTCGGCAGCCCCGATGCACGCAAATATATCCGCCGCCATCTCGACCGGCTCAAACCCACATTTCTGTCGGCTGCGTCCAAGGAGATGGCAAAAGCGGTGGCTGACGACTGGCGCTCCTGGAGAAAATCCCGAGCGACCTAGGATGCACCCCGCTTACATCTGGCGTAACGATCCCATGGCAACACCCAGGGCTGAGTCCGGATGTGCGCCGGCTCCAACAACTTCACGTTTCAAGGTGTCCGAGAGTTCATCCAGGATGATCTGTAGCGAATCCGGACTTTCGCGTAGAGCCCGGTCCATGCTCTCGCGATGCACCGACAGCTCTCCAATCTTGCGTGCCCCTCGCGTATCCGCCTCGCGGACCATCGGCAAGCACGAACCTGGCTTGCGCTCCAGCCGATCGTCGGCGAGGGCGAAGGGGAAATCCAAGGTGCCACTCGCCATCCAGTGAACCACCAGCTCCTCCACATGGGCGGGACAGCATGCCCGGTGCATTCCTCTGCGGTAAGAAATCTCGTCCTCCCACTGCAGGATCGCCAGCTTGTCCTGAGCATGGCTTTCGGCCACCAGGAACCATGTCTGACTAGCCGCCTTCTCCTCGCCGCACACCGTGCACAGCTGCAGGGACGCACTCCTCATAGCTGGCGCCTCCTATGCGCGCCTCCGCGCCGGGTGTTTTGCAGCCAGGGACGGAATTCGAAGCTCGCTTACCGCCGCCGGCCTTTTCCTCACCACTTCGGGCAACGGTACCGTAACCATCCCGCGTCCCCGGTCGAAGGAAAGGGTCAATACGGAAGCGCAGGGCTCACAAAGCCAGAAGTGTTCGACACGGTGGCCAGCCGGGCCGTCCGATTTCCGGGCGGCCGGGAAGGAACCGTCAACCTCAATCAGAAATAGTTTCCCCTCGGCAAGATGGCGGAAGGGGCGAGAACAAGCAGGGTTGGCGCATTTGTGGAGCATCATGGTACTCCGTGGGACTTGTTGGTTGCGTGAAAGCGCACATGCACGTGGCCAACCACTGTTTTTCCCGTAGCCATCTCCAAAATCCACGAAAGGCAGCCTTTTCTCAGGTTCTGGAGCACTCGTGGATCGCGCAAGTGACGAATGTTGGCCAGCCGGTGCCGAAACTTCGTCAGATCGCCAATGGCAGGCTATCATCGCAATTTATGGTCAAGAGAGCACTCATGTGCCCGCCGGCCTTTTTTGACGTGCGCGAGGTCAAGAATCCCTTTATGGGCGCCCCCATCGATCGCGTCCGCGCCCAGCAGCAGTGGGAAGATCTGCGCCGGGCGTTGCAGGACTCAGGCGTCGAGGTCGAACTGATCGAGCCCATCGAAGGCCTGGATGACATGGTCTTTGCCGCCAATCAGGTTTTTGTTGGCGAGCACCCGGCAGTGGGGAAATTCATCATTCCCAGCCGCATGCGTTATCCCTCCCGCCAGAAGGAGGTAGCGTTTTACGTCGATTGGTTTCGCCAGCGCGGCTACCGGGTAATTGATCTCAATTTAAAGGACGAATACCTGGAAGGCCACGGCGACCTGATCTGGCATCCCGGCGGCTCGCGGGTCTGGGCCGCGTACGGCTTTCGTTCCACTCAGGGCGGGGTAGAGAGGTTCGCCGCCGAAATGTCGAAGCTGGATATTCCGGTGACCGGTCTGGAACTCGTAGACGAGTATTGCTACCACCTCGACACCTGCATGTGCCCGCTCAACCCGGAGGCGGCGCTCATTTACTCCGGCGCATTCGCCCCGTCTTCTCTGCAGGAGATTCTCCGAGGGTTCCAGCGCATTCATACGCTCAGTCGCGAGGAGGCATTGCAGTTTGTGGGCAACGGAATCGTGGCCAACCGCCACTTTCTTACCCCGCGCGTAACTCCGAACCTCGCGCGGATCCTCACCGGGGAAGGATTGACGGCGGTCGCAGTCGAAACTTCCGAATTTGAGAAATCCGGCGGCAGCCTCTTCTGCATGAAAGCGTTCATTGAGTAGGCTCCGGGAACAAAGCTCCGCCATTGGATGTTGACGGAACCGGCTCAGGACTGGCAACGTACCAAAGATAGGTGCTTCGCGGGGGGATTCCGAATATGGGCAAGTGCGGGTTGCTGGGCTGGCTCGTGGTTTTCTCGGCTATGGCCTCTTTGGCGCAGAGTGCGATACCGAATACTACGTCGGCGATCAACTCCCCCACGCCTCTTTCTCAGCGAGTCGTCCATTATGAGATTGACGCTCGCTATGACCCCCAAACCCACGCTCTCAACGCAACCGAAACGCTCACCTACCACAACTTCACCGGTCAGCCCCTCGACACTTTCCCCTTTCATCTTTATTTGAATGCCTTTCAGCCGACTTCGACCTACATGCGGGAGAGTGAACGCGATAGTACCCGAGGGCAGAACCGGGGACAGTCTTTCCCGGGTTGGGATCCCAAGAATTTCGGTGCAGACGAGATCCAGAGCTTCGAAGTAGCAGGCCAGGGGGACCTGACCTCGCAATTGCAGTTCGTTCATCCCGATGACGACAACTCGGACGATCGTACCGTGGTTCAGATTCGCCTGCCCAGGCCGATTCCGCCCGATGCCGAGGTGCAATTCAAAATCAGGTTTCATGACCAATTTCCAGAAGTCCTGGATCGCACCGGATGGGATCGGGATTTTGTTCTCGGCGGCCAGTGGTTTCCCAAAGTTGGAGTCTGGTGGCATGGAGCCTGGAACTGTCATCAGTTTCACGCCTCCACTGAATTCTTCGCCGATTTCGGTGTGTACGACGTCAAGTTGACAGTACCGCAGGACGAGACCGTCGCGGCCAGCGGAATCAGAGTCGGCGAAGTCAAGAACCCTGATGGCACCCAAACTGTCGCTTACCACGGTGAGGACATCCACGATTTTGCCTGGACCGCCAGCCCCCATTACCGTGTCTACGAAGACACGTTTCAAGGCAGCATGGGGCCGGTGAAGCTGATTTTGCTGATGCAGCCGGCGCACTGGGGGCAGCTTGAGCGTCATCTGGGTGTCTTGAAGGCTGCCATGAACCGCTATGATCGCTGGTACGGACCCTATCCTTACAAGACATTCACCATGGTGGATCCCGATCCCGGCTCACAGGCTTTTGGAATGGAGTATCCGACCTTCGTCACTGGCGGTACTTCCTGGGTCTTCCCCGCGGGCGAGCGCGAGGAGCCCGAGTTCACCGTCGAGCATGAATTCGGCCACCAGTATTGGTATGGCATGGTCGCCACCAACGAATTCGAGGATGCCTGGATGGATGAGGGCATCAACAGCTACAACGACGTCAAGGTCATGGACTCGATCTGGGGGGCGAACACGTCCTGGGTCGACTTTTTCGGAGTCACCGCCAGTACCCGCCAGCGCCAGAGAACCTACTACATCTCCGTCCCTGATTACGATCCCCTGACGCGCATGGGCTGGCAATTCAGAAATGATGCCTCCTACGGCGCGGTGAACTACGGCAAGACTGCCAGCGTCTTGCTCACTCTGGAAAGTGTCATCGGTGAAGATACTCTGCGCCAGGCATTCCGTGCCTATTTTGTGCGTTACCGCTTCACCCATCCCACCCGGGAGGATTTCCTGAAAACGATAGAGGAGGTCTCAGGCAAGGACTTGCGCTGGTATTTCAACCAGGCGGTGTATGGCACCGAAGTTCTTGACTACGAGGTCAACAAGATAAAGTGCGTTCCGGTGGACTGGTACAAAGAGAATCTGCAGCAGAGAAAGGGCCAGACCGAGTACCTTTCTGAGGTATGGATTCACCGTAAAGAAAACTTTGTCTTCCCCGTGGAAATCGAGATCAAGTTCGACAACGGGGACAAGACACGCGAACACTGGGACGGGCGGGATCGCTGGGTCAGATACGAATATCGGAAGAAGGCCAAAGCCGTGTCCGCCGAAATTGATCCCGATCACACAATTTATCTGGATCGCAACAACTTCAATAACAGCGACACTCTTGAACCAAATACCGCGGCCGGGAGCAAGCTGATGAACTATTGGATTTTCGTGACCCAGTTTTTTGCGCAGTTCCTAAGTTGGTGGCTGGCCTGATAATTCAATATTTCTTATGAATGAAAACCCAAGTCTCTTGTTGGCCGGCGCCCATATCGCCAGGCGCAACGCCCGCTACATTGTCTGGTTCTATCTCTTGAATCTGATCTTCGCCTGGTGGGGAGCAGCTGCCTTCGGAGCCTCGGCGCACCGCATCCTGGACCACAGCCTATACTCCGATCATCTCCTGCATGGCATGGACCTGACCGTGCTGGGGGAGCTGTTCAGCGATCCCCGATTTGGATCGCCAGCGGCTCCAGGCGCGGCGTCAACTCGGCTTGCGGTGCTGTATTTCTTCATCACTTTCCTGGCGATGCCAGGCGTGTGGCTTGGCTACTCCTTGGATCATCGCATTTCCCGCGAGGAATTTTTCCGCATCTGCGGTCACAACCTCTGGCGTTTCCTCCGTTTGTTATGCCTCTTCGTCATCGTCGCTGGAATCGTCAGCGGAATTTTGTTCGGGGTTCAATCCGGGGTGGTCAATGCCGCCACTCGCTCCTCCAATGAGCGCTTGCCATTAATCCTGTGGCTTGCCATCCTGGCGATTATTTTCTTGGCTGCGACCGTCATCCGTGCCTGGTTCGACTTGGCACAGGTGGACGCGGTCATTCGCGACCAGACAGCGGTTCGCAAGTCCGTTTCCGCCGGATTTCACGCCGCCCGCGAAGGTGGGGCGCACTTACTAGGCAATTACCTGGCCATCGCTTTAGCCGCAGGAGCCGCGCTGGTGGGCGGCATCCTGCTGTGGCATGCGATTGTGCCGCCCGCGAGCGTTCTTGGAGCTTTTCTGATCGGTCAGTTGACGCTCTTTCTGCTTCTGGCGATGCGCTTCTGGCAACGTGCGACCGCGGCTGCCTTTTATGTCCGGCATCTGTCGCAAGCCGCTATTTCGGAGCCACCGCCCCTGGCCGCGTCTGCTCCTCTTGTAAGGTGAACCCAGCTCGGCCTATGCTGCATCTCTGTTAGTCATGCTTTTGCTTGGCTTGGACAGGTAACCGAATGGCTGCTGACGGCACACGCCCGGCCCCGAATCCATGGCTGATTGCCGTATCAGTCATGCTCGCCACCTTCATGGAGGTGCTGGACACTTCCATTGCGGCGGTCGCGCTCCCCTACATCGCCGGTAGCCTCTCCGCGTCCAATGACGAAGCTACCTGGGTGCTCACCAGCTATCTGGTAGCCAACGCCATCGTCCTTCCCGCCAGCACTTGGTTCTCACTCAAATTCGGCCGCAAGCGTTTCCTCATCACTTGCATCGCCATTTTTACTATTTCCTCTTTCATGTGCGGAGCCGCGACCAGCCTGGCTTTAATCCTGATCGCCCGCGCTGTGCAAGGTGCGGGCGGGGGAGCTCTGCAGCCGCTGTCGCAGTCGATTCTTTTAGAGAGTTTTCCGCCTGACAAGCGCGGCCTGGCCTTGGCTCTATTTGCTTTAGGGGTGGTGGTTGCTCCCGTTCTCGGCCCAACCCTCGGGGGATGGCTCACCGATACCTATTCCTGGCGCTGGGCGTTTTACATCAACATCCCCATCGGAATCTTCGCCATCTTCATGATCTTGCGCTACGTCGAAGATCCGCCGTATATCAAGAACGCCAAGCCGGGCAAAATCGACGGCATCGGGCTCGGTTTGTTGGCCATCTGGCTGGGCTGCCTGCAGATCATTCTCGACAAGGGCCAGGAAGATGACTGGTTCGGCGCCACCTGGATCCGCTGGGCCGCCGCCATCCTGCTTACTTCGTTCGTATCCTTCCTGATTCGCGAATTCCGCCACAAGAACCCGCTCGTCGATCTGCGCATCTTTCGCCATCGCAACTTCGCACTGGGCTGCCTGCTCATCGGACTCTTTGGAGCAGCCCTCTACGGTTTGATAACCTTGCTGCCCTTGTTCTACCAGGAACTCCTGGGCTACACGGCCTTTGCGGCGGGGTGGGCAGTCAGTCCTCGCGGCATTGGATCGATTCTGGCCCTGCCGATCATAGGTATTCTGACTGCCAAGGTCGACAATCGCTGGCTGATCATCGCCGGATTTATGCTGTTCGGTTTCAGCGCTCTGTGGTTTGGCAGCGCAACCCTGTCGATCTCCCAATGGACCTTCCTTTGGGCGATCCTGATCAGCGGTTTTGGCTCCGGTTGCATATTTGTCCCCCTGTCGAATGTGGCGGTGGCTCGTCTTCCTAACGAAGAAATCGGCAATGCCAGTGGACTGTATAACCTGCTGCGCAATATCGGAGGCAGTGTCGGCATCGCCGCCGTAAATACCATGATCGCCCGTCGCGTGCAATTGCATCGCAACGAATTGGCGCACTCTATCACTCCTGGCAACGTCACCTTTGAAAGCCACGTGCAGGGGTTGCAACAATTTCTGCATGCCCAGGGCGCGTCCCCAACACTGGCGATGGAGCGTGCTATTGCTTTGGTCAACGGCGCTCTCGGCGGGCAGGCCCTGCTCTGGTCTTATGTGGATGATTTCCGCTACATGGCGTTGCTTTGTTTTGCCTGTGTGCCGATCGTTCTCCTGGTGAAGAAAACAGTCGGCAAGGGCGGGCTGAGCGCCGGCCACTGAAGCCTCAGAATTTCCTCAAGCCGCAAAGCGGCTCAGGAATGAAGCCCATGGCGCAAGCCACGGGACCGGAGCCAGCGATGATCGAGCCCCGCAGGAGTGAAAGAAGGCTGCCCTATCCATGAAGGCCGCACTCCTGTTGATGCCCGGGAATATTTCCACGCACCCGCTGCACATCGCCGAGGTGGATCGCCCAGCGCCGCAACCAGGCCAGGTTCTTCTTCGCATCCGCGCCTGCGGAGTCTGCCGCACGGATCTGCACATCGTGGAAGGCGACCTGCCGGCGCGGGTTCCGAAACTAATCCCCGGCCATCAGATTGTCGGCGACGTAGTCGAAGGAGCAACCACGGAGCTCCCGGTCGGCGCCCGCGTCGGGGTTTCCTGGGTCGGGGGTACCGACGGCACCTGCTGGTACTGCCGTCATACCATGGAAAATCTCTGCGATGCTCCAACCTTCACCGGCTACAGCGTTAACGGCGGATATGCTGAGTAT
>Ga0335078_10003348_pt1 | contig 23891 bp, 22 predicted proteins | sample Lox_Sample_32_FD_206711 | JGI IMG/M metagenome (GOLD analysis project Ga0335078, IMG submission 206711) | Soil microbial communities from Loxahatchee National Wildlife Refuge, Florida, United States - Lox_Sample_3.2 | ecosystem: Environmental > Terrestrial > Soil > Wetlands | place: USA... | reverse complement strand
CTGTTTGCGACAAAGGGAATTCTGTCCGGACAAATGACTGTGCTTCATCTTTGTTTTGCAATCGACCTTCCAACTGCGCATCTTCGACTGCTCGCAAGATTTCCTTAAATTGGGGGCCCGGCCCGTACCCCGCCGCAATCAAGTCATTCCCGGTGATCAACGGTGCCGGACGAATCGCCTCCGGCGGCAAGGAAGCCATCTTCTCTCGCGTGAAGTCGTACAAAGACAGATTGCCATGGCTGGCCTGGCAGTCAATGCGATGCAGTTCCAGATGTTCGTCAAAGTGCGCCAGCCGTACGAATCGCTTGAAAGTCGAATCCTTCATTTTCTGCACGTCCCCGAAGCGCATGTGATTGGCCACCAGAGCCAGCACCTGTTCGGTGTCTTCATTCGAGAATCTCAGGCGATGGCAGATTCTTTCCGCCATTTTGACTCCCACATCCACGTGTTCATCGAACCGAATGCGGTCCGGAGCGACGCGAAACGTCGGAGGCTTCCCCACGTCGTGTAAAAGCGCTCCCCATGCCAACGTGGCCGGGCAGGGTTGTGGCAGCTTTTCCAGGAGCAAGAGCGTATGGACAAACACATCCCCTTCGGGATGAAACTCTGGCGGTTGCTGCACTCCCTTCATGGCCTCAATTTCCGGCAGGAGTTCGTGCAGCAACCCGATCTCATCGAGCAGGAGAAAGGCTTCGCGCGCCTGCCCTTCGATCAGCATCTTCGTCAGTTCGTCTCGAACGCGCTCGCGCGAAACCTGCCGAATTTCGGGTGCAAGCCGCCGGATCGAGGTAAACGTCTTTGGATCGATCGCGAACCCAAACCGCGCCGCAAATCGCACTGCGCGCAACATGCGCAGTTTGTCTTCCTCGAAACGCCGGTCCGGATCGCCAATGCTCCGTATAATTTTTGCTTCTAGATCTCGCCTCCCGCCGACAAAGTCCAAGACTTCATTCGTCACGGGATCCATCAACAATCCGTTGATGGTGAAGTCCCGTCGTTGCACGTCTTCTTCCGGGCTCTTGCTGAAGCGCACTTTATCCGGATGTCGGCCGTCGCTGTAGCCGATATCGCTGCGAAAAGTTGCCACTTCCACCGAACCCGCATGCGCAGATGCACTTCCCCCGAGCGAAACAGGCACCAGCACGACCCCGAACTTTGCCCCCACGTCGTAACTTTCGGGGAAAATCTTCATGATCTCCGCGGGCGTTGCGTCAGTCGCGAGGTCGTAATCAGCGGGTTCTCGTTTGAGTAGAAGATCGCGAACGCATCCGCCCACAAAGAAGGCGACATGGCCATGTCGCCGCAATACTTGCGCGATTTCTGCAGCTTGTTCTCGAGGGCTCATGAATAGTCGAACGCGTCGATCCCATCCATAATAGGGCTTTTGACGGTGCAGAAACGCACGGGCCTGGACACGGAGCAGTTCGGAACGGGATCTACTTCCCGAACTGGTTCCCAAAGAGGTAACTGTGCACGCCGGACGTGCTTGATCCGACAAGTTCTCATCCGCAACTTGTTGTCGCGGTGGTGCCTACTCCGAGCAAGCGTGCGAATCTCTCGTTGGCCGTTCAGGTGCTACTCGGTACTGCGTACTGGAGAAATAACCTTGAACAATCTCGGACCATGCTTTCAAACTGCTATCCCTTGCCCAGTCAGCGCAACGGAAAAAGTTAAGCCCAACGTTATCCTTGTCGTCGAAGACGAGGCACTTGTTCGCGAGATTACTTGCGAGGTGCTAGAGGACGCTGGTTATCGCGTGATGAAAGCCCGGAATGCTGGCGAGGCACATCATATTTGGAATCGATGCGGGAAAATCATCGATGTCCTGCTTACTGACATGGTTTTGCCGGATCAAAATGGCGGTACGCTAGCAGAGTTCTGCAGATCATCGAACTCTGATCTGCATGTGATCTTCACGTCAGGATATCCACAAGGTTTTGTTTCCGAAGATTCGATACAAAAGAAGGGCGTCTCCTATCTGCCTAAACCTTTTTCATGCGAAGGATTACTCCGAGAAATCCGTGACCTACTCTCGCAAGAAACTTCTTAGATTCTTTGTGGCTCATCAGGCTCGTTTTCGGCTTCGGGCAGCCTGTACGATCACACCTGGGATCTCAGTCAAAGGCACGATCCTGCGCAGTATGCCGGCTTCTGCGCAGCTACGTGGCATTCCATAAACGACACAGCTCTGAGCGTCCTGCCCGACAGTGAGTCCTCCGGCATTGGCGATCGCTTGCATCCCTTGGAGTCCATCTGCGCCCATCCCTGTCATGATCACTCCCATGCTCAGGCTCCCAAAAATGTCGGCCACCGACAGCATCATCACATCCACGGATGGACGGTGTGGCATGTTTTCCGGCAACAACGAGAGTTGAGCGATAACCGTTGATGGTGTTGGTCGGGACAGCCTCAAATGCTGCCCGGCGGGCGCGATATAGACCACGCCGGGTTGAATCGTTTCACTCTGCTCCGCTTCGCGCACCGTGATTTTGCAAAGGTTATTCAATCGCCGTGCAAACGGGCCGGTAAATCCCGGTGGCATGTGCTGGACCACCAACACCGGAACCGGCAAGTCTCCAGGCAATAACGGAAGAATCTCCTGAAGGGCCTTCGGACCTCCCGTCGATGTCCCGACCGCGATAATCTCGGGAGTAACCTGCCAACTACCGCGTGCTTCTGATTTCCTTACCGCGCTCAGAGCCGACCTGGCGGTTGGCCGGCGTTTTGCCATTTCCGCCGCTGCTCGGATTTTGGAAACCAGATCGTCGCGAATTTTTACGATATCGAGTGATGCATAGGACTGCTGTTTTGGGACGTAATCAAAAGCGCCGATGTCGAGGGCTTCGAGCGTGACTTCAGCTCCCTCTTGAGTCAACGAGCTCACCATGATGACCGGCAGCGGAAACTCGCGCATGATCCGGCGCAGTGTCTCCAGACCGTTCAGCCCAGGCATTTCAACATCCAGGGTCACTACCTCCGGACGTTGCAGAGAGATCTTCTCCAGGGCCTCGGTCCCTGTCTGCGCCGTGTCGATCACGACCATCGTCGGGTCAGATTCGATCATGCGTTTCAACGCCGTACGCATGAACGCACTATCGTCAGCCACCAGTACCCGAGTCCGCCCGGCCGCCTGCTTGATAGAGCTCATTCCTTTGCCCCGTAGAGGACCGCCACCAGTCGATGTACCTCTTCCATGTAGCTTTCGAGTTCGAAGGTAAACCTGGCCCAATCCAGCCCAGCGACAGACGGGCATTCCCGCGACAAGATGGAAAAGCCGGGCTCTTCGAGAAAGTTGATCTGCGTATTTTCCACGTAGCCATAGCCCAAGCTGCACATACGGCAGAACAGATCGCTCAGGGCGATAATCGCCACCAGGGCTCGATAATCAGAGGCAGCATCGGGAGCATGGTGGTGGCTCAATACCTCAACGATGTCTTCGCCCAGCCGCCATCGCTGTCCAACGATCCTGCCGACATCCGTATGCGCGAAGCCAAGCACCTCCCGCTCGGCCTCACACAAGGCGCTTCCCCGCTTGCGACCATTACTGTAGACTTCACTAAACTTGTGCGGTATCACCCACAATTCCGCTACGATTCCGATATCGTGCAGCAACCCGGCCAGGTAGGTCTTGCTGGGATCATCGAATCCGATCTTCCGCGCAAACATACGAGCCACCAGGGCGCAGCCTAACGAGTGCTCCCAGAATACCGTCGGGTTTAGTTCTGTCGGTCCGGCCGGAGTTAATTTCAGAACAGAGCACGAGAGGGCGATATCGCGCATGCGTTGCATGCCAAGCGCAACGACCGCTCCGCGGATGCTATCCACACTCTGCCATCTTCCAAACAAGGGAGAATTCGCCATTTGCAGGCATTGCGCCGCAAGAGATTTGTCTTGAGAGATCAGTTCGACAACTTGCTGAACTTCAAGGCTGTCGATAGGTTGCTCAAAGTAGCGAAGCAGCGGTCCCAATACCACCGGAATTGTCGGCATCGCTTCTATGTTTTCGAAAATGTTCAGCGTTGCATTCATGTCACTCATAAGCCCTACCGAACCATTTGGCGTTTCTCGGCTTTAACATAGGCTGTCGCCGATGGCAGGTGAACCAGGCGAAAATCATCGCTCACACCGTAGAGCGACTCCGAATGGCCGAGGAACAAGTAACCGTGGGGAAGCAGGTTGTTATAGAAATGCTGGATTACCCGTCGCTTGGAAACCAGGTCGAAGTAAATCAGGACATTACAACAAAAGATCACGTCAAAGCCTTTGAGGAAAGCCATGCGCGCGTCATCGAGAAAATTCAAACGGGTCAAGGAAACGTGTGTCTTCACCTCGCCGTTCAGGGAGAGATTGTCGCCACGGGCTTTGAAATACTTTTGCCTGTAATACGGTGAAAGATTTCGCGTGCTGTACGCCCCGTACATGGCCTGCTTCGCGTGAGCAACGGACCTCTCATTTAGATCTGTGGCGACAATCTCGAAGCTCCAACCGGCCAACTTTGTAGCGCACTCTTCCATAAGAATCATGCTCAACGTATAGGGTTCTTCCCCGGTTGAGCACCCCGCGCTCCACACCCGCAGATGGCGCAATGCCATATTGCTTCGCCCCTCGAGGATTCGAGGCATCACCACGTTGCGGAGCGCATCCAGTTGCGGTTGATTGCGGAAGAAACATGTTTCCCCAATTGTGATCTCATTCAGCAGGCTGACCAGTTCGGTCTGTCGGATCGGCTTTACCGTAAGGCATTCGTAGTAGTCGTAGAGACTTGCGACCCCCAGGGCCTGCATCCGCTTTCCACACCGATCTTCGAGCAGGCGCAATTTGTTGTCGGGCTGAAAAATTCCAGCCACTTGGTAGATCAGATCGCGAATGCGGATCAACTGTGGATCGGGCGGGCCGACACTGGCGCCCGCTTGCGGCGAAAAGACAGCACTGATCATGGAGTAACCAGTTCCTGTCGATTTTGTTGTTCGACGGTGCCAAGTAATCCCGCTGGATCCAGCACCAAACGCACGCGGCCATCGCCACCAATGGTTGCCCCGGCGATGCTTGCGCAGTCGCGCAAACAGGAACCCAGCGGCTTAATTACCGTCGATTCTTGGCCTAAAAGGCGATCAACCAGGATTGCGACCCGCTTTTCCCCAACCGCCAGGATCACCGCCTTATCAGCTGCCCGGGCTTCTTTGTCGGCGGTGCTCGCAAACAAGTTCTTGAGCCGGAGCAAGGGCAACGTCTCACCCCGTAGCTGCAGCACTTCGCTGCCCTCCACACAATGAATCTCATGCGCTTGAGTCCGCGCAGTCTCCAGTACGGAGCGCAGCGGTAGGGCGTATACCTCGCGGCACACCTCCACCAGAAGCACAGGGAGGATAGCCAGCGTAAGCGGCAGTTGTAGTAGGACCGTTGTGCCTTTTCCGAAGACACTCTCAACCTGAACCGTCCCGTTCATCCGCTTGAGGTTGGTCCGGACTACATCCATTCCGACTCCCCGGCCCGACAGGTTGTTGACTTTTTCGGCCGTACTGAATCCGGGGAGAAAAACAAACTCCAGGATTTCCCGCTCACTGAGCTCTTTAGCACGCTCCGGATCGACCAGCCCTTTTTCAATCGCCTTTCCGAGCACACGCTGGGGATCGATTCCCTGGCCATCGTCGACCACCGCAATCAGAATGTGATCGCCTTCCTGGCGCGCTTCCAATCGGATCGTTCCGTGTCTGGACTTCCCAGCCCGGCCGCGGACTTCCGGCAGTTCGATTCCGTGGTCAAGCGAGTTGCGCACCAGATGCACCAGCGGATCTCCGATGAGTTCCACCATCGTCTTGTCCAGTTCTGTATCTTGGCCTTGAATCTGGAGTTCAACCTCTTTCTGAACGCTCTGCGCAACGTCGCGTACCAAGCGCGGGAACTTGCGAAAAACAGTGTCGATCGGAACCATGCGCGTCTTTAAACCCGCGCTCTGCAGTTCTTCCGTGATGAAGCTCAACCGCGCCGTAGACTGGCTGAAGGCGCCTTCCAGGCTATCTCCGGCAATATGCCCGGAAGTGAAGTCCCGGCTGAGTTGAACCAGGCGGTTTCTCTCGAGCACCAGCTCGCCGATGAGATCAATCAGCTCATCGAGCTTCCGAACATTCACTCGCATGCTCTGGTCGACCGACTCACTTTTCGCTTTTTGATGTTGCTGAGCTGCTAACGCACTTCCTACTTCGACCGCAGATGCCAGCCCCTCGCGCACTAGCAATTCGCCGAGCTTTGGGCTCTCCGGTGAAGTCGCCTGGTTCTGCAAGATTGTCTGGAGTTGTGCGGGATGCAGAGTGCCGTCGGCTACCAGAATCTCGCCCAGCCGAAGATCAGCCGCCGGAGCCGATTGCTGCACCGCTTTCAAATCAGCAAGCAGTCCATCGATCGAATACTCCTTCAGCCCGCCCTCGCGGATGTCCGTCAGCATCCGGCCTAGTTGATCGCGGGCGCTGAGCAGAGCATCCATGGTTTTCTTGGTGAGCTGGGTTTCTCCTTTCCGGAGGGTATTCAGCACATCTTCGGCGGAGTGACTAAGGCGCACAATCGGCGCGAAATTCAGAAACCCCGAAGTGCCTTTGATGGTATGGAGTGCGCGAAAAATCCGGTTCAGCAGGTCGCTGTCCTTTGGGCACGTTTCCAGGGCAACCATGTCCTGGTCCATTCGCTGCAGGAGCTCCTCGGATTCCACCAGGAACTCCTGAATCATTGCCGGATCTTGTAAGAAGTCATCCACAACGAGTCCTGATTCGAGCCTTTACCAAGTCAGTTTTCTGTCGACTGAGCAGTCAAGAGTTCCTCGGCGTCTCCCATCAACCGGTCGACATCCAGCAGGATCAGTAAACGGTTATCGAGCTTCCCGACACCCGAAACATACTCGCGCTCAACTTTGCCCAAACGGGGCGGCGGCTCGATCGTGTCTTTCGGAACGCGTAGAACTTCAGAAACGGAATCTACAATGAACCCCAAGACAATCCCTTTGACTTCAACCACGACAATGCGAGTCTGTTTGTCGTGCGCCAAGTCTTCCAGCCCAAAGCGTTTCCGCAAGGCAATTACCGGAATCACCTTGCCTCGCAGATTGATGACTCCATCCACAAAATCAGGAGAATTGGGCACTCGGGTGAGCGCCTGAATGCGAATGATCTCCTGAACCCGTAAAATATCCAGTCCAAACTCCTCGCCTCCAATATGAAAGCTCACCAATTGCAGCAGATCGCCGTGTCCTTGCGTTGGTTCATGCAACCCCGGGGCGCCCCCGCTGTTCTCGTTGCGTCTGATTTGTGCTTCCATGCGCTTCTCCTTAGGAACGTAACATTGCCGTTTGGAATTCAGCGACCTGCCACAGCTCCCTTTGCTAGCTCTCTTGCGGGTCCTGCGTTGCCGACGAACTGCTTGGCCGTGGCGTGATTCGACGTTTCGCTTCCAAGGACGAAATTGCCCACCATCTTCTGCAGATCTAATGCGAGTCCAGACAGATCCTGGCAAGCCCTGGCGGATTGTTGTGCGCCGGTCGCAGATTCCTTGACCAGGCGGGCAATCTCATCCATGTTGTGATTCACTTGCTCGGTGGCGCTCGACTGCTCCGTGGCTGCGGTCGCGATGTGAGTAATCATTTCTCCCACCTGCTCCGACATCTGAATAATCTCTTTCAGCGAGTCGCCGGCTTTTGCGGTGGAATTGACCCCTTCTTCCACTTGTTTCGTTCCTTGTTCCATGGCCGAAACTGCCGACTTCGTTTCGTCCTGAATGTTCTTGATCATCTGGGCAATTTCTTTTGTGGCGGTGGTGGTGCGCTCGGCCAGTTTTCGCACCTCATCAGCAACTACCGCGAAACCACGCCCTTGCTCGCCAGCGCGGGCGGCTTCGATGGCAGCGTTCAGCGCGAGTAAGTTGGTTTGATCTGCGATATCGTCGATGACCCCGATGATGCGTCCGATCTGATCGGAACTCTTGCCGAGTTCTTCCATTTTCCTGGCAGTGTCACGAACGGAATCGGCGATAACCCGCATCTTGTTGAGGGTTTCTTCTACGATGGAGCCTCCATGCCGGGCGGTCTCCGCGGCTTGGCGGGAGGCTTCGGCAGCTTTGTTTGAGTTGTCGGAAACCTGGGCCACGGTGGAAGACATCTCCTGCATCGCGGTTGCAACTTGGCTCGTCTGATCCTTCTGCGTCTCCGCGCCCTGTGCCTGTTGCGTGGCGGAGGACGAGATCTCCTCGCTGGCGCTGGCGACATGCTCGGCAGTGCCAGCAATGGACTGAATCATCTCTCGGAGATTGTTCTTCATCTGGTTGAGGCCGGAGCCAGCTTTTCCGATTTCGTCTTCGGAAGTGATCTTCATGTCGGCAACGGCCAGATTGTTACCAGCAATCTCGCCGATTAGTTCACCCATCGACAAAAGCGTGGAACGAACCGAACGAACAATCAGTCCAGCGATCACAATGCCCACGATGAGACCTAAAACTACACAAACGATGATTAGATCCCGTGTGCGAGATGCGATCTGGGTCCCTTCCTCAACGGCGGCATGCGATTGCTTGTCATAGAATTGGTCGAGTTCGGACAGAGCGCCGCGCAAAGCATTGCGGATCTGGGTCGCCTCTTCAGCGAATCCAACTTGCTCGGCTTCCTTGCCCTTCCCAGCCCGCTTCAATGCAATTTCCTTATCTGCCATGGCACGAAACTGCTCTGCGGCGCGCTGGATTTCTGCAAACAACCTTCTCCCTTCCTCCGTGCTCAGCAGTTTCTGCAGTTGATCACTGGCTTCTTTGAACTCAGCCTGGCCTTCCTGATCATGTTTGAGCAAGTCTTCCTTTCCTGCCAGGAGAAAACCACGGATGCCGGTACTCTGCTTCTCCGTCGCCGCATTCATCTGGGCGGCCAATTTGGACTTTGTCAGATCGGCTATGGCCCGGGCATTTGCGTCGGACATTTTCATTACGGATTCATAGCCAATGCCGCCAACAACCAGCATGATCAACAAAAGCGCGCCGAATCCGAGCCCCAGCTTCATCTTCAAACTCAACTTAGACATGTGTGTTCCCTCCCAAGGTGTAGCTCTCCGAAAACCGAGACTCAAGGCCAAGACTCGGCGATTGGCGCCGTAGACGCGACGGTCACGCGCTGCCAATGGGTTCATCGACACAGAAGGCATCCGCTTCAGTTACTTCAGTGAGCCAGGGTGAAACAGCCTGCGGGAAGCGGTCTCAATCTCTCAGGTGAGCTGCGGCGTGATAATCACCAATAATGCGAGTCGGACCGTATCAAGCTCACAAGCCAGATTCTCGTTTATTGGCCAAGTTTCTGGGGCACGAATCGCCGATTCAGCGGACATCGGAGGACTACTTCGAGCCTAGGATCACCAGATCAACTCGCCGGTTGAGTGCGCGACCTTCGGGAGTGTCGTTCATTGCGATCGGATGGTACTCCGCATAACCGGCGGCGGACAGCTGCGAAGGCGGCAGATCATTCCCAATGAGCAAGCGAACCATTTCCGTTGCCCGTGCGGTGGACAACTCCCAGTTCGACGCATATCGCGAGTTATGGATCCGGACGTTGTCCGTGTGGCCTTCAATGCGAATGGGGTGATCTTGACGCGCCAGCAACTCCGCCACTCTTCGAAATGCTGGTTGCGATTCCACCTTGAGATGAGCGGAGCCGGTTTCAAAAAAACCAGTTTCCCGCAGGCTGATCACCAACCCGTCGGGTGCTGTGCGCACGGCTGCCTCCCCCCGCAGAATTTCCACGGAGAGCGCCTGCTCCAGCTCTCTTCGCAGCAAAATCAGATCTCCGGGCTCGTCTTTCTTGGCAATCGGACCGAATGGAGGATTGTTGAAGGATACCGGCGAAGGTGTAACCAGGGTACGCGGCGGTCCGGTTGCGGGGAACGGCCCGAGTTGCTCGAAGGCCACCTGAATTGCCGCAGCTAATTTCCCAACCTTCCGCTGGTCAACTTGCGCAGCCGAATAAAGGACGACGAAGAAGGCAAAAAGCAATGTGATGAAGTCGGCGTATGAAACCAGCCATCGTTCGTGGCTGCTGTGGGAAGTTCGTCGTCTACGTCTTCGAATCACGAGGGTGTCTCTTGGCGCGATTTGGTTCCGGCATGCGGACGATGTTCCAGGAACCCCAACAGCCGGGTTTCCAGCATTCGCGGGTTCATTCCTTCGAGAATAGAAACAACGCCCTCCAGCGTCATTTCCCGCAAGACTTGCTCCTGCCGGATGCGAATTCGGAGTTTGCCTGCGGCCGGCAGCAAGAATAAGTTCGCTGCCCCCACTCCATAAATCGTCGCAACGAACGCGACCGCAATACCCCGGCCGACCTCATCAATCTTGTCCAGGTGCTGCATGACTTGAATCAGCCCAATCACCGCTCCAATAATCCCGATGGTCGGCGCAAACCCGCCTGCCGACTCGAACACCTGGGAAATTTTCTCTTCACGTTCCGCCTGATTGTCCAGTTCGAGTTCCATCATGCTGCGCAGTTCTTGCGGTTCCGTGCCATCGACCGCCAGCATGAGCGATTTCTTGAGAAAGGGCTCTTGAATTCCATCCAGTTCGCTATCGAGCGAAACAATTCCGTCCCGCCGTGCGCGGTTCGCGTACTTCACCAGCTCCCGTACCACCGCCGCAGGGTCTGATTTCGGCTGCAGGAACACGTGCGCTAACCTGCGGACCGCTTGCGCGACCGTTGGAAGCGGAAACTGGACCAGCACAGCGCCTGCGGTGCCCCCAAATACAATCATTGCCGCCGTCGGCTGCAGCACTTGCGACAAACTACCGCCCTCGAGTAACAAACCTCCGACGATTCCTCCCAACCCGAGCGCGACACCGCCCCAGCTTGCTTTGTCCACAATTACCTCTCGAGCGGTTTCCCTGGGATTGAACCTTGCCCGGCTCCGGCCAATGAAGACACCTGTTCCGCCGACGGATAGATTTCCTTTAACACCGCGCGGCGGAAGCCAATGATCTGTTCCAGCACCTTCTCTGCCGTCTCCCGCACCAAAAGTTTTTCGCCGTTCACGAGAGTAATGACCGTATCCGGAGACTGCTCGACGAACTTGATCAAATCCGAATTCACCAACAGAGAACTATTATTCAGCCGTGTCAGTTGGATCATGCCCGCTGCCCCCAAGAGCGCAGTGCCTGTAAAGAGAGCTCTCTCTTGTTGGTATCGGCTGCCGCAACAGACCCATTACGAAAGGAGGATTGGCTTAGCGATTACAAAGGTGCGCGTACACCCGTGAGTTTCTCGCTAAAGGCTTCTTTGCGCCTGCCGATGGGCAAGCTGAAGGACAAAAAAAGGTTCCGCCACCAAGGAAAGTAACGGAAACAATCCCGGATACCGGGAATTCCAAGAACGGAACCACAAAGGAGCCACGCAATGGCATTTAGCATTCTCAATAACATTCCGTCCTTGGCGGCGGAAAATCAACTGAACATCACCAACACCGCGATGCAAAAGACCCTGGCGCAACTCTCGTCAGGCTCCCGCATTAATAGTGGTGCTGACGACGCTGCCGGTCTGGCCATCGCCAACGGCCTGCAGGCCAACGTCACTGCACTCACTCAGTCAGCGGCCAATGCCAATGATGGCATCGGTGAGATCCAGCTGGCTGATGGTGCTCTCGCTCAGGTCACCAGCCTCCTGAACCGAGCCGTCACACTGGCGACCGAAGCCGCGAACGGCGGTCTCGGAAGCTCTCAGACCAGCGCCTTGGATGCCGAATATCAGAACATCCTGTCAGAAATCACGCAGATTGGTACCAGCACGACGTATAACGGCCAACAGGTGTTCCAGGCCGCCAGTTCGCCGGATGCCAACGAACTTGAGTCGGGGGCAGACACCCTGACTGCCAACACAGCCTTAACCGGCGGCGATGTGGTGCAGTTCACTGTCGGCGGAAAGACCGTTACCTACAACGAGCCAGCAGCAAGTAACGGCACACCCACGGTGGGCGACCTGATGAACTATATCAACAACCCTGCTACCGGAGACGGACTGCAAGCCTACGTTCAGGGAGGCAGCCTTTATGTGGTTGACCTCAATGGCAACAACGACGTGGCTGTCGGTGCCGGTACCACCGATACCGCCGTGCTGGGTGCCAACAATGCCTGGACGCATCCCACTGTGGCCGGCAGCGCCACGACCAATATTTTTCTCGGGGATTCAACCGCCAGCGGCGACTACACCATTGGTGTCACCATCGGTGCATTAACCACGAATTTCACCGATGCGAATGGCGGAAACGCCGCCGACCTGAGCGGCACCACCCTTACCGGTGGCACAGCCGCTACTAAAACCGTCCTGCAGACGATCAACACCGCCATCGCGGACATCGCCAGCATTCGTGGCGAACTCGGCGCGAAGTCCAATCAGTTGACGGCAGCCAGCAACGTGATTAACAGCCAGGTCCAAAACCTGACTTCGGCGCAAGACACAATTACGGCTGCGGATATTCCCACAACAGTCGCAAATATGAGTAAGTACTCCATCCTGGAACAGACCGGTATCTCCGCCCTGGCCCAGGCCAACCAGATGCAGCAACTCGTTTTGAAACTGCTGCAGTAGTTCAGCCGGAGGGCGCGCCCAAAAATGCGCGCCCTTCTTTCGCATTCCCCGATGGAACATCTCCCAATCTGGAGAGTGAATGCTGCAAGTTTTAAAGCGCAGGGCTGGCTTCGCACCAGAATTTGTATCGAACTTGCACCTGATTCGAGGTGGATGTCGCTGCACATCATAGCTGCCGGCAACGAGAAATAGAGGAAATATGGCGATCACTTTCAACGCTTCGACCCTGCTGAACGGGAACGGGATTGACGTGAACTCGATTGTGAGCCAGATCCAGGCGCAGGAGAGCGGACAACTGACGGTATGGCAGCAGGAGCAGGATCAGCTACAAACCCAAGCCGGCGATCTGACGAGCATCAACAGCGATCTGCAAAGTCTGGCCACTGCAGCGCAGGCGTTGGCCGATCCCGCTGGCACGTTCTCGGCGATGTCGGCCACTTCTTCCGAACCGGGCATCCTGACTGCGACTGCCCAAGCCTCCGCGTCTGCGGGGAATCACACGGTCGTGGTTTCCACGTTGGCTAGTCTGGGAGCGGTGTACACGGACTCGTTTGCCAGCGGAAATACTTCAATCTTGCCTAGTGGAGCAAACGGAGGAGACCTCCAGTTGCAGGTTGGAGGGGCCGGCGGCGGCACTTACGACATTCCAGTTACCTCGGGGAGCAACGACACTGTCGGCACCTTGGCGGACTTCATTAACCAGCAGTCCGAAGCGAATAACTGGGGCGTTACTGCTACGGTCCTGAACGATGCAACCGGAGTTCGTCTCGCCATTTATAGCCAGGCTACCGGCACACCTCTCGCAATCTCCAATAACACCGTGACCGGGGTGCTTTCGACCGGCGACGTCGCCAACGCTGATGCTTCCATTTTGGCCGACAGTCAGCAAACCGGTGACATCCAGTTGCAGATTGGTGGAGCAGCTGGTTCGACCGTCGATCTTCCGATCACGGCTGGCGTGAACGACAGCCTGAACTCTCTGGCCAGCTACATCAATACTCAGAGCGCACAAAATAATTGGGGCGTGAGCGCAAAAGTTGTGCAGGACTCGGGCGGGTACCATCTCACGATTTCGTCGCAAGCTCCCGGCGCGGCCGGAGCCTTATCCTTCACCGCAAACAGCACGAATCTGACAGTAGCTTCGAACCCCAGCACCAATCTCAAGTTCGAACCGCCGGTGGGCGGAGGAAATGCAACCTTCACCGTGGATGGCATACCATTCAGCAGCACCAGCAACACAATTACGGGCGCAATTCCGGGTGTCACCTTGAATCTGATCAGTGCCTACCAGGAGATGCCCGTCACGGTCTCGGTTGGATCCGATAACTCCCAGATCAGTAACGCAGTAAATACATTCGTTGCCGCCTATAACAAAGTGATTACCGACCTGAACCAGCAGTTTGCGGTCAACGCGAGCACTGGCCAGCAAGGGCCCCTTGGATCGGACGTCGCCTTAAGCACGTTGCAATCAGCCCTCCTTTCCGACATCACTTACTCGATAACCGGGAATGACGGACTGGTGAACCTGGCCGCGCTTGGTATCAACATGAATGATGACGGCACTCTGGCGGTGAATACTTCGCAATTTAACAACTTGCTAAATACTAACCCTGCCGCCGTGCAAGACTTCTTTCAAGGATCCTCGCTGAATGGTTTTGCGAACAACCTGAATACCAACCTGACTCAACTCAATAACCCGGTCACTGGTTTGTTAAACGTGGACCTCTCGCAAAACCAGGCAGAACAGACTGCCGTAACCAACGAAATCAACGCTTTTCAGCAAAAACTCGCAATCGAAAAGGTGCAGCTTCTCCAGGAGTACAGCCAATTGAATGCGTCCCTCGAGGCGTATCCCTATCTGCTTCAGGCAGTCACTGCTGAGTTGGGAGCCTTGGATTCAAGCGTGAACAGCTCTAGCAACTCCTCTTCGAACTCTGGAACCACCAACTCCTCTACCTCAGGTTCGTAAGCGATGGACGCGAAAATGGCATATCGCGAAACTGCGGTCCAAGGGGCCAGCCAAGTCGGCCTCGTGGTTTTGCTCTATGAACAGATAATCGAGGATTTGCGCGTCGCCGTTGAGGCTCTGCGCAACCACCAGATTGAACTCCGCACGCGCCGAATCAATCACGCCATCCTCGTGCTAGGTCACCTGCAGAGCACTCTGAACAAAGAACAAGGTGGTAAGGTCGCCCATGATCTGGACCACTATTACAACTTGCTGCGTGCGAAACTGACCGAAGCCCAGGCGCGTGCATCGCAGCAAATTCTCCAGGCGCAAATCGCCGACCTGCTGAGCCTCTGCGAAGCCTGGATTCAGGTGGATCATGCCGAGAATCCTCACAATAGAACCAACCCTTTAGAACCGAGTTCCGATCAGGCTTCGTCTGCAAAGTGGAGCTCATGACAGCGATCGAAACCGTTGCCCAGTTGCACATTACCAATCAGAATATCGCCGCCGCCCTCTCGCGTCTCGGTCAGCGCGGCGATCTTAGCTCGCGCGTACACGCGGGGGAACTGCTGACCTTACAGCAGGCGATCCAGCGCGGCGCCTGCTTTCTTCGAGAAATCCGCGGAAACGATCCAGTCTCTGAGACTGAAATCCGTGAGTTCATCGGACAATTAAGAACTCTGGAAAAAGCTCTACCCTTTGTTCTCGAGTCTCTCCAGATCCGAAAGCGGCAGTTGCAGGACGCGTTGCAACATTTCGAAGCCGCGAGTAACTGGGCACACGTCAGCCAGTGTGCCCTACCCGCCCCAAAGTTTCGTTAGCGAAGATAATCAAAAAGGCTGGTCTGGGGCAGCTTGGCCATTGCCTCCAATGTTGCATTCGTGGCGGTCTGTTCACTGGCCAACTGGCTCGCAACCGTCGCCGTGTCCGCGCCCGACACGGTGTTTTCTTCCTGGCCGAGGTTCACCTTCTCCGTGCTGAGAAGCGTTTGCTGGCTGGTCACCTGATTCATCGCGTTTCCATACAATGCACGCTGGCTAGTTACATAGTTGTAAGCGTTAGAAACTTCAGTTACGGCCGCACTGATTCCCGAATTTGAATTCATCGAGGTGATCAGGTCTTGGATTGCTTGGAAAACGTCGTTGCCCGTTCCGTTGAAGATTTGAGAGCCGGGTTGATTCAGTTGCACGCGATAGCCTTCGCCAATGGTCACGGAATTTGCTCCGCCGTTACCCTGATACTGCACTCCCGAGGGCGCCTGCGAATCGGCCACGAAAGGCTGTGTGGCGGCGGTACCGGCAAACAGGTACTGCCCTTGATACGAAGTGTTGGCCAAGCTCACGAGCTGACTCTGAATTCCTCTCAACTCCGATGCAATCGCCGACCGGTCCGAGTCCGAAAGAGTTCCGTTCGCGCCTTCGACACCGAGGCTGATGGCCCGCTGCAATACGGTGACCACCGAGCTCAACGCTGAATCCGCCATCGAAAGCTGGCCGTTGATGCTGCCTATACTCGTTTGGTACGAATCAATCTCGCTGCTTTTGTCGTCAACCTGGACCATCCTTGCAGCACCAGCCGGGTCATCCGACGGTTGATTGATCTTGCTGCTCGTCGCCAATTCCAAAGTTGCGGTGCTCTGCTGTTTTTGAAGATTCTCAAGGGCTAGTAGAAGATCCGGCAACGGATACGGGTTCACGCGTATGCTGCTCATCCGGTTAATGTCCCCATACTAATGACGGTGTAGAGAAGGTCGTTGATGGTCGTGACCATTTGGGCGGCCGCGTCGAATGCGCGCTGGTAAGAAACCATATTGGCCGCTTCTTCATCCAGCGAAACTCCGGAAATCGCACCTCGCTGGTCTTGCAGCTGGTTCAGAATCAGCTGCGACGCGCTCAGTTGCGCCGAACCGTTCGAAACATCGTTCCCTACGCCAAAAACAATGTTGGAGTAGTAATCCGTAGGTGTCTGACCGTTCGCGATCGCCTGATCATGAACGGCGGACAAAACCGCTAAGTTGCCATTACTGTCTGACCCAGTGGGGTCAGAACTCGCGGCAATCAAGGAAGCGTCGGAAATCGCGAGCGCCATCGTCGACGCCGCTCCTCGCCCCGACGCGGGCGGTGTCACAAACAGGTTTCCCCCCTGCTCCAAAGTCCCGTCTGACTGTTGAACCAGAGTGAACCCGGTGGCATTGGCAGCGTTCAGGTTGGTCTCCAGATTCGCTGCCAGTGTATCGAGGCTTGTAAGTATCGTTGGAATTTTGTCATCTCTCACTTCAATTACCCCCGCCAGATCGCCGGAATTGATCTGGGAAGTAATGTCAGAACCCTCCGAGGAAATCTCCTCCATACCAGAAGCATCGGTTTGTGTGCTCAACGCGAAGCTCTGCCCTCCCACAACCAGGGGAACCCCATTGGAAGTGGTGAGCGTAACCCCGTTGTCGCTTTGAATGGTCGACACATCGATCAACCCTGAAAGCTGCCCGATGAGCACATCGCGTTGGTCTACCAGCGCGCTCGCGTCCTGATTCACCCCCTCCATTTGGCTGATTTGCTGGTTTAACCCCGCGATTTGACCGGTCAAGACATTGATCTGCTGCACGTCTTGAACAACTTCCAAGTTCAGGTTCGACTGTTGCGCGGTGAGATTGTTCGCGACGTTGTTGAAAGAGGTCGCCATGTTTTGGCCAGCCGTCAACACGCCTTGTCGTAGCGATAGATTTCCGGGATCGGTCGAGAGTTGCGCCAGACTGGTGAAGAAGTTCGAGATTTCCGCTCCAATATCGCCGCTGCTGCTGGTGAATTGCACCTGCACTTGCTGCATGCCGGAAACGAGGGCATTGAGCTGTCCTTGTTGCTGGGTTTCTTCCCCGATTCTCAATTGCAAAATCGGATCCCGCAGGCTTTGCAACTTCTCGAGCGTCACGCCCGTTCCGTAAGTGATGTTGCCGATCACCACTGGTTCGCTCTCTGCCAGAATTGGTTGCTGCCGTGAGTAACCTGGCGTGTTCACATTGGCCACGTTATTTGTCGTCGCATCCAGTGCACCTTGCTCGGCTCCCAGGGCACCGACCGCTACCGATAAACTGGCAAGAAGGTTTGACATGCTCATTCCTTGGTCAGTTGCGAGTCCAAATTGTGAATCTCCGGCTTGTATGTGTTTCCTGAATAAGCCAGAATGCGGCAAAAAATATCAACCGTTCTTCGAGACCTCCTCAGGAGTTCCTTATAAAGCGCGTTCAATCGAAAGACCTCCCCTTCGACCCGCTGTATTTCGCTGCCTAAACCTAGAAGTGTCTCAGGGCTGCGTGAAGCAGGTTCCGCTAACTGGTCGTCAGAATTTCCTGTCGTGGGTCCGACGTACAGTTGTCGCAACTCCGTGCACAGCACTTGCTGTCGCGCTGTTTCAAGGCTCAACTGCCCGGCATCAAAGCGAACCACAGCCTTCTGAGCACGTTCCAAAGATGCAGCCAACTCCCGCAGGGACATTAATCGTTGTTCCTGCAGGCTGGGTTGATAAGCCGAATCCTCTCTCGTATCAGCCTCAATTTGCGCCGCAAAGTTCATTTAGAACACGTCAACCACGGAGTCTCCGGAGCTCGATGCCGTTCCGACCGGGGTGCGTCATCTGCGCCCGTTAATCTTCACCCGCTGTCATTCGTTGCATCAGAGCTTCCGCAGTCGCTTCCGATGTGTCTCTATATGAGCCTTCGCGCACCATTTGCTCTAGCATGGCAATCTTTTCCTGCCTCACATCCGGAAGCCCGCATATCGTCGCCGTAAGCCGCTGAACGCGCACGGAACCGAAAGAAAGATCGGCAGCATCGCTTTCTCCCGTCGTCGTGCCAGAATCGGTCGCGACTCTCCGAGCACTCTCGCGATTCCAGGCATCCGTGCCAACCGCCGCGCCCACACTAGAATGTGAATCAATTCTCATATCAGTGCCTCGCCACCATATAAGGCCTGCAATTAAGGTATCGGCAGATTCTTAAATCCCTTTAACCCTCAACTCCCTGCGCATCTCTTTGACTTGTCGACAAACAAGCACCCCAACAGACCCTCAAACGATCACGGCCGACCCTCCCTCAGGATCCTCTCGACAAATAAAAAGCCCCTGCTTTCGCAGGGGCTTTCTGGGGGAGGGATCCGGGCCTTCGGCCCTTCTATCCCGACTAGCGTTGTGGCGTAGCAGCCGTGTTTCCGCTGTTGGCGAGCTGCTCCAGGTCGTTCTTAAGCAAGCTCACCTCTACGCGTCCGCCGCTCGTACGACGAGTGGCTTTGCCTTGGTCTTCGGTATTCGCATTGGCGGTCTGAACCGGAGCGTTTCCCATGCCGACGACATAAATCCGGTAAACCGGAATGTCATGGTTCAGTACCAGGTATCGGACTACGGAGTCCGCCATCTTCTGCGACGCTGCAATCGCGGTCGTACCCTGGCCTGAAGAGAAGCCCTGTACTTCAATGATGTATCCACGCTGGTCTTTCAAGGGTGTAGCCAGATCATCCAGCGCGCTCTTGGCGTTCTTGCTCAATACGCTCTGACCGGCACGAAAACGAATTTCTGTCTGATTGGTCGGCTTGTATTGATCAATGTTGCTCACTACCTGTTCGACGTTGCCGATGCGAGTGTTGGCTTGGGTGGCTGTCTGCTGTGCCATCTGGGCCTTGTTTCCCGCGTCCATGGCGTGCTGATCCGCTTCATTCGCCTTCGTCGAGGCTAACTGGATCCCCTGCTGCGCACGGGTATCGACATCTTTGATCATCTTGCTGTTTGAAGCCGTCAGTTCATCAAGTTCGTTCAAACGGTCGCGGATCGGCTGAGTCTGTCGCTGCACGTATTTCTTGCGCGCAAACGGGTTCACTCGGCCCCAAAAACCTTCCCGGGCCGGCGGTTGCAACGGTTTGCCTGTTGCGCTGCTGCTGCTTTGGTCCGAAGAACTCGTCGAGCTCTGGGACGGTTGGCTGGCAGTGGATTGATCCTGGGAACTGGAACTCGTCTGCGCTAATGCCGGTAACGCCAGCACGAAGGCAACGAGCACTGCAATTAATGCACGATTCTTCATTTCGACTTCCTCCAAGTGGGGGAGCATTCCGGGTGAGCTCTCCAGCACGCCTATGCGGGCGTCACGCGTATTGTCAAAACCAAGCCTGCAAATGAATTCGAGGTACTCACGTGACCCTGTGAAAGGGTCCGGAACTCTCGACATCCGCTTTGATGCCGATATCCACCGCTCTGTATATCAAATTATATGCCAAACTGCCCAAAGGCTAAGTTGTTGATTTAAAGCGGCATTGTCGCAGTTCAGGCATCGGTCGAGCGCGCTCCGGGCGAATTCAGAGTAATTTTGACGAGAGCTGGATATAAAAACTGCGACCAGGTACGTTGACTTCAAACCTTGAATGAGAAGTTCGTCTGTAGCCGGTCAGCGGGACGCCGGAGAATACTTGCCGTACTGGTCGTAGATGAAGGGATCTGTCATTCCAGCGATGTAATCGCAAACCACACGTTCCAACGGTTCTCGGGCGGCTTTTTCCTGGTAAGAACTCGGTAGACTCTGCGGGTTCGTCATCCAGAACTCAAAGAGTTCCCGGATCACTCGCTCTCCTTCTTTCTTTTCAAGATCCAAGGCCGGGCTGTAGTACAGCCTTTCATACAAAAACGCCTTCGCTTGACGGCGTTGCTCTTCGATACCGGGACTAAAAGCAATTAAGCGCTCGGGATATGTCCGCACCGCCTCCAAGCTTCGTACCCCCGCTGCCTCAATGTTAGCTTTGCTGTTTCGTATAAGGTCCCCAACAAAGCAGTCCAAAAATCGCTTCAAAGCTTCATTGAACTTCAGCTTGTCCATGGCGGCCGGCCAGGATTCTTCCGCATTCTGATAAAACGCGTTGAACACCGGTAGCCCATCCCGAATTTCTCCCAGCGAAAGAAGCCGAGCTTCGTAGCCGTCATCCAAGTCGGCCGCGGTGTACGCGATCTCGTCCGCGAGATCGATGAGTTGTGCCTCCAAAGGAGGGCGCTTGTCCAACAGGTACTCCGCCAATTCTGGGAACTCTCTCGCGTCATAATCGTGCGAGTGCTTGATGATGCCTTCGCGAACCTCGAAGCTTAGATTCAGCCCGGGAAACGCCGCGTATCGAAGCTCGAAATTCTCAACGATCCGCAGAGCATGGAGATTGTGGTCAAAAAAGGCGTGATGCTCCCGCATCGCGGCGTCCAATGCCTTCTCGCCGGCATGCCCGAAAGGTGGATGCCCGACGTCGTGAACCAATGCCAGCGCTTCGACAAGATCCAGGTTTAACTCAAGCTGTGCAGCCACAGTTCTGGCAATTTGAGCCACTTCTAGGGTGTGCGTGAGACGATTGCGGAAGTGATCAGAGTAACCGCGAGTAAAAACCTGTGTTTTTGCCTCTAGCCGGCGAAATGCGCGGGAGTGGATAACGCGGTCACGGTCGCGCTGAAAATCATCCCGGTAGGGATGCTGTGGCTCAGAATACCGCCGGCCTCTGGACCGCTCCACTCGCACTGCGTATTCAGCGAGCATAGTTCCAGTCTAGCGAACTCACCCCTGCTCTTCGAGTAACTGTGCCGCTTCAAAAGGAAAAGCGACACTCGAAGGTGTCGCTCCCCTGACTCGATTACGTCAGCAACTACTTGTTAGACGAATCTTCTTTGGCTAACTTCACCTTGGCAGATTCCAACTGCTTTTGGACCTTCGCCACTTCCTCGTTGTCGACTTCCGGGCCGATCGTCTTGTTCCATTCCTGGAGGGCTCGCTCCCAGTGTGCGGCCGCCAATTTCAGGCGCCCCGTTTTCTGATAGAGATCTCCCAAGTGCTGTTGCACAGTGGGATCGCTTCCCATATGTTGAGAAGCCTTCGTCAGGCTGTCTTCCGCCATCTCATACTTGCCCATCTTGAAGTACGCCCAACCCAAAGAGTCGAGATACGCCCCGTTTGCCGGCTCGAGATCAACTGCTTTCTTGATCATGATCAGCGCTTCATCCAGCTTTTGTCCCCGATCTGCCAGCATATATCCGAGATAGTTCAACACCGCGGCGTTTTGCGGATCGGTGGCCAGCACCTTGCGGAAGACATCTTCTGCCTGGTCGTATTTTTTCTGCCGCTCGTATGTCGAACCGCGCAGGAACTCGACATATTCCTTGTCGTCATCCTTAACCGAGAGTTGTTCCGCCTTATCAAGCGACTGTTCGGCTTCCGGCCAGCGCTTCAACCTGCTGTACATCTGGGCCAGGGTGATGTAGACCTCGCGGTCTTCCGGCTTACCTTTCAATAAAGACTGCACTTGCTGCAAACCCTCATCCGCTTTACCCATATCCGCTAACTGGGCGGCGTAAACCATTCTCAATCCACGATCGTCAGGAAGCTTGGTTACCGCCTCCTTTGCTGTATCCGTTGCGGCCTGCCACTGCTTCTCTTCCCGCTGGGTATCGATGATCTGCTGATATCCGCGCTCGGCATTGTCATCTCCAAGCGGTAGCATCTTTCGGAAGGTCTCGATTGCGGACTGATCGTTGTTCTCGTCCCGGTAAATCGTCCCCAACCGCTCGAGAAATACGGCTCGGTTGTTCTTGTCGTCTTTGCTGTAGTTTCCGTCTGTCTTTTCGGATTTCTTCAGCAGATCCTGCATGACCTGGATGGCTTCATCGTAGTGACCTTGCGCTTGATAAATGGCAGCCATGTTGTACGGAACTTCCATCGAGTCCGGAACCGTGGCCTGCGCCTCCTTCAAATTATCGAGCGCCTGATCATACTTCCCTTGTTTGCGATAGATTTCCGCCATGCGGAGCCGGGTCTGAGGATCTTCCGGGTTGGCGTCCGCGATGATTTTGTACTGCTCGAGCGCAGCATCCGTTTGACCGTCGTTCATCAGGTTCTGCGCCAACCCGCGAATCGCATCAAGGTTGTCGCGATCCAATGCAATCGCTTTCCGGTATGCGTCGATCGCCTTCTTGTAGTCTTTCTGCTGTTCGTATGTGTATCCGAGAACGGAGTACAACTTGGCTGACCGTGCTGAATCGGGCACTTTGCTCAGAACTTCCGCTGCGCGGGCCGAATCGCCTTCAGCCGTATAGAGAAATGCTAAGGCCGTGACCGCTTCCTCAGATTCGGGATCTATTTTGATCGCGGTCTTGAATTCTGCTTCCGCCTGCTGCAGGTCGTTATTGCGCCCATACAAGCGTCCTAAAAGCAGATGGTCGTCAACGCTGTCCGGTTCGAGCTTTGTGATTTCCTGGTACTGCTCAATGGCAAGTTTCAGAACATTGTCAGAACCGCTGCCCGAGTTGCCGGGCGTGTCGCCAAGTGATCGAAGGTAAATCCGGCCCAGGAGCTTGTGAGCCTCGATGTTGTTTGGATCCTTCTTCAGGATGTCTTGCGCTTCCAGCACCGCATCGCGAATTCTTCCGGTCCGGGCGTAAAGTTCTGCCAGGCCAGCGGTCAGGTACTCCGAAGTGGGATCCGCCTCGATTGCCTGCCGGTATTCGTCAATTGCCTGCGTCGCCAGGTCGCTTCGGCCGTACATTGCCACCTGTTCTTCGTACATGTGAGCCAATGCGTAATGGTAGTAAGCGGCAGCGCGATCGGATTTCCGGGGGCTGTTGGCTGCCGCCGGTTTGGAGACTTGGGCATTCTGATCAGTGGTTGGAGACGATTGCTGGGGAGCCTGCTGGGCTGCCAGTCCACCCACAAGTAAAGCACTGGTGCATAAAGAAAAAAGGATTCTCATCAAAAACCTTCGGATTGCCAAAGCATAGCGATTGGATGCTGAACCGCGCCGGACGGGTGCTCCAGCTATTGTAAACCTTCGTCTATCAGGAATGGGAAGAACAGCGGGGAGAAATCGAGACTCAACCAACCCGGAGGTACAGGGCCACTCAGCATCGTCCACCGGACGAATGCCTTCCAGCGTCCGTTCTTAGTGTCGAAAATGCCGAATTCCGGTCAACACCATTGCCAGTCCCAGGCGGTCCGCTGCCTCGATCACTTCCTGGTCGCGCACCGACCCGCCGGGTTGGATGATTGCCGTCGCGCCAGCTTTCGCAATCTCTTCTACTCCGTCTGGAAATGGAAAGAACGCATCCGACGCTGCTACCGTCCCTTTCAGGGGCAGCACCGCCTTCATGGCCCCTATACGGCAGGAATCCACCCGGCTCATTTGCCCAGCGCCCACACCGACAGTCTGTCCCTCACGGGCATACACGATTGCGTTCGACTTCACGTGTTTCGAAACCTTCCATGCGAATAAAAGCGCATGCTTTTCCTGTTCCGTCGGAGGTCGCTTGGTGACAACCTTTAAGTCACTCTCTTGTAGCTGATGAACGTCCGCATCCTGC
>Ga0335078_10003346_pt1 | contig 23901 bp, 20 predicted proteins | sample Lox_Sample_32_FD_206711 | JGI IMG/M metagenome (GOLD analysis project Ga0335078, IMG submission 206711) | Soil microbial communities from Loxahatchee National Wildlife Refuge, Florida, United States - Lox_Sample_3.2 | ecosystem: Environmental > Terrestrial > Soil > Wetlands | place: USA... | reverse complement strand
CTTCTGCTTGCCGCCCTGACCGAGCAGCGCGGCGGTGAAATCAAGGCCGTAGCGATAAGGGAACGTGAGCGCCTCTTTCATGTAGATGGGGGCGTTCTGAAATTCAACCGAATCTGCCGTGCCCACGAGCATGCCTTCCTTCAACGCCGAAACCACCTCCGGCGATTTGAGCAGGGACGCGCCCATCGGCGCCAGCATATAGTCCACAAGCACCGCCATGGCCTGGCCCTCGACCACCGCTTGGCGCACCGTGCTCAGCTCGTCGGTTTCTATGTCCGCGGGGGTGACTTCTTTCTTTTTGTTCAAGTCCACGTCGCTGGCCTTTAACCATTTTTCCAAACCGAAGGATTGGTCCTGCAGCGCATGCGTGAGCTCATGCGCCAGCACGGGCCGCTGCTGCTCCGGCCCCACCCAATCGAGCAGGTTCACGGTTCTGGTTTTCGAGTCGTAATAACCGGCGACCTGCTCTTTGAGCAGAGCGACCAGGAACTTGCCGAGATCGAAATCGCGCGGGAGCAGGCCGAACTTCTTGAGCACCAGCTCAGCGCGCTGCAGGCGCTTGGCATCCTCTCCGTGCGTGGTTTCCTTCGAAACGTAGGCTTCCACTGTGCCGCGATCCACCAACCGGCGCTTCACTTCATGGCGGATCGGCAGCCCGCTGTCTTTGCTGGCGAACCTCAGGATTTCATCCACTTCGCGAAACAGCTCTTCCGCTTCCTGGGGTGAGATTTTGGTTTGCGTGGAGACGACCGGCTGAGACTCTTTGCCGGATTGCTGAGTTTGAGCGCCCGGCTTCTGTTCGGATTTCGCAGCATCACCGGCCTTCTGACTCTGCTGCTCACTTCCGGCCGTTGACCCCTGCGGCGCTGTTTCCTGGGCAAACCCAGCAACTAACGGCGTCCAGGCCAGAAAAAACAACAGCAGGCCGCCAATGACAACTCGCCGCCAGGCGGTTCCTATGCTCAGTGTTCTATCCCTAGGCTGCTTTCGATAAAATTCCATCATTGGGTGTGATTATGTCTGATGCCGACGCGCGCCAATCCGCCGCCCAATTCTTTCAGCAAGCCTATGAGCAGCAGATGGCCGGCGAGTTGCAGCAGGCCATCGAGCTCTACACGCGCTCAATCGAGGCATTCCCCACCGCCGAGGCCTACACCTTCCGCGGCTGGACCTACTCCTTCCTCGGCGATTACGACCGCGCTATCACCGAATGCCTTGAGGCCATTAAGGTGGATCCGGAATTTGGCAACCCTTACAACGATATCGGGGCTTACCTGATTGAACAAGGGAAATGGGACGAGGCCATTCCGTGGTTTCAGAAAGCGATGATTGCGCCGCGCTATGAGGCGCGCTGCTATCCGCACTTCAATCTGGGCCGGGTGTACGAGCACCAGCACCGCTGGCAAAAAGCGAAAGAGTGCTACGCGCTGGCTTATGCGCTGGATAAACGATACGCCGCAGCGTTGGCGGGGGTGCGGCGGCTAAGGGCCATGTTCAATTAACGCGCCTGCATCCCTGGTGACGCGTAACCGTAGTTCAGCCGCCCGAGTTCTTGGCCACCCGTTTTGCCACCCACTCCGCTGCTTCCCTCGTGCCTAAACTTCCGCCGACATCTTGCGTCATCTTCTTCTGCCGCACGGCTTCCAATACCGCGACCTCAATTCGCGCCGCTTCCGACGCCAACCCCAAATGATCGAGCATCATCGCGGCCGTCAGTATGGCGCCAAAGGGATTGGCAATATTTTTCCCTGCAATCGGCGGGGCAGAGCCGTGCACCGGCTCGAACATCGAGGTCCTGCCGGGATGAATATTTCCGCTCGCCGCCATGCCCAGCCCGCCCTGCAACGCGGCAGCCAGATCAGTCACGATGTCACCGAACATGTTGTTGGTCACGATGACATCGAACTGCCGCGGCTCCCGCACTATTTGCAGGCAGAGCGCGTCCACGTACATGTGCTCCGCCTTGATCTGGGGGTGCTCCTGCGCTACTTCCTTGAACACGCGCTGCCAGAGGCCATGCGCGTAAGTCAGCACGTTGGACTTGTCACTCATGAGCACCCGGCGACGTGGCGAGCCGTCGTACTTCTTATTGCGCTCGCAATATTCGAAGGCGTAGCGGATCACGCGCTCCACGCCTTTGCGCGTGTTGATGTCTTCCTGCACGGCGATTTCATCGGCTGTTCCCTGCTTGAAGACGCCGCCCGAATCCACGTAAATGCCTTCCGTGTTTTCGCGAATCACTACGAAGTCCACATCCTTCGGTTCGACGGCCTTCAGCGGGCAGAGTGAGGAATCCAGCAGGCGCACGGGCCGTACGTTGGCATAGAGGTCCATTTGAAAGCGCATGCCGAGCAGAATTTCTTTGGCATGAATATTCGAAGGCACTCGCGGATCGCCGAGCGCCCCGAAAAGAATGGCGTCAAACTCCCGCTCCAGCATGACAAAGCCGCCGGGCGGAATCGTGACCCCATCAGCCAGGTAGCGTTCGGCGCCCCAATCGAAATGCGTCAACTCGACCGCCGCGCCCGAGGCGCTGATGACATTGATTGCAGCGGGAACCACTTCCCTGCCAATGCCGTCTCCAGGCACGACGGCGATGCGTTTTTTGGCCCTCACGCGAGGAACGTTACCACAGAACCGGTCGAGCCGCCGCTCCGTTTCATGCGCCGAGCTTCGCTATAATCAAAACATGGAGTCAACTGTCCATGAGAAGCCGCTGGAGACGGTAGAGCACGCGGCTCGCGCGCACGGTGAATTTTCGGCGCTGATTGCGGGCTGTGGCGTGTATGCGCTGCCGGGGAGGGCGTTAATCGAGCTGACCAGCGACGACCGCGTGCGCTGGCTCAACGGCATGGTGACGAACAATGTTCGCGATCTGGCTGCCGGCCATGGCGTCTATGCGTTTCTGCTCAATCCGCAGGGGCATATTCTCGGCGATTTGTACGCCTACAATCGCGGCGAGTCACTTCATGTCGAGACCGAGCGGTCGCAACTGGATAGAATTCTCGCCACATTCGACCGCTACATCATCATGGACGATGTCGAGGTGAAGAACATCAGCGAGGAAGTCAGCGTGCTGGGCATCGCCGGGCCACGCGCGTGCGAGGTTCTGCAAAAAGCGCAATTCGAGATTTCCCATCTTGCGCCGCTGCAATTTCGCGGAATTTCGTGGCAGGGAGCTCCGCTCACATTGGTGCGCGGAGATAATCCAGCGGTGCAAAGCTTTGAGCTATACCTGACCCCCGCAACTGCGTCTGTGGCACGCGATGCTCTGGCCGCAGCCGGCGCGCAGGTTGTGGGCGAAGAAGCACTGGAGCTGCTGCGCATCGCCAGCGGCGTTCCCCGCTACGGCCGGGACATTCGCGAGCGCGACTTGCCACAGGAGACTGAACAGGCGCGCGCGTTGAACTTCAGCAAGGGCTGCTATGTGGGTCAGGAAATCGTGGAGCGTATTCGCTCGCGAGGTGCGGTACATCGTATGTTCACAGGATTTAAGGTGGAAGGGTCTCTGCCCGCGTCCGGATCGAAAATTCAATCGGAAGGCAAAGATGTGGGAGAAATCACGAGCAGCGCTTCCCTGCCCATCGGCGGCGAGTTCAAAGCAGCGCTGGGATATATTCGGCGCGAGATGGCGGCGAAGTCATCGCACCTCGTGGCGGGCGAGTCTCGGCTGCGGATTGCCGAGGTGCCATTCGCAGAGGTATTCCGGGTGGCTTCGTGACTCTTTACTCCGTCATTCTTTTCTTTCATCTTTTGGGCGCGCTGGCGCTGTTTGCCGCGCTCGGCCTGGAATGGAGGCTGCTTCGCTATATGGAGTTGGCGAAATCGGTGGACGAACTGCGGGTGTTGGCCGGGGCCGGCGGCGTGCTGCCGGGGCTTAATGGATTCGCCGCTGCGTTCATCCTGCTGCCTGCGTTCTATCTGACTACCCGAATGAAAGCCTGGCCGCAGGGATGGATTTCTATCGCATTGCTGGGCACGCTGATCATTGCCGGGCTGGGCATGGCGATCACCGGGCCGCGCACACGCGCTCTGCGAAAGGTCTGCGCGGAGCCGAAGGCAAGCTGGTCGGAGGAATTGCAACGGGCTGCGCGTCAGCCGCTGCTGCGAACTTCATTTCGGCTCAGACTCGCTCTGGGATTGGCAATTGTTTTCCTGATGGCAAGCAAATCCGGTTATGGCGTCTCAATCGCCGTGGCGGGCATCGCTCTGGCCCTGGCATTCGTATTTTCCTTGTCCAGAAACAAGACCGGACAGAAGAGGGATTATGCCTGATAAGAAGCAGGAAAGCTTTACCGTAACCGACCGCCGCCTGTTCACCTCAGAGGGTGATCTGCGGCACGAGAGCTCAGAAGAACACGCGGAAGCCAGCCAGAGCGAATCCGCTCGCCCGGCGGTGGCTACAGCAGCGGAGCCTTTGCCGGTTGCGCCTCCGCCCAGCGCCGCGGAACAGAGGGAACAAGCCGAGGCCTATCGCAAATCCTCGGACGAGCTCAACGCCAAAGTCGAGCTCAGCGGCCACTCGGCCAAAGACCTGGAAATGACCTTCGAGCGCTTTCTGGCCTCGCTCTACATGACCGCCATGCTGCAGCTCGGGCTCATGCACGAGGAAGGCGGCCAGCCCCGCATTGACCTCATTGCCGCGCGCCAGACCATAGATACGCTCAGCCTTATCGGGGAAAAAACCAAGGGCAATCTGACCGGTGCAGAATCCAACTTCCTGCAGAATTCCCTCTACGAGCTGCGCATGGCTTATGTGGAAGTCACCAATGCCTTAGCTCATCCGCCGCAAGCCCCCGCCAAAGGCGCCGGTAAATAGTCATGCAGGCACGGCTTACCGTGTTGGGCAGCGGCACGTCCATGGGAGTGCCTACCATCGGATGCGGCTGCGCTGTTTGCCATTCGACCGATCCTCATGATCGCCGCACGCGCCCGTCCGTGCTGATTGAATTTGCGGACAAGCATGTGGTCATTGACACGACGCCGGATTTTCGCGAGCAGGCCATCCGCGAAGGAATTCGAGAACTGGATGCCGTGCTCTACACCCACGCCCACGCCGACCATATTCTCGGACTCGACGATCTGCGGCCCTTAAGTTTTCGTCAGCACGACAACATTCCGCTGTACGCCAAGCCGGACGCCGCCGCGCTGATCCGCAACATGTTTCACTATATTTTTGACGGCAAATACAAGTTCGGCGGTCTTGCCCGGGTGGAACTTCACGCTATTGACGGCCCGCTCGATCTCTTCGGCGCGCGCTTTGAGCCCATCAAGATCATGCACGGCGACGCCGAAATATTCGGATATCGCTTTGGCTCGGCGGCCTATCTTACCGACCACAGTCTCGTGCCTGAGGAGTCGTTTGCGCAATTGCAGGATCTCGATGTGCTGTTCTTGGACGCCCTGCGGCATGTGCCTCACCCGACGCACTCGACGGTGGACGCCTCGCTGCGAATCGTGCAGCGTGTGCGGCCAAAGCGGGCCTTTTTTACTCACATTTGTCATGACTTGGGGCACGAGGCCACGAACGCTGTTTTGCCGCCGAACGTGCGCCTTTCGTATGACGGGATGAAGCTGCAGTTCGAAATATAGGTTCGGCTTTACGCCGAGAGCGCCGAGGGCGGCCTGCTCGGCGCTCAGAGTCAGTGATGGAAACATTTCATAAACTCGAAGATTTTCCGTCGAATTTCGGGGCGACGCTGGTCAGCGTGGGCAACTTTGACGGGGTTCATCGCGCGCACACGCACGTCTTGCACGAAATTGTGCGGCGCGCGCGCCAGCAAGGCGCGAAGGCCATGGCGGTCACCTTTGAGCCGCATCCCATGCGCATTCTGCGGCCGGATTCAGGCTTGAGACTGCTCACGCCAACCTCTGAGAAGCTCCGCCTGCTGGCCGAAACCGGCCTCGATGCCACGCTTGTGCTTCCCTTCACCCGCGACCTCTCGCTGCTGACGCCGCGCCAGTTCGCTGAACGGATCCTGAAAAAGAAACTGCATGCCCGCGAGTTGCACGAAGGCTACAACTTTCATTTCGGTCACAAAGCGGCGGGAGACGTCGCGATGCTCACGGAGTTCGGACGGGAGCTGGGCTTTCTGGTGACGGTGTATCCGGAGATGAAACTGCGGGGAGAGTCGGTTTCCAGCAGCCAGATTCGCAAGTTGATTGTGCAGGGCGCGGTCAGCCGGGCGCGGCATCTGCTAGAGCGGCCATTCTCGGTGCTTTCTACGCCCGGGCGCGGGCGCGGCTACGGCTCGAAATACACGGTGCCGACGATCAACCTGAGCCGCTATGAAGAGATCGTTCCGAAAGATGGCGTTTACATCACCCGCAGCCGCGTCGGAAAAGAATGCTTTGATTCGGTGACGAATGTGGGCAATCGCCCGACCTTCGGCGCGGATTTATTTGCCATCGAAAGCCACCTGCTGGATTTTCACCCCATTGAGCTCACTCCAGAAACCGAAGTTGAACTTTATTTTCTTGAGCGGCTACGGGACGAGATCAGATTCCCTTCCGTGCAGGAGCTGCGCGACCAGATTGGCCGCGACGTGCGAAAAGCGCGCCGCTATTTTCGTACCCTGAGCCGGATCGAGAACGACCCAACGCGGAGCCGAGCGTAATTAGGACAGGAATTGGGTGGCAGGAACAAGGTCAGTGAGGCAAATAGCCGTCTTCCATGGGCAGCTTGCCATCCACTTTGACGATCTTGATGGCATTGTTGACGGATCGAACGTCCACCAGGCCGACCGCTCCCGGCGTGGACTGCACCGTCTTCAGCACGTCGGCGTCGGAGTCCACTCGCACGATCGAGTCCTTATGAGAAATGAGCATCGCCTGCAGGTCGTCCTCTGATATCCGATTGAGCCGTAGCAGCGTTTCCATCTCTCCGTTCGAGTTCTTGTGGAGAACAAGAATGATGTCTTTGCCGTCCGGCCATTTCTTGATTTCCGCCCGGAATATCTTGGCCAGATGCGCCGAAGTCACGTTCTCGACGCGATTTTCCTTGTTGACGACCAGTGCCATATGATGCGCAAAGCACGGTGCAGCCGTCAGCAGAAGCAAGAGAACCACGGCGGAATGCCGGCCATTTCTCATAATGGAAGAATACCCGATTCAGAACAAACCCAAGACATCACGAATGTAATCGGCGGGAAGTCGGACAAATGTAAATTTGTTGTAACTAACCGCGAACCTGGATTACTTGAGTGATACCGATCAATCTACCGGCTCTACCACCATCGCCGGCTCGTGCGTCTTCCGATCCGGAATCTGCACCACGACAATCGCTCCCAGTACCAACACAATGCCCAGGCCTTGCAGGCCGCGCAGAACTTCGCCCAGGGCGATGGCGGCGAGGACGATGGAAAACACCGGTTCCAAGCAGCTCGCAATGATGGCGCGGGTCGGCTCCAGGTGGCGCAATCCGGCGAAGTAGAAAGCAAAGGCCGCCAGCACTGAAATCATGGAAAATCCGAACAGGAAAAGCCATTGTTCTCCGGAGTAATGCGCCGCCACGATCTTCCACGGCGGATCAATCACAATCCAGAAGAGCGATGCGGTAAGAGTTGTATAAAGCAGCACCATCCAATGATCGTAGCGCGCGAGCATGCTGTGCCCGCCTATGTTGTAGAAGGCAAATGAGAATGCCGCACATAACGCGGCGGCAATGCCTATGGCATCGAGCCGCAACCCGCCCGACCCGAACAGCCCGGTCACCAGAGCAGTGCCGGTCAGCGCCAAAGCAACCGCGGCTACGCGCGGGAGTGTCGCCCGCTGCAGACGGCGGGCCACCATATAAATCAGCACCCATACCGGGGCGGTGTATTGCACGATGATGGCGGTCGCCACGTTGGTGCGCTGAATCGCGAGATAGTACGCATAGTTCGACGCCGCGACGCCAAAAATTCCCAGCAGAAGCATGCGGCCAAAATCGCGGGCCGGCAGCCGTACGCCCCGCCAGCCTCGCTTGGCCAGGAAAATCGGCAGAAAAACCAGAAATGCGAAACCCGTGCGGCACTGGGAAAGAACCAAAGGATCAATCGGGCGCAGCGCGCGTCCTCCCGCGAACCAGCGCCCGGTGAAGGCGCCCCTGCCCAGAGTGGCGGAAATGCCCCATAGAAACGCAGCCGTCCCAATGTAGGCATAACCGCGGACAGACCTGCGATGTTCAATTGTCTCTCGCCGGCTCACCGCCGGTTGTCCGTACTTGGCTCGGGGTGAATCAAAACCCGGAAAAGCTGCGGGGCCTCCTGCTTGAAGCGAGTTTCCAGTTCGGTGGAAATATCGTGCACGCGGGAAAGCGGCAGATCATCCGACAAGGTGCAATGGCAGGAAACATAGGTTCGCCCGCGCACTCGCTTGATGCGCAATTCGTGCACATCCAGCACCTCGGGAAAGCCGGTGGCAATCGTCTTCAGCCTCTTTTCCAGGGCAGCGTCACGCTTGACTTCATCTCCGCTTTCAATCGTGGCAGGCTCGCTCTCTATGTGCGTGAGGATCGAAGAAATCTCCGGCACGTCATCCCGAATCTCGGCCTCCAGAACGCTGACGCGATCGTGCGCTTGTTTCAGGCTCAGGCTTTCATCCAGTTCCAGATGCTGTTCCACGTGCAGCCGGCCGCCAAGGTCCTGCACACTGACGTCGTGGACGTTGAAGTTGTGACGCGTGGCCACAGCCCGAATACGGTCGAAAATATTCTCCGAGCGCACTGCTCGAGGAATCGAGTGCACCACGACATCAGAATCGGGAAGCACGCTGTGCACCGCGTCGGCCACGGCATCGGCCACGTGCTCTGAGTGTTGGAAGGTGACATTGCGCGCCAAACCGATGGAAAGATCGGCGAAGTAACGATTGCCGGCGCGACGGATGCGAACGCGGTCCACTTCCAGTAATCCGTCAACCCGCGAGGCCGCCGAAATAATTTTGGCGCGCACTTCCGCCGGCGCGGCATCGAGCAGCGCATCAATGGTCCGGCGGGCCAGTCGGCTGCTGACGTAGATGACCACCCCGGCGACAAACAGAGCGGCAATCGGGTCGGCATTGCGCAGCCACGCGATTCCGTATGCCCGTCCGAGCAGCACCAGAGCCAAACCAACCATAACCACGCCGCTGGACCAGATATCGGTTGAAAAATGCAGTGCGTCGGCCTCGAGCGCCTGGCTCTCATATTTGTTGGCGATTCGGCCGAGCGCGCGCGAGCGCCAGAAATCTACGGCCATGGAAACGAACAGCACCAGAAAGGCCGCCAGGCTGGGCTCGATATGCACACGCCGGAAAAAGAGCCGCGCCACCGCCTCATAAATAATCCAAATGCAGGTCAGCAGCAACAGGCCGGTCTCAATGAAAGCCGAGAAATTTTCGACTTTTCCGTGGCCGTACTGGTGCTCCGCATCAGCCGGCTTGTCTGAAACACGCACCGAAAACAGCGTCACCACCGCCGCAATCAGATCGAGCCCGGAGTGCGCGGCCTCTGAAAGAATGCCTAAGCTGCCGGTGGTGATGCCCACTGCAATCTTCAGCGCCGTGACCGCAATCGCAGCTGCCACGGAATTTCCCGCCACGGCGCGCTTTTCGGCGCTCATGGAGCTGCGGCTGTACAAAGCTGGCGCTTCTGCCATGGGTTGATTATCGCCGCCGCCGGAGTTTGCGCCAAGTCGCCTGCGGCACGCGCCCGGCGGGTTAACGGACTAGAGTCTCACGGTCGCTGCCGGGTTTTCCCACCCAGGGGCGTGCGGCCGCCTATGTTACGATTTCGCGTGCGCCTTCTAATCTTCTTGGGAAGTTCCCGCTCCTGGCCCCTCAGAGGGTGGGCACGCTCGCTGCCACATGGCTAGTTCCAGGCCTACCGTTATTGTTACCGGGGTTTCAGGAAATCTGGGCCTCCGTGTCCTCCCGCAGCTCACGGGTTTCGATGTGATTGGCCTGGATCTGAATCCACCTCAAACCAGCGTACCCGTGCACTTCGAGCGCATGGATCTCGAAACCGAGGAGTCCTGCCGGCAGCTCCTTGTAATTCTTCGCGATTCACGCGCCTTGGCCGTCCTGCACCTGGCCTTCGTCCTGGATCCCGTGCGCACGGGGATTCTGAATCTCGATCGCATGTGGCGGATCAACGTGGCGGGCACGGCCAGAATCATGGAGGCGGTGGCCGAAACCAATCGGAATGAGCCTGAAGCCCTGGTGCGCAAGCTGATCGTTCCCAGCAGCGTCTCCGTTTATGGCCCGGATCTTGGCGGACCGGTGACGGAAGACTCGCCCATGGCGGCCCATACTTTGCCTTACGCGATCCACAAAATGGAGGCCGAGAAAGTCATTCAGCAGCGCGCGCCCGGCTTGCGCGGCTGCAACACTTACGTTCTGCGCCCGCATATCTATGCCGGCGCCAGTGTGGACAATTACATGGTGGGAGCGTTTCGGGGCACGCCAAACGGCCCCAGCAAGCGCGCCGCGAGCATGCGCAGCCAGGGCAAACGCTTGCCCTGCATGTTGCCCATGGGAAAGGGCTATCTGGAACACCGGATTCAGTTCGTACATGTGGACGACATGGCCCGGCTGCTCGCCCACATCGTCGCTCGCACCGAGCCCGAATCGCAGCGCATTACCGTGCTCAATGTCGCCGGGCGAGGAGAGCCACTCACCTTCGGCCGCTGCATGGAAATCGCTCGCGCTAAGTGCCTGCGCGTGCCCGGAAAAGCAGCGTTCCGCGCCCTTTTGCGGTTGCTCTGGGCAACCGGCATTTCCGCGATTCCCCCCGAAGCGGCGCCCTACATGACCGGCGAATACATCATGAATATTTCGCGGCTGAAGGAATATCTCGGCCGGGATTATGAGAAGGTCATTCGCTACAGCGTGGCCGACGCTTTTGCCGATTGTTTCTCTCCCGGCGCGAACATGGCCGGGGGCGGAGAACACTAACAGAGCAAAATGCGCGCCCGCCTGTCCCACGCAAACAGAATGATCTGATAGCGAGTCAGCGCGCCGTGAATAAGTGTCCGAGTTTTTCTTTCTTCGTCTTCAGGTACTCTTCGCTGTAAGTGCTGGGCGGCACCTCGCAGGGAACGCGCTCCACCACTTCAATGCCGGCCCGCTGCAGGGCGGCAACTTTGTCCGGATTATTAGAAAGCAGCCGCAGTTTCGCAATCCCGAGCTCCCGCAGAATCTCCGCCGGCAAGGCGAATTCGCGCTGGTCCGCCTTGAACCCCAGGCGCTCGTTGGCCTCGACCGTATCCAATCCGGAATCCTGCAGCTCATAAGCCTTGAGCTTCGCCATCAGGCCAATGCCGCGCCCTTCCTGCTGCTCGTAGATCAGAACCCCACTGCCGCGCTCGCCAATCATGCCTAACGCCATCTCGAGTTGTTCGCGGCAATCGCAGCGCAGGGAACCGAAAACGTCTCCCGTGAGACATTGCGAGTGAATGCGAACCAGTGGAGGTTCCGAGCCCACATCGCCCATGACCAGGGCAACGGCTTCTTCGGCCCGCGGTTCAGCCCCGGAGGTGGGGAACTCGCCCTGAAAGCCGTAGATGCGGAAGTTGCCCCAGCGGGTGGGAAAATCTGCCGACGCGACCTTCCGAATTGCGCTCACACTGCGATTATAGCGGCTGTCCTCGCGAAAGGGCGCAGCGTCCAGCCGCCAGCCCGGGATGCTTTCCTCCTTTATCCATGTGGCCGGAAGTGGTAATACACGTCCTGCTTGGAGGGAATCGCAACCCCATTGCGCGTAGCCGGACGAAAACGCCAGTTCTCCAGCGCCGCCAGGACTCTGCTGTCAATCGCCGTTCCCAGGCTTTGCAGCACAACTTCTTGCACGATGCTGCCCTTCTCATCAATCGTGATCTCCACCACCACGCTGCCTTCGGTCCCACCCGGCAATTCCGCCGGGTCCACCACCGGATCCGTGGCAACAATCGGAAGGGCGGGGCGAATTTCTTCGCCATATCGCGGCCCTTGCCACAGCGTGCCATACGGGACCCCCGCCGGGGGCGCCGCCGGCAACTGCGATGCAGAGGCAGGCTCCGGTTGAGCTTGAGCCTCGGGCGTGGGCGAAACGAGCAACTGTTGCTTCAGCGCCGCGCGTTTTTTCTGCCAGGTCAGCGGGCGGTGAACGGCAGCCACATGGTGGGCCGCGGTTGAGAGAGTCTGCGGAGCTTTCCCGGCAGAGCGGGAGTCCCAGTACAGGCGCGCAATGGACGTACCGTTCTGACCCTGCATCACGGCGAACGGCGCCAGGAATTTCGGCCGGACGGCATAAAGCAGCCAGCCCAGAACCAGAAGATGCAGCGCTACTGAACTGCACACGATTGCAGCTTGGCGAAAGCTACTTTGACCAAAGGTAAACATAGAAACAACTCTGCATATCATTAGACGACGAAAATCCGGCTTGGTAAACACGAATGGTGGCAGGCGATTGCCGCCAGAGAGCCGTGTCTGTGGTTGCGCCTCGGAAACGCTGGTAAAATCGAAACATCTGCCAAATAGCGCCGCCCATGAATATGGGCGCAATGTGGGGCTATAGCTCAGCTGGGAGAGCGCATCGTTCGCAACGATGAGGTCGTCGGTTCGATCCCGACTAGCTCCACCAAATAAAGCCCTCTCGCGTTTCGTTCCGCAGAAAGCAATTTGACAGCCGTGTTCGGCTTGACGTATATGTGGGCAGTTTTTGGCTCAGCCGGAGTGACTTCTCATGAAAAACGTCGAAGGCAAAGTCGCATTCATTACCGGCGGGGGCAGCGGCGTCGGCCTGGGCATGGCCAAGGTATTCAGCCGGGCGGGAATGAAAATAGTGGTCGCCGATATTCGCCAGGACCACCTCGACGCCGCCACCGCAGCCATCGAAAATCGCGAGGATCTCCACACCGTTAAGCTCGACGTGACCGATCGCGCCGCTATGGCCCGCGCCGCCGACGAGACCGAGCGCGTGTTCGGCAAGGTGCATGTCGTGTGCAACAACGCCGGCATCAACATGTTCGCCCCCATGGATGAATGCACCTACGATGACTGGGACTGGATCATGGGAGTGAATTTAGGCGGCGTCATCAATGGCGTGCAGACCTTCGTGCCGCGCATCAAGAAACACGGCGAAGGCGGGCACATCGTGAACACGGCTTCCATGGCGTCATTCATCTCGGGCCCGGGCGCGGGCATTTATACCGCCAGCAAGTTCGCAGTGCGTGGAATCAGCGAGTCGCTGCGCTGGAGCCTGGCGCCCTTCAAAATCGGAGTTTCGGTATTATGTCCCGGCCTGGTGAAAAGCACGATCTACGAGAGCGACAAAATTCGCCCGCCGCAGCTCTCAAACGCCGGCCCGGTGAACCAGGAGTTCATGAAGCGCCTGCCCGATGTCCACCTTGCGGGCATGGAACCGGAGGAGGTCGGCGAAAAAGTCCTGCGCGGCATTCGGCGCAATGATCTGTACATCTTCACCCATCCCGAGTTCAAAGAGGAACTCAGAGCTCTGTTCGATGAAACCCTGGCCGCGCTGCCGGAAGGCGAAGCGCCCCCCGCGCGGCTCGAGGTCGAAAAAGGCCGGCGGCAGATCATTGCAAATCTGAAGGCCCACATGCTGGCCGATATTGCGTAGAGTTGATTCGCAGGCCGATGCGCTACTTCCCTACCCGAATTCGGTCCCGAACGCGGTCATACTCCGCCTGCGAGAGTATGTGGCGATTCACCAGCTCGTCGGTGCTTCCGAAGGGACGCGCCGCAATGATTCTGTCCGCCCGCTCGCGCGTAACGCCGGGAAGTTCCAGCAGCTCGCCTCTTGAGCAGGTGTTAAGGTCCAGCGGCTTGTTCCCTTTCAGACCGTCGCGTACGCCTTCTGCGACGGCTGTGGCATCCTGCTTCACCGTTGAGGTCGCCTGTGCAGTCTCACGGCGCAACTCGTCGGGACTTTGTTTCTGAGCGCAGGCATCGAGGAAAACACAAGCCGCAATCACTGCCACGCTCACTGCTATTGAGATGCGCATTGAAAAGGGCATGGACAAAAGATGCCGCGGCATTCAGCGAGGTTGTAGCTTGAGAAGTCTTTTGCGGCGTTTGGGGTTTCCGCCTGAGGGCTGCAAGAAGGCGGGCTTCACCGGCCGTAAATAGCAACGCCCGCGGATCACTGGAACCGCGGGCGTTCAGGTAAATAGGTTTTACTCGCTTGCCCTAATTTCCGTGCGCGGAGAAATCCGCCACGCCCGCCGCTTGCCCCTGCGCCACTTCCGAACCCGGCATCCGCACCTGAATGATGTTGTTCTTTACCGCATACAACACCAGGTCACGAATCGAGTGCAGCCCGAGCTTGCGCATGATGTTGCTGCGATGCGTCTCCGCAGTTTTCGTGCTCACGTTCAGCAGGGTGGCGACTTCTTTCGAGCTCTTGCCTTCCGCGACCAGCTGAATCACTTCGCGCTCCCGCATGGTCAGCGAGGGCAGCCGGCTGGCGCTGTTGCCATTGCCCGAACCACGCTCCAGGAATCCGGTCAGCACCATGTCATTCACGCGGCCGGTAAAGAACATGCGCCCGTTCTGCAGCGCCTCTACGGCTGAAACCAGGTCCCGCGCCGCATCAGTCTTCAGGACAAAGCCCCGAGCGCCCGCGTTCAGCGCCTCCTTGATGACGTGGTCGGAGTCATCAATCGTCAACACGATAATTTTGAATTTTGGGTCATGTTCCGCCAGTTGCCGAATGGCCGAAAGGCCATTGAGGTTCGGCATCCCCACATCCACAATGATCACGTCGGGCCGCAGTTGTTTCGCCTTCTCGACCGCTTCGCGGCCATCTGAGGCTTCCGCGCAAATCTCCCAGCCCGGGTGTTCACGCAACAGCGAGCACATGCCCCGCCGCACTAACTCGTGATCATCTGCTATCAAAATGCGCAGCTTCATATTCACCTCCCGAAAGAATTAATAGCTAATTCGTAGGCACCGAAGTTAACGCCATAAAAGGCCGGTGTTGGCTCACCGCTTCCACGGCGGCCTGCAAGTCTCGCGCCGCATTCGACTTCACCACATATCCCCGGGCCCCGGCCTCGGTCGCTTCCCGCATCATTTGCGGCGAGTCGTGCTGCGTCACCATCAGGATTTCGCAGCTGGGTACGGATTTCCGGATCAGCCGGCACGCCTCGAGCCCGTTCATCCTTGGCATACTGATATCGAGAACGACAACATCCGGCGTCAGTTGTTCTGCTTTCTCCGTCGCTTCCAGACCGTCAGCTGCTTCGTCAATCACCTTCCAGCCGCGGTACCCGTCGAGCAGGAACTTGAGTCCATGCCTCACTACGGGATGGTCATCTACTACGAGGATGCGAACCGTCATGGCGCGTTTGAGCCCGGTTCGAACGTCGAGGTTGAATCTGCCTGCCCTCACATGACCCCGCCCGCGCAACTAGACTGGTTGCGTCCCATGAAAGCTCTGGCAAAAAGATCGGGCCGGGTTGCACGCCTCGAACCGGGTGGCCACCCGCATGCTTGCGCGGGCGTCTACTTAAGGCTACTTGTGTACTTTAAGCTGCATTGTCTGACCAGCAATCAGGTTTTCCCTGTATTTTCGGGTAAGTTATGTCCTCGGATAACACTCGCAGCACAGAGCCGGCCTTCAGTCGGCCTGACTGGAATGCGGCTCGGGCGAAGGGCGAAGTTGGGGCTGCGGGGAACGTCCGCGGCGCGCGCGCAGGCGCAGACGATCGAGGTAGAGATAAACCACAGGCGTGGTGAAGAGTGTGAGCGCCTGGCTCACGATCAGTCCACCCACAATGGTGATTCCCAGCGGCCGCCGCAGCTCCGAGCCGGTTCCCGTGCCCAGCGCCAGCGGCAGCCCGCCCAGCAGTGCCGCCATCGTCGTCATCATGATGGGCCGGAAGCGCAGCAGACAGGCTTCGTGAATCGCGTCCAGCGACGACTTCCCTTCCCGCCGCTCCGCATCGAGCGCGAAATCAATCATCATGATCGCGTTCTTCTTCACCAGTCCGATCAGCAGAATGATTCCGATGGTTCCGATCACGTCGAGCTCATTGTGCGTGATCAGCAGCGCCAGAATCGCGCCCACGCCGGCGGAAGGCAGCGTGGAAAGAATCGTGATGGGATGGATGTAGCTCTCATACAGCATGCCCAGCACGATATAGACCGTGGCGAGCGCCGCCAGAATGAGGACCGGCTCGCTCGAAAGCGAATCGCGGAAGGCTGCCGCCGTTCCCTGAAAACTGGCGCTGATGCTGGCGGGAAAGTTGATGGATCGCTCCGCCGCGTCAATCACCTGTGTCGCCTGCCCCAGGGAAACGTTGGGCGCAAGATTGAATGACAAAGTCACCGAGGGATACTGTCCCTGGTGGTTCACCCCGAGCGGCGTATTTGACGGGCCAAAACGCGCAAATGCCGCCAGCGGTACCGGCGTCCCGTTCGAAGCCCGCACATAGATCGCCTGCAGCGCGTCCGTGCTCTGCTGATATTCCGGCGCCACCTCCATCACCACGTGATACTGATTCAGCGGTTTGTACATGATAGAAACCTGCCGCTGGCCAAATGCGTCGTAGAGCGCATTGTCAATGTCGGCGGCGGCAACGCCCAGCCGCGAAGCCGTATCGCGGTCAATAATCACGCTGGCCTCGAGCCCCTTGTCCTGCTGGTCGGTATTCACGTCGCGCAGTTCAGACAAAGTGCGCATTTTGGCCAGCAGCCGCGGCGCCCAGGTATTCAGGTCGTCCAGATTTTCTCCCTGCAGCGTGTACTGATATTGCGCCTGGCTCTGCCTGCCGCCTATGGTCAGGTCCTGGGCGGACTGCATGTAGAGCGTCGCTCCCGGCACTACCGCTAACTTCCGTCGCAGTCGGCCGATCACCTGGTCGGCCGTGATCTTCCGCTGCTTTAAAGGCTTCAGCGTGATGAACATGCGGCCCGAATTGTAAGTATTATTTCCACCCGCAAAGCCGACGATGGTCTGCACCGCCGGATCCTGCATCACCAGCCCCACGAACTGCCGCATCTTGGTGGACATCAGCTGAAACGAGATATCCTGCGAGGCTTGCACCGATCCAACGATTCTTCCCGTATCTTGCTGAGGGAAAAATCCTTTAGGAACAACTATATACAGATAAACGCTCAACCCGGCTGTGAGAATCGTGATGACCAGCACCAGGGGCTGGTGGCGCAGCACCCATTCCAGGCTGTGGCGATAGATGCCCAGAACGCCCTCAAACACACGTTCCCCGAAACGGTACGCTCGTCCGTGTTTCTCATGCCCAAGCGGGCGTAGAAACTTGGCGCACATGGTCGGGGTGGTAGTCAGAGAAACGAGCAACGAAACCCCGATCGCAATGCTTAGCGTCACCGCAAACTCGCGGAACAGCCGCCCCACAATACCGCCCATCATCAGAATCGGAATGAACACCGCCACCAGCGAAGTGCTCATCGAAAGCACGGTGAAACCGATCTCACGTGCGCCGCGAAATGCGGCGGGCACCGGCGCCACGCCCTTTTCGAGATAGCGGGTGATGTTTTCCAGTACCACGATGGCGTCATCCACCACAAAGCCAGTCGAAATAGCCAGGGCCATCAGAGACAGATTGTCCAGGCTATAGCCCAGGAGATACATCACGCCGAACGTGCCAATCAGCGAGAGGGGCACCGCCACGCTCGGAATGAGGGTGGCGCGCACTGTGCGCAAAAACGCGAATACGACCAGAATCACGAGGATGACGGAAATCAGCAGCGTGGCCTCGATGTCCGCTACCGACGCCCGCACCGTGGTGGTCCGGTCCATCACCACGCCGACATCAATGGCCGGAGAGATCGAAGAGCGCAGATACGGCAGCGTGTCATAGACGTGATCTACCGTGGCGATGATGTTCGCGCCCGGCTGCCGGAACACGATGATCAGAACCGCCGGTTTGCCCTGGGAAAGACCGATGTTGTGAATGTCCTCGACCGAGTCATTCACTTCCCCCACATCACCCAATCGCACCGGGGCGCCGTTCGTCTGGTTGTAGGCCACGATCAGGCTGCGGTACTGGCTGGCCAGAAAGATCTGATCATTGTCATCAATTTCCCAGGCCCGGCGCTGGCCCGCGACCTCGCCCTTGGGCCGGTTGGCGTTGGCCGAACCCAGCGCGGTCCGCACCGTATCCAATCCAACGCCCAGCTTGTTGAGCAGCATGGGATTCAACTCGGCGCGCACCGCCGGCCGCGCACCTCCGCCCACGATGACCTGTCCCACGCCGGAGACTTGGGAAAGCTTCTGGGCTAGAATCGAATCCGCCGCGTCGTACATCCCGGGCAGCGTGACCGTGTCCGAAGTGAGCGCCAGAATGATGACCGGGGCATCGGCCGGGTTCACTTTGCGATAGGTCGGATTGCCGGGCAGGTTGGTCGGCAACTGGCTGCGCGCGGCATTGATCGCCGCTTGCACATCGCGTCCAGCCGCGTCAATGTTGCGGTTGAGGTCAAACTGTAGCACGATGTTCGTCGAGCCCAGCTGACTCGTCGAAGTCATCTGGTTGATGCCGGCGATGCGCCCGAATTGCCGCTCCAGAGGTGTCGCCACAGCCGACGCCATCGTGTCCGGGCTCGCTCCCGGCAGGCTGGCCTGCACCTGAATCACGGGAAATTCCACCTGCGGCAGCGGCGCTACCGGCAGGAAATTGAACGCCAGCGCCCCCGAAAGCAACAGCGCCGCCGCCAGCAGCGAGGTGCCAATCGGCCGTCGAATAAATGGCGCCGAAATATTCATGCTCAGTCGCCGGTCGCCGGCTCCTCAATCGGGTTGCCGATCTGGAAGCGCGCGAACCTGTGCGCCAGCCGGTCAAACCACAGGTAAACCACCGGCGTGGTGTAAAGCGTGAGCAGCTGGCTCAGCAGCAGTCCGCCCACGATCGTGATGCCCAGCGGATGCCGCAACTCCGATCCTGTTCCAGTGCCGAGCGCCAGCGGCAATCCGCCCAGCAGCGCCGCCATCGTGGTCATCATGATCGGCCGGAACCGCAGCAGGCAGGCTTGAAAGATCGCTTCCTCCGGCGGCTTGTGCTCTACGCGCTCGGCTTCCAGAGCAAAGTCAATCATCATGATGGCGTTCTTCTTCACGATTCCGATGAGCAGAATGATGCCGATCAGCCCCACCACGTTCAGATCATTGCCGGTGATCAACAGCGCCAGAATCGCGCCCACCCCGGCCGAAGGCAGCGTGGAAAGAATCGTAATGGGATGGATGTAGCTCTCATACAGCACTCCCAGCACGATATAAACCGTCACAATCGCGGCCACAATCAGCCAGGGCTCGGAAGACAGCGAATTGCGGAACGCCGCCGCCGTGCCCTGAAAGCTCGAGTGAATGCTGGGCGGCATATTGATGTCTTTCTCCGCCTGGTCAATCGCTTCCGTCGCGTCGCCCAGAGATTTTCCTGGCGCAAGGTTGAAGGAAATCGTCACCACCGGAAACTGCCCCTGGTGGTTGATTGCCAGTGATGTGCTCTGTGACTCGAAATGTGAAAAGGCCGAAAGCGGAACTTGCGGTCCGGTGCTCGACTTCACATAGATATCCTTCAGCGCCTCCGGGTTCTGCTGAAAGCTGGGGTCCACTTCGAGCACCACGTGGTACTGGTTCAATTGTGTGAAGATGATGGAGACCTGCCGCTGCCCGAAGGCGTCATACAGCGTGTTGTCAATCGCCGCCGGCAGAATTCCCAGGCGCGAGGCCGTGTCCCGGTCAATCACCAGATTGGCTTCCAGGCCGCCGTTTTGCTGGTCGCTGGCCACGTCGCGCAGCGTCGGCAGCGAGCGCAGCTTGGCCATCAGCCGCGGCGTCCAGGTCGCCAGTTCGTTGGCGTCCGTGTCTTCGATGGAATACTGAAACTGCGTCCGGCTTACCCGGTCTTCCACCGTCAAATCCTGCACCGGCTGCATGTAGAGCGTGATGCCCTCCACCTGCTCCAGCGGCCCCTGCAGATCGCGGATGATCGCCGACGCGTCTTCCTTGCGCTGATCATGCGGCTTCAGATTGATCTGAACCCGACCGCTGTTGATCGTGGTGTTGGTGCCGTCAATTCCGATAAACGAAGATAGGCTCGCCACATTGGGGTTCTGCAGAATCGCCCGCGCCAGCGCCTGCTGCCGCTGCGCCATGGCCGCGAACGAAGTGTTCTGGGGCGCTTCAGAAATGCCCATGATCACGCCCGTGTCCTGCACCGGGAAGAATCCTTTGGGCACAAACACATACAGCAAAAGCGTCAGCACCAGCGTGCTGACGGTCACCAGCAAAGTCGTCCGCTGGTAGCGCAGGACAAATTTCAGCGTCTTCCCGTAAAAATCAATCACCCGCTGGTAGAACTCTTCCGACTTTTTGTAGAACTTGCTTTCGCGGTTCGGGTCCCGCGTCCGGAGCAGCTTGGCGCTCATCATGGGCGTCAAGGTCAGCGAGACAAACGCCGAAACCAGGATTGTGACCGCTAAAGTCACGGCGAATTCACGAAACAGCCTGCCCACAATGTCGCCCATGAACAGCAGCGGAATCAGCACCGCGATCAGCGATACGGTCAGCGAGACGATGGTGAACCCGATCTGTCCCGACCCTTTTAGCGCCGCGTCCAGCGGCGATTCCCCTTCTTCCAGGTAGCGGTCAATGTTCTCGATCATCACGATGGCGTCATCCACCACGAAGCCGGTGGAAATGGTCAAGGCCATCAGGGTCAGGTTATTCAGGCTGTAGCCGAGCAGGTACATCACCCCAAAGGTGCCCACGATCGAAAGCGGCACGGCCACGCTCGGAATGATGGTGGCATACACGTTGCGCAGAAAGAAAAAGATGACCAGGACCACCAGCACCACGGTCAGCATCAGCTCAAATTGCACGTCCGCCACCGAAGCGCGAATGGTTTGGGTGCGGTCGGTCAGGATCTGCACCTTCACCGCCGTCGGCAGCGAAGACTGCAGCACGGGCAGCAGTTTCTGAATGCGGTCCACCACGCTGATGATGTTCGCGCCCGGCTGCCGCTGAATGTTCACGATCACTGCCGGCGTCGTGTTCATCCACGCCGCCTCCATGACGTTTTCGACCCCATCCGTGGCCATGGCCACGTCCTTCAGCCGCACCGGCGCGCCATTGCGGTAAGCGACCACCAGGTCGTTGTAGCCGCGGCTGGTCAGCAGTTGGTCGTTGTCGCCGATGGTGAAAGACTGCCGTGGCCCGTCGAGCACGCCTTTCGCCTGGTCCACGTTCGCCGCCGCCAGCGCCGTGCGCACGTCCTCCAGGCTCAAGCCATAAGAAGCTAGCTGCGTCGGATTGGCCTGGATGCGCACCGCCGGCTTCTGTCCGCCGCTGATCGAAACCAGCCCCACCCCGGGCAATTGCGAAATCTTCTGCGCCAGCGCCGTATCCGCCAGGTCTTCAACCTTCGAAAGCGGCAGCGTGTCCGACGTCATCGCCAGGGTCAGAATCGGCGCGTCCGCAGGATTCACTTTGCTGTAAATCGGCGGGTTGGGCAGGTCGGAGGGCAGATATGTCGTGGCCGCGTTGATCGCCGCCTGCACCTGCTGTTCCTCAACGTCAATGTTCTGATCGAGGCTGAATTGCAGCGTGATGACCGAGCTGCCGAATGAGCTGGTCGAGGTCATCTGGCTCAGCCCGGGGACTTCGCCGAACTGTCGCTCCAGCGGCGACGTCACCGATGACGCCATCACATCCGGATCGGCTCCCGGATAAAACGTCATCACCTGGATGGTCGGGTAATCCACTTCGGGCAACGCCGAAACCGGCAGCTGGCGGTACGCCACAATCCCCACTAGCATGATGCCGACCATCAGCAGTGATGTGGCAACCGGCCGAAGAATGAATAACCGCGACGGACTCATTGCTGCGAGGTTCCTTTGCCGCCCTGCGACTGCGGCTGGCCGTTCGCCGGGTTCTGCCCGTTGTTTGAGTTGTTCGTCTGGCCTGAAGTTTGTCCGGAGGTTTGTCCGGCAAAGGCAGAGTTCGTGGCCTGCGAGGAATGGCCGCCACCGGAACGCTGCTCAATCTTGCTGCCGGTTTGCAGCTTATCCTGCCCATCGGTGACGACGGTATCTCCCGGAGAAATGCCCGCCGAAATCACCGACTGATTGCCCTGGGTCAGTGCCACCGTGACCGGCCGCACTTCCACCGTCTGGTCCGGCTTCACCGCAAACACATAGACGCCCTGCTGTCCGCGCTCGACCGCTGCGGAAGGAATCACCGTCACCCCCGGTAAAGTTTGGAGCAGCAGGTGAATGTTGACGAACTGGTTCGGCCACAGCGTATTCTCTCTGTTCTCGAAGATCGCTTTCAGCCTTCCCGTCCCCGTGGTCTGGTCAATCTGGTTGTCAATAGTTTCGAGCCGGCCCACCGACAGCTTGGTCTGATCATCCTGGCTGTAGGCGTCCGCTTCCAGCGTGACATGCGCCATGTGCTGCGACACCGTGGGCAGGCTCTCTTCGGGAAGCGTGAAGATCACCGCGATCGGCTGCAGTTGCGTGATCACCAGCATCGCGTTCGTGTCTGCCGCATGCACAATATTTCCCGGATCCACCAGCCGCAGTCCCACCCGCCCGGTCACCGGCGCGGTGATGTGGCAATACACCAGCTCGAGCTTGGCGTTATCAATCGTCGCCTGGTCGTTGCGCACCGAGCCGTCGAGCTGGTCCACTGTCGCCTGCTGCGTGTCAACCTGCTGCTGCGACATCGCCCCCGAATCCTGCAGCAGGCCCTTGTAGCGAATGTAGTTCAGCCGCGCGTCGCGCAGCGAGGCCTGGTCTTTGAACAACGCCGCCTGTGCCTGCTCTAGCTGCACCTGGTAGGGCCGCGGATCAATCACCGCCAGCAGATCGCCCTTCTTGACGAACTGTCCTTCCTTGAAGTTCACCTGCGTGAGCTCGCCATCCACGCGGCTCTTCACGCTCACCGTGTAATAAGCCGTGACCGTTCCCAGGCCGGTCATGTACACCGGCATGTCGCGCTTTTGCGCCGTCGCCACCGCCACCGGCACGGGCTGATTGGACGCGCCTCGGCCGGAGGCGGTCTTCGAGTCTGCGCTGCTGCATCCCGGCGAGAAAACGCAGGGCAGTAGCAAAAGGACGAGCAGCAGCGCCCGCGTGACCACGTTCGCCCTTTGCCCGATCAGGTACCTTTCAATCGGGCCTTCGTTTGTGCCCAACGACATCTTTGGCTGCAACCTCTTCGGCCGCAAAATGAAGCCTGAAATTGGATTGCCAGGGTTCCCGAGCCGCGCGGTAGGAAGCAGGACTACGTCAATGGAATTGGTCATGTAATGTGGTGTTTTGGACGTATCGCTTAGCACTTGGGTTGCGAGATTATTGTACTGCCGCAGACACGCGGCCGTAGCCCGCCCGTAACACCAGATTAAACACCGGCCCTGCCGGGTCAAGGCTGCTGACTGAATCTTTACATAAATTTACCCAGCTTGACCTGGCGGCGCGAGTCATGAGAGTGGCAGATCAAAGAGGCGCGAGAAGAGAAAGAAAAAAGACGCGCGAGAAAAGAGAGGGAAAGAGAGGTTGCCCCATCCTTGCCCGATTTTGGCAAAGGGTGGGAACGGGCACCCACCCTTCGCGTTTTCGAAGGGTGGGAATCACTTTCACCAACCTATTCACGAAAAAAACGCCCGCCAAGAAACGACCCGGCCCCACCGTATGGGGGAGGACGGCACGAGCATTAGATTAAGCCGGGGCCGGGTTGCGCCTCGTCTGCAATCCTTATAGTTCCGGCCTCGTCCGGCGCGCTATGACGCTTGTCACAACAAAAGCCGATTCTGTGCCGCTCAGTCTGTGGAAAACTCCTCACAAAGCTCCTCACAAAGCTCCGCCGCCCTCCTAGCCGTCGCACGGCCCTTCCTGAGCGCCTTACCATTTCGCAACAGAGCACATTCCCAATTTAGAACTTCCATTTCGCGGCACCAATGTTGT
>Ga0335078_10003345_pt1 | contig 23908 bp, 22 predicted proteins | sample Lox_Sample_32_FD_206711 | JGI IMG/M metagenome (GOLD analysis project Ga0335078, IMG submission 206711) | Soil microbial communities from Loxahatchee National Wildlife Refuge, Florida, United States - Lox_Sample_3.2 | ecosystem: Environmental > Terrestrial > Soil > Wetlands | place: USA... | reverse complement strand
GACGCGCGCGCCGAGCGCGTATGTCCGAGCGTGCGCTCACGGCGCCGACGAGCGCGATCCCGAGTCGGTGAGCATCGCGCGCCCATCCTTCGCGCCCATCACGTTCGCCGGCTTCAGATCGTGGTGCACGTGGCGCCTTCTTCGGTCGCGCTCACTTTTTCTTCGGATCGGCCGTGCAGGTCCCCGCGCCGCAGCTCGCTTGTCCCGTGGCTCCGCCCCCGCGACGCGAAGGCTTCGGTTGCGGTGGCGGCGGCGGCGCGCCGCCCGGTGCGCTCGCGCTCGCGGTCGGCGCGAGCGACGCGCCCTTCCTCGTGTCGAGATCGCCTTGATCGGCCGGCGCGGCGGCGGTCGCTTCTGGCGGCGGCGGTGTCGGTGACGCGGCGCTCGCGTTCGCGTTCGCCGGCGCTTGATCGGCCTTCGCGGGCTCGGCTTTGGTGCACGCCGCGAGCACCGCCGTCGTTCCGAGCGCAGCGAGCGTGAGCGCGATGTTTTCGAGCGAGAGATTCGGGCGCGTCATCGCGACGAGCGTATCACTCGAGCGGGTGCTCCGACGAGCACGGACCAAGCGGCCCTCCCGCCGCTCTCTCAACCCACCTCCGCGCGGGCTCTCCACGGAGGGGTGCTCCCCCGCCTCGACGCTCAAGCCGGACGGTGCTCACTTCATGATGGTCCGTGGTGGATCGAACGTTCACCAGAGAATGGCAGGCGCGCCGCCGTCGTGAGAGGAGGGACCGTGAAAACCGGCGGCGCGCCCGCGACGCGTGAAGTGAGAGCACCGAGCGTGCCAGCGAGCGTCAGGGGATCTTCGCGGCGCTCTGACACCCGTCGCCGTCACCGAGGTCGCACGCCTTCTTGTAGAAGACCTTCGCGCCCGCCGCGTCGGACCCCACCCCTCTGCCGTACTCGTAGAGGCGTCCGAGGTTGTAGCAACCGGTAGCCTTCTTTCCGGTGCACGCCTTCTCGTAGAGCGTCGCGGCCGTCGCGTAGTCGGCGAGCGTGCCCGCGCGTCCCTTCTCGTAGAGGATGCCGAGGTTCACGCACGCGCCGTACGCGTTCCCGTCGCAACCCTTTTTGTAGTTGAACACCGCGAGCGAATCGCTCTGCGGCACGCCTTCGCCCTTCTCGTATTGCACGCCGAGGTTGTGGCACCCCGCAGGATCGCCGCCGGTGCAAGCCTGACGGTAGAGATCGATCATCTTCGGGAAATCTTTCTTCACGCCGAGCCCGCGCCAGTACATGTATCCGAGGCTCGTGCACGCGTACGCGTAGCTCTTGTCGCAGGCCTTCTTGAAGTAGAAGACCGCCTTGTCGTTGTCCTGCGTGTGGCCGCCCTGCGCGTACAAATAGTGAAGTCCGAGGTGATCGCAGCCACGCGACGAGCCGTCGGTGCACGCCTGGAGATAAATCGTGTCCGCCTTCGCGGCGTCGAGTGGCACGCCCTTGCCGTCGTCGTAGAGCGCGCCGAGGTTCGCGCACGCATCGGGGACCTTTCCGTCGCACGCGAGGCGGTAATATTTCGCGGCCGTCGCGAAATCGATCGCCGTGCCGAGGCCCTCTTCGTAGTCGATGCCGAGCATGTTGCACTCGCGCGCGATGCCGCGGCCTTCGTCGCACGCGCTTGTGTGCGAGAGGAACGCGGAGGCGCGCGTCGGATCGAACGCGGCGCCCGCGTCGCTCGTCGTGATCGCGGTCGCGACGGGCGTCGTCGGCGTCGGCGCGAAGCTCACCCATCCCGCGTCCGCCGTGCTCACGACGTGGTGCCGCCGAAAGAAGAGCTTGCGACAACCGACGCTCGACACGGCGAGCGCGACGGCGACCACGATCAACGAAGCTTTGCGCATGCAGATCCCCGCGAGCCCGAGTGTACGCCACGCGCGCGCGCGAGCTTCCCCGCGCTCCGTCACGGCGCAGCCGATGGCGCCGCGCTCGCCGAAGCGGACGCGGACGCCGTGATGGAGACGGGCGGCACGTGAATGTGACGCGGGTGCGGGCTCACGACGGTCTTCGTCGTCGCGGGCCCCGCGTCGGACGCGGCGCGATCGTGGTCGCCGCCGCGCCCGATGAGCACGAGCGTCGCGATCACGCAGACCGCCACGAGCACGACGAGGTTCTGCTTTCGCCGCGTCGCCTTCGGGACGATGCTTGCAGAATGCATTGAAATCGTCGGAAACCCGCTGGAAATGCGCACGTCGATCGCGCTGCCGAGCGCGTCGCCGAACGCGCGGCACGTCGGGTAACGAAGCGCAGGATCTTTTTGGAGCGCGCGTCGCAGCACACCCTCCGCGCGCGTGAGCATCAGCTTCTCGCGGTAATCAATCTCGCCGCCCGCCGCGAGCGCGCGCGCCTCGGTGAGCGCGCGCGGCTCGTCGTTCGCGACGCGCGCCGCGACGGCGAGCATGTCGTCGCCCTCGAACGCGCGCCTCCCGGAGAGCGCCTCGTAGAGCGTCGCGGCGAGCGAGAACTGATCCGAGCGCGGCGAGAACGTTCCACTCGCGGCGAGCGTCTCGGGCGCGGCGTACGCGATCGTGCCGAGCTTCATTCCCTTCGTCGTCAGGTTCGAATCGGGAAGGCGCGCGAGCCCGAAGTCGGTGAGCACAGCGCCCGTCGTCGACAAGATGACGTTCTCGGGTTTGACGTCGCGGTGGATGATGCCCGCGTCGTGCGCGGTGGTGAGCGCGGCGCCGAGCTCGATCGCGATGCGCGCGACCTCGAGCGGCGGCAGCGCGCTCTCGCCTTTCACGCTCGACGAGACGGGCGTGGCGAGGCGCTCGCGCAGCGTCGGGCCCGGCACGTACTCGAACACGAGATACAAACCGACCTCTTCGCTGTCGCCCATGTCGTGCAGCGTGACGAGGTGCGGGTGGCGCACCGTCGCCGCGGCGCGCGCTTCGTTGCGCATGCGAAGGACGAGCTGCTCTTTCACGTCCGGCGGGAGCGCGAGATCGTCGCGCAGCACCTTGATCGCGACCTCGCGACCGAGCACCGGATCCTTCGCGAGGAACACGCGACCCATCCCGCCTTCGCCGAGGAGACGAACGACTTCGTAGCGGCCGATGCGCGTCGGATCCACGGCGTCCGTATAGCAGACGCCGTGCGCGCTCACTCGTGCGGATTGAAGCACGCGACGCGATGCTCGGCGTCGTCGGGCATCGGGTCGAGCGCGGGCGTGTCTTTGTCGCAGCGGCCGGCGATCATGCGCGGGCACCGCGGGTGAAACGAGCACCCAGCGGGCGGATCCAGCGGCGACGGCAGGTCCCCCTCGACGAGCACGCGGAGCCTTTTTTTTGCGGGGTCCGCGACGGGAGCCGCCGCGAGGAGCGCGCGCGTGTACGGATGGCGCGGTCGCTCGTAGAGCGCCGCGGCCGGCGCCTGCTCGACGATGCGCCCGAGATACATCACGGCGACGCGATGGCTGACGTACTCGACGATCTTCAGATCGTGCGAGATGAACAAGTAGCTGAGGCCCATCGACTCTTGCAGCTCGAGCAAGAGGTTCACGATCTGCGCTTGGATGGACACGTCGAGCGCGCTGATGGGCTCGTCGCACACGATGAAGTCGGGCTTCACGGCGAGCGCGCGCGCGATGCCGATGCGCTGGCGCTGTCCGCCGGAGAATTCGTGCGGGTACCGATCGATGTGCTCGGGGCGAAGACCGACCTTCTTGAGGAGCTCGGCGATCATCTCGTCTTCTTCGCGTCTGTCCTTCGCGAGATCGAACACGCGGATCGCCTCGCCGACGATTTCGCGCACCGTCATGCGCGGGTTCAAGCTCGAGTACGGATCTTGGAAGATGATCTGCATTCGGCGCCGCACCGGGCGCATCTCCGCGTGACTGAGCGGCAAGAGATCGTTTCCGTCGAAGACGACGCGTCCGAAGGTCGGCTCGATCAACCGCAGGATGCATCGACCGAGCGTGGACTTTCCGCAGCCGCTCTCGCCGACGAGCCCGAGCGTCTCGCCGCGGCGCACGCGGATGCTCACGTCCTCCACCGCGCGAACGAACTTGCGGCTCGTGCCGAACAAACCGCGATCGATCGCGAAGTACTTCGTGAGCTTGTCCGTCGCGACGAGCGTGCGCGGGCGCGGCGCGCCGCTCACCGCCGGGCCCGATTCGCGATCGACCGGCGCGGTCACGACGCGATCTCCTTCCATCGCACGCAGCGCACGAAGTGGTTCGGCTCCGCTTCTTCGAGCGCGGGCTCCGCTTCGCGGCACGCGTCCTTCGCGAACGCGCACCGGTCGGCGAAGCGACAACCCTTCGGCAGCGAGCGCAAATCGGGGACGACGCCTTCGATCGTCGGCAGCCGTTTGAGCCCCGTGCCCATGCGCGGGATGCTCCCGAGGAGCCCCTTCGTGTACGGATGCAGCGTGCGCGCGAAGATCTCCTTCACGTCGGCGCGCTCGACGACGCGCCCCGCGTACATCACGACGACCTCGCGCGCGTACTCCGCGACCACGCCGAGATCGTGCGTGATGAGGAGCACGGCCATCCCGAGCTGCTCTTGGAGCTTCTTCAAGAGCTCGAGGATCTGCGCTTGGATGGTCACGTCGAGCGCGGTCGTCGGCTCGTCGGCGATGAGCAGCTTCGGTTTGCACGCGAGCGCCATGGCGATCATCACGCGCTGACGCATGCCGCCGGAGAGTTGGTGCGGGTAGGCGTCGACGTTCGAAGCGGGCGAGGGGATGCCGACGAGCTTGAGCATTTCGATCGCGTGCTCGCGCGCTTCGCGCCGCGATTTCTTCTGGTGCATGCGGATCGCTTCGACGATCTGCGCGCCCACCGTGTAAACGGGGTTCAAGCTCGTCATCGGCTCTTGAAAAATCATCGACACGCTGTTTCCGCGGATGCCTTGCATCTCGCGCTCGGGGAGCTCGACGAGGTTCTTCTTCTCGAGCTCGATGCGACCGCCGTCGATCGCGCCCGCGGGCTCCGGCAGAAGGCGCATGATCGAGAGCGCGGTCACGCTCTTGCCGCATCCGCTCTCGCCGACGATTCCGAGCGTCGTCCCGACGTCGACGTCGAACGACACTTGGTCGACCGCGCGCAGCGTGCCTTCGTCGGTGCGGAAGCTCGTCACCAAGTCGACGACGCGGAGAAGCGGCTGCTCGGCCACGAAGACTTCGTAACACGATTCGAGCACCGACATGTTAACGTGCGGCGGTCCGCCATGAGGCTCGCCGCCGCCAGCGTGTTTTCCGTGGTCGCCGTCGTCTCGGCGTTCGCGTGCGTGGAGCGCGATCGGTTGTGCGTGAGCGTGAACGAGTGCGGCGGAACGAACATGTGCGTCGCGGGTCGCTGCCAGCCGCAGCTCAAAGACGACGCGGGCCGCCCGATTCCGCCGCTCATCGCGACGCCCGAGGTGCGGCGCGTCGTCGTCGCGCCGACGGACGTCGCGTACGTCTCGACGCGCGGCGGCGAGTCGCCGACGAACCTCCCGCCGATCCTGGTGCTCGGTCGAAAGGGCGACGACGCGACGCTCTTCTTGCGCTTCGCCGTACCGATCGCGCCGGAGGAGACCGTGGTCGAGGCGTATGTGCTGCTCGACCGCGAGAGCGTCGTCGAGACGGATCCGCAACCCATCTCGCTCCACGCGACCCGGATCATCGACGCCTGGGACGGACGATCCATCTCGTACGCGCGCCAACCGCGCTACGAAGAGACGGACGCGCCGGCGACGATCGTCACGGGAACCGGGAGGCCCCTCATCCGCATCGACGTGCGCGATCTCGCCGCGCATTGGAAGGGGCGCGATCCGCGCGACCAAGGGATCGCGATCGTCGCGGGCGACACGTCGCGAACGGGAATGTCGTTTGCAGCCAGCTCCACCGTGCTCGATCGCGGACCGACCTCCATGCTCGGCGAATCCTCAAACGCCGTGAAGGACGACGTGAAGGATGCATGGGTCGCGTCTCCGCCGCGCTTGGAGCTATATTTGCGAGCCCAAGTGCACGATGCACACTTGAATCTGCCGCCCGTCCCCTCGTCCAACGTTGGAGACGGCGGAACGAAAGACGCGGGCTCGTTGAAGCTCGTTCCACGAAGGCAACAAGACGATTCAGAGGAGTGAGAGGATGAAAGCTCGTAACGCCGCATTCGCAACGCTTTTGGGAGCAACGGTTCTCTGGGCCAGCGCCGCGAGCGCGCAAACGGTCGCGTCGGGGAACAACTACGTCGTGAGAGCCAACGTCGCCGCGTGCAGCGCGAACGCCGAGTGCAGGATCGATCTGCGCCTCGAAGCCGTCGGCGATTTCCACGTCAACAAAGAGTACCCGTACAAATTCAGGATGGCCGCGGCGCCGAGCGGCGTGACGTATCTCGGCAAAGATCCCGGCGGCGCCGATCTCTTCTCGAAGGCCGCGGGCGATTTCGCGCTCGACGCGAACAACGAGAAGGTCGGAATCATGACGCTCAGGTTCAAATCGTCGAACCGCGGCACGGTGAACATCGCGGGCGTCTTCAAGCTCTCGGTGTGCTCGGCGCAGAACTGCATGCTCGAGCAAGCGAACGTCTCGGTGCCCGTCACGGTCAGGTAGTCACATCGCGCGACGAGCCCGTTTCGTGGCACACTGAGCGCGTGCCGACAGAAGACAAAACGCTGACCGCGGAGATCGAAGCGGTCGCGGACGAAGTCGAGCGCCGATTCACGAGCGGACACCTGCTCCTCTCGTTTTCGGAGTACCTCGATCTCTTCGCGAAGGATCCGCTTCGACAAGCGCGCGACGCGAGCCGCTACCTGCGCGACGTGTTCGATCACTACGGCACGACGAAGGTCGAGTACCCGTTCGGCGAGTTCACGCGGTTTCGCTTGTTCGATTTGCCGTGGGAGAAGGCCGCCGCCGGCGAGCGCTTTCCGCGCGGCGCGCTCATCGGACAGGAGCAGGTGCAGGGCGAAATCTATCGCGCGCTCTCGAACTTCGCGCGCGAAGGTCGCCCCGGTCGCTTGCTCCTCCTCCACGGGCCCAACGGATCCGCGAAGAGCACGTTCGTCTCGTGCTTGATGCGCGCGATGGAGCACTACAGCGCGCAGCCCGAAGGCGCGCTCTACCGATTTCACTGGGTGTTCCCGTCGCAGAAGACGATGCGCGGCTCGCTCGGTTTTTCGTCGCGCGACGCGGGACCCGCGAAGACCGACGCGACGACCTATGCGCACCTGAGCGACGATCAAATCGAGGCGAAGATCGTCCTCGAGGTGCGCGACCATCCGCTCTTCCTCGTGCCCGTCGAGGAGCGCCAGAAGCTCATCGAGCGCGCGTGGAAGAGTCATCCGAGCGCAGAGCCGCCGTGCGATTGGATCATGCGCGGTCAGCTCTCGCACAAAGCGCAGCAAGTGTTCGAAGCGCTGCTCGCGTCGTACCGCGGCTCGTACCGCGAGGTGCTCAAGCACGTTCAGGTCGAGCGCTACTTCGTGTCGCAGCGGTACCGCGTCGGCGCGGTCACGCTCGGCCCGCAGATGAGCATCGACGCCGGCGAACGTCAGCTCACCGCGGATCGATCGCTCGCCGCGCTCCCGCCGTCGCTCCAAGCGCTCACCCTGTACGAAGTGAAGGGCGAGCTCGTCGACGCCGCGGGCGGCATCCTCGAGTTCTCCGATTTGCTCAAACGACCGCTCGACACGTTCAAATACCTGCAGCTCACGATCGAGACCGGCGAGGTCTCGCTCACGCAACAAAACGTGCAGCTCAATTGCGTGATGCTCGCGAGCGGAAACGAAGTCCACCTCGACGCGTTCCGCGAGCACCCGGAGTTCGCGAGCTTTCGCGGGCGCATCGAGCTCATTCGCACGCCGTACTTGCTCAGCTCCGCGAGCGAGAAGCTCATTTACGACGCGCACGTCGCGCCGCAAGTGCGCCGCCACGTCGCGCCGCACGCGACGGAGGTCGCCGCGTCGTTCGCCGTGCTCACGCGCATGCGCAAGCCGAGCCCCGATCGCTTCGGTCGTGCGCTCGGCGCGGCGGTCTCGGGGCTCACCGCGCTCGAGAAAATGGATCTCTACGCGTACGGTCGCGTCCCCGAGCGTCTCGACGCGGACGCGCAGAAGCTCCTCCGCGCGAACATCCACGTGCTCTACGAGGAGAGCGACGCGTATCCGATTTACGAAGGACGCGTCGGCGCGTCGCCGCGCGAGATGCGCATCGCGCTCCTCGACGCCGCGCAGTCGCCGAAGTTCGCGTGCCTCTCGCCCATCGCGGTCCTCGAGGAGATCGAGCAGCTCTGTCAGCGGCGCGCGGAGTTCGAGTGGCTCCAGCAAGATCCGCTCGGCGGCGGCTACCACGACACCAAGCAGTTCATCGAGTCGCTCACCGCGCGCATGCTCGACGATTGGGAGCACGAGCTCTACGCGTCGAGCGGTCTCGTCGACGACACGCAGTACGCCGAGCTCTTCGAGCGCTACGTGCAGCACGTGAGCGTGTGGGTGAAGAAAGAGCGCATCCGCAACCGCGTGACCGGCGAGTACGAAGAGCCCGACGAAAAATTGATGCGCGAGGTGGAGCGCTTGCTCGACGTGAAGGGCGAACCGAACGAGGCGCGCCAAGCGATGATCTCCACGATCGCCGCGTGGTCGCTCGATCACCCGAGCTCGAAGGTCGAACCGACCGCCGTCTTCCCGAACGCGATGAAGCGACTGCGCGAAGCGTTCTACGAAACGCGCCGCCCCGCCGTCGCCGCGCTCGCGCGCGATCTCGTGCTCCTCGTGCGCGAGAACGGCACCGGGCTCGACGACGAGCACAGGCGCGCCGCGCAGAGGTGCATCGACGAGATGGTGCGCCGCTACGGCTATTGCGCGCACTGCGCGTCGGACGCCGCGAGCATGACGCTTCGCCGTCGCTTCGGCGAGCTCGTGGTTTAGCGCGCGCGTGACGCTGGAAAAGCAAGTCCGCGCGCTCGCGCTCCCCGCGATCACGCAGTCGCTCCTTCAGACGCTCGTGTTCGTCGTCGATCGCGCGATGCTCGGGCATCACGACGCGATCTCGCTCGCCGCGATGCAAATCGCGGGGCCCATCGAGTGGAGCGTGTGGTCGATTTTTCTCGCGTTCGAGGTCGGCACGGTCGCGGTCATCGGTCGCCTCGTCGGCGAGAAGAATCGCGGCGGCGCGAAGCGCGCGCTCGTCGCGTCGCTCGAGTACGCGGTCGCGGCCGGCGTCGTCGTCGCCGCGCTGTCGCCGATCGCGCTCAGCGTGCTTCCGTCAATCGCGAAGAGCGCGACCGCGGAGGTCGTGGCGAACGCGCGGAGCTACCTCATCGTCACGCTGTGCGCGTCGCCCGTGATCTTCGTCTCGTCCGTCGCGACCGCGTCGCTCCAAGCGGCGGGCAACACGCGCACGCCGCTCGCGATCGCGATCGCGTCGAACCTGCTTCACATCGGCGCGAACGCGCTGCTCATCCCGCGCTTCGGCATGCGCGGCTGCGCGGTGAGCACCGCGGGCACGTTCGCGCTCGAAACGATCTTGTCGCTCGTCGTGCTCGCGCGCGCGGGCGAGGTGGTGTCGCTGCGGGACGCGGGCGACGGCGTCGCGCGATGGCGCGACATCGTCGTGATCGGTTGGCCCTCGCTCGGCGAGCGCGTGCTCTACCACGTCGGTTTCCTCGGTTACGTCGCGATCATCGGACGTCTCGGCGACGTCGTGATGGCGGGCAATCAAGCGCTCATCAGCGTCGAGTCGATTTGCTTTCTCTCCGGCGACGGATTCGGGATCGCGGCCGCGGCGCTCGTCGCGCAAAAGCTAGGCGCGCGCAAACCCGACGAAGCGAAACGCGCCGCGCGCATCGCGACGCGCGACGCCGCGCTCACGCTCACCGCGCTCGGTCTCGTCGCGCTCGCCGCGCGTCACTGGGTCCTCCCTGTCTTCGCGAAGGACGCGGCGATCGTCGCGGTCGGTCTCTCCGCGATCCCCGTGCTCGCGCTCGCGCAGCCCTTCATGGCGATCGCGATCGTCACCGGACAAGCGCTCCGCGGCGCGGGCAAGACGCGCGTCGCGCTCGTCATCAGTCTCGTCGGCGCGGTGTGCGTGCGCCTCTCGTGCACGTGGGTCTTCGCGATCGTGCTCGGCCTCGGATTGCCCGGCGTGTGGCTCGGGTCGACGTGTGACTGGGTCGTCCGCTCGATCCTGGTGACGATCGCGAGTCGTCGATTGGATTAAGGCGAGGCGCCTCTTGTCGGCTCGCCCATCGTGCGCGCGGTCGCCCACACGAGAAAACGTCGAGGCACAAAACGCATGAAAAACACGGAAAGCGTGTTGAAAATGCCTGAAACGACGTTGCGTCTTCCCGCGAAGAGCGCGTCGAGCCCGATGCGCGCGCAGTCGTCGGCGGACATGAACGTCGCGCGGAACGCCTTCGGGAGCTCGTGGCCGGCGGCCTGGTGAAACTCGGTGAGCGTGCCTCCGGGACACAAGCTGCACACGCGGACCGGTGTATCGCGCAGCTCGTACGCGAGCGCCTCGCTGAAATCCCGCACGAAAGCCTTGCCCGCGGAGTACGTCGCGTACGACGGCGATGGCGTGTACGCGCCGATCGACGACACGTTGAGCACCCATCCGCGCCCGCGATCGAGCATCGCGCGCGCGAATCGGTGGGTGAGCTCGGTGAGCGAGAGCACGTTGAGCTGCATCTGGTGCGCGATGCGCTCCCATGGCGTGTCGACGAAATACTGGTGCAGACCGCCGCCCGCGTTGTTGACCAGCACGTCGATTTTTCGATTCGCGCCTTCGGTCGCGTCCCACAATTTCGCGGGCGAGCCCGGCTCGGAGAGATCGAGCACGACGACGTCGACCTTCACGCCGTTCTTCGACTCGAGCTCCTTCTTGAGCGACTCGAGGTTCTCTTTTCGACGCGCGGTGATGACCAAGTCCGCGCCGCGCTCGGCGAGCAAGCGCGCGAACGCGACACCGAGACCGCTCGACGCGACCGTCACGAGCGCGGTGCGCCCTTTCAAATCCGTCATGCGAGCGAGACTAGCTTTTCGCGCGCGGTGCGAACGCCGAAAAGCTCGCGCGGCGCGTCGCCCAAAATCGGGCCGAGGCACACGCTCGCGACGATGGCGGCGAGGAGGAGCGCCGCGCGATCGCTCGGGCCCTCGCGCTCGACGAGCCAAACGGATTCGCACCTTCGCTCGGCGAGATCGTAGAGGCCGTTGTCGGCGGCGTTCGGCGCGGCGAGCGCGTCGCGCAAATCGCGCTCGTCGCGCGCGCGCATCGCGATCGCGCGCTTCGCGCCCGCGACGATCGCGACGCGCGCGCCTTCGAACGCGATCTCCGTGTCGAAGAATTGCTTCGCGTGACGAATCCAATCGGCGTCACGGCGGGCGGCGCCCTGCGCGAACACGCGCCACGCGTCCTTCACGAGAGGCTCCGCGCGAAGCGCCTCTCGGCGTTCGCGAACAAGATCGGCGCGAGCTCTTCGAGCGAAGTCTCGCGCAATTCGGCGACGCGCTTCGCGGTGTGCACGAGGTACGCCGGCTCGCACGGTTTGCCGCGCATCGGAACCGGCGCGAGGTACGGGCTGTCGGTCTCGACGTGGATGCGATCGATCGGCGCGCTCGACGCGACGGCTTGCACGTCCTTCGCGTTCTTGAACGTGACGATCCCCGAAAACGAGAGATCGAAGCCGAGATCGAGCGCGCGCCGCGCGAACTTCTCGTCCTCGCTGAAGCAGTGGATGACGCCGCCGACTTCGCGCGCGCCTTCGCCGTCCAAAATCGCGAGCGTGTCGTCCGGTGCTTCGCGTGTGTGGATCACGATGGGCTTTCTCAGATCGCGCGCGAGGCGCACGAGGCGCGCGAACGCGGCGCGTTGCACGTCGCGCGGGGAGTGGTCGTAGTGGTAGTCGAGCCCGATTTCGCCGATCGCGGCGACCTCGTCGCGTGCGGCGAGCTCACGCAGCTCGCGCTCGGCGGCGTCGTCCAGCGTCGACGCGTCGTGCGGGTGAACGCCGATCGCCGCGGCCACGTTCGCGCGGAGCGCGCCCGCGAGCTTCACCGCCGCGCGAGCCGGCTCGAGCGTCCGGCCCACGCCGATCACGACGAACGCCGCGATCCCTGCGCTCTTCGCGCGTTCCAAGGCCGCACCGGGTCCTCCGGGAAAATACTGCTCGTCGAGGTGACAGTGTGTGTCCACCAGCTTGAAGGGGGGCAAAGCTTCGTCTCCGATCGCGCGTATAATAAGGAAGAATGCACGAGCGTGCAGAGCGCGTCCGGCGAGCCGGGTTGACGGGGGTGGTCTCGCTCCTCGTCCATCTCGGGCTCGTCGGTGCGGTCGCGCTGGTCGCGGTCGCGAACCTTCGCAAGCAGCACGAAGCGGAAGAAACCGCGCGCGCGAAGATGGCGTCCCAGCCGATCCCCATCGAGCTTCCGGCGTTCGACGGGAACGACGCGATCCGATCCGCCCGGCTCGATCGGATCGGCGAGGTGCCCGTCGTGACGGGCGGCGCGACGGTCGAACGCATCGACACGAACCGCGACGGTCGCGGTGGCGACGCGACATCGAAGCCCGCGACGCACCTCACCGATCGCAACGAGAACCTCCACCTCACGCCGGACACGGTGAGCCACCTCGATCGCGACCAGATCCAACGCGTGCGCTCGGACGCGATGCGCGCGAGCTGGGAAGACCGCCGGATGACGACGCACCCGATGGAGCTCACGTTCATCGCGAGCGGGAAGGGGACGCTCGATCAGCGGCGCGCGATCGCGCCGCGTGATCCGAGCCGAGGCGCGTTGCGATCGAACGAAGCGTCGCGTGCGGGCGGCGCGATCGGCGGCGAGCGCGACGCGCTCGGAGACTCGCGCACCGCGCGCCGGGCGACCGGGGCCGATCACGAGGGCGCGCTCGAGTCGTCGCCGGGTGCGGGGCTTCACGACGCGCGTGAGGGCGAAGACCACCGCACAAGCGCGGACGTCGCGTTCGCGCGACCGGAGCTCGCGCAAGGCGCCGTGAGCGTGCCCGCGACGTTCGTCGAGAGGCCGCGCGACAACGTCGACAGCGAGCAGGACGTGAACGCCGCGCTTCGTTCGATCGTGCACGGAAGCTACGCCGGGGGGGCGGACGGAAACGGAAACGGCGGCGCAGGCGGTGGCGGCGCGGCCGGCGCGGACGGCGCGCGCGGCGAAGGCTCGCACCCCGCGCCGCTCGGCGTCAGCGACGGATCCATTTACGATCTCGAGACGACCGACCCGCGCCTCCTTCCGTACTTTCGCAGAATGAAATCGAAGATCGATCCGCTCTGGCAAAACGCATTTCCGCGGAGCGCGATCCTCGAGCTCAAACAAGGCACGGTGATTTTGGAGTTCACGGTGTACCGCGACGGATCGGCGAAGGTGGCGTGGCCGCCGAAGCGCGCGAGCGGGATCGACGAGTTCGATCGCAACTGCGCCGACGCGATCCGGCGCGCGCTCCCGTTCGAGCCCATCCCCGCGTCGCTCGGCGTGAGCGAGCTCCACATCCGCGCGCCGTTCGTCGCGAACAACTTCGTCGTGAAGTGAGTCCTTTACGGGACGCGCACGAATCGGCATACTCCGCGCCCTTCCGACCTGCCGGAGTAGCTCAGGTGGTTAGAGCGGGCGTTTCATACGCGCTAGGTCGGGGGTTCGAATCCCTCCTCCGGCACCCTCGATCGACACGTTTTTTGGGTTGGAGCTCACTCCGGCGTCGTGCTGCGAAGAAGCCCAATATCGAGTTGCGACAACGGCACTTTGACGGCCCGATAGGTCGCGCCACCACTCGACGTCACGTCGAACACGTCGTTGCCGTTCTCGTCAATCTCCGTGAACATGCGCGGGTCTCCGAGCACGAGCCCCCACGCGATGACGCTGTGCCCATCGGTGTATCTGCGAAAGCTTCCTTCGGCGAGGCTCGGACCGCTGCCGAGCGACTGGAACGCGACGGTCGCCGTTCGTGCCCCGACGTCGACGGCGTACTCGATCCCACGCGCGACACCCATCGCACCGGGCGCACCGTGGTCGTCGTACATCGTCACGTGACCAGTCGTCGGCGCGAAGCGCACGTCGTGTTGCATGCTGAACGTGCCTTCGGAGTCGCCCGTCACCGCAATGAGTGTGGCGCCGTCCTTGTTGTATGCAGTGCCACCGAGCTTCCATAAGATCGTGCCGCTCGTCTTGTCGATGTAGTAAACCGCGCTGGCGTGACGCGACGACAGGAGTAGGTTGCCGGTCGCGTCGACGTCGACCGAGTTACAATGGAATGCGTCGATCACCGCGACGCCGTTGATCACGTTCGACTGCGGCTCTTGCGATTCTTTGACGGGGTCGATGTGCTGCGTCGCGCGCCACGACCATACCAAATTGCCTTGCGAATCGACCTCTTCGATCTCGCAGTCGGCCATGGTCTCGTTCGACCCATACGTATTGAGACCCGTCAGATCGACGCCCGTCTCGATCGGGTAGCTAAGGAGTATATAGTCGCCGTCGGGAAGCAGCCGAAGCTCGTGCTGGTCCGTAGGTGTTCCGACCGTCGTGACTTCGGTTGTCGTGCTGTTCGTGAGGTCATCGACGTCGAATGACAACGCACCGCCATCGGCTTCGGTGTAACCATAAGGCAGCGTGGAGTTTGGCGCGAAGCTGAGGGTGTTCGTTGCGAGCGAATCGACGTCGGCGACAGCCGTTCCGCGCGCGTACCATACGGGTGTGCCATGTGTGTCGAGCACGAACGCGTAGGTGAGGCTGTCGACGAGATAATAGCCGGGCGTTGGACCCGCATCAGGCGGGCTGGTCGCCGTGAGAACGGGGAAGTCGGGCGGAAGGCAGCGAATCCAGTATTGTCCCGCGACGGAAATCTCCTGATCCGGCGTAAGGACCATCGGAGTTTGTGTCTCGCCGATCGTGTAGTCGACGATGAGCGTGGCGGCGTTGTTCCCCGCCGCACAACGCACGTAGTAGTCCGTGATCGACGTCGAAAATGGCGGGTTGAGCGCGAACGGCGGCACGTTGATCGACGTGATGGCCCCGTCGATGCCCTCATGATGGGAGCAACCAAGCAACACGATCAGAACACCCGTGTATGCGCGCACGCGTGCCTGCACCTTATGAAGCCTTGACTGCATCGTCAAATGACGCGGCCATCCTTTAGGCGAATTTGTCGGTCGGCGCGAGTCGCGAAGCTCGAGTCGTGCGTGACCATGACGACGGTGCGCTTCTGGTCGTGCGCCAGGGACGCGAACACTTCGAAGACGCCTTCGGCGTTCGCCGAGTCGAGGTTTCCGGTCGGCTCGTCTGCGAGGATGATGACGGGGTCGTTCGCCACCGCGCGCGCGATCGAAACGCGCTGCTGCTGACCGCCGGAGAGCTGACCCGGCTTGCGGCCGTGGAGATCGCCGAGCCCGAGCATCTCGAGTGCGTCATGACCGCGCTCCTCGGCTTCGTCGCGTTGCGTGCCGCGGCGAAGCATGGGCAGGACGATGTTCTCGAGCGCGGTGAATTCGGGAAGAAGGAAGTGGAACTGGAACACGAAGCCGAGACGTTCGTTGCGGAACGCGGCGCGCTCGTCGTCGTCGAGCGAGTCCATCTCGACGCCGTCGATCCACACTTCCCCTTCGCTCTGCCGGTCGAGCGCTCCGAGCAAATAAAGCAGCGTGGATTTTCCGCTGCCGCTCGCGCCGGTCAGTGCGACGAACTCCCCTCGCTCGATGGAGAGGGTGACGCCTTGCAGGATGACGTGCTCGACGGACGCGTTCGCGAGCGTGCGACCCAGGTTCTTCGTCCGAATGAGCGGCTCAACCGATCTGTCCACGAAGCACCTCGACGGGCTCGACGCGGGAGCCACGAAGCGCCGGAATGAACGACGCGACCACGCCGACCACCAACGCGAACACGATGCCCCAAAAATAGATCGACGGCTCGTCGTGCACGAGGAACGTGTCGGACTTCACGAGCCCTTCGGTCTTCACGGGGAGCTGTCCTAACCAATAAATCGCCAACCTGCCGAGCGCGTCGCCGAGTGCTCCGCCGAGCAAGGCGATGACGACGCCTTGCACGAAGAAGATGTTCAGGATGTCGAGTCTGCGCAGTCCCACGCTGCGCAAGATGGCGATGTCGCGCTGCTTCTGCAGGACGATCATGACCTGGATGGCGAGGATGCCGAAGCCTCCGACGAGAAGGATGGCGCCGATGACGAAGCGCACCACCATCGTCTGCATCGCGAAGATCGAGAGAAAGTTCGCGTTGGCCTCCTGCCAGCTCTCGCCGTCGTATCCGAGCGAGCGTTCGAAGCGATCGTTGACGCGGATCGCGTCGTCCGGATCTTTGAGGCGGACCTCGATCCGCGTGATGGAGTCGGGGCGACCGAGCAGGGTTTGTGCGACGCGAAGCGTCGTGTAGCCGCGCGTCTTGTCGACGGGAGGAACCTCTGCTTCGAAGATGCCGACCACCTTGAGGTCGAGCGGTTTTCCCGCGGGCGACGCTGCACGAACCGTGTCTCCCGTGCGGAGGCCGAGGTCGTCGGCGATTCCACTGCCGAGGACGATCGCGTCGCCGCTCACGTCGAGATCTCGAAGCCGTCCGGACTTCATGTACTTCTCGATCGAGGTGACGTGATCCTGCGACGCGACGTCGATGCCGCGAAGATCGACCGACTTCGTCTTGCCGCCGAAGTCGAGCAACACCGTGCCCGCGACCGACGGCGCGACCGCTTCGACACCCTCCATGCTCCGGAGCGCGCGAACGATTTCGTAGGGACGTTTGATTTCGGTCTGCCGCTTCGATGGGCTCTGATGAGCGACCTCCGCGACCGAACGCGGTCCGAAGAGTCGCTCGAGCGGCGGTGGTTTGGGCCTGAGCTCGGTGTCGAAGAGCGTGACGTGCGGAGAAATGCGCAGGATGGTCGACGTGAATTTCTCCTGGAAGCCGAGCATGATGCCGTTCATCGCGATGAGGACGAGCACGCCCAGCGTCACGCCGCCGACCGCGATGCCGTTCAAGAGCTTGCGCTCCCAGAGCTGACGGACGGCGACGAAGAGCACGGTCCGCAACGGAGCGAGCACCTTCACAGCGACGCACCCGCGCTGACGTGGTTGCTCGAGCGCAGCGGCGCGCTGGTTCTCCGCGTCGTGCGGACGCGTGTTCCGTCCACGAGGCTCTCGACGCCCGACACGACGACCTCGTCTCCTTCATCGAGCCCTTCGAGCACTTCGACCTGCAGCATGTCTCGCACGCCGAGCTTGGGCATGCGCGCTCGCAGGCGGCCACCCTCGACGACGAAGACCCGGTTCGATGCGTCGATCGCATCCGCCGGGACGAGCAGCGCGTTCGCGTGCTTGCGGACGATGACGTTCACCTCCGCCGTCATCCCGCTTCGCAGACCGACGGGAGGCGCGCTGAACCTCACCTTCGCGAGAAACGATTTCTTCACGCGATCCGCGTCGGGCAAGACGTCGAACACCTTGCCTTCGAAGACCGTATCCTCGAACGCGTAGAGCGAGATCGCGACGGTGTCGCCGACGTTCACGTGGGCGACGTCTGCTTCGTCGACGGCGCACTCGAGAACGAGATCGTCCGTGTTGCCGATTTTGACGAGCGGCGTGTTGACGGCCGCCACTTCGCCTTGCTCGACGAAGCGCGTGAGCACGACGCCGTCGAGCGGCGACCGAACCTCGGCGTCGGTGAGGCGTGAGGCGAAGGAGCTCATCGCCGCGTTCGTCGTCTGCTCGCGCGCGGCGAGATCGATGCGCAGCGCGTTTTGTTGGGCGAGGATGCCCTCGTGTTGCGCCTCGAGCGCGTGGCTGCGATCGGTGAGGTGGTCGAGCTCGGTTTGGGGCATCGCGCCCGACGCGACGAGCTTGGCGACGCGGTCGCGATCGTGCGTGACGGTGTTGAGGTCCGCTTCGATGGCGTGGGCTTGCGCCTCGAGCGCGAGAACCTGCGGTCCGTTCTTCTCGGCGTGCCGCGAGGCGGCCCAGAGCTCTGCTTTCCCGCGATCGAGGTCGTAGCGAAGCGTCGGCGCATCGATGACGGCGATGACGTCTCCCTTCTTCACGTGCGATCCCTCGCGCACTTTCAAATCGATGGCACCCGCGATCTTCGCTTTCACCGTGACGCGGTCGTACGGTTCCACCGTCCCCGTGGCGTACGCCGCTTCGACCGCAACGCCCCGTGCGATCACGCTCGTCGTCACCGGAATGGGCCGGAGCTTCCACATCGCGCCGAGCGCGACGACGGACAACACCACGACCGCGACGACGTAAGGTGTCGCCTTCCGCTTGCGACGCGGTTTCGACGCGACGAGCTCGGACCGACTGCGCGCTCTTCCCGCGTCATCGGGTGAGAGCTGTCGTGCAGACTGCATGCTACGTCTTCGGCCATAGCATGCACTCCCCCACGGAGCGAGCGAACAGCCTCGACGAGATCGCGCGCCGGCTCGAACGAGCCGAATCGCTCACGCCCGAGTCGTTGGCGGAGTCGTTGGCCGGCGCGCTCTCGACGCCGCTTGCTCTCCCCGAAGACACGCCCGCGTTCGCTCGGCGCGGCGCGCGTTGGGAGCTTCGCGTCCTCCGCAAGATGCCTGGCGAAGCAGGCGCCCTTCACGCGCACGAAGGTGCCTACGCGTGGTGCGTCCTTCACGGAACGGCGCGCGAGATCGTGATCGGGCGTCGCGACCGCGTCGTGCAACCGGGAAGCGTCGTCGCCGGTGAAGACGTCGTCCACCAAATCGAAGCCGAAGGTCGCGAGCCGCTCGTGATCCTTTACGCCTGCGCGCCTGCGACGGCGGTTCGCGATTCGGCGCCGCAGCAAGTGAAGACGCGCGTCGTCATCGTCGGAGGCGGGTTCTCGGGCGCGGCGGCCGCGATCCACATTCTCCTGCGCGCAGAGCCCGATCTCCACGTCACGCTCGTCGAGCAAGGTGAATGGCTCGGGCGCGGCATCGCGTATGGCGTCGAAGACGAAGTCTTTCGGTTGAACGTACCGGCCGCGAAGATGAGCCTCGATCCGGACGCGCCAAACGACTTCGTCGCGTGGGCGTCGGCGGAGAAGACGCCGAACGCTTTTCTTCCGCGCGCGCGCTACGGCGCCTATGTTTCGGATCGACTCGCACGAGCCGTGCGTCGTTCACGCGCATCAGCGAGCGTCGTCCGGGCGAGCGCCGTGCGCGTGGACGAGAACGCGGTGGTGCTGGCGGACGGAACGCGGCTCTCCGCCGACGTCGTCATCCTCGCCACGGGTCTCGCGCCGCGACTTTCACCAAGCTCGCTCCCGCGCGATCCGCGCATCGTCGAAGCCTGGGACGAAGGCGCGCTTCGATCGCTTCCGACGTCGGGCGATCTGCTCGTGATCGGCGCGGGCCTCACTGCGCTCGACGTCGTCGCGCTCCTCGACAAGCGAGGCTTCTCGGGGAGGCTGACCGTGCTCTCACGCCGCGGTTTGCTTCCGCGCGCTCACCTCGCTCACGCCGCGCCGCCCGCCGTCATCCACCTTGGAACGCTTCCGCGAAACCTACGGAGCTTGCTCGCGTGGGGTCGGCGTGTCGTCGAGGAAGCGGTGGAGCGCGGCGAGCCGTGGCAGAGCGGCGTCGACGCGATTCGTCCGCACGTCAGCGATCTATGGCGCGCGTTGCCCACCAACGATCGAGCGCGCTTCGTGCGATGGGTGCGAACGTATTGGGACGTGCTCCGCCACCGCGCGCCCATCGAGTCCCTCGCGACGATGCAGGCGTTGTGTGATGCGGGACGTCTCGAACAAATCGCCGGCGAGGTCGTGCGATGCACGCCCGAGAGCGACGGCCTCCGCGTCAGCGTTCGCGAACGTGGGCGCATGCGCGAGATGCGCTGCGACGCCATCGTGCGGTGCATCGGACCCGCGCTCGAGTTTTCGGAGCTCGAGAACCCAATCGTGCGTCACCTCGTGGCAGACGGTCGTGCGACGGTCGACGCCGCTGGCCTCGGCGTGGTGACGGACGCCGCGGGACGCCTCGAGTCACCACGCACGACGAAGCAGCAGATCTTCACGCTGGGCGCGCTCCGACGCGCGTCGTACTGGGAGACGACGTCCGTCCCGGAAATATCGCGCCACGCACAGCACATCGCGACACTCGTGACTGGCAGAATCGCGGCCGTGCAATAAGGTCGAAGAATGATTCGAGCACTCATGTTCTTCATGGTCGCGATCTGCGGCTGCTCGACGTCCACGGACACGGGATCGGATGCAGCCACTTCGAGCGACGCGGGAAGCAGTGACGTCACGGGTTGCTTCGTCGTGAATCCGAGCACCCAGACGTGCAGCTACGGCTCGACGGCGTGCGGCACGGCGAGCTGCGGCGGCGACGCATCGCTCGGGACATGTCCTTCCGCCGATCTCTATGGTTGTTGTCTCACGATGGGATCGTGCGGGCTCGCGACCGCGGCCATCTGCTACTACGACGCCGAAGCCGGTCTTCCCGCGGCGCAATCGTGTCAATACGAGGGTTACAGCGGCTCGCACGTGGTTTGGCAAACCGCGCCGCCTTGAGGTCTCAAGAGCCACGCCCGCGCACGACGAAATCCGGATTTTCCCAACCTGGTTTGCCGTAGCGCAGCGGCGTTCCGTCGAGGCACGTCACGGATCCTCCCGCCGCTGCGACGACCGCGTGCCCTGCGGCCGTATCCCACTCCATCGTGCGCCCGAGACGCGGATACACGTCGGCTTCTCCTCGCGCGATCATGCAAAGCTTGAGCGACGACCCGACGCCGATGCGCGCGCCGATCTTGAGCCTCTCGAGGTACGCGTCGGTGCGCGCGTCGGCGTGCGAGCGGCTCACGACCGCAACGAGCGCGTCGCGAGGCGCGCGCGCCGTGATGAGCCGCTTCTCGCCCTCGCGCTCTTCGTACGCGTGACCGCGATCATCGTCCATCCACCCGACGAAGAGTCGGTCCATCGCGGGCGCGAAGACGACGCCCACGACCGGGCGTCCACCCTCGACCAGCGCGATGTTCACGGTGAACTCGCCGTTCCGCGTGATGAACTCCTTCGTGCCGTCGAGTGGATCGACGAGGATGAAGCGCTCGCCAGCGCGATCGGGTTTGTCGCTCTCCTCGCAGACGACGTCGACCCCCGGCAACACGGACCCAAGCCCCGCGAGAATGATCGAGCTTGCCGCGCTGTCGGCTTCCGTGACGGGCGAACCGTCTTCCTTCGATCGCACGCCGTGATCGGCGCGACCGTACACGACGAGAATCTCCGCACCGGCACGGCGCGAGATTTCACAGAGCGCAGTGGCAATCTCCGTGCGTGACGTTAGCATATCCTCCCACTAGCCCTCGCGCGGTCGAAAGACCATTCAGACAACTTTACGCGCTCATTTTGACCGCCCATTCCCACGATCGCATACGAAACCACGATGACGGGTGAGCTCGCTGTTCGAATCACCTCGACGGGTTTGTACGCTCCTTCCACGGTGGAGACCGCCGAAGACCTCGCGCCACGAATCGGGAAGAGCGCGGCGTGGATCCTCGAGCGGACTGGCGTTGCCCGCCGACACATCTCGGACGAGCCGGTCGAGCGAATGGCCGCGGCGGCGGCGCGGCAGGCGCTCGGCGACGTCAAGCCCGACCTCATTCTCTACGCGTCGTCGACACCACGCCAACTCGTCCCCGACACGTCCGTGTTCGTACAACGCGAGCTCGGGATCGATGGCGTGGCCTGCCATACGATCCACGCGACGTGTCTGTCGTTTCTCGTCGCGCTCCACACCGCATCGGCGCTCATCGCAGTGGGAGCGTACCGCAAGGTGCTCATCGTATCGGCCGAGAAGGGCAGCCTCGTGCGCAACTTTGCGGAGCCCGAGAGCGCAGCGCTGCCGGGCGATGGCGCCGCCGCAGCCCTCGTCGAGCCGACGCGCCCAGGGGAAAGCTCCAAGCTCCTTGGCTACGCGATCGGAATGCACACACGCGCGGCCGAGGCAGCGGAAGTGCGAGGGCTCGGATCGCACTTGCCGCCCGGCGATCCGCGCTCGCGCCCCGAGGACAACCTCTTCCACATGAACGGCACGCTGCTCTTCCGCTTGGCGTTGATTCACGTCGGACCGCTGCTCGATCACCTGTTCACGGAGACGAAGCTCGAGCCGCGCGACGTCAAGTTGGTCATCCCGCACCAACCGTCGGGACCGGGGCTCGCGGCGCTCGCACGGTGGGGGTTTCCGCCCGAGCGCGTCGTCAACATCATCGGCGAATACGGCAACTGCATCGCTGCGTCGATGCCCATGGCCCTCGCGACGGCGAACGCCCAAGGACGCATCGCGCGAGGCGACCGCCTGCTCTTCATCGGAACGGGCGCCGGCATGTCGATCGGAGCCGCGATTCTCACATGGTGAAGCGCATCGCCATCGCGTGGCAGACCGTCGGTCGCACGTTCGGAGCGTGGGCTTCACCGGTCGGCACGCTCTTCATGCTGACGTGGTTGCACGCGATGGTCTCGCTCGGGATGACGTTCGACGTCGTCGTTTCACCGCGCCTTCGTCGGACGCGTCTGACACGTCCGATCGTCATCGTCGGAAACCCTCGCTCGGGGACGACCTTTCTCCATCGATTTCTCGTGGAGCACAAAGTCGGCGCCGGGCTCGCGTTGTGGCAGATGCTTTTTCCTTCGCGCGTGATGCGCAAAGCGATGCGCCCGCTCCTGCCGGTGCTCGAGAAGATCAGCCCGGCACGCCACCACTCGACCGTCGCGCACGAGACGAGCCTCACGTCGGTCGAGACGGACGACGCGTCGCTTCTCTTTCGGTTCTTCGATGGCTTCTTCCTCTACGGTTTCATCTTCAGCTTCGCGGAGAAAGACTACCGGGCGATGTTCGACCCGACGGTGCGCGACACGTCGCGCCGCGACTTCGACTGGTACGAGCGCATCTGGCGAGACAACGCCTTCGACCACGAGTCGCATCGCGTCGTCGCGAAGCTCTTCTCGCTCGGCATGCGGTTGCCGCAGTTCATGAAGCGGTTTCCGGACGCGAAGATCCTCTACATGGTGCGCGACCCCGTCCAGGTCATTCCATCGGGCTTGAGCCTCGTCACGGGCGTGCTCGACAAGCGGTTCGGCTTCTGGAACCTGCCCGAGGACGTGCGCCGCCGCTTCATCGATCGGCTCTACGACGCGCTCGTCCTGTTGCTCAAGACGTTCCACGACGACTGGGTGTCCGGCCGGATTCCGAAAGAGCGCGTGATGATCGTGCGCTACGAACGCATGATGCAAGACTTCGAGGGCCTGATGGACGAGCTCCTCGCGTTCGTCGATGCTGGGGACGACGAGCTGCGAAAAGAGGTGGCGCGCGTCGCGCAAGAGCAGCGCGCGTTCAAGAGCGCGCACAAATACGACGCGGCCAAGTTCGGCATCGAAGAGGCGCGCATCCGCGCCGACTGTGCCTTTGTATATGATACGTTCTTGAGCGTATGAAGCAGACCTTAGCGCTCCTAACTGGTCTCGTAGCTTTCGTAGCTTGCGGCTGCAACTCGAGTGACTCCCAAGACGGCGGGCCGAGCGACGCACAGGACGAGGAGGCTGCCCCTCCGTGCGATGGGCTCGACGCGGTCGCGGTGAACAACGACATCCCCGCCGCGTGCGCGGCGTGCATCGGCGCGAACTGCTGCGACCCCTTCGAAACGTGCTGGGCCGATACGCTGTGTGCCAGCGTCGAGACGTGCACGGTCGATTGCATCGAGCAGCAGGGAGGCTCTCCCTTGAGCTGCTCGCAGAAATGCATGGCGGCGGTTGGAGGGAGCGATGGCGGCGTCGACGGCAGCGTCGACGACGGCGGACTCGACGCTGCCACGGACGCCCCAAGCGACGCTGCGACCGAAGACGAACCGCCGGTAGACGCGAGCGCATCGCTCCTCAAAGCGACGAACCTCAATGCATGCATCGTCGGGCAGTGCCCCGTTCCCTGCTCGAACAATTGATCGTTCCCGAGTGATCTTAGGGAGCCGATCTTAGTGTCGCTC
>Ga0335078_10003344_pt1 | contig 23910 bp, 21 predicted proteins | sample Lox_Sample_32_FD_206711 | JGI IMG/M metagenome (GOLD analysis project Ga0335078, IMG submission 206711) | Soil microbial communities from Loxahatchee National Wildlife Refuge, Florida, United States - Lox_Sample_3.2 | ecosystem: Environmental > Terrestrial > Soil > Wetlands | place: USA... | reverse complement strand
CATCCGCCCGGTTCAGGTAGGTCAGGTAAATCTCCCGCATGGGATCACACCGTAGCTTCATGCCTCCGGACGTGATCGGCTGCTCCGGTCACCAGGGACCTGGTCGTCGTGCAACCGGATTCGCAGGCCAGTCCGGGTCCGTGTCCGCCGGCTTCCGCCGCCAGTCCGGGTCGGTGTCCGCCGGACCTGGCTGGGGCTCCGGCACGGTCCTCGCAGGCGGCAGGACCGGCGCGGCTGCCCAGTCCACCGGCCGCGCCGCCGGCGGACCCCCCGAAGGCAAACCAGACACGCCAGACACGCCAGGCACATCAGGCGCCGGGTCCTGCCCGGCGCCGACCTGCTCGCCGAGGCGCCTGAGCGAGGCGAACTCGGTCAAGAACCGCTCGGACATGTTCGCAATCTGCCTGTCCGCGTGATCCAGACGGCCCTGGATCTTCCGATCCTCCAGCCTCGCCTGCTCCCTGTCGCGCCGCAGCTCAGCCGCGATCGTCTGGAGCTGTCCTCTCAGCTCGTCCGCGGCCGCCTGGATTTCCACGGACATTTCCTTGACCGCACGCTCGACGAGCGGAGCGGTATTCTTCCTGGTCCGTATGCTCAAGGTGGCCGCCACGTACAGCACCGCGATCCCGACGACCACCATTGCCACTGTGAGCGCGATCTGCATTAGTTCCTCCCGGGGTTGGGACGGCCGGGCCTCGCGCGCCAGATATCGCGCGTCGTTATCGTCACTGCTACTACCGCAAGGGCGGCGGCGAACACGGCTGCCAGCAGGATGATCCGGCCACCAAGAGGCGCGGCGGGCCCGTCGCCCGCCGTGTTCCACAGCTTGACCGTGCCGTTGGCGTCGGCGCTAGCGAGCAGTTTGCCGTCGGGGCTGAACGCCACCCCGTTTACGGCGCTGCCGACCCGCAGCGGCGACCGGGTGGCCTGGCCCGAGGCCGGATCCCACAGCCCGATGGTTCCGTTGGCGTCGGCGCTGGCGAGCAGTTTGCCGTCGGGGCTGAACGCCACCCCGTTCACGGCGCTGTCGGCCTGCATCGGCGGCCTGCTCGGCCGGCTGCTGTCCACATCCCAGAGCTCCACCGCGCCGTCGCCGTAGCCGGCGGCAAGCAGGCTGCCGTCGGGGCTGAACGCCACCGTGTTCACACCGCCCCGCGATCCGGAGCCGTCCCGCAGGACCGGACCGTAGACCTGATCGGTAAGCACGTTCCACAGCCGGATGGTGCCGTCGCCGTAGCCGGCCGCCACCAGCCCGCCGTCCGGGCTGAACGCGACCCCGTTCACGGCACTGCCGCCCTGCTGACCCGGGCCGGTCCGCAGGACCGGACCGTAGACCTGCCCGGTGGCCAGATTCCACAGCCGGATGGTGCCGTCGCCGTAGCCGGCCGCAAGCACCCCGACGTCCGGGCTGAACGCCAGCCCGTTCACGCCGCTGCCGGCCCGCAGCGGCGAGAGGGCCGGTTGCCTCGTGACGGGATCCCGCAGCCCGATGGTGCCGTCGGCGTCAGCGTCGGCAAGCAGCGAGCCGTCCGGGCTGAACGCGACCCCGTTCACGGCACTGCCGCCCTGCGGCCCGGAGCCGACCTGCAGGACCGGACCACTAGCCTGGTCGGTGGCCACGTCCCATAGCCGCAGCGCGCCGTCGCCGTAGCCGGCCGCGAGCAGCCTGCCGTCCGGGCTGAACGCCACCGCCTTGACGCCGGCCGAACCGATCGCGGTCACCAGCCCGACCGGGACGATGGCCGGGCTAGACCAGCCGAGGGCGGCCGCCGCAACCGCGGCGAGGATCCCTCCGATCACCGCGCGCCGCCAATGCCGGATGCGGCGGCGAGCGCGATAGGCCATGTCCCGATAAGACCACTAACGGTGCGTGGTGGCGAATCTCCAGGTCGTGGGCCCGGCCCGGGCGGCCAGTCCCGGCCCACGCTTTCCGGTCTACCATTCCAGGCATGAACGTGATCTTCGTCGAGCCGTTCTTCCCGAACAACCAGCGCCAGTTCGCCCGCGCGCTTGCCGAGGCGGGCGCCACCGTGATCGGCATCGGCGAGTATCCGAAAGACTCGTTCGACGACCAGCTCAGGGGCTGGCTGCATCACTACGAGCAGATCTCGTCTGTCACCGACGTCGAGGCGCTGACCCGCGCCGTCCGCTGGGTGCAGGACAAGCTGTGGGTGGACAGGCTCGAGGCCACGATCGAGGCGCACACCATGGCCGCCGCGCAGGTCCGCGAGGCGTGCACGATCCCGGGCACCTCGGTGCGCACCGCCTGGCTGTGCCGGGACAAGCCGTCGATGAAGGAGGTCCTGCGCGAGGCGGGAGTGCCCACCGCCGCCTCTGCCGCGATAACCAGCCCCACCGAGGCGCACGCGTTCGCCGGGCAGGTGGGCTACCCGCTGGTCGTCAAGCCGCGCAGCGGCGCCGGCGCGTCAGGCACCGTCCGCGTCGATAACGACAGCGAACTTGACCACGCGCTCGGCGTGTTCGGCGGCCAGGGCGCCGAGTCGGTCGCGGTCGAGGAGTTCGTCGAGGGCCACGAGGGCTTCTACGACACGATCACGGTCGACGGCCAGGTGGCGCTCGACTTCGCCTCGCACTACTACCCGAACGTGCTCGAGGCGATGCGGACCCGCTGGATATCCCCCGAGTTCATCTCCACCAACAGGATCGACACCGCGCCGGAGTACCAGGAACTGCGCGACATCGGCCGCAAGGTGATCGCCGCGCTGGGCATCGGCACCTCGGCCACGCACATGGAGTGGTTCTTCGGCCCCAAGGGGCTGAGGTTCTCCGAGATCGGCTGCCGGCCGCCCGGCGTGGGCGCCTGGGACCTGTACTCGGCGGGCAACGACGTCGACCTGTACCGCCAGTGGGCCGACGCGATCGTCGGTGGCCGGACGACAGAAAACCCGTCGCGGCGGTTCGCCAGCGGGATCGTGGCGCTGCGCCCGGAGCGGGACGGCGCGATCAGCGGCTACGGCGGCGTCGAGGACCTGCAGCGGCGGTTCGGCGAGTGGGTGATCGACGCGCACCTGCCGCCGGCAGGCACGCCCACCCAGCCCGTGGAGGCCGGGTACATGGCCAACGCGTACGTCCGGATGCGCCACCCGGACTACGACGTGCTGCACGGAATGCTCGACACCGTGGGGCGCACGCTGCACGTCTACGCCCAGTGAGGGTGATCCTGCTGGGCCCGCAGCGCCGGCCCACCCTCGACACGGCGATCCGGCTGCTCGGCGAGCCGGACGCACCGGTCGCCACCGTCACCGCCGGCTGGCAGGAACGCGAGGCCGACGACGCCGAGCTCAGCCGCCACCTCGCCGGGCGGGACGTCAACCTGCGGCTCTACCAGCGCTGGCTGGACGTGCAGGAGCGGGACCCGGAGTACACCGCTGGCGAACGTGGCCTTTCCGCCGTCCTGGCCGAACTCCAGGAGCTCTACCTGCTGCGCCTGGATCACGCGCTGCGGGCGGTCTACGCGCTGCAGCGCCACGAGTCCGGTGACGCGCTGCGTTCCGAGGAGGTGTCCGCGGCCGTGGCCGCGGTCCGCGACCTGGACGCGGCGCACCTGCGCCGCTGCAACGAGGCGCGCCTTGAGTTCTTCGACCGGCTGGCGCCGCACGACCGGCCGGCCATCGCCGAGCACCGGGCCGCCGTGACGGCCGCCCTGACGCGGGCCGGCGCCCTGGTCATCGCGGGCGGGCACGTCGGCGTGCTGGCCGAGGTGCTGCACCTGTTCAACGTGGCGGCAGCCCTCAAGGACACAACGAACGGGACGCCGGTGATCGCCTGGTCGGCGGGCGCCATGGCGCTGACCGACCGGATCGTCCTGTTCCACGACCGGGCACCGCAGGGCCCGGGCCAGCCCGAGGTCTGGGGCAGCGGCCTGAGCCTGGTTCGCGACGCGGTGCTGCTGCCGCACGCCAGGGCCAGGCTGCTGCTCGACGACGCGCCGCGGATGGCCGTCCTTGCCCGCAGGTTCGCCCCGGCCCGTTGCGTGCCGCTCGAGGCAGGCACCCGTCTCGAGCCGCGCGAGGACGGCAGCTGGCCGCCGGGGACCCGGATCCTCGCCGAGGACGGCCGCACGATCACGACGGAGGCGGCGTGATCGCCGTCGGCCCGCCCGTCACGGCCAAGTCGGCAGCCAGCCGCAAGCTGGCGATCAACCGGCTGCGTGACCGCAGGCCGCTGGACGCGGCCGCCGTCGACCGCTTTCTGGCCAGGCACCAGGTGCCGATCATCGAGGGCACCCGCTGCACGTTCCTGTACCGCGGCGAGGCGGACGAGGTGTTCCTCATCCACCGTGTCTTCGGGCTGCCCGACCGCCTCCCGCTGCGCCGGCTGCACGGCACCGACCTGTGGCACCTGGTCCTTGAGCTGCCCGAGGGATCCCGGGTGGAGTACCAGCTGCAGGTGGTGCGCGGCGGGCAGTCCGAGCGAATCAACGACCCGCTGAACCCCAACCTCTCCCACAGCCCGGTGGGCAGCTCGTCGGTGTGCTACGCGGCCGGGCACCAGATACCGGACTGGACCGTGCCCGACCCGGACGCGCGGCCCGGGTCGCTGGTCGACATGGTGGTGCCGAGCCGCGCGCTGCGCCGCGACGCCAAGGTCACGCTCTACCTGCCGGCCCGGTTCCGGCACACCGCCCGCTACCCGCTGCTGATCGTGCACGACGGCGGCGACTACCTGAACTACGCGGCGGCAAAGACGGTCCTTGACAACCTCATCCACCGCCTCGACGTGGCCGAGATCGTCGCCGCGTTCTCCTACCCGGGCGACCGGCTGGCCGAGTACGCCAACTCCGCGTCGCACGCCAGGTACCTGACCGCCGAGTTGCTGCCGCGGCTGGAGGCGGAGCTCCCGCTGGCGAAACAGCCGTCAGGCCGCTGCCTGATGGGCGCGAGCTTCGGCGCGGTCGCCTCGCTGGCCACCGCCTACCGCTACCCGGACTCCTACGGTTCGCTGCTGATGCAGTCCGGGTCGTTCGTCTTCACCGACATCGGCAACGATCACGGCGGCGGCCCGCCGTTCGAGCCCGTGGTGCGGTTCATCAACAGGTACCGCGCCGCGCCGCGGCGGGTCGCCGACCGGATGTTCGTCAGCTGCGGCATCTACGAGCCGCTGATCGTGCCGAACCGGTCCATGGTCCCGGTGTTCGAGGGCGCGGGGATGGCCGTCCGCTACGTCGAGGCACGCGACGGGCACAGCTGGGAGAACTGGCGCGACCGGCTGCGGGCCGGCCTGTCCTGGATCTTCCCCGGCCAGCAGAAGTTCTATTACGAATGAGAGGCCCAATGACAGACGACCTCAGGGTCTCGCAGCGCTGGTTCTCCGACCGGCTGCGGCAGCAGGTCACCGTGATGCGCTGGGGCTTGTTCGGCCGCCCCGTGCTGGTCTTCCCTTCGGCCGGCGGTGACGCCGGGGAGATCGAACGCCATGGCCTGGTCGACGCGTGCGGCCCGCTGCTTGCCGACGGCCGGATCAAGCTGTACTCCGTCGACAGCGTGGCCGGTCAGGCGATGGTGCGCAAGGAGGGCTCGGTGGAGCACCGGCTGTGGCTGCTCAACCAGTTCCACGAGTTCGTCCGCTGGGAGGTGGCCCCGGCCATCCACGCCGATCTCGGCGGCCAGGCCACTGACATCATCACCACAGGCGCGTCGATCGGCGCGTTCAACGCGGTGGCCGCGCTCTGCCGCTACCCGGACGTCTTCGGCGCCGCCATCGGGATGAGCGGCACGTACCGGATCGACCGCTTCTACGACGAGGTGTGGACCCAGGACCTGTACTTCTCCGCGCCGCTTCAGTTCCTGCCCGGCCTGGAGGGCCCGCAGCTCGACCGCCTGCGCCAGCGGTTTGCCATCCTGGCCTCCGGCGAAGGCCAGTGGGAAGACGTCGGCGAATCCTGGCGGCTGGCCGACGCCCTGGGCGCAAAGGGCATCCCCAACCGCGTCGACAACTGGGGCCCCGGCTGGGACCACGAGTGGCCCACCTGGCGAAGAATGCTCCCCCAGTACCTCCACGAACTGGTCCCCTGAGGCCGTCACCGGCCGCCCGCCGTAGCCGGGCGCGCCCTCCGTCGGGGGTCACCTTTTCTTTCAGCCGAACGAACGGCGGTGCGCGTCCCGATCGAAGTTACTGGAATTTGCTGGAACTAACTGGATCCTGCTACTGTCAGTCCCCGTGACCGACTCCGTTCAGTCCCTCGAGCGCCGTATCGCCCGGCTGCGGACCGCCGTCCGCGAGGCCGTCCTGGCCGGAAACCGGGACCGTGCCAGCGCCCTGCGCCGCGACCTGCGGGAAGCCGAGCAGGCCTGGGACGCCGCCCTTGCCGCCGCCGAGGTACAGGCCGAGCCAAGGCCCGCGGCCGACCGCCCCCGCCCCGAAGCCCAAGAAACCGGGACTGAAACCCGCTCCCCCCTGCTACCCCTCCGCGACCAGGTCTACCAGGCCCTCAGCCTGCTCACGGTGCCCGCCGCCCCCAGGCTCATCGCCACGGTGCACGAGGCGTTCTTCGCCACCACGTTCCCGACCACCCGCCTGACCAGCCTCAAGCGCGACGAGGAGCGCTCGTTCCGGGCGGCCCCGTTCGCCCGCCCCTACTACCTCTGCGCCGCGCTGACCGCCGACCTGCTCGCTCCCGCACGTGGCCTGCTCGCCATATCTACCTGGCCTATGGAAGTCCGTGTCATCGGATCGCTATCACCGCGCGTCGATTTCCTGACGGGCGCCATCCGGGTGGCCGAGGCCATCGAGCGGCTCCCGGCGCCGGTGCCCGCGGCCCGTAGGCTGCTGTGGCGGTTCGCCGCCAGCATCCCTGCTGCCGCGGACAGCGCCGCCAGCACTAACCCGCACCAGGTAAAACAGGCGGCCCTCGCAGAACTGGCGGTTCACGAGCAGGCCGACCGCGAGACGAGGCGAGCCGCTGCTAGGCGAGCGCGTACACAGCTGGATGACGTGCAGCAGCTGTTCGGCTCCCGCATGCACGACGCGGCCCAGCAAGGGCAACGGGGGAGGGGGAGTGACCAGAAGTGACCGCCACCGAAGCCAGGCTGGCTCGCCTCCGCGGCCGGGCGCTGGCCAGGCCGCACAACGCGCGCACGATCGCCGCGCTGGCCAGTAATCCGGGCTGCGCCCGCCGCGCGATTATGGACGCGGCCGGCGTCGACAAGCCGCGGATCGCCGCCCACGCCGGGTTGCCGGCCCCGTTCGGCCAGTCGCGGTTCGCCCTGGCCCGCGGCAACGCGTTCGAGGCACAGCTCAAGGCCGAGGGGGCAGCCGAGCTCCTCACCCTCCTCCGCGACCACCTGCAGCTGCCCATCCCCGAGGCGCACTATCACGACCTGAACGAGGTCGGCGGCAACCCGAGCCCGGACCTGCGCCACAAGAGGACCGGTCAGCTCCTGACTCAGGCGGTCGCTAGCGACACGGCCACTGGCACGATGTTCGATCACCCGCTGCTGCGCCTGGAGGTCGGCGGCCGCCACGCGTTCCTGGAACCGGACCTGATCGCCTTCCAGCTGCACGGCAGGTTCCACGTCATCGAGATAAAGTCGTTCGCGGTCATCGACGGCCAGGCCGACGCCGACAAAGTCGCCGCCGCCGCGATCCAGTCCGCCGTCTACGTCCTGGCCCTGCGCGACGCCCTGGCCGCCCAGCGCCTCCCGCCGGAGGCCGTGCACCACGAGACGATCCTGGTCTGCCCGGAGAACTTCTCCAACCGCCCCGTCGCCACCTCGCTCGACGTGCGCAAGCAGCTCACCGGGCTGCGCCGCCAGCTGGCCCGGATCGCCCGCATCGACGACCTCCTCGACCAGCTTCCGGACGGCCTGACCTTCGACCTGGATCCCGACGGCGTTGGCGTTCCCCAACGGGACCCAGCCGACCTGGTGACCGCGATCCGCCGGGTAGACGCCAGGTACGCGCCGGAATGCCTGAGCACCTGCGAGATGTGCTTCTTCTGCCGGGATGAGGCCGCGGGGACCACCGCGGCGCTTGGCCGCGAAGCGCGCGAGGAACTCGGCGGCGTCGAGCAGGTCCAGACGGCGCTCCGGCTCGCTGGCGGCACAGACAGGCCGGCCGAGGGAAGCGACCTGGCCGAGGCGGCCCGCCTGCTGAGGCAGGCGGCCCGGCTGCGCGCGGACGCCCTCGGCCGGGAATCCCGCCGCCCCGGCGCTCTCGGGGAGGCGGTGTGAGCACGCTGACCTCGCTGGCGAGGGCCATCGCCGTCGACAGGGGCCGGGCCCAGCCCAGCTGCACCGTCCGCCACGTTCACGTCAGCGACCGTCCGCTGGTCTTCGTCCCGCTCGCGCTGGCCGGCGAGGCCAACGCCCCGCTGGCCGCCATGGTCGGCGACCGGCCCGAGGCGCCGAACCTGTTCATCGTCCCCGAGCCCCGCGATCGCGACCAGCGCTTCGCCTTCGCCGCCAACCTGGCCGCCGTCATCATCCCCTACCTGACCGGCTACCTGCCAGCCGATCTTGGGACCCGCTTCACCCAGGATCCGGCGGCCGCCGAAACTCCCGCCGACGCTCCGCAGCTCCTCGTGCCCAACCCCGCCGCCATCGCCTTCACCCGCCTGCTCGGCCGCTCCACCCGCTTCCGCCGCACCGAGGGTCCGTACGCCGTCCCGGAATCCGTTCCCGTCCTTGGCCGCTGGCTGACGTTCTTCGCCGAACGCGCCGAGCACCCCGCCTCCTCGCTCATGCTGGCCGCGACCGACGCCCTGACCATGCACTGGGCTACCGGCCAGAGCCCGGTCGAGGACCGGAACCTGGGCGCGCTGCTCGGCTGGATCGACCCGCCGCGCGGCCTGACCGGCGCCCAGGCCGCCGCGCTGGCCGAGGACCCGGTGCGCTGCCCCCCGGCCGGTCCCGCCACCGACCCCACATTCGACAACGAGGTCCTGGAGCCCGCGATCCTCGCCGTCCGCACCGCGAGGCTGACCGGCGACGGCCGAGCCCGCGAGCGCGCCGCCAGCGCGCTCGCCGACGCGCTCGCCACCCAGCTCCAGCCGACCTGGACCCTCCTGTGGCGAGCCGTCGAGCTCCTCAGGCGAATCCCGCAAGGTGCCCACGTGCCGGCCCGATGGGACAACGATAAGGCCGCCTTCGCCTGGCACGGGCGCCACCTCAGGGATGGCGGCCCGCCCCAGCCACGCCGCGACGGCGCGGTCGCCGCCGCCCGCCGGCTCGCCAACGCCGAGCGCATCCAGGAGATGGTCGCCGCCCAGCGTGCCTTCGACGACCCGCTGATCATGGCCGAGCACCGGATGACCGGCGAGGCGTTCGTCGGCCGGGTCGTCGCCGCCGAGCCAGGCCGGATCGACGCCAGCGGCCGCAGGCGCGTGCTCCGCCCGAGGGTCACCGTCGAAACCGGCGACCTGGACTTCGCCGCCCCCGATGCCGAGCTCACCTCCCCGGCCCGCCCATCCCAGAAGGCCCGCGTCGTGGCCATCACCGAAGCCGGCCCGCGGAACCAGGTCGTCCTTGAGCTCACGGGCGGTATGGGCCGCTCGCTCACCCCCGAACCCGGCTCCGTCCCCGCCGTCGGCGAGCGTATCAGCTACGCCGCGTTCAGCCCCGCCTACCGGCCGCCGCCCGCGTTCCCCGACCCCGAGGAAACCCCGTGGACCCACGGCGGCCCGCCGCCCCCGTACGTCCCGGCCAGCGACGACGCCACCGAGGACTGGTCATGACGCCTGTTGACCCCGCCGAACTCGCCGAGCAGGCAACCGCCCGCATCCTGGCCGACCTCGACGGCCCGCGCCGTGGTGTCGTGGTCGATTCCCCGCCCGGCGCGGGCAAGTCCACGCTGGTGGTCCGCGTGGCCGCCGAGCTGGCCGACGCCGGCGAGCGCGTCATGCTCATCGCCCAGACCAACGAGCAGGTCGACGACCTCACCGACCGCCTCGCCGAAGTCCGCCCCGCCCTGGCCATCGGCCGCCTCGCCGCCCATGAGTACATCCCGCAGCCGCGTGTAGCCACCCACGACAACGTCACCGTGTCCACAAGATCGGACGACCTGGCCGCCTGCCCGGCCGTGCTCGGCACCGCACACAAGTGGGCCACCGTCCGCGCCGCCCAGGCGTGGCCGTGGGCCATCATCGACGAGGCCTACCAGATGCGCTCGGACCTGCTGCTGCGCGTGGCGGGCTCGTTCGACCGCGCCCTGTTCGTCGGCGACCCCGGCCAGCTCGACCCGTTCAGCACCGTGGATACCGACCGCTGGGCCGGCCTGACCTGGGACCCCATGCAGAGCGCGGTCGCCGTCCTGCTGCGCCATAACCCGGATATCCCGGTGCACACGCTCCCGGTCTCCTGGCGCCTGCCCGCCTCCGCCGCCCCGGTCGTCGCCGAGGCCTTCTACCCGTTCACCGGCTTCCGCGCCGCCGCCGCACCCGGCCAGCGCCGCCTGGAGTTCAGCACCGCCCCGTTCGGCAGGAACGCCTTCGACCAGACCCTGGAGACTGCCGCAGCCTCCGGCTGGGCCCTGTACGAACTGCCCGCCCGGCACACGCTGCGCACCGACACGGACGCCGTCACCGCCTGCGCCGCCGTAGCCGCGCGCGCCCTCCAGCGCGGTCCGGTCTCTTTGTCTCTTTATCCAGAACGAGCCGTGGTTCCCGTCCCGGTCACCGCGACCCGTATCGCGGTCGGAACCGCCCACCGCGACCAGGCCCACGCCATCCGCGCGATCCTCGCGGCCAACGACCTCCATGGCATAACGGTCGACACCGCCAACCGCCTCCAGGGCCGGGAGTTCGACCTGGTGATAGTCCTGCACCCCCTGTCGGGCCGCCGCGACGCCACCGCCTTCCACCTGGAATCCGGCCGCCTCTGCGTGCTGACCACAAGACACCGTCACGCCTGCATCGTGGTCGCCCGAGCCGGCATCCCCGAGCTCCTGGACGCCCATCCCTCCACCGACCCCGTACACCTCAACGTCCCCGTCAAGTTCCCCGATGGCTGGGAGGCCAACCAGTCCCTGATGGCCCACCTCCAGCACCACAAGGTCCGCGCCCCATGACCGGATCGCTTGTCCCCAAGAAAAAGAAGACCCGGCCCACAAGGAGCCGGGTGGTCTACACACAGCAGTGTACCTCATCACCAGCCCTTAGGCATGGCGTAACCCTCGGCAGGATTCGGGAGTTGATGACTGCTGAAGTCATGCGTAGAAAGCTTCCGCCAGAAGTGCCTTCCCACTCCAACGGTGGCAGATGCGCGAAGCGCTCCAGCCGTCTGGCCGGGCGTCGGGTTTACCAACCCGAGAGGCACGTGTTCACGCGCTCGCTCGATAGGGAACCGCAGGTCAGAGTCGTTGGAGATGACCAAGGCTGCTTGGACGTCGCCGCCAAGTACGTCCAACAGCAGGTGCGACGCCACATTGACGTCGCTGCCCTTTTCCTCCCGGTGGGCGACCGAGACCATGAACCGCGCGTCGGCGACTGCCGCACCCGTCCGGTCTTGAATCATGACGGGCCAGCCGGCCGAGACCAATCGCGGTCGGCCATTGGGTTGCTTCACAGCAAGCGGGGCCGACTTGACGCGTGCGACATAGCTGCCGAACTCGATGTGATCGACGCTTCCCGCCGCCACCAGAGCCTTCAAGTACACGTCTTGGTCGGCATAGCTCGACGGGCTCTCGGTCGCGTCGACCCGCGCAGTGCAGTAGATCACGCGTATGACCTGTGCGGGAGACCAGTCTGCGCGCTCGTGTACGAGCGCTTCGGCCAACGCCCTGACGTCAAGCCACCGCCAGCCGGCCGTACCGCGCCCACACGAAGAGCGTCCACCATAGTACAGATTGTAACCGTCCACATACACACCGACGCGCATCCTGGGGTACCGCCTTTCGTAGGGGGTAACGGACACCCCGGGGCAAGTCGTTCGACTTGCCCCGGGAGGCGACGGAGCGCGGCTTGCGCCGCGAGAGGTGGTGACGGTAGCGCGCTGGCACCCGCCGCTACTCGTACCGCAATGGAGCCGTCGCCTGCAGTGATCGCCTCGATCCGCTGGAATGAGAATATCGGAGTCGATCATCCGCTGCAACTTTACAAGAAGAGGCGGGTAGCATCATTCGACCGGGCAGTGCTAGGAAGCCAAGTCCAATATGCGAAGAGGTTGTAATGCAGGCCTTCGATGAGCTGTTCTGCGTGGCAACGGGGCATTCCCCGCACGGGTATCAGGCGCGAATCGCGCGAGACGGGATGCCGGACGTGATCGAAGCGCCAACTGGAACCGGGAAGACGGGGGTGATCCTGGCCTGGCTGTGGCGGCTGCTGTACGCGTATCCGGATTCGACGCCGCGGCGGCTGGTTTATGCGCTGCCGCAGCGGAGCCTGGTTGAACAGGTCGCAGGAGAGGCACGACGCTGGCTGGACAACCTGGCCCTCCCGGAGCCGGTCGCACTGCACGTGGTGATGGGTGGCGCGGGGGAGTCACAGCGGCAGTGGCGGCTGGACATGCACTGGCCCGCCATCGTGATCGGGACTGTGGACTCCCTGGTCAGCAAGGCGCTGAACCGGGGCTACGGGATAGGGCGCGCCTCTTATCCAATCGACTTCGCGTTGGTCACCAACGGGGCGCACTGGATCATCGACGAGATCCAGCTCTGCCGGGAGTCGACCACCACGCTGCGTCAGCTTGCCGCGTTCGCGAAGACGCTCCATACGGCCGAACCGTTCGGGCTGACCTGCATGTCGGCGACCGTGCCCGAGGGCCTGCTGGAGACGGTCGATAACCCGGCGGTCGGCGAGGTGCTGTCCATCCTGCCGGAGGAACGCACCGGTGAACTCGCGGTACGGCTGGACGCCAGGCGGACCATCCGGCGGCTGGCGGCCGAGCCCGGCGACCACGAGGCGATCGCGAAGGCGGTCGCGGACCGGCACCGCGCCGGAACGCTGACGCTCGTGGTCCTGAACACCGTTGACGCCGCGCGCGAGGTGTACAAGCAATTGCGGGGCGGCCCAGCCGACTGCACCCTGCTGCATTCCCGGTTCCGTGGCGTTGAGCGAGGTCGGCTAATGGACGAGATCGTCGGCCACCCGGCCGATCGCATCGTGGTCGCCACCCAGGTGGTGGAGGCGGGGATCGATCTCAACGCGACGGCGCTGATCACCGAGGCGGCGCCGTGGCCCTCGCTGGTCCAGCGGGCGGGCAGGTGCAACAGGACCGGCCGGGTGGACGGCGCCGAGCTGTTCTGGCTTGCGCCGGCCAGGTCGCAACCCTACGAGCAGGCTGACATCGACGCGTCGTGTGCCGAGCTGACCGGCCTCGAAGGCCGTGCGGTCACCGGCGAGGACCTGCTGAGCCGTACGGTGGACGTCACAGAGGCCCAGGTTGCGGTGCTGCGCAGGGCCGATCTCATCGGGCTGTTCGACACAGCGCCCGACCTCAGCGGCGCCGACATCGACATCGCACCCTATGTCCGGGACGCCGATGACCTCGACGTCCAACTGGCCTGGGCCACCTGGGAGCCGGAGGCGGACGACGGGCGCCCGCCCGCCGAGGCGAAGGCCCCGGCCGCGGAGCACCGTTGCCGGATTCCGGTCGGCTGGGCAAACGCGCTCGCCCGTGACGTGCCGCTGTGGCGGCTGGATCAGGTAGCAGGCCGCTGGACCAGGGTCCAGCCATCCGCGCGGGCACGGCCGGGCGAGGTGCTGCTGATAAGCGCCGCCGACGGTACATACGATCCCGAAGTCGGCTTCGATCCCGCGGCCCGCGGACCAGTGGCCGGAAGCCCGTCGCTGACCGCGGTCGCGGATCCGGCAACAGGAACCGAAGACGCCTACCGGGCGGACTCGGCGAGCGTGGCGCAGTCGCGCGGCTGGATCTCGCTGGGCCAGCACAGCCAGGAGACCCTGGACCAGGCAGTCGCGCTGTTGTCCGCGCTGCGGCCCGACCTCCCACCGGACGCCGCGCAGACCACAGTGACCGCCGCACGCCTGCACGACATCGGGAAGGCGCACCCCATCTGGCAGGACGCCCTGTGCGCCCTGGCATCGGCGGAGCGGAAGGACGAGATAAACGCGGGGCGGCCGTGGGCGAAATCCGACGGCCAGGGCAGGCTCCTCTTCGACGGCGGCGTTCCGTTCCGGCACGAGCTTGCGTCCATGCTCATGCTCGACGGCCCGCTGCACGAGCTGCTGGTCGGAGTGCCGGACCCCGACCTGGCCAGGTACCTCGTGCTCGCGCACCACGGGAAGCTTCGCGTCCAGGTCCGCGATCCTGGTGACCTGGCAGTACTGGCTGCGGAAGAGGCCTCCGACCACAAGCTGCTCGGACTCGAGGATGGCAGGGCCGTGTCCATCCCGCCGCTGCTCGGCCAGCCAGCCACGGAGCTGACCGTGGACCTTGATCAGTTCAGGCTCGGTGGCGACCGGTCGTGGACCCGCACCGCGCTTGGGCTGCGCGACACGTATGGCCCGTTCGTGCTCGCCTACCTGGAGGCCGTCGTGCGGATAGCGGACTGGCGCGCCAGCGACCCGCGCACCGTAAAGGAGCTGCCCCAATGACAAGTGCCACTCTCGCGCGACACGTCCTTCCCGGGCTTCGGCCGCAGCCGCTGGCGAGCTACCTGGCGGGACTCGGCCTGATCCGGGTCATCGGCGAGCAGGCCGACCGGGCGGCGACCGCGGCCTGGACGCCCAACGGGTTGGCGATCGAAACAACCGTGCCGGACATCGCGGCCTGGCTGGCGGATGAGTACCTGCCCACCCCGGTACTGAGTCCGTGGAATAACGGCAGCGGCTTCGGCCTCAAGGACAAGGAACCGCTCCGCGCCCTCAATGCCCTGCGTCAGCATCCTTCGCCAAGGCTCGCCCTGTTCCGGAATGCGATTGAGGTAGCCGAGCAGGTGGTCAGCAAGGCTCGCGCCGCGGGGTGGGTCACCGATACGGCAAGCGGCGAGGGCAAGGGACGCTTGGTACAGGAGTTCCGCAACCGCTGCCCTGACGCGCTACTGCCTTGGATCGATGCGGCGGTCGTGCTCGCCGGGGACGACACCTTCTTCCCGCCACTGCTCGGGACCGGCGGCAATGACGGCCGCCTCGACTTCTCTACCAACTTCCACCAGCGCCTGCTCGACATCCTTGGCCCATCGGAAAAGGACCGTGCACGTTCGGCAGCGATCGCTCGCGACCTGCTGGCCGGCACGGAATCCGAACCGCTGTCCAACGCTGCCGTCGGCCAGTTCGACCCGGGCGGCGCGGGCGGCCCGGGATCGTCGCGGTTCGGTGCCGCTCTCTCACTCGTCAACCCGTGGGGCTACGTCCTGTTCGTGGAGGGCGCGCTGCTGTTCGCGGCCAGCGTGGTGCGGCGGAACCAGCATGCCGCTGGCCGAGCGGCCATGCCATTCACGGTTCAGGGCTCACCGGACGGATCGGCCAGCGGCGCGACGGGGGAAGAGTCACGCGGCGAGGTCTGGGCGCCGGTATGGACACGGCCGTTCACCCTGTCGGAGATCGAGCAGGTCTTCACCGAGGCGCGCGCGTCCTGGCGCGGCCGCCCGGCCCGGCGTGCGGTTGACTTCTACGCGGCCACCCGCACCCTGGGCGTGGCCAGGGGCATCAGCGAGTTCACCAGGTACGGCCTGCAGCGCCGCAACGGGCTGGCGTTCGCCGCCGTCCCGCTGGCTCGGGTCGATGTCCGCGAGCACGCCGAGGTCCGGCTCGCGGCCGACGTGGAGGACTGGGCATCCCGGTTCGGCGGGAGCGACAGGTCCGCGGCTGTCAGTCAGGCCGCGCGTGGCTTCGAGTCCGCGCACTTGGCATATGCCCGCGACGGGGGAGCGCTGCAACTGGCCCGGATGCTGGCCGCGTTGACCGCGCTGGAGCAGGCGGTCGGCCGGAGCGGGCGGACAAGGGACGCCTCGCCGGTTCGCTATACGCCCCCGGCGCGGAGGTTTTTGGATGTCCTGCGGCAGGCTGAGACGCCGGAACTGAGGGTAGCCGTGGGGCTCGCGTCCTGTGCCACGATGCCCGGACCCGACCAGGCTGCCGCTCCCTCCCGGACCCTGCGCCAGATCCTGCTCCCGATCGACCCACCGGTGCCGGGCGACAGGTCCCGGGCCAACGGGAGATGGCGCGACGCCCCACTTGTTCCTGGCCTCGGCTCCCGAGGGCTGTCTCAGGTGCTGGCCGATGTGCTCGTCTGGCGATGCCGGACCGCGGCCGACGAACGCGGCGAGGAGAAGTTCCGCGGCGTCACCACGTTCCGCCTCGGCATCCCGGTTCCGGCGACCGACCTGCACGCGCTTGCGTCCGGACAACTCGACGAGCAGGCGCTCGACCTCTTCCTGCGGGCCTGCCTCGCGTTGAGCTGGCGCAACATGCGCCATGAGTGGTCGCAGGCAGGGCCCGACATTCCCGTGACCACGCTCGGGCTGTTGCACCCGCTGGCAGGCGGCATCACGTCGGGAGGATGGGACAAAGACGAGCCCGAACTCGCGCTGAACCCGGACTGGGCGGCCAGGTTGGTGGCCGGACAGGTCCGTGCCGTGCACGGCGAGGCCTCGGCCCGGCTTTGCCAGGCCGGATGGGCCGCGGTGCCCGCGCCGCCTGACGGCAGTGTCGGCCATGGTGTCCAGATCGCGGCTGCGCTGGTGCCCCGCTGCCTGCGTCCGCGCTCCGTTCTTTCCGCGATCGCAATCCGAATGAAAGCACCCGACTCAGGAGAGCAGTCATGAACGCATACCGCACTGTCCTCGAAGCCGACCTCGCGCCGCTGGCCGGGGCGCTGTTCCAGCCCACGGGCTTTCCCGACCTGGGGCCTGCCGAATTTGGCGACCACGCACTGCTGGTCGAGTCCGCGCAGTCGATGGCGAACTGGCTGGAGAGCACCACCTGGGACGACGTCCGGTCCGAGCAGGCCGCCGAGCTCGACATCCTGCCGTATATCCGCATCGTCAGCCCCGAGGGCGACTTCCTTTCTTCGAGCAGGCTGGAGGCGCACCGCCTCGCCTCCGCGTACATCATGAACGGCACGATCGGCTCAGTCACCGGCGAGAAGTGGATGGAAGAGCAGCTGGGACTGGCCAAGGGGCGGCCGCTAGACCATCGTGCTGTGGCGCGGGCCTGCTTCCGACTCGACCCGGTGTCGCTGGTGCACGGCGTGTTCTTCGCGCGCAGGTCGTGGCCCTGGCAGCCGAAGATCGCGCGCGCCGTCACCAGCTTCATCGAGGCCTGGGGTGTCCTGCCCGCCGTCAGCGGTGGAGTCAAGCGGGACGTGGTGATCAACGAGGCCAAGGGCGGCGCCACCGCCGAAGGGTATGGCACCGTCCCACACCACCGAGTGGAGTACACCGCCCAGACGATCACCGCCTACTTCACCATCGACCACGCGCAGTTCCGTTCCTACGGGCTGTCCGAGCCGGCCACCGCGCTGCTTGAGGCGCTGGCCAACTTCGAGATCGCGACGCTACTCGACCGCGGCCTTCGGCTGCGCACCCGGTGCGACCTGGTGGTCCGCGAGGTTCGCGGGGAACGGCCCGACGCCAGCGAGGCCGCCCAGCAGGTCGCGAAGTTCGCCGCCGACTGCGCGGATGAGCTGGGCACGGTGACGGAGGTCGTCTGGTCGGAGAAGGCGAGGAGCAAGTGAGATGGGCACCATCCTGGCGATCCGGTTCCCGCTCCGGCGCTACCACGCGAACCCGTGGGATCGCGCCGTCAACGAAGGCGCGTCAGAGTGGCCGCCATCGCCCTGGCGGCTACTGCGTGCCCTGGTAGCGACCCGGCACACCCGATGGCCGGACCTCCCCGCTTCCGTACTGGAGAGTCTGCTCGACTCACTGGCCGACCCGCCGTCGTACCGCACGCCGCGCACGCTGCCAGGCCATACCCGGCACTACCTGCCCGACCTGGAGCATCGCAAGGGGGAGACCGGCGGTACCGCCCTGACCCTGGACCCGTTCCTGGTAGTCAGGCGCGACGACGAACTGCTCGTCCGCTGGGACGCTGACCTGTCCGGCGAGCAGCGCCAGGTACTGGCCAAGCTCGCCGAGCTGCTGCCCTACCTCGGCCGGTCGGAGTCGTTGTGCGAGGCGAGGCTCGTGGACGGTGATCAGGTGCCGGACGAGAGCTGGTGGCTGCCCGGCACTAATGGCCCGCGCCGCGCCAGGCTGCTCACCGCCGCGCGGCCGATCAGCCTGGCAGCACTGGAGGCGAGTACGGTCGAGGTCCGCGGACGGCGACATACGCTTCCGCCGGGCACCAGGTGGGTCAGTTATGCGACCGAGGATGCGACAACGACGCTCGAACCCGCAGCAGCGGCCACAACTGCCGAGCCAGTCACGGCGGTCCGGTTCGCGGTAACCGGGCGGGTTCCGCTGATGGCGACACACGGCGTCCTGCTCGCCGACGAGGCGCATCGGCAGGTCGGCCATGAGCTGACCGAGGCGGGGCTGACCGACGCGCAGCGCAAGAAGATTCTCGGCAGCAACGGCGCGGCGACCGATCATGGGCATGCACACTGGATCCCCCTCGCTGACCGGGGCGAGAAGCCACGGCCCGTTCGGCATCTTCTTCTCTGGATGCCCCATGGGCTACGGACGTGCGAGGTTCGCGCGGTCCTTGGCTTGCGCGGGATGTCCGGGCAGCGCGGGAATGCGGAACACGGGTATGAGGTGCGCGGCTTTCCCCCGGTGGAGCTGCTATTCCAGGCTGCCGGGCAGATCGGGCAGGTCGCGCCGGAGCTGTGCGGGCCGGCTCGCCGGTGGTTGAGCCTCACGCCATACCTCCCGGTGCGGCACCGTAAGCGGGAGTCGCTGAGCGTCTATCTCGCGGCCGACGTGCGCACCGAGCTTGGTTACCGGGGCCTGCCTTCCGCCGCGGTCACACCTGCCGATCCGGAGGAGCGGCTGCCGGACCGGTGGGCGCGGGAGTTCCGCCGCTACCGGATGACGGAGAACATGTCGAGATCCCGGCCGGGCCTGCGGCTACAGCTGGAGTTCGCAGAGCCGGTTGCCGGACCGTTGCTGCTCGGGCAGCTCAGCCACTTCGGCTACGGCATCTTCGTACCGGATAACGACAGGTGAGGCCGCCGCCGACACGCTGGCGGACGATCCGTGGCGAATCGGCAAGCCTGCCGCTTCCACTACGACGATCACCGAGTTGTTCCCCGTGGTCGCGCGGCCTTGATGTTCCGCCGCCATTTCGGAGCGGATCCACAGCCGCTGTTCCCACTGGCTGCGCAGCCACGCGCCGAGGTCCGGACCGGCCGTCATGTCCGGGTCCGGGGATAGTAGCCGTGGCCGGGGACCCGGTATACCAACCCCAGCCGGGCCAGTTCGTGGCAGGCCCGCCGGGCTGTGGACCGGGACACGCCGGAGGCGGCGGAGATCTGTGCCAGCGTGGGAAGTTTGTCGTGAGGGCCGGTCCGGTCGATCACGTCGAGGACGCTGTAGGCGGCGCGGACCCAGCCACGAGGATCATCAGGGCCGGTTCCGAGGGTCACCAGGAGAGGGCGGCCCAGACGACCCGGCCGCCGTCGCCGGTCGCCTGCACACCCCAGCCATCCGGACCCGTCAGGGCCTCCACCACGGCCAGCCCGTGTGGCCGGTCATCATCCCGGTGCCTGCGCCGCCACGGCCCGCCCGCGTCGTGGCATTCCACCCTGACCTGACCAGCGCGCAACTGAACGCGGATCGTGAAGGATCCCCCGCGCGAGCGACTGTGCAGGACGGAATTGGTCCCGAACTCCGATGCGACGAGGACCGCCTCGTCGGCGGCCGGGCAATCTGCCAGGTGCCGCGCGACCTCGCGCCGGATGCGGCTGACTTCCTCGGCTCGTCCGAGGAACGTGCCTGTGTAGGTGGCTGCGGTCGCTGTGGACATGGGCGGCATTCCTCGTGCGGGGATTCGGGGGGGCGCGTCAGTCCGGTAGGGGGCTGGCGCGCCCGGAAAGGGTCCAAGCTTCCGGGCGCGCATGACAAGCCTGTCTGTGCGGGCGTAACGTCCTCTACAGGCACAAACAATCCGTGCAGGGCCGGGGACTATTTGTAAGGACAGGTAAGGAATGAGCGTGGGACGTAAGGACCGTGACGCGCTCGGCTGGTTCGCTGACGAACTGCGGGCACACCGCGCCGAGCACGGCTGGACCCAGGCCGACGTGGCCGCCAAGACCACCTACAGCGAATCCCTGATCGCGCAGGTGGAGACGTGCCGGAAGGCTGCCACGGCGGAACTGGCCAGGGCGCTTGACCGGGTGTTCGCAACCCCCGGTTTCACCGAAGGCGACATGGGCGTGCCCGGGACGTTCGGGAGGCTGGTGGCCAGGCTCAGGAACCTGCCGTTTCCCGCGTCGTTCCGGTCGTTCGCGCCGCACGAGGCCGAGGCGACGGCCCTGTACATCTTCGAGCACAGCATGATTCCGGGCCTGTTCCAGACGGAGGCATACGCGCGGGCCGTCTTCGAGGGCTTTCCCGACGTTACCGAGGACGTGGTCAGCGAACGCCTAGCGGGACGGCTGTCACGACAGACGATCCTGGTCCGCGATGACCCCCCGCCGCCGGTCGTGTGCGCGCTGATCGACCAGAGCGCGCTTAACCGGGAGATCGGCGGCCCGGCGGCGATGCGCGATCAGCTTTTGCACTTGGCCGCGATGTCCCGCCGCCCGAACATCACGATCCAGATCATCCCGAACACCGGCACGCATCCCGGCCTGCTTGGCGCGTTTACGGTCGCGGACCTCGGGGGGACAGCCGGTATCGTGAACGTCGAGGACATTGCAGACGGACGGGTGACCGAAGACGCCGCCACGGTGTCCATGGTCGCGCTACGTTTTCATAGCCTCCGGGGTGATGCCCTGTCCAAGGGGGCGTCACGAGACCTGATAGAGGGTGTGATCCAGGAGAGATGGAAGGACCTAACGCCGTAACCTGGCGCAAATCGAGCTACAGCGGCGGCAACGGCGGCCAGTGCGTGGAGGTCGCGGTCCCCGGCCGCGTCCTGGTCCGCGACACCCAGGACCGCGCGGGCGCCGTCCTTGAGTTCGGGCCGGACGCCTGGCGCGAGTTCGCCGCGAACGTCAAGGCAGATAGGGCGGCCTGACCGCACGCTGCACAGCCCCGCCGTCAGGCAGGCGGCGGGGTTGGCCTCACGGCTGGATAATCCCCCGACTACCAATCGACGGCGTGCACGACGAGGAGCGTCCTTAACGTCTCGTCAGTCGCCGTAGGGACACCCGGGCGCAGCCAAACACAAACTGATCCACCACCGGGCCGCGGAGCCTGCCCCGACGCTTGGTACCGCCGTGGCTGCTCATCCAGGTTGTCCCCGCCTGCGCGCCGCGGAATCTGCGCCGGTCGGCCACCGCTTACACCCCCTCCCCTCACCTGCCGGACCGGGAGCCATGACCGCGCCCTTCCAGTATAGTGGACTTTACTGGAAATTAGCGGAAGGAGGGGGAGGAGAACATGACGCTCACCGAGGTGCCTGAACTGGTGCCCGCGAGGATGCTCAACGAGTACGCGTTCTGCCCGCGGCTGTTCTTCCTGGAGTGGGTCGATCAGCTGTGGGCTTCCAGCGGCGACACGGCCGAAGGCGACCGGCTGCACGGCCGGGTCGACGCCGGTGGCGGTGCCGCACCGCTGCCTGACCAGGGAGAAGTGAAGGCTGCGCGGTCGGTCGAGCTGGCCAGCGAGCGGCTCGGCATCACCGCCAAGCTGGATCTGCTCGAAGGGCAGGGCGGGGGAGTGGTCCCTGTCGACACCAAGAAGGGGCGCCCCGGCAAGGACGGAACGCCGTGGGAGGCCGACGCCGTGCAGGTCTGCGCCCAGGTCCTGCTGCTCCGTGAGCACGGGTACACGGCGGAGCGCGGCGAGATCTTCTACGCCGAGACCCGGCAGCGGGTCCCGGTCGAGATGACACCCGGTCTGGTGGCGCGCACCATGGAGATCCTCGGCGAGGCGCGAGCGGTCGCCACCCGGCTGGCCCCACCCCCGCCGCTGCGGTCCAGCCCGAAGTGCCCGCGCTGCTCGCTGGCGGGAATCTGCCTCCCCGATGAGGTGAACGTGCTCGCGGCGCGGCAGGACGGTCGGCCGCGGCGGCTGATGGCCACCAATCCCGACTCGGTTCCGCTGTACGTGATGGAACCTGGATCGGTCGTCGGCATCGACGGCGGGCGGCTGACCGTCTCGAAGTACCGCGAGCTGCTGGCCAGCGTCCGCCTGATCGACGTGCTGCACATCTGCGCGTACGGGAACGTGCAGCTCACCGCGCAGGCGATGCGGGCGCTGTTCGAGCGTGACGTCGATGTCTATCACTTCTCCTACGGCGGCTGGCTGCTCGGCCTGACCACGGGCCTGCCGAGCAAGAACGTGATGCTCCGCATCCGGCAGACCACTGCCGCGGCACGCGGGCAACTAGACGAAGCCCGCCGGATGATCGCCGGCAAGATCCGTAACTGCCGCGTGCTGCTGCGCCGCCACGGCGGAGAGACGGCGGCGCGCCGCGTGGCCCAGCTCGCCGCGCTCGCCGACCAGGCCGAGCAGGCAAGGGACGCGGCCTCGCTGCTGGGCATCGAAGGAACGGCGGCGCGCCTGTACTTCGAGGCATTTCCGTCATTGCTAACGGCAACCGACCGGCTGCCCGGCCCGGCCTTCACTGGCCTGCGGAACCGCCGTCCTCCCACCGACGCGGTGAATTGCCTGCTCTCGTTCTGCTATGGCCTGCTGACAAAGGAGCTTCTGGCCGCGTGCCTGGCAGTCGGCTTCGATCCGTATATCGGGTTGTATCACCGGCCGCGTTTCGGCCGTCCGGCCCTGGCGCTGGACCTAGCCGAGGAGTTCCGCCCGCTGCTGGCCGACTCCACCGTTCTGACCTGCGTGAACAACCGTGAGGTCGGCCCGTCCGACTTCCTGGCCCGGGCCGGCGCGGTGGCACTGACCGAAGCCGGGCGCAAGACGGTCATCAGGGCCTGGGAGCGGCGGATGACCACGGAGGTGCGCCATCCGGTGTTCGGCTATCAGGTCAGCTACCGCCGTGCTGTCGAACTACAGGCCCGCATCCTGGCCGCCCGCCTGACCGGCGAACTGCCCGACTACACGCCCTTGGTCACCAGGTAGGTCTGGTCATGGCCCGCCGCCGGTACCTGGTCGCCTACGATATCCGGGACGACCGCAGGCTCCGCAGCATCGCCGTATGCTGCGAGGGCTACGGCACGCGTATCCAGTATTCGGTCTTCGTCTGCGACCTGTCCGACCAGGAAAAGGTCCTCATGCGTGGCGACATCGAGGCTCTCATCAAATCCTCCGAGGATAGCGTGATGCTGATCGACCTCGGCCAGCCAAGTGATTCCTCCCGTTTCCTCTTCCTTGGTCATCATGAGAAACTACCCACGACAACCGCCGTCATCGTCTGACCCCGCGAGCGCCGAGGTGATGACCCAGAACCCAGGGACCGCTCGCACCCAGGTCAGCCCCCGTTCCCGCACCTTGACAACTCCACAGAGTAGATCTCCACACCCACCTCCCGCCGACCCCTCGCACAGCGTCCTATCGTCGCAGCTCACACGGCCCATATTCCGCGAGCCCTGTTCCGGCCATTCACTGGCCGGCTCCATTGCGGCCGGATCGCCAAGCGCGTGACGACTCCGCAGACGATCCTGTTCCGGCCATTCACTGGCCGGCTCCATTGCGGCAGTGTTCCACGTGACCTGAGCCGGGTTGAGCCGCTACTGTTCCGGCCATTCACTGGCCGGCTCCATTGCGGCAGGCTGCGGCGGGTGGCGCTAATGTCCTGGCAGGATATACGGCGCTTCCGGCCGTGGATCAGCCTGGCAATATCACGCAAGGGGCGGGGCAGGTCGCGTCTAAGGCGACTACGGTCCTGGGGTTTCTTCAGTCGCTTTTCACGCGGGCTAACGCTATCCGCCTGGCAGAGGGTATCCTCGGGGGGTTGCTGGTACTTGTCGCGGT
>Ga0335078_10003343_pt1 | contig 23912 bp, 15 predicted proteins | sample Lox_Sample_32_FD_206711 | JGI IMG/M metagenome (GOLD analysis project Ga0335078, IMG submission 206711) | Soil microbial communities from Loxahatchee National Wildlife Refuge, Florida, United States - Lox_Sample_3.2 | ecosystem: Environmental > Terrestrial > Soil > Wetlands | place: USA... | reverse complement strand
TTACCACTCGCTGGCTCAGCCCTCCCCACGGTTCTAGTTCATCCCGTTCGAACGGTACCATAATCTCCATTGACATCCATGTTATAATGGTGTATGTTGTTTTCGGCCCATCCTCACGCCCCCGCCGATCTCGCCTTCGGCAAGCCGGATTACCTTTGTGCTCCCCCCTCTGCGGCCTCTGTGGTGAAATCCCCCAATCTCGGGTCTTTAGCGTGCCCGAGCGGTCTGTGTCCACACCCTGCAATTCTTAACTCCTTTCCCACCAACTACTTGCACACTCTTACAAAACGGAATTTTCCCCCAACTCCTTTTTTGTCAATCGCTTGCGTACTCTTCCGCCAAAACACCCGGGGTGGGGGTCATCTTTTCCTCCCATTTCGGAGCTGCTCCCCTTCCTTGTCCCAGGCTGCTTCCTCCTTCTATAATTCCGCCGCACTCTCGCCCAAGGAGGCCTTCTAACGTGCCCATCGGAACCGCCTTTCACGAACGCACTTTCCCTCTCTGCGAAAGCCTCAGCTATCGCGAATGGTCCGGCTATTACACCGTCAGCGTCTACGAGATGCACCACGAGCACGAGTACAACGCCATCCGCAACTCCGCCGCCCTCATTGATATATCCCCGCTCTTCAAATACCGCGTCACTGGCCCCGACGCCACCCGCTTCGTCAACCGCGTCATCGCCCGCGACATCAACAAAGTCGCCGTGGACCAGGTGATCTACTGCTGCTGGTGCGATCCCGAAGGTAAGGTCATTGACGATGGCACGGTCACCCGCCTCGGCGAAAATGATTACCGCTGGACCGCCGCCGATCCCAGCCTCCGCTGGTTTCGCCAGAACGCCTTCGGTCTCGACGTTCGCATTGACGACATTTCCGAGGAAACCGCCGCGCTCGCGCTCCAGGGACCGACTTCCGGCAAGCTTCTTCACGCCGTTGCCGGCGCCAATATCTCCAATCTTAAATATTTCCGCGTTACCCACGGCAAAATCGCGGGGGTTCCCGTGGACATTTCCCGCACCGGCTACACCGGCGATCTCGGCTACGAAATCTGGATTCCCGCGAAGGACGCTGTGAAGATCTGGGATTCGCTCATGTCCATGGGCAAAATTTTCGATATTCATCCCGCGGGAATGATCGCGCTGGATATTGCGCGCATCGAAGCCGGCCTCATCCTCATCGAGGTGGACTACTCTTCCAGCAAGAAAGCGTTAATACCCTCGCAAAAATATTCACCCGCGGAAATTGGCCTCGGCAAACTCGTGGATTTGAAGAAGGAAAGTTTCGTCGGCCGCGATGCCCTCGCCGACGAAGCCAAAAAAGGCGGAGCGCCGCGCGCTCTCGTCGGACTCGAAATCAATTGGAATGAAGTGGAAGCGCTCTACGAAAAAATCGGCATGGCCCCGCAAGTTCCCGCCATGGCTTCGCGCGTCGCCGTGCCCGTGTATCGCGCCGGCCGCCACGTCGGCAAAGCTACTTCCACCACCTGGTCGCCAACGCTAAAGAAAATGATCGCGCTTGCCTCGGTGGATCGCTCCCACTCCGCTCCAGGCACCACGCTGCACATGGAAATGACCGTCGAAGCCGTCCGCCACACCGTCTCCGCGAACGTTGTTCCGCTTCCCTTTTTCAACCCTCCGCGCAAAACCGCCACCCCGGTGCTCTCATGAACGTGCTTCCGGATTCTCTGTCATTCCGAATCCGCCCAGCGGGTGAGGAATCTGCTTTTTTGCTTCACTGCGCGAGGCGATTGTATTTTTTCAGTACGGCGCGCAATTCGTCGTGCGGCAAGGCGATCACGCGATGATCGTTAATGCCCGTCATGGTTTCCGCGGCGACCATGGCGTTGATGACAGCTTCTTCGGTCGAGTCCACGACCCCTTCGAAAATCGGATTCAGATCGTCGTTCGGCAGCACCTTGACGTCGAGAATTTTTCCGGGTGTTTCCGCTCCGGGATTCGCCGTCGAAAATGCAATGAAAATATCTCCCGATCCGTTGCCGGAAATGCTTCCGTCACGCCCGAGTCCGAGCGTCACGCGCCGCGCCAGCCTTTTGAGCTGTGTGGGCAGCAACGGCGCGTCCGTCGCCACCACCACGATGATCGAGCCGCGATCCACTTCGCCGAACGGCGCGGCAGCATACGCCGGGTCCTGCGGAATTTCCTTGCCAACCGGAACTCCCGCTACACGCAGATTATTGCGAGTGCCGTAGTTGCATTGCACGAGCACTCCCATCGTGAAATCTCCTTCCTTCGTTTTCACGATGCGCGACGATGTACCGGTTCCGCCCTTGAATTCGTTGCAGACCATTCCCGTTCCGCCGCCAACGTTGCCTTCCTCGATGCGGCCGCCGTGCGCGGTGTCAATCGCGTGGATCGCATCCGCCGCTGTGACGTGAAATCCGTTGATGTCGTTCAGCCAACCGTCCCACGTTTCCGCGACCACGGGGAGCGACCACCAGTAGCCGGTGGGATCGGGCTCGCCGTGTTCCACGCGCCAGCGAATCACGGCGTCGCGCACCATGCCGACGCTGTGCGTATTCGTAATCATCACCGGGCCTTCGAGAAAACCGGATTCCTCCACCCAGGTGGTTCCGGTCATTTCGCCGTTTCCGTTTTCCGTGAACCAGCCCGCGAAGACCGCATCCGTCATGGAATTTTTCCCGCGCGGAAGGATTGCGGTAACGCCCGTCCGCACGGGACCTTTGCCGACGACGAGTTTTCCTTCGCCCAAAATCTTCGTGGTGTAGCCGACAAGAACTCCGGGTACATCGGTGATGGCGTTGAAAGGACCCGGCGTGCCGTCAAACGGAACGCCCAGGTCGCGCGCGCGCGGCTGGGACGAAGAATTTTCCTGCGAAAGAACGAAACCGGGAAGAAGCAAGAAACAGGCTGCGAACAAGGCAATGCGGGGATGAGGGCGCATCAATTTCTTCTCCATGAGTGTATGAAGCAAATCAAGAATATGAATTCGCAGAGTGTAGCGCAAGTCAGAGAGGAAAAACCTGCGAGAGAGCGGTTTCGAGGGCGCGCGCAATCAGGCTGCATTCTTCCGAGGTGATGATGAACGGAGGCGCAAGCAAAATATGGTCGCCGCGCGAACCGTCCACGCAGCCTTGCGTCGGATAGACCAGTACATTTTGCTCGAACATCGCTTGCCGACTTTTCTCCGCGATATTTTCCTCTCTCGGAAAAGGCTCTCGCGTGGACTTGTCTTGTACAAATTCAACACTGAGCAAAAGACCGAGACCGCGGATTTCTCCCACGTTCGGATGCGCCGAAATTGGGGAGAGCGCGGAGCGCAACTCCGCCGCAGCTTGTGGTACACGCGCAAATAAATTCTCTCGCTCGATGTAATCGAGGACAGCGTTTCCCGCCGCCGTGGAAACGGGATGCGCTTGATAAGTGAATCCATGCTGGAAAGCGCCGCTGCCTTTCGCAAACACATCGGCAACGCGTTTCGAAACGAGGACGGCACCGAGCGGAGCGTAACCGCTCGCAATTCCCTTCCCCACGAGAATCACATCGGGCTCGACTTCGCGTTCCTGAGAGCGCCAATGCTGAACCGCAAAGGGCAGTCCCGTGCGGCCCATGCCGGACATAATTTCGTCCGCGATGAGAAGTATTCCGTGACGTTTGCAGATTTCGGCAATGCGCTGGACATAGCCTTCGGGCGGCGCGGCAGCACCGAGAGTCGCACCGACGACAGGCTCAAAGATGAAGGCGGAAGCCGTTTCGGAGTGATTGCTTTCGAGGAACGTTTCGAGGTCGTCCGCACAAGAAATTCCGCAAGAAGGAAAAGTTTTGTCGAAGGGGCAGTGAAAACAAAAACAAGGAGCGATGTGTCCCCATTCGGCGAGAAGCGGAGCGTAGGGAGCGCGGCGGGCGATATTGCCGCTGACGGACATGGCACCGAGCGTGCTGCCGTGATAGCTCTGGCGACGGGAAATCACACGGAAACGCGCGGGCTGGCCATTTTCGAGGTGGAACTGGCGTGCGAGTTTGATCGCTGTTTCCGTGGCTTCGCTGCCGCCGGAAGTGAAATAAACGCGGCCTCCGCGAAAGTTTTCGGGTGCGAGAGCAAGGAGACGCGCAGCGAGTTTTTCGGCGGGCTCGGAATGGAATTGCGTGGCGTGCGCAAAGGCGATTTTTTTGGCTTGCTCCGCGATGGCTTCGGCAATTTCTGTGGCACCGTGGCCGATATTGACGACAGCGGCCTGGCCAGAGACATCGAGAAAGCGGCGGCCAGTTTCGTCAATGATCCAGCAGCCTTCACCGCGCACAGCAACGGGAAAGGATTTTTTGAAATTGCGTGGGAAAAGTGCGGAAGAGTCCGTCATGCTGAATTGGAATTGTAGCAGGATGAGCCCGCGGCGGGCGTTTTCCGATGGACACGATGTAGGCAGACAAAACCGCCTCCTGCGTGTTTGTTCGCATGGGTGTTGCTCCTGGGTTGTGGGTTAAAACCGAGACTGTGGAAGGAAAAACTCTGGAAGCGAATCTACTACTGGAGAGCGGCAGAAATCGTTCCAGTCGTCAGCGGTTGTGAATCGAAAGGGATTGTGGGCTGAAAGCGTCAGTAACTGTGATCGGTGGGCCTTGTCTTCTGGACTTTCAAAATCCGTACCACCTCGAGAATTGTGTTCGTTGCAGGTGAACACGCTCGTCTTAATTCAAGCCTAGTTTTGCCTTCGTGCGACGAAAACTACCGGTTGTGGGTATGAAGAAGCTGGCTTGAGTCCAGCAGTGGTGCGCAGCTTCTGCTCCTCCGGCTGGAGATATGCAATGAGATTCCAGGTCGTTGCTTCGCGAAGGACGACTTCGAAATCTGCTCCTCCCGGTTTTGACGAAGTTGGATCGGTGCCAAAATCAGGAAGACTCATTTCGAAGCGGCCGCTCATATCAGGCGTGACTGTGCCCAATAAGATCTGCGGAACCCGGCAATCCGCTAGGCCGAAGAAATCGCAGGCCCAATCGGCAAGGTAGTAGACTGCGATCTCGGATTTGTTGTGCAGCAGCCCAGAGTCAAGGATCTTTCCGACCAACCTTACCGTCGATTGTGGACTGCACGAATAGAATTCCCGGAGGTCTGAGAGCTGGATCGCAACATCGAAGGTCGCTATCTGGCACCCTGGCGCCCAAACAAACAGCTTGAGCCGGTCTGCGACCTTACCCTTCACACTGGGAAGGATTTCGACCGATCTCGAAGTTGGTTCTGGCGATGCACCTCCGCCGGATGCACCGAACGAGCCATAGAGATAATACTGGATCGCAACTTTGTCAGGAGGCACGTCGGCCGAAAGGACGATGCTGACCTTCGGCGGTCGCCAAGCGGGCGGCGGCGCTGCGCAAGCGGACATCAACAGGAAAAGAAAGGCGACCGCGCGAATTGAGATCGCCGTATATTTCTTCAGCCAGTCGAGGCTTGAGATCGTTTTTCCGGTTTCATGGAAGAACGTCACAACTCTTCCAGGCTCTTACCTCGGCTCCTGAGTGCGCGTTAGTATAGTTGCGCAAAGTGGTTTGAGCAAAGAATCCGAGTCAGAGAGGCTCTCGTCTCTCTGACTCGGCTAGGTGGATATGGCGCGAGCCGGTCATTCGGCAGCTCAGGGTTTGTAAGTACAAACCCTGAAACCCGCGTCAGGCTTCGGGCAAGAACCTGCCTAACGACAGGCGGGCTCTTCGATAGTCTTTTGTCCATTCGCGCAAAGCGCCCCTTGCCGGGAGCCTTCGCGCGCTCCTGCGTTGCCCTGACCGACTTTCACCAGACAGGGAAGATGGAGTTCCATCCCAGCTTCGATCTCACTCGCTGGAATGTCGTAACCACCAATGACGCGGGGTTTGCAAGTACAAGCCCCGGCCCCGTCGCTTCCAAGAGCTCCGCCAGTTCTTCGGGATGGCCGAACACCCGCACCGTCTCGCCGCCGACATCCACCTTGAGAAAAAGAGAATCGCCCTGACGAGTCTTCATGCGATCAATCTTGGTGATGACCGCAGGAACAGGACTCCCTTCCGGAGCGGATGTGGCGTGAGACTTATTTGGCTTTGGTTTTGCCGCGCTCGGTGGAAGGTATTTGTTGGCGCTCCGGCCCCGCCCGCGGGGACCCCGTCGTGCCGCGCGCACCCCATGTGCGCGCCGTCTTCCCGAGCGTTGTTGTCTGAAGGTGCGCGGTTCTTGCCGGCAAGAGAAGCCAGGCGTTCGAGCAACGCGTAGGCATGGGACGCGGTTTTGCGGTCTTGCGCCTCGTCATTCGTGACGCGCGCCTGAACCTCGACGACCGTGCCCGTCTTTCCATTGGACTGGCCGTCGTTCTGGAGGTTGCGCCGGATGCGAAAGATGAGCAGAGGCGGATGAGAAGATCATTCAGCACGAGAGGGCTTCCTAGAGAAGTCCATCATTGGGAGAGGACGCAAGTTGCGCATCCTTGCTGACTGGGCTGGCAGGCCGAACCTCCGCTCATGAAAGCGAATCCAGGGAAAAAGCAGATTCCTCGTCGCTTGCGACCCGCTTGCGCGGGGAGGCTCCTCGGAATGACAAGGTATGGTAACAATGGTCGTTGCACGCAGAGCTCCTTACTCGTAGCGGAGAGCGACGATGGGGTCCACGCGCATGGCTCGGCGTGCGGGGAGATAGCCGGCGGCGACGGCGACCGCGGCGAATAGAATGGCGACGCCGATGAAGGTGGCGGCGTCACTGGGCGAGACTCCGTAAAGGACAGCGGCGAGGGAGCGGGTGACCGCAAGAGCCGCCAAAACCCCGATGGCGATGCCGATGAGAGCAAGGCGCAAGCCCTGACCGATGACCATGCGCAGGACCTGAAGAGGAGACGCACCCAGAGCCATGCGGATGCCGATTTCCTGAACGCGCTGGCTGACGAGCTGCGACATCAATCCATAGATCCCTATGGCACCGAGCAGCATCGCCAGGAGACCGAAGAAGACCATGAGCTTGGTGAGGACACTGTTGCCGGAGTCGGAAATGGAAATCAGGGTATCGAGCTGCTCGACAGAAGAAACAGGCTGGTCAGGATCCACGGACCAAACGGCATCGCGGACGGCGTTGGGTAGAGCAGGAGAGGAGCCGACGGCCCGAACGGCGATGCCCAGCGTTGAAGAAGGGAACTGCGAGTAAGAAACGTACATCTGGCGCTCGGGTTCGGCGCGCAGATAGTACATCTTGACGCCGCGAACGATGCCGACGATGGTGCAGACGGCATGTTGCTCGCCAAACTGTATCTTTTGACCGATGGGATCTTCGCTGGGCCACAATTGTTTTGCGAGCGTTTCGTTGATGACCGCGGCCGGAACCGTGCCAGGCGCATCGGCGGAGGTGAACGTGCGGCCTTTCAGAAGCTGAATCCGCATGGTGGAAAAATAGTCCGGAGTGACCGCCGTGAAGCGCGCGCCGAGCTGCTCGCCAGGCGGTGGCGCGGGCTTGCCGACGGCCTGAATATCAACGGTCCGGCCAAAGCCACCGAACGGGACGGCGCTTGCGGCGGCAGCAGAGCTGACTTGCGGCAGAGCGCGGATGCGAGCCAGGACTGCATCGGTGAAATTGCGGAGGGTGGTTTCCTGCGCGTAGCGTGTATTGGGCAATTCCAGTTGCGCGATCGTCACGTTTTCCGGATTGAATCCCGGGCTGGAACGAACGGAAATCACGAAGCTGCGCACAAGAAGCGTGGAAGCGATGAGAACAACAACTGCGAGCGCGATTTCCGCGGCGACAAAAATGCGGCGGAGACGGGCACCGTGCCCGCTGCCGGAGAGTTGTCCGGAGGATTCCTTGAGCGGTTTATTCAGATCGAGGCGGGAACTCTCGTAGGCCGGGACGAGACCAAAGACGAGGCCGCAGAACAAGGCGATACCGAGAGTGAAGGCCAAGACATTGAAATTGAGATCCACGCGGCCGAAATTCACCAGATAGCCGCGGACATGATCGGGAATTGCAGACTGGATCCAGCGCATACCCCAGGCGCCGAAGAGAGTGCCAGAAATGGCGCCGAAGAAAAAGAGGAGCAAGGATTCCGAGACGAGCTGGCGCGCGAGGCGCCCTCCCGCCGCGCCGAGTGCACGGCGAAGAGCGAACTCCTTGGCGCGGGCGGTGGCGCGGGCAAGCATCAGGTTGGCGACATTGGCGCAGGCGATGAGAAGAATCAGGCCAACGATCCAAAAGCAGATCATGACTTGCGTTGTGCCTTCGTGGCGGCCAACTTCTTCCGTCATGGAGTTGACGAGAACGGTGACATTCGTGTTGGTCTGCGGATATTGCTTTTCGAGGCGGGAAAAGAATGCAGCGCAGTCGGAAGCGGCTTGCTGTGGAGTGACGCCGGGCTCGAGGCGGCCGAAAGCGGCAAACCAGGAAGCGTTGCGGTCAGCGCGTTCTTTTTCCGTAAGCGCGAGGGGCGTCCAGAGGTTGGCAATGCCCATCAGGGGAAGCTGAAAGTTCGCGGGCATGACGCCGACGACGGAATAGGGCTCGTCGTCAATGCGGATGGTGCGGCCGAGGATCGAGGGATCGGCTGCGTACCGCGTGCGCCAGAGGCCCTGACTCAAGATGACGACGTGTGCGGCTCCGGGACGATCGTCGTCCGGGGTGAATATTCTCCCCATGAGCGGTTTGGCGCCGAGAGTTTCGAAGTAATTCCAACTGACGCGGCCACCTTCGAGGAATGCGGGCGGACCGTCGCCGGTGAGATTGAAGTTCCAGGATGCCCAGGCGGCGAGTTGCTGGAACGATTTATTCTGCTTTTGAAGATCATAAAAATCCGCCGCGGAGGAAATATCGTCACTGGTCCATCCTTTCTTTGTGTCATGAGCTTGAAGGACCATGAGATTGCCTGCGTCGGGATAAGGCAGTGGCTTGATGACCCAGGCATCCACGTAACTAAAGATCGCGGTGGTGGCGCCGATGCCGAGAGCAAGTGTGAGTATGGCAACGGCGGTGAAACCGGGAGATTTGCGGAGCATGCGAAGACCGAACTGAAGATCCTGGAAAAACGATTCGAGGAAGCGAACACCGCGCGCATCGCGACACTCTTCTTTCGTTTGCTCCAGGCCGCCGAGATCGAGGCTGGCGAGACGATGGGCATCTTCGCGAGACAGGCCGGAGACCACGTATTTTTCGATTTGGCGATCGAGATGGAAGCGGAGCTCGGAGTCGAGATCCGTCTCGGCGGACTTGCGACGAAAGAGAGACCGGAAGCGGATGAAGAGATCGCTGAACATGACGAGCTCCTAAGTGGTGCCAAGAATCTGGGCCACGGCGGTGGCGAGCTTTTCCCAAGCGTCTTTTTCTGCTTCGAGCTGGCGTCGGCCGCTTCTCGTGAGCTCATAGAATTTTGCGCGGCGATTGTTGTCCGAAGCGCCCCAGCGAGACTTGACCCAGCCGCGGCGTTCGAGGCGATGGAGCGCAGGATAGAGAGAGCCCTGCTGGACGCGAAGGACGTCGCTGGAAATTTGCTGGATGCGCTCGGAGATGGCCCAGCCGTGCTGAGGTTCGAGAGCGAGAGTACGCAGGATAAGGAGGTCGAGTGTGCCTTGAGGAAGGTCAATGCTCTGCACGGGCATGTGTTCCCCTTTCACTTCTACAGGGGAAGGTACAACGTTTCTTGTCGAAGCGCAAGGGGAGAATCGGAACCGGGAAAGGAGCGGATTTGCGCTGCCCAGGGCGCTGAGGAGCGACGGAGAGGCTCGCGGGAGATGTGCTACGCTGGCAAGGAAATTTGCTGGGGGAATCATGGGGAGATTTGCTGAACGGCTGAGCCTGCTGGCGGTATGCGCGTTGGCTTTGTGCGAAGTGACGGGTGCACAGGATTCCGGCAAGGCTATTCGACTACACGTGGATTTGAGACAGGCCCCGGAGCGGATTTATCACGCGACGATGGAATTTCCGGCGCGGCCGGGACCGCTGACGTTGGTCTATCCGGAGTGGATTCCAGGTGAGCACGGGCCGACCGGACCGATTACGGACGTGACCGGGCTGCATTTTCGAGTGGACGGGAAAGACATTGCGTGGCAGCGGGACGATGTGGACATGTACGCGTTTCACATGCAGGTGCCCGAAGGCGCCACGGAACTTGATGCAACACTGGATTATTTGTTGCCGCAAGAGGCGGGGATCCAAGGAGTGCCGGACGCGACAGAGAAGATTGCAGTGCTGCCGTGGAATGTTGTGGTGCTGTACCCGCAGAACACGAACACAGATGATGTGGAATTCAGGGCGAGCCTGCAGATTCCGGCGGGATGGAAATTCGCAACGGCGCTGCCGATCGAAAAGGAGACAGGCGACGAGGTCGATTTCGGGAAGGTTTCGCTGACGACGCTGGTGGATTCGCCGGTGATGGCAGGCGAATATTTCAATACGTACGATCTTTCGCCGGGACAGAAACCGGAGCACCGGCTGGACGTCGCGGCGGACAGCGCGGCGGCAGCGCAAGCGACAGAGGAAGAGGTTCAGGATCTGCGGCAGTTAGTAGCGGAAACGCGGGCGATCTTCGGCGCGCGGCATTACCGGCATTACGATTTCCTGTTGTCGCTGAGCGATCACCTGCAGATCAACGGCCTGGAGCACCACGAATCGAGCGATGACCGCGCACCGGAACGGATGCTGCAGAGTCCGGAGATCATGGAGACGCTGGCGGATTTGTTGCCGCACGAATTCTTTCATTCGTGGAACGGGAAATACCGGAGGCCGGCGGGGCTGGCGACAAGGAATTATCAGGAGCCGATGAAAGGCGATTTGCTGTGGGTCTACGAAGGACTGACGCAGTATTACGGGACGATTCTGGCGGCGCGAAGCGGGATCTGGTCACCTGAGCAGTTGCGGGAGAATCTCGCGTCGGTGGCGGCGTATCTGAACTACCGGCCGGGAAGAACGTGGCGGGACCTGGAGGACACCGCGATTTCGGCGCAGCTGCTTTATACAGCGCGAAAGGAAGGTTCCTCGTGGCGGCGGGGAGTGGATTATTACGACGAGAGCACGCTGATCTGGCTCGAGGCGGACACGATCATCCGGCGGGGGACGAAGGGCAAGAAATCGCTGGACGATTTCTGCAGACTTTTTTATGGCGGGGAAAGTACACCGCCGAAGGTCGTGCCTTATACGTTTGAGGATGTCGTGAACACTTTGAATCAAGTTGCGCCGTACGATTGGAAAGGGTTTCTTCAGGAGCGGCTCACTTCACACGGGCCGGGAGCGCCGCTGGGCGGGCTGGAAAACAGCGGATGGAAGCTGACGTTTAACGACACGATGAACGAGGATCAAGAGGCCAACGAAGAGGTGTACCAAACGACGGACGTGCAGTATTCGCTCGGGTTCATTGCTCATGACCCGGACTCGGGCGAGAGCAGCAAGATTGAAGATGTGATTCCGGGTTCGCCCGCAGCGCTGGCGGGAATTGCGCCGGACATGGAGTTGGTGGCGGTGAACGGGCGCGAATGGTCACCGGAAGTTTTGCGCGAAGCCATCCGTAGGGCGAAGGAGAGCAAGGATCCGATTGAACTGGAGCTGAAGAACGACGGGTATTACAAGATTGTGAAGATTGATTACCACGGAGGAGAAAGATACCCGCATCTGGAGGCTACCGGGGCTCCGGATTTGCTGGACAAGATCGCGAGCAGAAAGGCCCCGGAAGTGAAGTGAGCCAGGGAGAGACACGACGATGAAGACGCGGATGGGCGCGGCGTGGATGCCCGCGGATGAATACGGGAGAGCGCTGCCCAAGTTTACCGTGAATTTGCTGGTGCGAGAGGTGGCGAAATCTCTGCCCTTCTATCGCGACGTGCTGGGAGCGACGGTTCGTTATGCGGATGACGACTTTGCGGCGCTGGAGATTGTGGGCACAGATTTTATGCTGCATGCGGATCATGCCTACGATCAGCATCCTACGAGGGATAGATTGAAGTCAGGCGGGCTGCGCGGAACGGGCGCAGAGTTGCGGGTGATAGGGATTGATCCGGATGCAGTGGAAAAACGGGCGAGAGCCTGGGGGGCAAGAGTCGTACAGCCAGCCAAGGATTTTCCCCACGGGTGGAGAGACGTAATGCTGGAAGATCCGGACGGGTATGTATGGGCAGTGGGAATCGCGATTCCTTAGATCACCACGAAATCGCAACCGGAGACAGCGAAAAAGCGTACGGGGCAGCGGGCCATGCTCAGGACGTGCGCGCAAGAATGATGAGCGCGAGGCCTGAAAGAAAACAGGCAAACATCAAAATGAGAAGCCGCGAGGTGCCGGAAGGGGCGGAGCGAAATTCTCTCCAAATGAAAACGCCCCAAAACGCGGCGACCATCGTCGCACCTTGGCCAAGTCCATAGGAAATTGCGAAACCCGCGCGGCCCGAAGCGATGATATTGAAAGACATTCCAACGCCCCAGATAATTCCGCCGAGAATGCCGGTCCCATGCGTGGTAAGACCGCCGCGAAAGTAGTCGGAGTAGGAAACGGGGGCGCCGACAAAAGGTTTTTTCATTACCAGCGTGTTCAAGATTAAATTGCTGAGCAGAATTCCAACGCAGAAGATAAAGACCGCGGCGTAGGGGCCGAGCTTTCCTGGCTGCGGATGAATAAAGTCCGGATACATGGATGCAGCGACGAAGCGATAGAAGAATCCCATAAGGATGCCGCAAGCGACGGATAAGAGCAGACCTTTGGCGCTGACGCCAGCGGAGCTGCCGGGAATCTTCCTATAGGCAGCGGCATCGAGAATGATGGCGAGGATGACGAGGAAGACGCCTGCAAAGAGGAGCGTCGGATTCCCAACGGGATTCGCCACGTAATTCACGATCACACCCAGAACCAGGGCGAGCCCGATTCCCACCGGAAATGCGACGGCCATTCCGGCAATGTCAATTGCGGCGACAAGGAGAATATTCGCGGCATTGAAAATTGCACCGCCGAGCAAGGCGGATTCAATGCTTGCATGGGAGGCTTGAGAAAGATCAGCGACAAAGGGCCGGCCTGCGCTGCCGGAGTTGCCCAGAGTCAATCCCAGGATCAAGGAGAGCAGGAGGACGCCGATCGCGTAATCCCAGTAGAAAAGTTCAAAGCGCCAGCCCTTGCGCGCGAGTTTCTGGGTGTTAGCCCACGAGCCCCAGCAGAACATCGTGATAATGCAAAAGACGACGGCCCATGAATAACTTTGCAATACGAACATCCGGGCTCCTTTCCTGGTGACTCTTCTGATTCCCTGACGCTCAACCGGCGCGCGGGAGATGGGCCGAAATCTAGTTGCTTCGCGCCCTCCATTCGGATTCGAACTCAGAACGCGAAGAGAATGACTTTTGCGTGCCAACGCGGGTCGTGGACAACGCCGCATAAAGATTCGCGCGCCGTAGAGCTTCCTTTTCGGGAAGACCTTCGGCGAGGAAAACGCTCAAGCTGCCAATGAAGGCGTCACCGGCCCCGGTGGTGTCCTTCGCGTTCACGGCAAACGGAGGGATGAGTTCGCTGCCGGCGTTTGTGGCGATCAGGGAGCCTTTTTCTCCAAGAGTGAGAATCACGGTTCGAAGTCCCTGCCGGAGAAGCGAAACGGCGCAACGAAGGGCGTCATCGGCGCTTTGCACGCGCATGCCCGTGATGGTTTCCGCTTCGCTTTCATTGGGAATGAAATAGTCGGCGGCGGAAAGCTCGGAGACGCTTACGGGCTGCGCGGGAGCCGGATTCAGGATGCAGCGGATCCCATGGGAGCGGGCAAAACGCAGCGTGTAGTGAACGGTTTCGATGGGGATTTCGAATTGCAGGACGATCGTATCCACCGCGCGCAAGTCGTCCGCGGCAGCGTCCACATCGGCGGGTTTGAGCAGATCGTTCGCGCCTTTGACAACGATGATGCGGTTCTGGCCATTCGACTCCACGAAGATCGGCGCGACGCCGCTAGAAACACCATCGAGAATCCGAACGTGCCTGGTATCAATCCCATAGGAATCGAAGTTCTTGATGGTGGCTGAACCGAAGAGATCATTGCCCACTCTGGCAACCATCATGACTTCGGCGCCGCACAATCGAGCAGCGACAGCCTGATTTGCGCCCTTGCCGCCGAAGCCGAGGTCAAATTTCTGCCCAAAGATGGTTTCACCCGGACGAGGAAAGGCATCGCTGAACGTGGTGAGATCCACGTTAGCGCTGCCAACGACGGCGACTTTGGGCGACCTGGTCATTCGGAGCCCTAGCTGCAAAACAAGCGGCGAGAGTATATCACCAAGAAAAAACCGCAGAGCAATTGGATGCCATTCCAGAGGCTACGCGCAGGGTAAACTTGGAAATCGGGGGAAATCGTGACATGATCGGGCTCCCGTGAGAGCCGCGGAAAATACCAGAACAATCGAGGAGAGAAGATGAGAAATCGCGTGTATTTTCGCGTTGCGCTGACGATTGCACTGGGAGCGTGCACAGCCCTGAGCGCGCCTGCGCAGGATACGGCAAAGCATCCGATTACTTTCGACGATTTGATCCAGATGCATCACATCGGCGATGCAGAGATTTCGCCGGACGGAAAATGGGTCGTCTATACGGCCGCGACGCCGGACATGGAAGCCAACCGGAATGCGAGCAATCTCTGGATCGTGCCGACGGCGGGCGGCGAAGCGCTAGAGATGACGCAGAGCGGAAAAGATTTCTCACCCGTATGGTCACCGGATTCGAAGACGATTGCATTTATATCGGCGCGGGGAGGCGAAGCGCAGGTCTACCTGCTCTCGATGGATGGAGGCGAAGCACGGCCGATCACGCATCTGTCCACGGGAGTGGACATCGTGAAATGGTCGCCGGACGGGAAAACGATCGCGTTCACGTCGTTCGTTTATCCGGACTGCAAGGACGACGCATGCAACAAGAAGAAGGACGAAGAGAAGGAAAAGAATCCGGTAAAGGCGCGCGTGTATGAACAACTGCTCTACCGCCACTGGACGCACTGGTTCGAAGGAAAACGTTCGCACCTCTTCGTCGAAACAGCCGATGGATCGGGTGAGACGAAGGATTTGACGCCAGGCGCGAACTACGATGTTCCTCCCGATGAGCGCGGAGGACCGGAAGACATTAACTTTTCACCCGATTCAAAGGAGATTTGCTTTACGGCGGTGACGGATAAAGTGGAAGCGATCAGCACAAACGGGGATTTGTTCACCGTGCCTGTTGCCGGAGGCGAGATCAAAAGGATCACGACGCAGAAGGGATTTGACGGCAATCCGGTGTATTCGCCGGATGGAAAGTACATTGCGTATCACGCGCAGATGACCCCCGGTTACGAGTCGGACCGGTGGAGAGTCATGCTGTATGACCGCGCCACGGAGAAGATCAGCGATTTGACTCCTACATTCGACCGAAGCGCCGAAGAACTGGCATGGTCGCCGGACAGCAAGATGATTTATTTTGTCGCGGAGAACGAGACTCTCCTGCCGATCTACGAAATGAGGGCAATGGAGGGCGCGACACCGAAGAAACTGATTGATGGATATAACGGGGCAGTCTCGCTGAGCGCGGACGGCAAGACGCTGGTGTTCACGCGATCGAGCCTGACGATGCCGGCGGAAGTCTTCGCGGCTGCGAACGACGGAACGAACGTGCGGCAGCTGACGCACGCCAACGGCGCGATCCTGGCGAAGCTGGAGATGAACGCGGCTGAGGATTTCTGGTTCACGAGCACGGATGGAACGAAAGTGGAGGCCATGCTGATCCGGCCGCCAAATTTCGACGCCAACAAGAAATATCCGCTGCTGGCGCTGCTGCACGGCGGACCGCAAACGATGTGGACGAATTCGTGGGGCTATCGGTGGAATGAACAGGTGTTTGCGGCGCCAGGCTATGTGGCGTTGATGATCGAGCGGCGCGGCTCGACGGGATACGGACAGAAGTTCACGGACGAGATCGCGGGCGATTGGGGCGGGAAAGCCTACGACGACATCATGAAAGGCGTGGACGCGGCGATCGCGAAATACCCATTCATTGACAGCACGCGGATGGCGGCTGCGGGAGGATCGTACGGCGGATTCATGGCGGACTGGATCGCCACGCACACCGGACGGTTTAAAGCGATCATCAGCCACGCAGGTGTGTACGACCAGACCTCCATGTACGCGACGGAAGAACTGTGGTTCAACGAGCACGATATGGGAGGAACGCCATGGTCGAATCCGGAAAGTTACCGCAAATGGTCCCCCGTTACCTACGCGGCTGATCTCGGCAAATTCAATACGCCGACGCTGGTGATTTGCGGCGAGCGGGATTTTCGGGTGCCGTACACGCAATCTCTGGAATTCTTCAATGCGCTTCAGAGGCAGGGAGTGCCCTCAAAACTCGTAGTCTTCCCTGATGAAGGACACTGGGTGTTGAAACCGCAGAACAGCAAGTTCTGGTACAAGACGTTTCAGGACTGGCTTGCGGAGTATCTGAAATAAATTCCGGCACAAAAGCTGGAACCAGCGGGGCGCAGCGGACAACTAGGCGCTTGCGAAGATGCGCCGAACAAACCGGAAGAGCCGCGCGAGCAAATAAACGCAAAGCACAACGAGCGCAACTACGATGACGACCGTGGCCACAGGGTGCTTGGTGGCAAACCAGGTCAACCAAACTGCGAGCAGATCCTCCCCGAAACTGAGAGCCCAGTTGCTGAGAGGTTCCGGTGAAGTGTTGATGGCGGCGCGCGTGGCGGCTTTCGTTCCGTGGGAAGTGAGCGCGACGCCACCTGCGAGGAGCGCGGCCATCCAGCGCCATTCCGGAGGCGCGCCACCGACCGCTGCGTAGGCAAGAACGGCAGCGGCCGGAGGACGGATAAAGGTGTGAACGGCGTCCCAGATCGTGTCGAAAAAAGGGATTTTGTCTGCGAAAAACTCGATCAAGTAAAGTGCTATGGCGATGCCGATCACGAGAGGATGGGAGAGGACCGCGAGCGGCTGAGGAAGATGGACGACGCCGTAACGCTGGAGCAGGCCCAGCGTTGCAACAGTGGCGTAGAGGTTGAGACCGGAGGAAAATCCGGTGCCGAGCGTGAGAGCAAATAACTGAATCGGATTCATTTGGCTATGCCAACCTGCTTCACCAGCGTCAATAAATTCACTTTACACGAACTCCAGCCGAGTGTGGAGTGGCGAAAGGATCGATGCGTCTGAAGCCGGAATCTCCGGCAGGGTGTGCGAGCCAAAACAGAATTTCATTCGAACAAATGCATTTCAAATATGCGGTAGTATCGCACGCACAGGAGCCGGTATGAAGCCACAGCGCATATGCAAATTCGTCTGCATGACGAGCCTGACGGTAACTTTGAGCCTGGTCGCAGGGGCCGCTCGCGCGCAGAACGTCATCTGGCAAATCGGGCAATTCGACCACTCCTCCAACGAGTTCAGCCACAAGTTGAATTTTGATAAGCCGGACTTCCGCGTGAGCTACATCGTCGGGCAGAGCAATCCCAGCGAGTGGCCCGCTTATCAACCCGGTTCAAAGAATATAGAACTGAAGATGCATACCTTTCCTTACACCATCCTTTTCGCGATGCCGCAGCGGCCCAGTGGTGTTTATCTGCTTACGATATCGCTGGTACTGAACAGCCGTCGCTATCCCGACCTGCTCCTGGATGTGAACGGGAAAAAGGGGATGTATTACGTGCATCGGCATCCAAGCGATTATCCAGGTGACGGCGGATTCGACTCGCCCATCTATGCCGAAGCCAGGCTCGAGATCAAGTTACCGGCTTCGCTTTTTGTTCCTGGGCAGAATCGTCTGGCCCTCACTGCGATGGACGACCCATCCAGCCCTCCCGGCGAAACCTATCTGATCTATGATGCTCTGAGTCTGACTCAAGAGCCTCCTTCACGGATGCCGCCTTCCGTGAATGTCACTCCTACGGTGTTTTTCCGAGAAAAAGACAATCACCTCTACGAATTGACGAATGTCACGGTGAGCACGGCTGAAAAGGTGATTCGCGGCGATGTTCAGCTCGAAATCGGCGACGAGCACTTTCATGCCGCGCTCAAACCCCAGGATTTTGGTGAACAAAGGTTTTCTCTTGAAGTTCCGGGGACGATTGGACCCGGGAAAGCGAGCATCTCGCTTAAAGTCAACGGGAAAACGCTGCACACTGAGCAGCCATTCGCCCCAGCCCGAAAATGGACCATTGATTTCGTTCCCCACGCGCATTTGGACATTGGCTACACCGATTTTCAGGCCAAGGTCGCCGAGGTGCAGAGCCGAAATATAGACAAGCTGCTCGATTATATTCCGCAGCATCCCGCGATGCGCTTCAGTCTGGATGGATCGTGGGTCGTCCAGAATTACCTTGCGACTCGTAACGCAGCTGCAAAGAAGCAATTTTTCGATTTGGCTCGTGAAGGCAAGATCCAGATTCCCGCGCAGTATGCAAATCTTCTGACCGGATACGCGAGTCTAGAGGAGCTTATCCGTTCCACCGACTACACTGCGTTTCTGCACCGCAAGGATGGCGTGCCTTTTGATTATGCCAACATCACGGACGTGCCCAGCACAACCTGGTCCTATCCCTCCGTTCTTAGCGCCCTCGGACTGAAATATTTCGCCGAAGCCGCCAACAGCGACCGAGCGCCCATTCTTTTGTACGGCAATTGGAATACCAAATCACCGTTTTGGTGGCAGGGCCCCGATGGCGCAAAAGTTTTGATGGCTTACACGCGGCAATATTCGCAGATGTTGTTCGTTTGCGGACTGCCGCCGCAAATCGCGAATTGCGAGCAAGGGCTCCCCACTTTTCTGGAACAGTTTGCACCGGCCAACTACGTTCCCGACACGGTTTTGATGTACGGCAGCCAGTTTGAGAATACCGACCTGCAACTCGGCGAAACCGAATTCGTCAAACAATGGAATTCGCTATACGCCTATCCGAAATTGGTCATCGCAACATTTCCTGAATATTTTGAGCATATTGAGCAGGCTTACGGCTCTCAACTGCCGACAGTAACGGGCGATGGCGGCCCGTATTGGGAGGATGGGGTCGGCGCCGACGCCAAATATACAGCGATTGACAGAAACGATCAGGAACGCGCATTGAGCGCAGAGAAGCTCTCAACGGTCGCCACATTCCTCGATCCAAACCTGGCATCGCCTCGCGATTCCATCGCAAAAATGTGGCAGGATTTGCTCCTTTATGCAGAGCACACGTTTGGTTCGTGGGACTCGGTCTATCGGTCGGACAGCGAGGAAGCGAGGCATCAACTTGAGGTGAAGGATGACTACGCGCGAGATGGGCAGGAGGAGGTTAATTCGCTAGTCGAGCGTTCGCTTGCGCAGATCGCCGACGAAATTCACATGCCCTCAGATACGCTTCTGGTTTTCAACACTCTCGGCTGGCGTCGCGACGGCTTGGTTTCGCTAGATCTCGACGATGGCATGGCGGTCAGCGACTTTAGTTCGACGCAGCCGCTGCCTCTCGAAGTTCTCCGGAAAGGTAACGGGTATTCACGCGTTCGATTCCTGGCAAAGGATGTTCCCGCGATGGGATTCAAGTGCTACCAGCTCATCCAAGAGAAGACAGGTACGCCAGCGTTGAGCGTCGAGAAACCGCAAACAGCCGAGCGCATGGAGAACGCGTTCTATCGCGTTGAAGTTGACCCCGATTCGGGCGCGGTCAAAAGCGTCTTCGATAAACAGCTGAACCGGGAATTGGTGGATTCGGCCAGCCCGTACAAGCTCAACCAGTATCTATATGTTACCGGTGGAGGCGAGCGGGAGACCCAGATTGTATATCTGCAAAAGTCTCTCCCACTTGCGAATCTTACGATCCACCCTTCGTCGGGCGGACACACGATTGGACTTCAAAAGACTCCGTACGGACAAATCCTGACCGTGGAATCGAAGGATCTGCACACCCCGTTGATTCGGACTGAAATCATGCTGTTCGACAACGCGAAAAAGATCGAATTTGTGAATCGGTTTACAAAGGACGTTGTGCACGACAAGGAGGCGGTCTACTTCGCGTTTCCCTTCAACGTACAGAAACCGGGGTTTTCCTATGAAATTCAGAACGGATGGGTGAACCCGGCGCGCGACCTCCTCGAAGGAGCGGGAGTGGAATGGTTCTCTGTGCGGCATTGGGTCAAAGTGTCCAATGACGATGTGAGCGTTGCCCTGGTTCCGGTGGACGCCCCGCTGATTACTCTCGGCGATATCAACCGTGGGACATGGCCCAAAGCGTTCGCAGCCAAAAGCTCGACAGTTTTTTCTTATGCCTTGAACAACTACTGGCACACGAATTATCGCGGTGAACAGGGCGGCGACTTCACGTTCCGCTATGTCTTCACGAGCGGCTCGGCGCTCCCGGCTGGCGATCTGGCGCGTTTGGGCCGGTCAGCTATGACGCCTCTCGAGGCCCAAAAGGTCGTCAGCCAAGACAAGTTCGATAATCCTGCCCGTCCACTGGCTCCTGTCGCGACAAGCTTCATGGAAATCAGCTCGCCGGATGTCGCCGTAGAAAACTGGAAAGCAGCCAATGACGGTGAGGGAACCATCATCCGTCTGCTTGAAGTCGGCGGCGAGTCTGCGAACGCTCAGCTCTCGTTTCCACTCTTCCACCTGGAACACGCCTGGCTCGACAATGCGGCTGAGGAAAATCAAAAAGAGATTCCTGTGACCGGTTCTTCCGTGGATATTTCTTTAAAGCCTCATGAAATCTTTACGTTGCGAATCGTGGCTAGCTCAAAGAACAAGGTTCCCGCCCCGCCGGAATGAGCGCCGTCACAGTCACGCGGCGTAGAATCAGTCTGAAACCGCTTGCACGGCAAACGAAGGCCCGCCAGAATTGGCGCCTGGAGCGGGCATGGGAGCGGCGTGTCGCAAGCATTTCCAGATTCCCGAAGGGACTCATTCACGCTCTCATCCCAGAATCTTGAAGGCAATCTCGTCGCACCTTCAAATTTCGCCAAAATGCCCAACCGGCCGCTGTATTTGGGCGAGGAATAAACAATGCTCAGTAATCTCTGGCAGGACATCCGCTATGCGCTGAGGATGCTGGTCAAGAGGCCCGCTTTCACCATTGTTGCCGCGCTCGCGATTGCTTTGGGCATAACCGCGAACACATCCATCTTCAGTTTCGTGGACGCCGTAATCATCCGGCCGCTTCCCTATCCGGAACCCGAACAGCTTGTCGGGCTCGGGCAGTGGCGCATGTTGAGGAGCCAGTACGTGCAGGCGGGAGTTTCCGCACCGAATGTCTCCGATATCCAGAGACAGAATTCCGTTTTTCAGGAAGTGGGATATTACCTCTTTCACTCCTATAACCTGACGAGCGGGAATCCACCCGAACGCCTGGAAGGCGCAGAATTGTCCGTGGACATGCTCAAGCTCCTCGGCGTCCAGCCCGAGTTCGGAAGAAGCTTCACAAAGGAGGAAGCGCAGCCCGGCCGGGAAAAAGTGGCGATCCTTGGGTATGGGCTTTGGCAAAGGCAATTTGGCGGTAAGGCGGACGTCCTTGGAAAGACCATTCAGCTGGATGATGCGTCCTACACCGTCATCGGGGTAATGCCTCGAAACTTTTATTTCATCTGGGATGAGGTGTTGGACGTCATCACCCCGCTGGCTTTGCCGGCTGACCGCTGGACTGAGGCGGGGCGCGCGTCGCGCGACTTGCAGACCATGGCACGATTGAAGCGGGGGGTTACGTTGCGCCGGGCGCAGAGCGAAATGGATACGATTGCCGGGCGGCTCGCCGTAGAATATCCCGACGCTGACAAAGGATGGGGAATCAAGGTTGAACCCCTGCATGGCGCATACCATCGGCATATCGCCACGCCACTAATCATTATCTCGATTGCCGCGCTTCTGGTCCTGCTGATTGCCTGCGTGAACGTTGCCAATCTCCTGCTCGTACGCGCCACCACGCGCCGCAAGGAAATTGCCTTGCGGATGGCAATGGGAGCAAGTGCCGCCAGGCTGGTTTCGCAACTGCTGACGGAAAGCGTTCTGCTCGGCTTACTGGGAGGCTTAGCAGGAGTGTTGTTTTCCTATGCAGGCGTCCAGTTTCTGGCTTATGGGTGCGCCCGCTACTTTCCGGTCATTGGGGCGCAATGGATCGGCCTGAATGGTGAAGTCCTTGCGTTTTGTCTGGGTCTCGCGCTTTTAACGGGGCTTATCTTTGGTCTGGTCCCCGCAATCTTTTCTTCGAGGATGGATTTGAACGAGCCGCTGAAAGAGAGCGGTGCATCTGTTACTGCGGAGGCTGGCGGCCGGCGCTTGAGAAATGGGCTCGTGGCTTCGGAAGTGTGCCTGGCGATGGTGCTGATGGTGGTGGCAGGGCTGCTGATTCGGACGTTTGTAAACGTCCTGGGAATTGACGTGGGCTTTGATCCGCACAATGTTTTGTCGGTCACAGTACCGTTGCCGCGTTATCAGTATTCAACGCCGGCCCAGCAGGCGGAGTTCTTTCAAGCCGCCATCGAACGGATTCGCGCCTTGCCTGGAGTTGTGTCGGCATCCGGCGATTGGGTTCATGATGAGCTCCTGTTCAATCCGGAAGGCTCCGCGCCCTCCTCTCCCGAGCAGGAACCGAGCGCCACATATTGCAAAATCCTGCCCCGCTATTTCCAAACGATGCGAACGCCTCTGATTCAAGGCCGTGATTTCACTGATGCGGATAATCAAGCCTCTCCCCGAGTGGCGATAATTAATGAGACTTTGGTTCATCGCTACTTCCCAAATGCAAATCCCATTGGCCATCTATTGATTCCCTTCACTCAGGTGTATGACGAGCAGTCGCGCGGCGCCTCGGCGCCGCTCGAGATTGTGGGTGTCGTAAAGGACGTGAAGTACCCGGGACAGCGGGAAAATCGAGCCGAGATCTTTGTCCCCCTCTTGCAGCAGCCCATTCCTGTTCTGGAGTTTGACATCAGAACTGCGGGGGAGCCCCTTGGGATCGTCCCCTCAGTGCGTGAAGCCTTGCATTCCATCAATCGAGAGCTTCCCCTGGGCGATGTGGATACCCTGGAGAACCGGGTCTCTCGAACCTATGGCTCCATCCGTTTCCCGTACGTGATCGTCTGGATTTTCGCTGGACTTGCGTTTGTCCTCACTGCTGTCGGAATTTTCGGCGTGATCTCCTATTCGGTAAGCCAGCGCACCCGCGAAATGGCCATTCGTCTGGCGCTCGGGGCGGATCGAAGGGAGGTTCTGAGGCTAGTCCTGACAGAGGGGCTGAAGATCACTGCCGTGGGCATCGCGATCGGGGTTCCTGCTTCTTTGGCTCTCGGTCGGCTGCTCCAGAGCGCACTTTATCAGGTTCCATCCTATGACCTCGTCACTCTCGTGAGCGTAACCGTAGCCATGGCAGGCGTTGCAGTGATCGCCTCCTACTTCCCAGCTTTGAGGGCCACGAAAGTGGACCCCCTCGCCGCTTTGCGCTGCGAATAGGCTCCGCCCGTTCATGAAACTCGCTGCAAAACAATCGAGCACGCGGAGCCAACTGGGCTGCGAGTTTTCTTGAGAATCGCGCTAAGCATTGCACCGTCCGCCGGATTCGGCATAATGAGAATTCGGAGACTGCGTGCATAATTACTCTCAAAAAAAGGCCTTCAGGTGGTGGTACTCGGTTTTACTTCTGGGAACCTCCCTGGCTCTCGCAAAGGTTCAGCTTTCCGCGCGGCAAAATCCGGGACAAACTGGACAACAGGCCGGGCAGAACGCGGGCATCAGTACGGGTGCGGCTCACGCGCCTGTAAAAGACGCGCTCTCGCGACCCATCACCGCTGGAGGATTCGTTGACGGCGCCCCGGTGATTTTTCTGGATATTACAAAGTCGTCGGGGTTGGACAAATTCCATCACCGCATGGGATCGCTGGAAAAGAAGACCATCCTCGAAACTCCCGGTTCCGGCGTTGCTCTCCTCGATTACGACAACGACGGCTGGCTCGACATCTATCTCCTCAATGGGTCCACCTTCGACGCCCTCAAAGGCAAGGAATCTCCTC
>Ga0335078_10003342_pt1 | contig 23913 bp, 19 predicted proteins | sample Lox_Sample_32_FD_206711 | JGI IMG/M metagenome (GOLD analysis project Ga0335078, IMG submission 206711) | Soil microbial communities from Loxahatchee National Wildlife Refuge, Florida, United States - Lox_Sample_3.2 | ecosystem: Environmental > Terrestrial > Soil > Wetlands | place: USA... | reverse complement strand
TGGCGCTAACTTTTGCTCTGGCGGCGACGTTCACGAAATCATCGGCCCGCTAACAAAGTTGGACACACCTGGCCTGCTGGCCTTCACGCGTATGACCGGAGACTTGGTGAAAGCGATGCGGACTTGTCCGCAGCCAATTCTCGCGGCCGTTGACGGCGTCTGTGCCGGCGCCGGCGCGATCCTAGCGATGGCTTCCGACCTGCGCTTTGCGACCGCACGAAGCAAAACTGCTTTTCTCTTCACCCGCGTCGGACTTGCCGGCTGTGACATGGGCGCCTGCTCGCTGCTGCCACGACTCATCGGGCAAGGCCGCGCCGCGGAATTGCTCTTCACCGGACGCTCGATGGGTGGCGAAGAAGGCGAGCGCTGCGGATTCTTCAATCGCCTCTGCGCGCCGGAATCGCTTCTCGCACACACGCAAGCTCTCGCCGCCGAGCTCTGCGAAGGACCCACCTTCGCGCATGCCATGACGAAGAAGATGCTCCATCAGGAATGGAATATGAGCATCGAGGAAGCCATCGAGGCCGAAGCGCAGGCGCAAGCCATTTGCATGGCCACCAACGATTTTCATCGCGCTTACCACGCCTTTGTAGAAAAACAGAAGCCTGTATTCAAGGGAGATTGAGCATGGCCAATCATAGCGCAATGGATTGGCCCTTTTTCGAAGCCCGCCATCGGGGTCTCGCCAGCAGTCTTGACAAGTGGGCAGCGAAGACCTTGTCGCGCACCCACGAACGCAATGTGGACCTCGCCTGCAAAGGACTCGTCCGCAGGCTCGGGGCTGCCGGCTGGTTGAAATATGCCGTTGGAGGTCGCGCCTTCGGCGGCGCCGAGGATGCCATTGATACGCGCGCGATTTGCATTATCCGCGAGAAGCTCGCTTACCACTCCGGCCTCGCGGATTTCGCCTTTGCCATGCAAGGGCTCGGTTCCGGCGCCATCTCCCTCTTCGGAACGGAACAGCAAAAGAGAAAATATCTCCCGCGCGTTGCCGAGGGAAAAGCCATTGCAGCCTTCGCGCTCTCCGAACCCGATGCGGGTTCGGACGCCGCCTCGCTGCATTGCGAAGCACGCCCGCACAACGATGGTTTTGTGCTCAACGGAGAGAAGACCTGGATCTCGAATGGCGGAATCGCTGATTTCTACGTCGTTTTCGCGCGAACTGGCGAAGCCGCTGGCGCCCGCGGCATTTCTGCATTCATCGTCGATCAAGGAGCCCCAGGTTTTGAAATCGCCGAGAGAATTCAGGCGATGGCGCCGCACCCACTCGCCCGCATCGCCTTCAAGAACTGTTTTCTGCCGGCGTCGCAACGGCTGGGCGAGCCAGGGCAGGGCTTCAAGGTGGCCATGGCCACGCTCGATGTCTTTCGCACTTCTGTCGCCGGAGCCGCAGTCGGCTTTGCAAGGCGCGCCCTTGCCGAAGCGCTCCAGCGCGCCACGAGCCGCAAAATGTTTGGCCAAGTGCTCTCCGACTTTCAGTTGACTCAGGCCAAGTTGGCGGAGATGGCTACCTCCATAGACGCCGTTGCCCTCCTAACCTACCGCGCGGCGTGGTTGCGGGATCAAGGTCACAGCGTCACTGTCGAAGCGGCTATGGCCAAGATGACCGCCACCGAAACCGCGCAAAAAGTGATTGACGCAGCGGTGCAAATCTTCGGCGGTCAAGGCGTAAAGAGCGGCGAAGTGGTGGAGCAGCTCTATCGCGAAATCCGGCCGCTGCGCGTCTACGAGGGCGCCACCGAGATTCAACAGTTGGTGATCGCCCGAGGAATTCTAAAAGCGTTCCAGGACAAAACTGCCCATGAAGCAACTCCCTGACTCGAAGCCTGAAGCCACAGCCAAAGGCAAAGCGTACCGCAAGGAAATCCTGGTTCGCTTTTCCGATTGCGACCCGGCAGGGATCGTCTTCTATCCGAAATACTTTGAAATGTTCAACAGCCTCATCGAGGACTGGTGCCGCGACGAACTGCAATTCTCCTTCACGGAAATTGTCGCCCGGCGCGGATGGGGCTTGCCGGCAGTGCATCTCGAAGCCGATTTCCGTGCGCCCAGTCAGTTTGGTGAAGCGCTGCAAGCGGCGTTGCGCCTGCGCCGCATTGGCCGGAGCTCTATCACCCTCGAAATCACCTTCCACGGGTCGGACGGCGTGCTTCGCGTCGACGGAAAGGCTGTCCTGGTTTTGATGGACCGTTCTGTTACGCGGGCGATCCCCTTCCCCGATGACGTGCGCCAGCGGCTTGCTGTCTTCGGCGACTTGCTGCCGGGCAAGCGCAAGGGGAAACGCAAATGAAAGCCAAAGTGCTCCAGCCGCGAAACTGGAATCGGCCCAGAGGCTATGCTAACGGCATCTCCGCACGAGGCCGCATGGTCTTCGTTAGCGGCATGGTCGGCTGGGATGCCCAGGAAAAAATTGTGTCCGGCAACTTCGCGGCCCAGGCTCGCCAAGCGCTGCAAAATATCGTCGCCATTCTGGCCGAGGACGGCGCTAAGCCCGAGCATATCGTGCGCATGAATTGGTTCGTCCTCGACAAAAAGGAATACCTCGGTGCCTACAAGGAATTGGGCCTAATCTATCGCGAAATCATGGGGAACCACTATCCCGCTATGACGGCTGTCGAGGTCTCTGGTCTGCTCGAAGCAGGCGCCCGCCTCGAAATCGAAGCTACCGCTGTGGTGCCCGATTAACCTCCTTTTCCCCAGGCGGCCGTCCCCCAACACCCGCCCCGGGCCATCGCCGCACGCCGGGCTAACCCTCTCGCCCTATCCTCAATATTCTGTGTTAAGAAGTCTTTAGCTATCGCGTCTTCCCTTTAGAAGCGGAGGAGGGTTGCTTGGCAGCCGCGGTAGAAAGCCTTATGGTGACCCAGGTGGCCTCGGAGCTAGAGGAACTCTATCGTGCGCATCACTCGCGTGTGCTAAAGGCCGCTTATCGTGTGACCGGCAGCATGGCGGATGCGGAAGACGTGGCGCAATCCGTGTTTCTGCGCCTGGCCCGCAAGGACCTCGACCGTAGCCGCATCACCAATCTCGAAAGCTACTTGCACAGGTCCGCTGTCAATGCCGCGTTGGACCTGCTTCGCTCGCGGGTCAACCGCGAGGTCGTACCCGTCGAGGCCGCTGACGAACTGGAATCGAACTCCAGCTTGTCTCCCGAGCGCGTGCACTCTTCCCTGGAACTGCGCAACTGGCTGCGTCAGGAACTGGCCAAGCTGAATACTCGCGCCGCCGAGATGTTCACCCTCCGCTATATCGAAGGCCGCGACAACCCGGAAATTGCGGAAATGCTGCAGACCTCGCAGGCCGTCGTGGCCGTGACTCTGCATCGCACCCGGGCCCGCCTCAAGCGGGAACTACGCGGATTTATGAAAGGTGCATCATGAAATTCTTTCGGTCGAAGCAAGACGCTTATCTCGAGCAAGCCATCTCGCAACTCCGTGACGAGCAGCCGGATGCGAAGACTCTGGCTGTTTCCGCTGAGCGCGTCTGGAAAAAATTGCAAGACGCCGCTGGCGAGGGAATGCTGGCCGACGCTGGCCAGCCCATCCGCAGTTGCGCCGACATTCGTGGTCTGCTCCCCGCCTTCTATGGACAAGAACTGCCTCCCGCTCGAGCGCTCATCGTCGAAGACCACCTGCGCGAATGCATCTCCTGCCGCTCTTACGCCCACGGCCGCGCTGTGGCTGACGGCGCGAACGTCACTTGGCGCATGGAGCCGACCGCCCGCGGATTCCAGTGGAATTGGGCCGCGGTTTCGCTGGCCGCTGCTTCTGTCGTGGTGATTGCTCTTATCTATGCCGGAGTCAGTTGGTACTTCGCTCCACTTCCGGGGAGCCGCGCCCAAGTCGCTTCCATTCAAGGACAAGCCTATCGCGTCAGTGCCACGGGCGTCCGTGCCTTGCGCAAAGGCGATGAAATCGCGAATGGCGAATTTGTTCGTACCGCCGCCGGCTCGCGCGCCATTCTTGCTCTTTACGACGGCTCGCGCGTCGAAATGAACCAGCGCGCCGAGTTGTCCGTTGGGGCCACACGCCGCAACGCCACCATCTATCTCGACCAGGGCATCATCATCGTCCAGGCCGCCAAGCGCCGCACCGGTCATCTTTACGTCAGCGCTCCGGATTGCACCGTTGCCGTGACCGGCACGATGTTCTCCGTGAACTCTGGCACCAAGGGCTCCCGCGTCGGCGTGATCGAAGGCGAAGTGCGCGTCAAGCATGAAGGCGCGGAATCTATTCTGCACTCCGGCGACGTCATGGCCACCACGCCCAGCGTCGGCGTGGTTCCCATTCAAGACGAGATTAGCTGGAGCAGCAACCGCGATGAGGAACTCGCTCTTTTGGCGGAGTTCTCCAAGCTGCGCACGAATTTGAGCAACATCGCCATGCCCCCTCCGCGCTATCAGAGCAACATTCTTCCTCTGCTTCCCGCGGATACCGTGCTCTACATCGGCATCCCCAATCTTGGCAACGCGCTGCAACAGGCTAATCAAATCTTTCAGCAGCAACTCTCTCAGAGCAAAGTCCTGCAAGACTGGTGGAACAAGAGCGGTAACGCCAACCAGCATCCCACGCCTGCGGAACTGATCAATGAAATCCAGACCATGAGCCAGTACCTCGGCGACGAGGTGGTCATCACCGTCGGCGGAGACTCTTCCTCACTCCACCATTCTCCCCTGCTGCTTGCCGAAGTTCGCCAGGCTGGCCTGAAAGACTATTTGCAGAATCATCTCGCGGACACGCTCGCGGCTCAGAACCAGCATGCCGCCTCGGATTTGAAGGTCGTCGATCCGCAATCGCTCTCGTCCTTGGATCCCCAGACCAACGCCATGATTATGCTCGTGCGCCCCAACATGCTGGTCATCGGCGGCGACGCGGCCTCCGTCCAACGCATGAACGCGCAGCTGGACACTCGCGCCGGTCTCTTTGCGGAAACCGATTTCGGCCGCAGAATTCTTGGCGTCTATGGTCAGGGCGCGGAAACTCTCGTCGCCGTGAATATGGGCCAGATTCTGAACACCACCCACGAGGGTGATGCCAGGGTCGCCCTGCAGAATAGCGGCTTCAACGACGTGAAGTATTTGATCGCTACGCGCAGCGAAACCAATCAACCCGACAATCGCCTCACCCTGGAGTTCAATGGCGAACGCCGCGGTATTGCTTCCTGGCTCGCCGCTCCTTCGCCCATTGGCTCGCTCGACTACGTTTCCTCCAATGCCGGCGCCGCCGTATCCGTTGTCACCAAGCAGCCCGCGCTCATGCTCGACGATCTTTTCAGCACCATCAGCGCCGGAAGCCCCAATCCCACTCAGGAACTAGCCAAAGCCAATGCCGAACTGGGCGTAGACATTCGCAATGACATTGCCGGCGCCCTCGGTGGCGATATGACTTTGGCTCTCGATGGTCCGATTCTTCCCACGCCTTCCTGGAAAGTCATCATCGAGGTCAACAATCCTGGCGCTCTCCAACTCGCCATTGAAAAGCTTGTGCAGGATTCCAATCTGCAAGCTGCCAAATCCAATGAACCCGCCCTTAACCTCACTCAGGAGCAGTACGGCGGCCGCACCTTCTACACCGTTCGCGCGCAAGCTGCGGGAATCAGCACCGAATATGACTACGTCTTTGCCGATGGCTACATCATCATCGCGCCCTCGCGCGCCCTATTGCTTGCCGCCATCCAGACTCGCGCCAATGGCACCTCTCTGGCGCGTTCCGCATCGTTCCGTTCCCTTCTGCCGAGCGACAATCAGGCCAATTTCTCCGGCATGTTCTACCAGAATCTTGCTCCAATCCTCAAACCAGTCGCCTCCCAGCTCCCTTCCCAGCAGTTCGCTCTGCTTCAGCAACTGGCCGGCGACGCCAAACCCAGCGTGATGTGCGCTTATGGAGAAAGCGATCGCATTGAGGTGGCCACCAACGGCAAACTCCTTGACCTCAACCCCAGCGGCCTGGCCCTGTTACACCTGTTGGGCGCCTCGGAACATGGAACTTCGCGGCCGCCCAATCCGTAGTAACTTGTAGTCATGCCCGCAACGCCCTCAACGATTGAGCTCGATGGGCTCGAAGTACAACTTGGCGGCCGCACCATTCTTCATGGTTTGACCGGCGTGCTGAAGAGCCGCGCCATTGGCCTGCTCGGTCCCAACGGCGCCGGCAAGTCCACGCTTATCAACACGCTTCTCGGCTTTCACTCGCCATCCAAAGGTAGCGCTCGCGTTCTTGGTCTCGACTCGCATACCAACGGTAAAGCGCTCCGCGCCCTCGTTGGCTACATGCCCGAAAACGACGCCTTCATTTCAAAAATGTCCGGCGTCCGCTTTGTCCGCTACATGGCCGAAATCGCCGGCCTGCCTCCCGAGCAAGCCATGGAGCGCGCGCACGAAGCTTTCGTTTACGTTGGTCTCGGTGAGGCGCGCTACCGTCCTGTCGGCACCTATTCCCTCGGCATGAAGCAACTCGCCAAACTTGCTCAAGCCATCGCCCACGGCCCCAAAGTTCTCATTCTCGATGAGCCTACCAATGGCATGGATCCTCCCGCGCGCAAACGCCTCATCGAACTGATCAAGGAAATTCGCGAGGCCAGCGACATCTGCTTGCTGCTTTCCTCGCACCTTCTCCGTGACGTCGAAGAAACTTGCGACGAGGTCCTCATCCTGCGCAACGGCCGCATCGCCTCCATTTGCAATCTCATCGAAGAGCGCCGCGCCAACCGCAAGTTCCTCGAAATGGAAACCTCCGGCGCCGAAGCCACCTTTACCGCCGCCCTCGAAAGCCTGGGTTGCGAGTGCGCCGTCTTTGCACACGGTCGCATGAAAATCGTCATGCCCGAAAACGTCGAAATTCGCGAAGTCTTTAAAGTCGCCGCCGACCGTGGCGTGCAGATTCGCCGCATGAATCATCGCCGCGACTCCCTCGAAACCATCTTCTTGAACGCCATGGAGCAAACCGGAGTCGCCGATGGCCGTCTATAAACGCCGCTACAACTCCTACCTCGGCTCCCTTACGCCGGCGTGGTCGCGTTTCTACGTCCTGACCCGCTACGCCTTTGCCGACTTGTTCAAGTCCCGTGTCTTCGTCATGCTCTTCATCCTTGCTATCGTGCCCATCCTCTTTTACGCCGGCTACATCTTCGTCGCCAACAACAAGACCTTTCAATTGATCCTGCAGATTCGTTCCGCCGGATTTCTCACCGTCGAGAACCAGTTCTTCGTCATCCTCATCATCGCCCAGGCGGAGCTGGCCTTTCTCCTCAACTGCTGGGTCGGCCCTACGTTGATCTCCGGCGACTTAACCAATGGCGCGCTCCCGCTCTTCCTGAGCCGCCCTTTCAGTCGCGCCGAGTACGTGCTGGGAAAACTGGCGGTTCTCGCCATTCTGTTGTCCGCCGTCACCTGGATTCCGGCATTGTTGCTTTTCAGCCTCCAGTCCGGCTTGGGCGCTCACGGTTGGGCTTGGTCCCACTTGTGGATGGTTGTGCCCATGGTGCTCTGCTCCGCCATCTGGATTCTCATGCTTTCTCTGATTTCTCTCGCCGTTTCCGCCTGGGTCAAGCTCCGCATCGTCGCCACCGGTATCATCTTCATCGCCTTCTTTATTCCTGCGGGGCTCGGCGGCATCTACAACGCCATCATGAGTACCTACTGGGGAGACTTGCTCAATTTCTCTGGCCTCTTCCGCGACATCGTCACCCATTCCTTGCGCGCCGACTCGCCTGGCGCCGACTTCGCTCGTTGGAACCAGATTCCCATTCCCGTGGCTTGGGCTATGCTTGCGCTGGTTTGCATCTTTTCGCTCTTGCTCCTGAACGCCCGTTTGCGCGCCCGTGAGGTCGTTCGCGGATGACCCCCGAGAATCGCCAAATCGTTTTCAGCAACGTCTCCAAGTTCTATGGAGAGGTTCTCGGCGTAAATCGCGTCAGTTTTACGCTGGAATCGGGCATCACCAGCCTTGTCGGTCCCAATGGTTCCGGCAAGACCACGCTGATGAATCTCCTGACCGGCCTCATCAAACCCTCCCAGGGTTCCATCCAGGTGCTGGGCCTCACCCCAAATCAACCCATCGAGTTCTACCGCCAGGTCGGCTACTGCACGCAATTCGATTCTTTCCCACCCGGCGTCACCGGTTACGGCTTCATCTACCAGCCTCTTCGTCTTCACGGCTTTGGCAAAGTGCAAGCCGCCAAGCTCACCGCCGAAGCCCTTGAGCGCGCCGGCATGAGCCAGGTCGCGCAGCGCAAAGTCGCCGGCTACAGCAAAGGCATGCGCCAGCGCATTCGCCTCGCGCAATCCATCGCCCATCATCCGACGGTTCTAGTTCTCGATGAGCCGCTCAATGGTCTGGATCCCATGGCTCGCGCCGAATCCATCGCCCTCTTCGAAGCGCTCGCCAAACAAGGCATGCACGTCATCATCTCGAGCCACATCCTCGAAGAAGTGGACCGCATCTCCGATCGCGTTGTCCTCATGAGCAGCGGCTACGTCGTCGCCGAGGGCCAGATTCGCGAAGTGCGCAAGGAAGTGCGCGACCACCCCATGCAAATCCTCGTGCGTTGTTCCAACGCCGCGCGCTTGGCTTCCGCCGCCTTCGAGCTCGACCACGTCGTCGAAGCCAAAATTCTCGGCGATGGCCAAAGCGTCCTCGTGCGCACCCGCGACTCCGAACAGTTCTATCTCTTGCTCAACAAAATCGTTTCCGGAGGTTTGGTCGAGATTGACGCCGTCGCCCCCGCCGACGACGACGTCAATTCCATCTACCAGTACCTCATCGGCTCGGATGGTTCCCCCACATGAGCGCCCAAAATTTTCTCTCGCAAACGCAAAAAACTCTCCAAGAGCAGCCTTGGTCTCTCTACGCCAGCCAGATTGGCGTTCTCGTGCGCAACGAAGTCCGCCGCAATCTCTTCTCTCGCCGCCGCATCTGGGTTTATCTCCTCGCGCTGATCCCCGTCATCATCATCTTCATCCACTACGTCACCGACAAATCCACGGCCGGCCGCGATGAACTCGACGTGGATACGCAAGTCCTCGCCGGAATCATTCAGCTGTACTACTTCCGCTTGGGCATCTTTTTTGCCTGCATGGGTATCTTCACCTGGCTCTTCCGCGGCGAGATCGTCGAACGCACTCTCCACTATCAGTTTCTCGCTCCCGTTCGGCGAGAGGTCCTGGTCATCGGAAAATTCCTGGCTGGCGCGATCATTTCCATCGCCGTGTTCGAGGTCGCCGTTGCCGCCTGCTTTTACTTGACCTACACGCGGCTCGGCCCGGCTGGGCACGCCTACGTTTTCGACGGTCCCGGCCTCGGCCAGCTTGGTTCCTATGTTCTTGTCACTGCTCTCGCCTGCTTGGGTTACGGCGCCGTTTTTCTCGCCCTGAGCCTGCTCTTCAAAAATCCCATCGTTCCCGGCGCCATCATCATGGGCTGGGAAACTATCTCCCCCATCTTCCCCTCGTGGGCGCAACATCTCAGCGTCACCTTCTATCTGAAGCATCTTTGCCCGGTGAGCCTGCAGTCCACCGGCCCCCTCGCGATTTTCACTGTCGTCGCCGAACCCGTTTCTCCCTTCGTCGCTATCTTCGGCCTCTGCTGTCTCACCCTCGCAATTCTCATCCTCTCCTGCTTCCTCATCCGCCGCATCGAAATCATGTACACCGCCGAGTAGCACGCGCCTGCCTTGGTGGCACAGGCATCCATGCCTGTGCGCTTTTCGTCGCGCGTCGACTCCACCCAGTCCGCCGCCATCTCCGCCAACGTCACACGTTGGTCTGTACGGGACGGGCTTGCCTCTCCCTCTTTCTTTTTTGCTAAACTCCCTCCGTGCCATCCCTCGGCCTTCTCTCGCCACGAATCCCTTGACAATCCCTCCCGCCGCTGGCTAACTCCACCTCTCGTTTCCCTTCTCGCGGAGGCCGCCCTTGACCTGGACCCAAGTCTACGATCCCCTCGGCCACTGGTGGCTCTCTACGCTCGTCGCCGCTCTTCCCGTCGTCGTTCTTCTCGGCCTTCTCGCTGGCTTCCGCGTCCGCGTCCATCTCTGCGCCATCGCCGGCGCCGCCACCGCCGTCCTCTGCGCCATTTTCGTCTTCCACATGCCTGCGTCGATGGCCATCAGCAGCTTTGCCTACGGCACCGCTTACGGCCTCCTCAAAATCGTTTGGATCGTCATCGCCGCCGTCTTTCTCTACGACATTTCCGTCGCCACCGGCCAATTCGAAATCATGAAGCACTCCGTCGCCGCCATCACGCCCGATCGCCGCCTCCAACTCCTTCTCGTCGCCTTTTGCTTCGGCGCCTTCATCGAAGGCTGCGCCGGATTCGGCGCGCCGGTCGCCATCGCTGGCGCCTTCATGATCGGCCTCGGCTTCAAACCCTTTCAGGCCGCCGCGCTCAATCTCATCGCTAACACCGCTCCCGTCGCCTGGGGCGCCATCGGCACACCCGTCCACGCCCTCGTTTCCGTCACCAATCTTTCCGAAAGCGATCTCAGCGCCATGATCGGCCGCATTCTTCCCATCACCGCTCTTCTCGTCCCCTTCTGGCTCGTCCGCACCATGGTCAGTTGGTCCGAAACGCTCGAAGTTCTCCCCGCTATCCTCGTCATCGGCATTTCTTTTGCCGGCACGCAATTCCTCTGGGCCAATCGCATTGACAGCAATCTCGTGGATATCGCTGCGGGTGCCATCTCTCTCATCGTCACTCTCCTCTTCCTCCGCGTCTGGCGGCCCAAACGCATCTGGCGGTTCGAAAAGGAGCATGTAGCCTACGGCATTAAAACCTCACAAGCTCCTGTCTCAAACATCGCCCGCCACTCCGGCGTACAAATCGCTAAAGCCTGGCTCCCCTTCGCCATTCTCTCCATCTTCGTTCTCCTCTGGGGCCTCCCCGCCATCAAGCTCGCCATGAACAAAGCCACCACTCCCGCTTTCACCGTCCTTCTCCCCAACGGCAAACTTCGCACCGGCCCTCCCGGTTGGGACTGGCCTTATCTACATAACGAAGTGTTTCGCACGACGCCCGTCGTGCCCGCGCCCGCTCCGGAAGCCGCCCGCTTCGACCTGAACTGGCTCACCGCTACCGGCACCGCATGCTTTCTCTCCGCCATCCTCGCCGGAACCATCCTCGGCCTCGATCCCTTCAAGCTCCTCGAAATCTTCGTCCGCACCCTTATCCGCCTCCGCTTCGCCATCGTCGCTATGACCTGCATGCTCGGCCTCGGCTACGTTACGCGTTACTCCGGCATGGACGCCGTCCTCGGCCTCGCCTTCACGCGCACTGGCTGGCTCTTTCCCTTCTTCGGCTCCTTCATCGGCTGGCTCGGCGTCGCCCTCACCGGCAGCGACACCTCCTCCAACATCCTCTTTGGCGGCCTGCAAAAAATCACCGCGCAGCAGCTCAATCTCAGTCCCATTCTCATGTGCGCCACCAACAGTGCCGGCGGCGTCATGGGCAAAATGATTGACGCGCAATCCATCTGCATCGCCACCGCCGCCACCAATCAAGTCGGCCAGGAAGGCTCCGTCTTCCGCTTCGTCTTCTGGCACTCCGTCTCCCTAGCCGCCATCGTCGGCCTAATCGTCATGCTCTACGCCTACGTCTTCCCCCACCTCATCCCCTTCGGCCTCAACTTCATCCACTAATGGATCGGCCAATGTAGTAGTGGGTCTTTAGACCCGTGCCTTCCCTTGGAGTGCGGCAGCCCAGCTGCCGCTTTTCTGCCGCTGTTTCCGCTGCTTTCTCTCCCCAATCTGTCATCCCGACCGGAGCGTCAGCGCCTTCTGCTGACGCGCAGTGCAGGGACCTCTCCGACGCCGCGTCACCGGCACGCACCGCTCGGCCACCCTCCCCACATCCCTAACCCCCACTATCCAAAGAACTTATCAGTTACATCTTGACAAACTCTGGAGATCGTGTATACTTTTTGTGTAACTGCGGCAAAGCTTCCACGGCGCCGTCGGAATTCATGCGTACCCTTTGCTCCCCGGAGCCTTTTCCGGGATATCTCGGCTGCTCCACCCCTCCGCTTCGCCATCATTCTCTCGCCTCCCAGCAATTTTCCCCTAAGCTCTTTAGAATCACATCTTTTGCAGACCCCCGCCCCCTAACTCCCATCGAATCACATCTTTCCGAAAAACAGGGGAGGGGCACCCCCTCTTCCTGGACCATTCACCGCCTTTCTTTACCTCATTGCGTCATTACCTCTTTGCTTCCCGATCCGTCGTACTATCTTTCTCTGAGCCTCCACCCATGAACGCCCCTCTCCTCACCGAACTCCGCGCCATCGTCGGCGCGCGCAACCTTTTCACCGCCTCCGAGGATCTTCACACTTACGAATCCGACGCCCTCACCTACTTCCGCACCATGCCGCGCGCCGTCCTTCTTCCCGACTCGACCGCACAGGTACAAGCGATCGTGCGTCTCTGCCATCGCGAAAAAATTCCTTTCGTCGCTCGCGGCTCCGGCACCGGCCTCTCCGGTGGTGCGCTTCCCGTTGAAAACGGCATCGTCATCAGTCTCACGCGCATGAACCGCATTCTCGAAATCGATTTCGCCAACGCCCGCGCCGTTGTCGAACCCGGCGTCGCCAATCTCGACGTCACCGCCCGCGCCCTATCCAAAAACTATTTCTACGCTCCCGATCCCTCCTCGCAGTCCGTCTGCAGCATTGGCGGCAACGTCGCCGAAAATGCCGGCGGCGCCCACTGCCTCAAGTACGGCTTCACCACCACGCACGTCCTCGGCCTTGAAGTCGTTCTCCCCGATGGCTCGCTGATCCATCTCGGCGGCAAAACTCTCGACGTCCCCGGCTACGATCTCTGCGGCATCTTCGTCGGCTCGGAAGGCACGCTTGGCATCGCCACCAAAATGATTCTCCGCATAGTCAAGCGCCCCGAAGCCGTGCAAACCCTCCTCTCCGCTTTTCCTTCCACCAACGAAGCCGGCGCCGCCGTCAGCGGCATCATCGCCGCCGGTATGCTTCCCGCTGCGATTGAAATGATGGACACCCTCGCCATCCAGGCCGCTGAAGCCGCGGTCCACGCCAACTACCCGATGTGCGGTGCGCTGCTCCTCGTCGAACTCGATGGCCCCATCGCCGAAGTCGCTGCGCTGATGGCTCACGTCAACGAAATCTGCCGCGCCCACTCCGCCACCGAACTTCGCCTCGCGCAATCCGACGCCGAGCGCGCCCTCGTCTGGAAAGGCCGCAAAGCCGCTTTCGCCGCCATGGCCCGCATCGCCCCCAATTACATCGTCCAGGACGGCGTCATCCCGCGCACCTCGCTCCCGCAAGTCCTCACGCGCATCGAAGAACTCTCCCGCGAAGTCGGCCTCCGCGTCGCTAACGTCTTCCACGCCGGCGACGGCAATCTTCATCCCATGGTCCTCTACGACCGCCGCATCCCCGGCCAGCAGCACCAAGCCGAAGCGCTCTCCACGCGCATCCTCGAAGTTTGCCTCGCCGCCGGCGGCTCCATCACCGGCGAACACGGCGTCGGCGAAGACAAAAAGAAAATGATGTCCAAAATGTTTTCCGAACCCGACCTCGCCACCATGCACCGCGTCCGCTGCGCCTTCGACCCCCTCCAACTCGCCAATCCCACTAAAGTCTTCCCCACCCCGCGCCTCTGCGGCGAAGCCCCCGGCGAATACACCCCCCACCCGCTAGAACTCTCCGGCGTCGCCGACCGCTTCTAACGCCGACATGGATGAGAACATCACAGTTGAAACTAACTTGTTTGAACATCGGGAAGTCAAGCCTCACTCCATCAATCCCTGTTGCTTTGGCGAGGACTTTGCGGCATGGCTGAAGCAGCGTCTGTCGCCACTCGCGAATTCCGGTTTCCGGTTTTCGGAAGCAATTCAAGAAGACTACGGCTGGGGCTTTTGGGCATGGCATGACAAAGATCCGTTCTGGGTCGCTCTTTCCTATGTTGGTGATGGGCCGCAAGAACCTCCAGCTCAGTGGGTCATCTCAGTCAACTATGATCCCGGCTTCGATCTGCTGAAGCGCCTATTTCACAAACCTGACCGAAATGCACTGAAACAGCTACGAGATAGCGTTCGGCAGGCGTTGATATCGGACCGCGCGATCAAAGTCGTGGCACATCCTCAGTATGGCTCATGATGCGCAAGCGACGCTCCATAGGCTCCCAGATGAATCCCGACGAAGCTCGTGAAGAAATCATCAGCGGCATCGACTACGCGGCCTATCGCGAAACAGATTCCTCGCTCTACGACGCCGACAAGAACCGCCTTTTCAGCTCCACGCACTACAACTCAGGCCGCCCCATTGTGAGACCGAGTACGTGGGCCGAAGGCGACTTCGAGGGAAAAATGGCGCAGCTACTCGTGTTTGCGAACTTTCTTAGCGGGTCCGTTCCGGAATTCAAACAGGCGCAGCAACTTCTTGAACATGAGGACTCGGTCATTGGCTGAACTCTTGAACCTCCAGCGCTTCTGGCAAGGAGTCCAAAGCTGAATTAGACTCACTCTGGGCGCGCATCGACCAACCGCCAACCACACGCATGACTCCCACCCAACAAATCGCCGACGCCTACCGCGCCGCCACCATCAAAGGCGCCTGGTACGGCCCCTCTCTCGCCGAACTCTTAGCCAAAACTTCCCCCGAACTCGCCACCACGCCTCCCCTTCCCAGCGCCCATTCCATCGCCACGCTTCTCCAACACTTGCTCCTCTGGAACGAACGCATCCGCCTCACTTCCGCCACTCATCCCATGCCCAAATGGGAAGCTGAAAAAGAGTGGGCCGAGCCGCCCATCCCCTGGAGCGAACTCGTCCCCCGCTGGAACCAAAGCCGCGACCAACTCGAAGACCGCATCCGCACCTTCCCCGTCGCAGATCTCCCCAAACAAGTTCCCGGCCGCGCCTATGACTACGAATTTCTCTACCGCGGCGCCGCCGAACACGTCATCTACCACTCCGGTCAAATCGCCATGATCCTCAGCCTGCTGCAAAAGAAGTAGCAAGCAACGTTTCCATGTAACGAAATCCTCCTTCTCCGCACTACCCTGCAAGGTTCTCCCCTTTTTCGTTTCGGCGCAAAACCACCCAGGGCAAGCGCCCCGAGTCATTCGATGGAGGGCATCATGCTTCGCAGACTTAGCTACCTATCTCCTATCGCTTTCATCCTGATCGTCGCCGCCGCCGGACAGACCTCTCTCCCACTCCACGTTTTGTCCCTCGGCGTCGCCGGTGTCGCCACACCGCAGCCCGACAGCCTCTTCGTCGCTGTGCCGCTCGCGAATCTTGCGGACCACGCCGTCGGCAGCATCAAAATCGAGCACATCCAGTTGGCCACCGCCGCGCTCAAAACTCCTCTCCCCATCACCATAGCCAGCCTTCGCCCACATCGCAGCGAAATCGTCCAGGCCGACTTCGACAGCAAATCTCTTGTTGCCGGTAAGCAGTACGAACTCATCATGGAAGGAACCTACCGCGCCGGCCGCGAAGACTACGACAACGATCGCGACGATAAAGGTCCCGCGCGACCCTTCACCGTGCACACCTCCTTCGTACTGCCTCCTGCCTCGCCCGGCTCTCACGAACTCGGCAAAGTCCAAGTCCCCGCGCACAAAGTCGCGGGCGGCAAGTATCCCCCTCGTGCTCCGGCCATGGAAAAGGAAGTCAACGACGGCGCGCCTCCCGTCCCCAAGACCACTTCCGTTTTCGCTACTCCTACTCCCACCGGCACGGAACCAAAGCCCGCTCCCGCCGGTGATCCCCCGCCCATCACCTTCCTCGCCAACGATCCCGTCGGCATCAACGGCGCCGGACTCGGCTGCAGCGGTGACTCCGCCGCCGGATGCGCCGAACCCAGCGGCGCCAGCGGCAACGGCGTCATCTTCGTCTCCGCGAATTGGAGCATCGCCTACTCCACAAATGGCGGCGGCAGCTTCACAGTGCTCAATCCCACGACCATCTTCCCCGCGGACTCCATCGGCTTTTGCTGCGACCAGATCGTCCAATACGCTCCCTCGATTGACCGCTTCATCTGGATTCTGCAAGGCTCCGCCGGATATCACCTGGCCGAAGCCAGTCCCGCCGGCATCAAAAGCAGCAACGGCAAGTCTTGGACCTTCTGGGACCTCACGCCGAGCCTCTTTGGCAAATGCACGAGCCCTGACTATCCCGACCTTTCCATCGGGGACAACTCCCTCTACATCAGCTGGGACGCGGGTGGCGGCTCCGGTTGCACACAGGGCTTCCAGGTTGTGCGCACCTCGCTCGCGGGCATTCAGGCCGCTGGCACCATCACGCTCGAATTCACCGATCCGGCCAATGCCCCGCAGTCCAAGGTCTGGGGCGAGCACCTCACGCAAAACACCGGAAACGAAATCTTCTGGGCGGGACACGACGGCAACGGCAGCCTGGTCGTGTACTCCCTTCAGGAAGGTTCGAACACCTACTTCTGGCGCGACGTGGGCATCGGCGGCTGGGCCAGCAACGCTCCCACTTCGACCACCCCCGACGGCCCCGACTGGCTGGCCAAAAACTTCAATGGTCCCGGCGGGAATTCCTTCCCCCGCAACGGCATCATCGGCGCCGCGCGTTCCGGAAATCATCTCTGGTTCGGCTGGACCGCCGGCACGGACAACAATTTCAAGCAGGCCCACATTGAGATTGTCGAGCTCGATCGCAGCAATAACTTCAGCAAAGTGCAGCAAGTGCAGGTCTGGAACAACAGCTATGCCTTCGCCTATCCTGCCTTTTCGAGCAACGCCTGCACCGGCGAACTCGGTATGTCCTTCGAGTATGGTGGCAACGGCAACTACGAAAATCACGTCGTCGGTTTTTGGGGCGATTTCGTCGCCTACATCACCACCAACAGTAGCGCGGGAACGGATCGCTTCGGCGACTACGTCTCGATTCGCCGCGCCCCCAGCGATCCCAAAAATCCTGGCAATCTTTTCACCGCCTTCGGCTTCGGCATCGACAAGCAGGCGCCGCCGGCCACTGGCAAACAAACCGACGTCCGCTACGTCCTCTTCGGCAGGCCCACCTGCAAGTCGCGCTAGACGCAAACTGGCCGCGGAGACCTTTTGTTGCTCGGTCCCCGCGGCCAGAAAACTTACTTACTCAAGTGCGTCACAACGGCCGGGCACTCGGCGATTAGACCAGCCCTTGATCCAGCATCGCGTCGGCAACTTTCAGGAACCCGGCAATATTCGCGCCGTACACCAGATTCCCCGGCTTGCCATACGCTTCGGCCGTCTCAAACGCGTTCTTGTGAATCGCGATCATGATCTTGTGCAGCCGAATCCACCTCTTCTCGCTCTGCATCGGGCTTCTCAACGCTTGAAGGGTGTTAAAAGGCGCGCCTCGATCCATTTCTGGTCGATCTGCAACTTATACTGATCGTGGCGAAAGAGCTCCTGCGAGCCGGTGGCCTTTGCCATTTGATATGCCTGGATGGCGGCCTCACGCCGCCCGGTCAGATCCAACAAAATCCCCTGCCACGCCAACGCCAAAAACTTATAATCTGCATCCGACGTAGTCCCGAAAAACTTCTGAAAGCATTCCAACGATTCCGAGTAGTGGCCCGCGTCATACAGCATGAGCCCAAGGTGTAGCCAAGCCTGCGCGCCTTCCAGGCGAACTTGCCGCACCCGCGGCAGCAATCGAAGCGCTTCTTCTCCCGAGCCTGTCAGTTTCATCCCCAGAATCTTGCGTTCCAAATCCGGCGCGGCTAGCACAGGTTCAGAATCAAGCATCCAAAGCGTGTTGCCCGGATCGAGCTTGACCTCTTGCAGGGCTGATTTGCTCTCAAAGACTAGTTCACTTACCGAAGCCAACCTGTCGGTGCGTTGGGTTTGTTGCGAGCCGTCCGCGAAACCCGCCACCACCGGCACGCTCTGGCGTCGCGTACCCTTGGAAACGACCTCGACCTCGGTATGCCATCCAGCCGCTGTTTGCCTCGGTTCGCGCCGGGTAAAATCGTAAAGGGCGTACTCATTGGTTCGGACCCAGCTTTCGAAGAACCAGCCCAAGTCCTCGCCGCTTTCCTCTTCGCACACCTTTTCGAAATCCCGCCAGCCCATCCGCCGGCCGTGAAACTCGCGTAGACAGCGGCGGTACGCACGGTCGAAGGCCCCCGCTCCAATCGTGGATTCCAATGCATCCATCATGGCGCTGCTCTTGCCATGCTCCACGATATTGTTGAAATCCCACTCGATGAGTTCTTGCTGCTCATCGGAAATATCCATGGTGGTATCAAATCCTTGTTTCACGCCACTCACATACCCTGCGGGGAGATTGCCGACTGGCGGGGCAATGCCACGGGCCCGCCGATATTCTCGGTCGGCAAAGATCCCCAAGCCGATCATCAACCAATCGAGATCATCTTCCCTTTCCGCCAGGACGTATTGTGACCAATACATGTGTCCGATCTCGTGCGCCGTTATCCAGCGAAAATGCGCCTCGGGCTTTTTCTCCATCTGTTCTTCCCCATGGATAGCCACCATCGCTGTAGCGACAGGGTACCCGCCCGCTGGATAAGCCATGCCGGGAACAATCGTTAGCGACCTGTGGGGATAGAAACCGAATCGCTCGCGATAAAATCCGATCGCATCGACTGCGGTCTGAAGCACCAACTGGGCGCATTTCGCGCCCCCCGCGGTGTGAACTGCGGCAACCTCCACATCGCCCGCGCGGGCCTGGTCGACGGTGTATTCCTTTTTGTCGAAAATCCACGCCGCAAAGTCGCGTATGTCCTCGCCGTTCCAGGCGCCCGACGACGCGTCCAGCACGCCGCTGGTAACTACGCCCCAACCTTGAGGAACTATTATGCGCACGGCGTAGTCATCGAAAGTTCCAAAGCCCCACCACAACTGTGGATACCAACCCTGCCACAGCAGGCTGTGTTTCTTTTCGAGTTCGTTTTCGTAGGAATTGCGGAATTCAATTTTCAATTCGATGTCCGCACCTGGCTTTAGCGGTTCGGGCAACTGCACTAAGAGAGGACCGTTGACGGATGTTGCGCCGGGCGGCACCAGAAGAACCGCAGGCTTGCCATTGGCAGTCACGCTCGCCGTCTTTTTCGAGTCCAGGCTCCATGCCAGCGCCAAGCGTTCCATAGCCCGGGGCGTTGTGTTACGAAACGTAATCGTTTCGTTGCCTCCCAGGAGCGCCGTACTCGCATCAAATCTTCCCTCGATTCGATATTGCGCCCGCGGTGGCGCAACGGGCGACCAGAAGCTGCGTTGCACGGCGATGTCCGATGGGAGTGTTTCCTGCCCACACAATGCTAAGGCTGAAGTAGTCAGGAACAGAAATGCGCACCCGAATCGAAGTAACCGCATGGCAAGTCTCCTTCCCTAGTTCCACATGGGAGCTTCCATCGACCGGTCTCACCGGCTTTCCGGTCTCATGTTTCGGCAGCCACCTCGGCAATTTGCCGCCGAAACGCTCAAAACAAAACTGGCCGCGGGGACCTTTTCTTGCTCGGTCCTCGCGGCCAGAAACTCACTTACTCAAGTGCGTCACAACGGCCGGGCACTCGGTAACTAGACCAGCCCTTGATCCAGCATCGCATCGGCAACCTTCAGGAACCCGGCAATATTCGCGCCGTACACCAGATTCCCCGGCTTGCCATACGCTTCAGCCGTCTCAAACGCGTTCTTGTGAATCGCGATCATGATCTTGTGCAGCCGATCATCGACCTCTTCCCGCGTCCAATTCAGTCCGATGCTGTTCTGCACCATTTCCAGGCCGGAGGTGGCTACGCCACCAGCATTCGCCGCCTTCGCCGGTCCGTAGAGGATCCCCGCCTGCAGGAACATCCTCGTCGCATCCAGGGTGCTCGGCATATTCGCGCCTTCGGCTACCAACTTGCAGCCGTTCATCAACAGCGTGGCTGCATCCTTGGCGCCGATTTCATTCTGCGTCGCGCTTGGGAAGGCGCAGTCTGCCTTGATCGCCCAGATCGGGTTGTAGTCTTGCGTCGCATCCACAAGGATGTACTTGGCGCCCTTGAATTTATCCACGTATTCCCGAATCCGCCCCCGGCGCCCATTCTTCAATTCCAGGATCCACGCCAGCTTCTCGCGGTTAATCCCTTCGGGATCGTAGATCACGCCGTTGGAATCCGACATGGCGACCACCTTTGCGCCGAGTTCCAGCAGCTTCTCCGTTGTGTACTGCGACACGTTGCCACTGCCCGACACCAGGCAGGTCTTCCCTTCGAGCGTGTCCTTCCGGGTCTTCAGCATTTCCAGCGCGAAATACACGCAGCCATAGCCGGTGGCCTCGGGACGAATCAGCGACCCGCCCCAATTGATGCCCTTGCCCGTCAGCACGCCGGTGAATACGTTGGCCAGCCGCTTGTACTGCCCGAACAAGTAGCCGATTTCGCGCCCGCCTACACCGATGTCGCCCGCCGGAACGTCCGTGTGATGCCCGATGTGGCGCCACAGCTCGCTCATGAAGCTCTGGCAGAAGCGCATCACTTCGTTGTCGCTCTTCCCTTTCGGATCGAAATCCGAGCCGCCCTTGCCGCCGCCCATGGGCAGCGTGGTCAGGGAGTTCTTCAACACCTGTTCGAACGCCAGGAACTTCAAGATTCCGAGGTTCACCGACGGGTGGAACCGCAATCCGCCTTTGTACGGGCCAATCGCACTGTTCATTTCAATGCGGAATCCGCGGTTGATCCGCGGCTGGCCCTCATCGTCGAACCAGGGCACGCGGAACATGATCACGCGCTCCGGTTCGACCAAGCGCTCCAGAATGCGCGCCTTCTGATATTCCGGTTTCTTCGTCAATGCTGGGACAAGCGTTTCCAGAACTTCTTGCACTGCCTGATGGAATTCTGTTTCTGCGGGATTTTTGATGCGCACTGCCCTTAAAACCTCGTTCATGTACTCCGTGGGAGTCATGAGCGGTACTACGGACGTAGTTGCAAGGCCCATGTGCGTTTCCTCCTTCACCGAACTGTGGGCTCGGATTGCTGTGCGGTCGTCCAAGACAACGGGGTTTTGGCGCTCGTTGGCCACACTCTGGGAACCCGGCCTGATTAGAGTCCTTCGCCTCTTATCTTTCGGTGACCATGGTCACGCCTGAATGTGACGCAGGCCCTCGCTCCAGCAGAGCTTCGGTGGGAACGTGCTGGCAAGTGGAGGTACGCCAAATGGCAAACAAGGTTGCGGACCTGGCTGGCCCAGGCATTGGGAACTACGACGAACTGGAACAATTGCTGCCCAACGATTACAGCAGCGCGCTGACTCGCAAGGAGACACAAAGGGCCATCTTCGCGCTCAAGCGCTTCATTGAAGACAATCTGTGCAAAGAGCTCAATCTCATCATGGTGAGCGTCCCGCTCATCGTGGATGCCGAGAGCGGCGTCAACGACCTGCTCGATCGCGATGGCTCGCGCACCCCCATCCAATTCCATATCTCCAACGACCACAACGAGCATCCCGTGGATGCCCAGATCGTGCAGGCCGCCACGAAATGGAAGAGGCTGGCCCTGAAACAGTTCGGAATGCATCCCGGCCACGGCTTGTGCACCGACATGCGCGCCGTCCGCAAGGATTATTTCCTGGACCATGATCACAGCGCCTATGTGGACCAGTGGGACTGGGAGCGCGCCATCACTCCTGCCGAGCGAAACCTCGATTTTCTCAAGGAGATTGTGGGCAAAATCTGGACCGTCCTCGTGGAAGCTGAACGCTACGCGCAAGAACTCTTCCCGGAGTTGCGCTCCAAGAAATATCCCAACCTTCCGGAGACCCTGACGTTTCTACATGCCGAGGAGTTGTTGCGAATGTATCCCAACTTGCCGCGCAAGCAGCGCGAAACCGCTGTCTTGCAGGAGTGCCCGGCGCTTTTCATTCTCGGCATCGGATATCCTCTCGAAGACGGCTACCCGCACGAAATGCGCGCCGCCGATTACGACGATTGGGTCACCGAAACCAAACCGTTCCACGGCCGAGCCATGCATGGTCTCAACGGCGATATTCTGGTGTGGAACCATGTCACGCGTCGCCGCCACGAACTCAGCTCTATGGGCATTCGTGTGAACGCGGACAGTCTGCGCAAGCAGCTCGAAATGTCCGGGCAGACCGATTTTCTGAAATATCCTTACCACCAGGCCATTCTGAAAAGCGAAATCCCGTTGAGTGTCGGCGGCGGCATCGGCCAGTCGCGCACCATGATGCTCCTGCTCAGAAAGGCGCACCTCGGCGAAGTCACCGTGAGCGTATGGCCCAAAATTCTCACGGACATGTGCGCCAGCAAGAACATCTTCGTGCTCGAATAGGCCCGTCTCATCAATCCGGTCCTGCCAGGCGCCGGCAAAGCCAGGGACAACAACTAGGCAGAACAACCGTCCCGTGCACATTTATGTGCTTTAGATCAACACTTGTGGCATAGCCCGGAGCCGTTGATTCCAGGCCGCTTACAGAATGCCCAAGTCCTTTAGATGCAACACTTACGGAAAAATAAAAGGGGGTATCCAGTCACAACTGCCAGCCTCTTTCCCTACCTCACTACCACAGCCCCAAGCCTGACTCATCCTTGCAGGTAGGAGTCGTAGCTGATGGAAAGCGCGCCACCGCTAGGCGAAGCGCATGACAAGTCTGAGCGACGCGGAGGATCTTAAGTCATTTAGATGCAGCACTTACAAAAATGAGGGGAGGGCACCGGGGCAAAGTCGTCTCCCAACTCCGCTGTCAACACGCAACTGCAGCCCAGGCGAACAAGCAAGCCGGCTTCGGCGTATTTATAATGGAGAGCTTATGCCGGCCCGGCTCGTTCGCATCCTCCTATACCTCTTGCTGATTCCTCCGACCCTTGCGGCCGTCGCCGGGTGGTATGCCGCTCCCACCTTTCTCCGGCCCATCCGCCGCCAACTGACTCCCGACCTGATTCGCGAAGCGGACGCCTCCTTTGCCGTGTCCGGGGGCCAGCGCGAAGATTTCAACGTGCACGCGCCGGACGGCGTGCTGCTGCGCGGCTGGCTGGTCCGCGCGCCGCATCCCAACGGGAGTTGGGTGCTGCTCTTCCACGGGGTGGCCGACAATCGCGTCGGTGTCATCGGGCAATCCGAGTTTCTTTTGCCCGCCGGCTACGACGTGGTCATGATGGACGCGCGCGCGCACGGCGCCAGCGACGGTCCCATCGCCACTTACGGTTGGCTCGAACGCAACGACACGCGCGCCATCATTGATGCGCTCGTTCTGAATGAGATCGCGCGCTACACCAACGAACAGTTGCGCTCGGAAAAATGGAAATTAGCGAAAGCCCGCCACTCCGACTTGCGGAAATTGTTTCCAACGGCGGGTCCCCGGCCCGGCACGCCGCTGCACATCTTCGCGCTCGGCGAATCCATGGGCGCGGGCATCTCGCTGCAAAGCGCCGCTGTGGATGCGCGCATCGAGGGCGTGGTCGCTGAAGCGTCGTTCGCAAATTTGCGCGAAGCGTCCTACGACTACGCCGGACTGCGCCGCTCGCCCTTTCTCGGCAAAACGCTGCTCCGGCCCTTCAGTTGGACGCTGCTGGCGCACGGCGAAAAACTCACCGGGTTTCCCATCGCCGAAGTTTCGCCGGAAAAAGCGGTCGCCGCGCGCGCCTTTCCGGTGTTGCTGATCTGCGACGAGAACGACGTAGCGCTTCCCTGCCGCCACACGCAAGCCATCTACAAAGCCGCCATCGGCTCCAAGCAATTCTGGATGGTGCCCGGCGCGTACCACACCGCCGCTCTCGGCATGCATCCTGCCGAGTTCGCGCGCCGCGTGCTCGATTTCTTCGCTAACATTGCCGCAGGCCAGCGCGTCCAATAGTCTGCATAGCCGCAGCTCGCGCCGCTCACGCCTGGCGCGAAAATGACTCGCCGGAAACGGAGACGCTTGCAACGAGGCGCCGCCCTCCCGGCGGCTCTTGCCGGCTAGAAGCCGGCGCTACCAAA
>Ga0335078_10003341_pt1 | contig 23914 bp, 24 predicted proteins | sample Lox_Sample_32_FD_206711 | JGI IMG/M metagenome (GOLD analysis project Ga0335078, IMG submission 206711) | Soil microbial communities from Loxahatchee National Wildlife Refuge, Florida, United States - Lox_Sample_3.2 | ecosystem: Environmental > Terrestrial > Soil > Wetlands | place: USA... | reverse complement strand
AGGTCGAACCAAGAACAACTGAATGTCATCCCGGAAGTACTTCGATTTGTGGCGATTATGACGGCAGGTAATCTGTAATCGGATTGCTGCTAATCCGCTTGAAAGAGCCATTACGAGATGCAATGCAAGCGGATTCGTGGCGGCGTACCAACGGCTGCAGTACACTCCCTCGATGATCCGTCAGATCGTTCCTCTATTCTTCACGACAGACATTCCCGGCACGCTCGCCTATTACAAGAACAAGCTTGGCTTCGAATGTATGGGAACCTGGCAGGATCCGCCGGTGTACGCCATCGTGGCACGTGACCAGCACGCGATTCACTTCCGCTGCGCAACGCCGCCCATTCCCAATCCAGATAAATATGAGGACGAACTGCTCGACGCCTACCTCCATGTTGACAATGCTGACGCGTTATATGCGGAGTATGCAGCCAAGGGCGTCGAATTCGCGCGAGGACTCGCCAATATGCCCTGGCAAGCGCGCGAGTTTGTCGTAAAGGATTGCGATGGCCGTTTGCTCGCGTTCGGTTCGAGCTTGTAATGGTTCTTTCTTTCAGAATGCCGATCGCTAAGCACAAAAGGCGCCCCCAAGCTCCGGGACGCCTTTGTTGGTGCCGCCTTTCAATGGTGCCGCGGCACAAACTCATGCTTTGATAACAAATTAAGCCGGCAAGCTTGCACCCGCCGGCATGCTCGACTTTCCCTGGTTCGGCCCTATCCTCCCTTGGTTCGTTCGGCCCATACTACCCTTGGGTTCGGCCCTAAAACCTTTTGGCTACTCCGTCTCTTGGAGCGTCTTAATGTGCTCTTCCAGCGCCCGCGCATATTCGCGCTCGGCCTCTAATTCTGATTGCAATTTCTTGACCAGATGCTCGAGCCTTAATATCTCTATTCTTAGCTTCGCCACATCTGCCCCACCTGTAGCACTCCGAGACGCCATTGCCGAAATTGCGACACCATTTGCGACAGAACTTGTCACCGCCGGGGGAGCCGCCACTGCGGCCGGTGCGGCAGTGTTCCCAAATCGCACCGGAGCTGGTGCAACTGAAGCTGCATGACCACTCCCGCCATTCCCCGCCGGTCTCGTCGCCGCCGAAAAGATGCTGCTCAACGTTGCCATCGCGTTCGGATTTGCGCCCGCCGCCGGTGGCGCCGCGACCGCTGCTGGAACCGGAACTGGCACGGGCGCTGGCGCCGGACTCTTCGAATTGCGGCCCAACAACTGCTTCACCCGCCCGATCAAGTCCCCCGGCTGAAACGGCTTCCGGATCAACTCGTCGGCCTTCACGGAAAATGCCTTTTCCGCCACTTGCTTGTTGACCACGCCCGACATCAGCACCACGGGCGTCGTGCTCGTCGTCGGGTTCTGCTTGATCGACTGGCAGACCTCGTATCCGTCCTTGCCCGGCATGATCACGTCACTAATCACCACATCGGGCCGCTGTTGGGACATCTGCGCCAGCGCCGTATCGCCGTCGTGGCAAGCCACCACGTCGATGTTCTCGCGCCGGAACGCAATCTTGATTACCTCGCGCATCGTCGCGCTATCGTCGATGAAATAAACCGTCGGCGCGGTCATAACACCACCTCTTCATTGGGCTGATCATGATCTTCTTCGTCGATCTCCCGCAGCGCATCCAGCATCAACTCGGTCGCCGAACGCATCACCGTCCGCATCGCCGGAGTGAATCCGTGGATGAACTTGTACACGCCGCTGTCAGCCCGATTGCACGTCTTCACGATCTTCACCACCGCATCGTCGCCGACCAGGTCGTTGCACTCCGCGTGCGTCACCTGCCCGGAATCAAAAACGATGACTCCATCCGCGTCGCTGGCGTTCACATGCAGCGATCCGCTTTGGCGCGAATGGCTCAACATCTGGATCACGCCCGGCAAATCCAGGTGTGAGAGATTGCCTTCCAGCGCCGTCAGAGAACTCTCCAGCATCTGCGTCGGCTGGAATCCCTCTTCGCGGCTGCGCAGGAACTGCCTCACCTGGTTCGCGATGTTCTCCGTCCCCTGCTGCCGGCTGACGCAGTCGTCGCATCCCGCACGATACGCCGCCATCAATCCCTTCTCTCCGTCGTCCCCGATCGCGATCACCGGAATGTGCGACGTCTTCTGGTCGCCGTGCAGGATCGGCACGATGTCATACGCATTCATTTCGCGCAGGTTTGTCGCGCACAGGATCGCCGCCGGCGTGTCCCACTCCAGCATGGTCAGCGCGTACGCGGCATCCATCGCGTGGACCACGTCGAAGCCCTGATCTCGTAACGACGACGTCAAGCGCTTGGCGAACAGAACGTTGCTGTCGATCACCAACAGCTTTCCGATCGAAGGAGTTGCGGTGTTCATCGCGACTCCTCCGTCATCAGTTTTTCCAGGTCGAGCACTTCGACAATCTCATCGGGCAGCGACAGCAACCCCCGCACATACCCCGCCAGTTCTCCCGTGCGGGGCAACAACTCACAGTTCGTCAATTCGCAGTCGCCCGTCACCGGAATCGCAGCTCTTTCCTCTTCCCGCTCGAATTTCCGTTGGGCAATCAAGTAAAACCTTCTCGCCGGAGCATCCGGTCCGACCAGCACCTGCGCCACGTCGCACACGGGGATCACTTCTCCGCGCCGCACCAGTACGCCACTCACCAGCGGAGTTGTGTTCGGGAACTCATACACGCGGTCCATGCGCGCCAGTTCCGTGACCCGGTCCGCCGGAAGCGCAAACCGCTTCCTCCCCAGCGGGAACAGCACGAAAGAACTGGCTGCCGCTGCGCTCATGCCGTCACCCTCGCAGCATCCAGTACCCTTTCATGACTCACAACCTGTTCCAGGGCAACCATATCGTAGTGCGATAGGAATGCTTCCGGATTCACGACCGGAACCACCGTCTCATCCACCAGCGCCAATCCGCGATACCAATTGCGCTCTTCACCCGTGAACGCCTGCGGCAGCGCGAGCACGCGCTGCACTTCCGTCATCCGGACGATTCCATCAACCTTCACCGCCACCGGGCTTTCTCCCAGCAGTAAAACCCGCGTGCTGTGCGTCGGCATAATGCCGAAGTGCACGTTGCCGTCGACCACCCAATAACGCCGTCCTTCGCGCGTGATCGTGTGCCGCACCTTCCCGAACTGTCGGGGATGCGAGCCAATGTCCTGCATGCCCTGCAGGCTTTGGATCTCGTTCACCGCCGCCGCTCCGATAGCGAACAGGTTGTCACCGATGGTGAATAGAATCACTGGGTACCCGCTTACACGCGGCTGCTTCTTTTTGTGGCGCGCCAATCTCACATGGCACCCACTTTCGACGCGCCCATCAGGTACATCGTTCGCTTCTCGAGCGCACCGGCGATCGCGTTGATGCCGAGCACCTGGTCCACCGCGCCTGTTTTGATTGCCTCGGCATTCATGCCGAAGATTACTGAGGTCGCCTCGTCTTGAGCGATCACGAATCCGCCGCTCGCTTTCACCGCCTGTGCGCCCCGGGCGCCATCGGCACCCATGCCGGTAAGAATGACTCCCACGCACATCGGACCTGCGAACGCCGCCGCCGTCTCCAGCGCCAGGTCCGCGCACGGACGATACCCATTGATCCGTTCGCCTTCCTGCAGATCAATCCGCCCAGCACCAGAAACCCGCAGGTGATGCGATCCAGGGCACACGTAAATCACTCCTGGTGCCAGTTCGTCGCCGTGTTCTGCTTCCTTCACGCGCAACGCGGAAACTTCCGCCAGTTGTTTGCTGAACTGTGAGGTGAACGTTCCCGGCATGTGCTGCACCAGCAGGACGGTCCCGACGAAATCCCGCGGGATCATCGGAATCAACTGCATCAGCATCTGTGGTCCGCCCGTCGACGACGCAATCACCACTAGCGGATGCCGGCCGCTGATCTTCGGCGTTGCACTATTGCCGTTGCCACTACCGTTTCCGTTACCATTTGCCTTCGCCGCCAGCACCGAACTCTTCGTGTACGGGTTTTTCTCCGCAGGAGCCTGCACCGGCGTGCTGAAACTCTTCGCCGTTCGCACCACGCGCACCCGCGCCGCCAGCTTCAGCTTCCGGCAGATCTCGTCGCGAATACTGTTCATGTCGAGATCGATACCGCTGCTCGGCTTCGGGATGAAATCGATTGCGCCCAGTTCGAGCGCTCGCAGCGTTGGCTCCGCGCCGTCACGCGCCTCCGAGCTGATGATCACGATCGGCCGCGGATTCTTCGACATGATCGCTTCCGTCGCCTGCAGCCCGTCGACGTGCGGCATCATGATGTCCATCGAGATCACGTCCGGACGCAGCGACTCCGCCATCGCGATTGCCTCGCGCCCGTCGCGCGCTTCGCCCACGATCTCCAGCTGCGGATCGGTCGCAATGATGCTCTGCAGCACCTTGCGCATGAACGCCGAGTCGTCGACGATCATCACCCGCACGCGTTGTCCGGCCGTCGTCATCTTCTAGGCACTCACGCTTGCCGCCACCGAAATCTGCGACTGCGGTCTCGCCGCTCCAATCATGGCTGCCACGCTGGCGATCAATTGATCTTCCTGCACCGGCTTCACCAGGAATCCGTGCGCACCTTCCGCCATCGCCCGCTCGCGATGCTTTTCGCCTGCACGGGACGTCACCACCATCACCGGAATGTTCTTCAGCTCGGGATTCTGTCGCAGGTGCATCAGCAGCTCGTATCCGTTCGTGCGCGGCATCTCGAGATCGCTGATGATCAGATCCACACCGCCCTGCGACACGATCTCCAGCGCTTCCAAGCCATCGCACGCCAGCTTCACGCGGTAGCCGGCCTTCTCCAGCATGCGGCCCACGAACTTGCGCACGCTGATGGAATCGTCGGCCAGCACGATCACCTTCTCCGGTGCGATCTCGGCGATTGCCGCCGCGGGAATGTGTCCCGCCGCCACTGCCGACGCTCCCGGCGCAAACATGCGCGAAATCGCATTCGACAGCATCAGCGGACGCTTCTCCATCGCTTCGCCCGCCACCAGCCGGTTCAAATCGACCAGCAGGATCAGGCTCCCATCAGGCGCGATCGTCACGCCAGGGAAGAGCTTCACGTTGCGCAAGTACTCGCCCAAGTTCTTGATGACGATTTCGTCCTTGCGCAGGACTTCCTCGACTACCACTCCCACCTGCCGCCCGCCGATATTCACCAGCACCATGCGGTAGAAGCCGTTCATAGGCTCGATCGGAGGCAGACCCAGTTCTTTGTCGAGCCGTACCACTTCCGTTACAACGTCGCGCACCTTGGTCAGCAGCTTGCCGCCAACTTCTTCGATCTCCGGATCGGAGATGCGCCGAATCTCTTCCACGAACGACAGCGGGAATGCGAACTGGCTCTGGCCGCAGCGCACAAACAGCGCCTGCGAGATGATCAGCGTCAGCGGCACCTTCAGGGTGAACCTCGTGCCCAAGCCCTTCTGCGTGTCGATGTCGATCTCGCCATTCAGGGATGTTATATTGGCGCGTACCACATCGAGCCCTACACCGCGCCCGGCCAGTTCCGTCTTTCGCGGAGCTGTCGAAAATCCCGGGTGGAAAATCAATTCCAGCAGATCGCGTTCGCCCAGTTGCGCCGCCTGCTCTGCCGAGATCAGTCCCAGGTCGATTCCTGTCGCGCGGATCTTCTCGTAATCCAACCCGCGCCCGTCGTCTTCAACCTCGATATAGATATGGTTGCCGCGGTGGTAAGCCCTAACGATCACGTTACCATGGTCCGGCTTGCCGGAGTGGTAGCGATCCTCAGCTCGTTCGATTCCGTGCGCCACCGAATTACGCACCAGGTGCAGCAGCGGATCCGCGATCTGTTGAATAATGTTATTGTCGAGCTCGGTCTCGGCGCCCTCGAGCTGCAACTCGATGAGCTTGTTCGCCGCCTTCGCCGCATCGCGCGCAGTGCGTTGAATGCGCGTGTACAGATTCCCGATCGGAACCATGCGCGCCTGCGTTATCTCATCTTGCAGGCGGTGTGCGAGTTTCGTGAACTCGTCGATGTCGCCATCCACCCGTCGCACGAAACCATCGAGTTGGCTCAGAACTTCTGTGATGTCCGCCGAGATCTCCGTCAACGAGCGTGACAGGATGTTGAACTCGTCGTAGCGGTCCATCTCCAAGTCGCTGAATTCGGCAAGCGATGGATCATGTGCATGCGAATAGCTCGAATACCCTCCGCGGAACGGGAACGGATCGCTTCCGCCATATGCGGTGTCCGAACTCACCAGCGGACTGCCGAACGCCGGGGTGAACGGCACCGGAGCGCGTCCGCTACCCTGTCGCGGCATCTGGTTGAATTCGTATTTCTCCTGAAACTCGGCGATCTTGTCGCTCATCCGCGCCTTGGAGAAGTTCAGCACGTCCGCCAGACGCTCCAATTCAGCGACGCGGCCCAACATGCGCGTACGGTTGATGACCAGTTCGCCTACCGCATTCATCATGCGATCGAGACGCTCCAGCGCAATGCGCACCGACTTCGACTGCGGCGCCGCCGTCGGAGCCTTCTTCGCCGCAGCCGGCTCCGCTTCCTCGTGCTCTTCAGCAGGAGTGTTCGCCGTAACGGTGGGTGCCCCATCCTCGACCCGTTGTTGGTCGAGGATGGGGTTGTTCGCCTCGACGTTGTCAACAGCAGAAGCTTCGGACTCGACCTTCTCTTGCGCGGGGGGAACGTACACAACTGTTTCCTGCGACTGTGCGGAAACCGGCTCCCCATCTTCCGGCGCGAGCTTCGCAATGCGTGCAAGCAGCGACTTCACACTCGCCTGCATCGTCGCTTCGTCGGGCCATTGCGAATATAAGAATTTTTTCAGCGCATCGACGGACTCGAGACACACATCGACGATGCCCGCGTTCGGCTGCAGTGCCCCATCGCGCAGCCGCCCAATCAGATCTTCTGCCCGGTGCGCCACCCGCGAGATCCGGTGCAATCCAACCTGCGCCGCCGATCCCTTGATCGTGTGCATCGCGCGGAACAAGCGGTGAATCTCGTCCGCGCTCGGACTCGTCTCGAGCGCCAGCAAACACTCCGTCACCACCTGCATGTGTTCTTCAACTTCGGGAACGAAGAACTCCAGCACCTCCTGTGGAACTTCTCCATCCGGCTCCAGATCCGAAATCGTTGCCGTAACTGGAACGTTACCAAGGGGGGGTGCTCCATCCTCGCCCCGTTGTTGGTCGAGGGTGGGGTTGTCTGCTGAAATCTCTTCGGAAGCGGCTGTGGGTCCCCCATTCTCGACCGACTGTTGGTCAAGGGAAGATGTCGCCGTCTTCTCTTCCGCCTGGAACGCAAACGGATACTTCACCTTGAAGGCCGCTATCTCTTCGTCTGCCTCCACGCCGTTCGCGCTGATCATTAGCAGGTCCGATTCGAGTGTCGCCACCGCCTCGTAGATGAATTCCACCAGTGGACCCGCCGCTTCCTGGCTGATCCCTGCGTTCATCACGTATTGGAAAATATGTGAGAGTTTGCCCGCGATCTCCGACATCCGCGGGAAGCCATACAAGCCGGACGCGCCCACCAGCGTGTGCGCTGCGACATACAGTCGCTCGAGGTCCTCCGCCGCTGGATAGGCGTCCTGCAAAATGCTGCTGTACTCCCGCAGAAATTGCAGATGCTCCGATGCTTCCTGGAGAAACACCTCAACCATGTCCGGCCCTGCCGAACTCACTTGGCCTCCTCCGCAATGGCGAATCGGCTGCTTCCCACCGACGGTTTCTGGTACAAACGCACGTCCTGGTGGACAATCGTCTCCAGCTTGACGCCTGCGCCCGCGACGGAATCGGCGTGCCCCATCACCAGGTACCCACCGGGTTCCAGCGCGTCATACAAATGCTTGATCACGTGCTTGCGCTTCTCTTCCGAGAAGTAGATCAGCACGTTCATGCAGAAAATCACGTCGAAACGTCCCATGTAGGTCGCCTCGACCAGGTTCTGTTGCGCGAACGTCACCAGGTTGCGCAGCCTCGGCTTCACCATGAACTGGTCGCCGACCTTCGCGAAATAGTTCTCGATGTGCTTCGGAGTCAGTTCGCCCAGCGAGCGCCGTGAATACACACCACGATCGGCATCTTTGAGCGCCTTGCGCGAGATATCCGTCGCCAGGATGTGAATGTTCCACGCCTCGGCGAAGTCCAGCGACTCCGACAGCGTGATCGCCAGCGAGTACGCCTCTTCGCCCGTAGAACAGGCCGCCGACCACATGCGCAGCATCCGCGGATTCTCCCAGAACTTCTTCACATGCAGTTCCGGCAGCACCTTCTTCTCAATGGCATCAAAGACGTGCGGATAGCGGAAGAACGACGTCTCTTGCGTAAGCAGACGCTCGATCAGGGCTTCGTGCTCCACGTTCGACGACTTGATGAGCCGCACCAGGTCCGCGCCCCGTACGAGCCTCTTCTCGATCAAGTGTTCTTTTACTCGCGTGGAAAAGAAGCGCTCGCGCGACCGGTCGAATAGGATCCCGGTGCGCGTCTCAATCAGCGCTGCAATCTCGCTGAGTTCGTGTTCTGTTACGTTCGGTTCCAAGTCAAACTTCGCTGTGACCGACATGCTCACCTTGTCAGCCCACGACTCTGGTCGTGGTATCCCGATTTCGTATCACAAGCACGACTTCGGTCGTGCCAACCACCCAAGTTAAAACCTTCCCGCTCCGCCGCCATTCCCACTGGGACGTCCCGCAGTCGCCACCAGTTCCGGACGCCCACTGGCCGGCGCAGAGGCCGACACCGGCGCTGCTCCGTTGTTGGCAATCTTGAACTGCGACAGCGCTTCGTTCAGTTGCTCCGACAGCTTCACCATCGTCTCGACCGTTCGGGCCGTGCCACGGGTGCCCTGTGACGTCTGCCGCGTGATGCTGGAGATGATCTGCATCGCGTTCGCCACGCCTTCCGTGCCGCGCACCTGTTGCTTCGACGCCAGCGAAATCTCCTGCACCAGTTCAGCCGATTGCCGGACCACGCTCGAAATTGCTTCCAGCGCCTTGCCGGCCTGGTCGGCCAGCTTCGCGCCGACTTCCACTTCCTTGGTACCTTCTTCCATGACGACCACGGCTTCGTTCGTTTCCGCCTGGATGGACTTGATCAGTGCCGAAATGTCCTTGGTTGCGTTGCGCGAGTGTTCCGCGAGTTTTCGGACTTCGTCGGCAACCACCGCGAATCCGCGTCCCGCCTCACCGGCGCGCGCCGCTTCGATTGCGGCATTCAAAGCCAGCAGGTTGGTCTGCTCCGTAATGTCGTTAATGACGTTGACGATTTCTGAAATTTCCAGCGACCGGTCGCCCAGCGACTTGATCTTCTTCGCCGTCGCCTGCACTGACGCGCGAATGCGCTGCATGCCTTCCAGCGTGTCTCGCACCGAACGGTTGCCCTGCTCGGCGGCATCGAGAGCACGCCGCGCCGCTTCCGCCGAGGCTTCGGCGTTGTTCGACACCTGCTTCATCGACACCGTCAGCTCTTCCACGGCCGACGAGGTGTTCGTGATTTCCTGGTCCTGCTGATTGGCGCCGCTCGCCATCTGCTCCGACGAGATCAGAATGTCATTCGCGTTCGTCTGGACATCGATGGCGGCCTTCCGCACGCGCTCCAACACCTTCGAGAAGTTGTCGAGCATGTAGTTGACGGAATCGACCACGTTGCCGAGTGCGTCGTTCGTCACCTTGCCGCGCAGCGACAAGTCGCCGCGGGCGATCTGGCTTACGATCGTCAGAAACTCCGTCACCGAGCGCTGCAACGTCTCCTGCGCCGCCTGGTCACGTGTCGACCGCTGCAACCTGTCCGCGACACGGTTAAGGCTCTGCGCCAGTTCGCTGGAACCGTCAAGCCGCGCATCGAAGCTGCCCGCAGCCAGTTTCTCAGCAAATGCCTCCACGTCTCCGCTCGGGCCACCGATCGATCCCAGTTTCACAACACTGAAGACCACCGCTCCCAGCGCGACGCCGAGCGCGATCAGACCCGTGCCGCCGGTCATCGCCTCTGCGAAGCCCGCACCGTTCGCTTTCGCGCCGGCCGAAAACGCCAATCCTAAACACACCAGCAGTGCCACGGTGTTTGCCGCCACCACTGTCCATACGGTCGAACTCGTGCGACCACTCATGACTTCCTCCGGTAGCTGAAAGCCGTCAGCTCACAGCCCCAACTTGAAACTCGAAACTGGAAACTTCTAACTACTGAACACCAGCCACTACCCACTAGATCACCGGCACCGGAAAACTCTCTACCAGTCGCTTCAAATCCAGCGCCAGCGCCAGTCGATCCTCGAACCGCAACATGCCGCAGCAATGCGGAACATCCTGCGGAGCTTCGTCGATCAGCAACGGTTCCGCCGTCGTGTACGTCCCAATCACCTCGTCCGCCGCGATGCCAACGCGAATCTCGCCGCGTTCGCCTTCCGGCGGGAGCTGCGCTACCACCACATGCTTCGGCGGGAGATCCACGCGATGTCCTTCGGTGAACGCGATATCGATCACCGGCACGATGTTCCCTCGCAGGTTGAACACGCCGGGCAGGAATCCCGGTGACAGAGGAATCTTCGTCAGCCCGGCCGGCCATTCGACCACTTCCTCAGTGTCGAGCACGTGCAGGCAGAAGCGTTCACGACCCGCGCGGAACACGCAATACTGCCGTTCCTGCGCCGGAGCCTCTACCGCTTCCGTCACCTGATCGATTTGTTTCTGTTCGCTCACAGGAATCTCTGTACCGCCACCAAAAGTTCTTGCGGCGTGAACGGCTTCGACACAAACCAGTCCGCGCCCTGCTGCTCGCCCCAGAACACATCGCTGGGCGAATTCTTCGAGGTCACCAGCACCACCGGAATTCCCCGGTACGCTTCGCTGTTTTTTAGTTCCCGGCACACCTGGAACCCGTTCCGCTCCGGCATCACCACGTCCAGCAGGATCAGTCCGGGATGCTCCATGTCGAGGATCGCCTCCAAGCGTGTCGGATCGCACAGCGACACCGGCCAGTAGCCGGCCGACTTCAGCACTGACTCCATGAGTCGCGTCTCGGCCATCGAATCATCGACAATCAGAACTTTCTTCAGCGACACTTCAATCCTCAACTTTGAGACAACTGCAATCACCGCACCAATCGGCCTGTTTCCGCCGAAAAGGTCTCAACTGAATTCCTAATGTTTTCAACCGCTTACGCGGCGCAATCTCACTTTAGTCACCATTCACATACGAATGCATGGGTACGTTCATCTCACGGTGAGACGCGCGCTCTGAAAACTGCATTTCCGTTTCCAGCGAGGTAAACCGCTGCAGGATCTCGTGTACCCGCATCGACATGTTGTGGATCGTCTCCACCTGCTCCCGCACGTCGGCCGACAACTTGCCTGGCTCCAGCAGCAATAGTTCAGAATTCCCCATGATCGATGTCAGAGCGTTGTTCAGGTTGTGGCGCATATCGAGTATGTACCGTCCCAGCACGGCATGTTTCTGCGCCGACGAAATCGTCTGTTCGGCTTTTGTGGCCCGATGCGTCGCATCCACGCGGCGTAGCGCTTCGCCAGCTAACAGCACGGTCGCGTTCACCCAGCCCTCGTGATCGTTCAGCACCAGCACGCGCGGATGCGCGGTCCTCACCGCCTGTCCTTGTACCGTCCGCGACGCTACGTACAACGCCGGTCGGCCTTGTGGCTCGATGAGCGTGAGTACCTCCACCGGGTTCTCTGCCACCAGGGGCCCGACGACAGCCAAGTCGTACTTCACGTTGCGGTCGTCCTCCCAGGCTGATTCATTGCTGATCAGGAAACTGGGTACGGTTCGTTCCGTCTGCCAGCGCGCGATGAGCATGTGCGCGAACTCCGGATCGTCCGTCAAAATCAACACCGTTAACTCGTTCACCGTGGTTCTCCGGCCCCTCGTTTGGGGGGAACGCACAAAGAGGCCAATGTGGTGAATGCACATCACCAGCCAAATTCGGCGATCTTCCAATAAATTCTAAGTTGTTGACAAGGAATGACTTAATTATGAACTGGCCAACGGTGTTCCGGCCTGTCTCACTCTGGAATGGCTAACCGTGAGCCGGGCGTATCAAATTAAGGACGAGAGCCGATGTACGTAAGGACTAAGCTGCTGGCGTCAGTCATAGAATCGCTGAGGACGAGCCCACCACCCTTTCATTCTCCGTCCATCAACCTTTGTCCTTTTATATCTTCTCGCCCAGCAAATCCGTCTTCGCTTCGACAAACTCCTGCACGATAGCCTGTTCGACGACCGGCGATTGCCGTTCGCCTCTCGCTACGCGGCTAACAAAGGAAGGCGAGATGCTGAGTCTGCGGGCTACGCGGCTGTACAGCCCGCAAACGGACTGCACGAATTCATGTACTTTTCGCACCGGTTCTGCGGCTGGCTGAGCTTTCATGTAGATTTTTGATGACAAGCCGCAGCCGCTTAGTTGTCGTGCACTTTTCGTTCCAGTCAAATGCTCCCATGGTTTCCTGAGAAGCAGCCGAGTTGCTGCCGAACAAAATAATGAGTGTCTCGCAATTCATTGTAACCACGGCATTTGGCGTTTTCTATCGGCATAACCTGTGACAACTTTACTGGCCTATTGAGCTTCCAAGCATGGGTAGTTTTGTTGGGGTCCAGTTGTGAGCGAGTCATCGCAAGACAACGCGTATCTAGCGCTCCGGCGCCTGTTAAAGGTTCGAGTAATGTCGCCGGATACGCGTCGCCAAGTGACCCGTGCCCTACGGGAAATGCACAAGGAAGCGATGAAGCAGACCATTCGCAGAACGGTCTTTGCTGATGACGGCACCGCATCCGCTGGCGATTAACCTTTGGTTATCACCCACGCTCTTACACAGAAAAAGTCATAGCCTATGACAACCTTTTCTGTTTTCCTGATACTCAAAAGTCTGTATCTCTCAAAGGGGCTGTGGACGTAGTGTCAGGAGCAAACAATAAGAAGCTTATTGATCTTACGAATGCCTATCTCGCCATCGAAGATCTGCTGAAGAGCCGATTCGTCTCCGACGAGACCCGCCATAAATTGGAAGAAAGCATGAGACAGCTTGATCTGGAAGCGAAGCGGCTCATGCAGGAACATTACAAATCGGAGCCCGATAGCAAGTCACAGGTGGCGTAAAGCCGCTTGATTTTATCGTTTCTTCTCGGTGGCACCCGCAGCTTCCACCTTCATCGGTTTTACGCCCTCAGAGCTTCGCTCGTTCCCCTTCTCTTTCTTTGCCAGCGTCTTCCGAGTAACAGTCCCATCCGACTGCACGCTTGCCGTAGCTTCGATCTCCTTCATGACCGTGATCATCAGTTTCTTGAGCATGTGGCGCGTCTGATCCGAGATGACCGGACTCTGGGCGAGCGCCAGTGCCGCCAGGTAGAGCTCGACCAGCGCCGACGACCTCTCTTCTGTCATGGCACACCCCATGCTCCGCGTCGGCAAGCTCACCCAATTGGCAAACTTGGCGTCGCTAAAGTTAGTCTGATTCGGACAGGCTTTACGAAACAGCAGCTTTGCGGCCAGAGGTTTTCAAAGCTGCGATCTCGTATGCCAGGAGGAGTCGCAAGTGTTCAGCATAGAGACGCATGATTTCGGAAGCACCCGCCGACGCCAACAGCTCATCGAGCGCAGCATGCACTTCCTCAAACATCGCCAGGCTTTTGTTGGACTCATCTCGCACGAACGGCATGGCGCATTCCCACCACAGGAGTGCACCGTGGGATGCCGAATCGATTTTTCCGGGTTGTCACAGGCTTTGACAAATGGGCATAACGAGAAGTTAGGACCGACGCAGTGATCGAGTTGCGGCTGTCCGAACTCGCAGGAAAGGAAGAGCCCCTGTCAGCAGCGCGATTCCCGGTTCAACGATCCAGTGCAGAACGCGAAAATCAGCCCGTAATACTGGCTCGACGAGGGATTTTTCATCTGGGTCGCCAGCACCGCCCAAAGTGCGATCATAACGATCGAAGGGAACGCGGCTGCAAGCGCGCTGGTCAGCAGGTCCACCAGCGCGACGAGATATATACGCACTAGCAGCGCCAACAAGCGGAAGCGCGGCCAGCCAAAGAAGGTAAGGACCTCACAGGCGGTTTCGCCGCCAAGAATTCACTCGTTGCAAGAAAAGATTCTCGTCCGAAGCTCGTTGCAAGCAGCGGTTTTTCATGGGACCAGCCGTTCTCCTCTCCCTGTGTGCGCTTCTATGTTCCGTCGTATTATGTTTCCGCAAGGAGCGATCCATGCGCCGTCGCGATTTCCTCCGCACCTCAGCCCAGGCCCTCCTCGCCGGTTGGATTTCCTCTCAGGCTTTTGCAACCGCGCTCCCGCGCAAATACGGCGCGAGCGATGCCGTCACGCTCGGCAACACCGGCATCCAGACCAGTCGTTTGGCGATGGGCACCGGGACGCTTGGCTGGGGTGGACACTCGAATCAAACGGCGTTGGGCCTGCAGGGTCTCGCTAACCTTCTCGATAGCGGCTACGACAGCGGCCTGCGCTTCTTCGATACCGCCGCGGGATACGGCAGCCATCCCCATGTCGCCGAGGCTCTCAAGCGCGTCGATCGCAGCAGAGTCACTGTCATGACCAAGGACGACGCGCGCGATCCGAAAACCGTGCGCGCCAATCTAGACCGTTTTCGGCGCGAGCTCGGCACCGACTACATCGACATCTACCTTATTCATTGCGTAACTGAGGGTGACTGGACCACGCGCTATCGCTCGATCATGGACGTGCTCGAAGAAGCGAAACAGAAGAAGATCATTCGCGCACATGGTGTTTCGTGCCACTCGATCGAAGCGCTGCGGGCGGCCGCTGCGTCGCCATGGGTGGAAGTCGACCTCGCCCGCCTCAACCCCATCGGTTCGCATATGGATGCCGATCCGGCGACTGTAATCTCTGTCCTGAAACAGATGAAGTCGCAGGGCAAGGCCATCGTCGGGATGAAGATCCTCGGTCAGGGCGACCTTCGCAACCGCCAGGACGAAGCCATCAAATACGCGCTCTCACTCGGCATCCTCGACGCGTTCACCATCGGCGCAGAATCCAGGCAGGAGCAACAAGATCTGATTCGCCGCATTGCAGCGGCGTAAACCGTTATACGCAGCAGCGAATGAAACCGGCCGCGCCGAGGCTCTCTACGAGCTTCGATAGCTTCCAATTTCCTCGAAATCCTCTTCCAGCGGCCACTTATGGCCACTTAGCGAGATCCTACATGCAGTAACAATTAGGCAATAATTCAGCTCCTTATTGCAACCAGTTGCACACCTGCACCAAAGGCATAGTACCTAAGTAACTGATTCCACTCGGTTCCCAATCAACTTGGTTCAGGCAACGGAATTGCATCGTGTTAAGAGAAATCTCCTAGCCCAAAGGGTGGCCCATGAAAAAGCTCCTGCTTTTCGCGGTGTTGCTGTGCCTCTCTTCCCTGGTCTTTGCCGACACAACAACCATTAACTTCGAACAGTATTCCGCCTACTCACAGATCACGAACCAGTACTCCGGCGTGACCTTCACCAACGCTGTGCAGGTAGTTGTCCCGGATTACAACTATTTGGATTACCCCCCTCATTCCGGCACTGGTGCCATCGTCAACGATGACGGGAGCGGGTTCTCCGGCGACCTGATGACGATCAGCTTCGCCAGCCTTTTTGTTCACAATGTCAACTTCTGGTATGCCGACCCTAACGCGGACGGGATTGTCGTGACCGCCTATGATACAGGCGGGAATCTGCTCGGGACCTACACTGGCATGGGAACCGGCGCAGCCCCGAGCGCCAGCGATCTTGACTTCAACGTCTACAGCACCTCCTCAATTGGGTGGATCACGATCGATGATGCCGATCAGACCGTAGACGGAGTGCTCGTAGACGATCTTGCCATCACCGCTCCAGAACCGGGATCCCTGGTGCTCCTGGGCTCCGGCCTGTTGATGGCCATTGGAACCTTGCGCCGCAAAAGCAAGGCTTAGCACCTCGAACAATTGGCGGAAGCGGGGCCTGGCGATCCGGGCCTACTTCCTTTTGCGCGGCCTTCAATCTCTTCTCACCTGCAAGTAATCGGGACAGAACTGGCACAACCAACGCTTTCTGAATCAAGGAGACTCGATGATTCGCAGAAACAGATTTCTCTCTCTCCTCTGCGCTGTGGTGGCATTTGTTTCGCTGTGTACCTTGGCCGCCCCTGCACAAAATAAGCGAACCTTGGTCCGGGACCGGATCGACAATTCCCGTTTGACCACCCTGCACGGCAACACCCGCCGCGAAGCCAATGCCCAAAATGATCGCGGGCCGGTTTCGGCGGACCTGCAGTTGGACCATATGCTGCTGCTGTTGCAGCGCCCCGCCGAACTCGATGCCCAGCTTGTTAAAGACCTCGACGACCTCCACAATCCGAAATCGCCAAATTTCCATAAATGGATGAGCGCTGCCGAGTTTGGGCAGAAGTACGGTCCGGCGCAGAGTGATATCGACTCGGTTACCTCGTGGCTCTCGTCGCAGGGTTTCACCGTCAATTACGTCTACAACAACGGCATGTTCATTGACTTCTCCGGCGATGCCGCTACTGTCGAGACGGCATTGCACACCCAGATCCGTCATTATCAAGTGAAGGGTCAAGACTATATCGCCAACAGCAGAGACCCACAGATTCCCGTTGCGCTGGCAAACGTAGTCCGCGGCATCCTGTATCTCAACAACTTCCGGCCGCGCCACATGAGCCATCGCGTTATGCAGACACACATCGATTCCCGATCGGGAAAAGAGGTAACCAGCTACACGCCGGGAAACGGTTACTACCCCATCGTTCCCTTCGATCTGGAGAAGATCTACAACATCGCTCCCTTGCTTAGCGCCGGTATCTCCGGACAGGGCATGAAGGTTGTCGTGGTGGAAGACACCAACCTCTGGAACTGCAACTCCACAAACACCGTCGGCCCTTGCAGTGCGACGAGCGACTGGGCCGTTTTCCGAAACACCTTCGGACTGGCCCGGTATACGGCGGGCAATCTTTCCGAGGAAAACCCCGGGCCGTTGACGACGAACACCTGTACCTCTCCAAGAACTGGGCGCGGGTATCCGGCCAGTTCCGGAATCAACGGCGATGATGTGGAAGCGGCGATTGACATTCAGTGGGCTTCTGCAGCCGCTCCCAGTGCCTCCATCATCAATGCGGCGTGCGCCAGCCCAAGCGGCGGATTCGGTGGGCTGACCGCCATTCAGAACATCCTCAACCACCCGAACGCCGACAACGTGGACGTTATCAGTATGAGCTATGGCGAGTCGGAGGAGTTGACCAGCGCAACGCTGAGAGCTTCATTCAACACGACGTTCCAGCAAGCCGTCGCGCAGGGAGTGGCGATTTTCGTTTCCTCCGGCGACGAGGATGCGGCCAGCTCCGACGGCGGGGGGTCAGCTTGCAGCGGCATTTCCGGCAGCGGATTTGATTGTGCCAAGGATGGCATCACCATCAGCGGCTGGATGTCTTCGCCCTACGACGTTTCGGTCGGCGGCCTGGATTTTGCCGATACCTATCTTGGCCAGAACAGCACCTATTGGAACGCCACGAACAATGCATACTACGGCTCTGCCAAGTCCTACATCATGGAGCAGCCGTGGAATGATTCCTGCGCCAGCACTCTGCTCGCTCAATTCGAAACCGGTTCGCCCGTAACCTACGGGTCCACCGGATTCTGTAACACCGCGGAGGGCCAGAACTTCCTCCTGGCCGTAGGTGGTAGCGGCGGCCCCAGCGCGTGTGCGACTGGATCCCCGAGTGTCTCAGGCGTCGCCAGCGGCACCTGCGTAGGGTATGCCAAACCCTCCTATCAGAGCTCTTACCTGGGCTCCATGGCGGGATTGGTGAACGACAGCGTTCGCGACACGCCTGATGTCTCGCTCATGGCTGCCAACGGTCTGTGGGGACACTACTACATCATCTGCTACTCCGATACCACATCGAGTGGCGTGGCAAACGGCGGAGCGCCTTGCACTGGTTCGCCGGCGAACTGGCCCGGCTACGGAGGGACTTCCGTTTCCTCTCCCATCATGGCGGCCATTCAGTCGCTCGTTGTGCAGCACAAGGGCGCCTTGCAGGGTCACCCCAACTACCGCTATTACGCACTCGCCGCTTCCGAGTACGGCCCAGGAGGCAGCGCCAACTGCAATTCCACTCTTGGCAAAGGTGTAGCCAGTTCGTGTGTCTTCTATGACATTACGCTCGGCGACATCATCGCCAACTGTCAGGCTCACAGCGGCGGCACCAAGTACAACTGCTATCTGCCGTCTGGTTTGGTCGGCGTGCTCTCAACCGACAACAACTCGTACGCGCCGGCCTACAACACCACTACTGGCTGGGACTTCGCGTCCGGAATCGGTAGTGTCAACGCCTACAACCTGGTCATGCAGTATTGAAGTCCAACTCGGCCCGACACCTCGAACGGCAGGGAGCACATGTTCTCTGCCGTTTGTTTTTCAGCCTGCCAATCTTCTTCAACTGTTGCGGAAAGTGTGCGACACTCACTCAAATCTAGCGATCAATGACCGTGAACCTAGACGCCGCAACCCGATTTCCACCCAACGCGATTGCGTTCAAAGTAGCGATCGCGCTCGCCGTGGGAATGTTGGTTGGTTTTGAACGTGAGTCGGCCAGCAAAGATGTAGGCATTCGCACCTTCGGACTTACGGCGCTTCTCGGAACGGTCTCCATCCTGATTGGCTCCGCTTTTGGGCTTGCGGCGATGATCGGCGTGATCGTCATGGTCGCGCTGCTGAACGTTCGCAGCATGTTAACGAGCCATTCGCTTGAAATCACCACCTCGGCCGCGCTCCTCGTTACCTACGCACTCGGCGTTCTGGTCGGATTGGGCCACAGCTTTACTCCGGTTGCTTCGGCGATTCTGATGACGATGCTGCTGGCCTGGAAGGTCGAGCTTCGCAAGTTCACGGGCGGAGTCAGCATCGAAGAATTGCGCAGCGCCGTTCTGCTTGCGCTCATTGGCCTGGTGATCTACCCCATCCTCCCCGACCGGTTTGTCGATCGATGGCAACTGGTAAACCTGCGTCAGGCTTGGATAACCGTCGTGGTTATCGCCGGCATCGCGTTCGTCAACTATGTGCTCCTTCGCTTGTACGGCAACCGCGGACTCTACTGGACCGCGATCCTGGGAGGATTGGTCAACAATCGCGCCGCTGTGGCGGAATTAATGAATGTTGTCGGTGGCGCGCAGATCGTTGCCGTTGTGCTGCTGGCGACGCTCGCCATGTTCATCCGCAACATCGCGCTCCTCGCATTGTTTGCCCCTCAAGCCCTGCTGACGGCTCTGGGTCCGCTGTTCGCGATGGCAATCGCTTCCATGCTGCTTCTGACCGGACAGAAGAGCGAACCGGCAGGCCGGGAGCTGGCGCTCAGCTCGCCGATATCCCTGCGAAGAGTTCTTTCTTACGGCCTCCTCTTTCTTGTTATTCAGGTTCTCGGCACTTTGGCGGCGCGTTTCTTCGGCAACCTTGGTCTGATAGCGGCCAGCGCTCTGAGCGGAATGGCCAGCAGCGCCAGCGCCACCGCGGCTGCCGCCAATCTTGCCGCCAGTCAGAAGATCATTCCAGCGCTCGCTGGGACGGCCGCAGTCGTGGCTTCGATCTCCAGCGCCGTAACAAACCTGCCAATGGTCTTCAAACGTCTTCCCCGTCCCGCGTGGGTGAAGATGGTTTTCTCGACGGCGTTGCAGGTCTTGACCGGTATCGGCGTTCTTGCCATCCAGCACTTCCTCATCTTCCGGGAACGGTAAAAGGCCGCCGAGAGTACGCCCTCTGCCTTTCATGATGGGGGGGCAAAATCGAACCAGTACCTGACTGTCGTTGGTGGCGAGCGCGATAGCTCTCTGCGATTACTGGTACGAGCCCATGCGGGGCGGCAAGTCGGCGTGGGCATTCGCTCAAGCCTTCAGCCACAAAGAAAGGTCGTCGTGCGAGTTTCAGATTGGGAGTTTTGGCACCTGGTATTCCGGTGGTACGCTGCGGAGCTTCGCTCCCCGTTCCCACATAGCCCGTTCCGTCCCCACGTCCGAGCCTGTTTCCACACCCCTAGCCCCGTTTTTCCGTCTCTAACTTACTTCCCGCAGACGCCGCTCCAGGTAACGCTTTTCACTGTCGTTGGTGGCCAGTGCGAGGGCGCGGCGGTAGCTTGCGGCGGATTGCTGGCGCGAACCCATCCGGCGCAGGAGGTCGGCGCGGGCGGCGTGGAATAGATGATAGTTATCGAGGTCTTCCAGGCCATCGATGATCGCCAGCCCGGCCTGCGGACTGTCGGCCATCGCGACGGCCACCGCCCGGTTCAGTGCTACCACCGGCGACGGCTGCTGGAGCTCGAGCAGATCGTAGAGTCCGACGATCTGGCGCCAGTCGGTGTCTTCGGCCCGCGCGGCCTGGCAGTGCGTCGCGGCGATCGCCGCTTGCAGCGCGTATTGTCCGGCGCCTCCGCGAATGGCGTCTTCCACCAGCGGCAGCGCCTCCTCGATCTGCTGCCGGTTCCAGCGGCTGCGGTCCTGATCTTCGAGGATGACGATGTCGCCGTTGGCGTCGAGCCGGGCGTCGCGGCGGGCGTCCTGCAGGAGCATCAATGCCACGAGCGCGGTGACCTCCGACGGAGGCTGCGGTCCCATCACCTCGCGAATCAGCCGCCCCAGGCGGATCGCCTCGGCCGACAAATCCGTTCGCACCAACGCCCCGCGCGTCGACGCATAGCCTTCGTTGAACACCAAGTAAATGACGGTCAGCACGGCCTGCAGCCGTTCCGGCATATCTTTCAAACTCGGCACGGCGTAGGGAATCTTGGCGTCGCGAATCTTCCGCTTGGCGCGCACCAGCCGCTGCGCCATGGTCTCGACCGGAACCAGGAAGGCGCGGGCGATCTCGTCGGTTTCAAGGCCGCAGAGCGTTCTTAAGGTGAGCGCAACCTGCGCCTCGTGAGATAGAGAAGGATGGCAGCAGGTAAAGATCAGCTTCAGCAGGTCGTCGGGGATCTCGCCGATGTCGTAATCAGGAACTACGCTTCGTCCCAGCTCAATTTCGGGATGGGCGTCGAGATCGTCTTCAAATCGGGTCTTGCGGCGGATACGATCGATAGCCTTGTGACGCGCCGTCTGAATGATCCACGCTCGCGGAAACTCGGGAATGCCCTCCGCCTGCCACTTTTCGAGTGCAATCGAGAAGGCTTCCTGGGCGACCTCCTCGGCGAGGTCGAAGTCGCCGACGAGGCGGATAAGGGTAGCCACAATCCTTCCCCACTCGGAGCGGTAAACTTCTTCTACGGCGCCGGCTGCGTCAGCGAACATTTGGCGATTGTAAATTTATTTCCTGGCGGAATGTCGAATTCCGCCATAGCCATTCGATTCACCAGTGGAGGGGCAGGATGAAGTACATGTTGCTGATTTATGCGGACGAGAAAGTCTGGACGGAACCCGAGCGCGAGGCGTGCTACGACGAATCGACGCGGCTGTGCCAGGAGCTGGCGAACTGCGGACAATTCATTTCGGCTTCGCCGCTGCAACCGGTGGCTACCGCGACCAGCGTGCAGGTTCGCGGCGGGAGACGGATGGTGACCGATGGTCCGTTCGCCGAAACTCGCGAGCAGCTGGGCGGCTATTTCATGATCACCGCGAAAGACCTCGACGAAGCGATCGAGATCGCAGGACGCATCCCCGGCGCGCGCAAGGGGACGGTGGAAGTGCGGCCGGTGGTCGAGCTACCCAATCTAGCGAACGTTACAAACGCGGCCATGCAGGAGGCGTGATGCAATTCATGATGATTCTGAAGTCGACGGCGCACTCCGAAGCCGGCGGGGGACTGGATCCGCGACTCGGGGCGGCGATCAATGAACAAGCAGAGCGGGACAAGCGGACCGGAAAACTGGTAGTGACTGGAGCGCTGCTGCCGAGTTCCAAGGGAGCTCGCGTTGCCGTCGCAAACGGAAACGTTAGCGTGACGGACGGGCCGTTTTCGGAAACCAAGGAGCTGGTGGGTGGGTTCGCGATCATGGAAGCGGCCTCTCGCGAAGAAGCGATCGAAGGAGCGAAGGCGTTCATGCAACTTTATGCCGACGTGCTCGGACCAAGCTACGAAGGGCAAATCGAGGTACGGCCACTGATGATGCCGGCGTACATCAACGAACGCTGCGTGGAAGCGCAAGGAACGGCGAAAAAGTAGGTTTCCTAGGAGATGTGGGGATGAAATTCATGGTGATCGTAAAGGCGACAAAAGAATCAGAAGCCGGTGGCTTGCCGAAACGTGAACTGCTCGAGCAGATGATGAAGTACAACGAGGAGCTGGTGAAGGCCGGAGTGATGGTCTCCGGCGAAGGATTGCTGCCGAGTTCCAAAGGCGCTCGGGTAAAATTCAACGGCAATGCGCGCACCGTGATCGATGGCCCTTTCGCCGAGACCAAGGAACTTATCGGCGGCTTCTGGATCTGGAAGGTGAGGTCACGGGAAGAGGCGATCGAGTGGGTGAAGCGGTGCCCGAATCCGTTCGAGAAGGAGATCGAAATCCGGCAGGTGGCGGAGCCGGAGGATTTCGGCGAAGAGCTAACTCCTGAGTTACGAGCGAAAGAGAAGGAGTTGCGCGCCGAAAGCGCGAGACTCGTTCTGCACGACAGGTGACTGGCCGAAGGGGTGTCGGCGGAACTGGCGGAAGCATTGGAAATCCTGATATGGGAATGACATTCGTGGGGAAGTTGCAGATCACATAGAGGAGCGATCGATGAGCGGAGTGCGTGTGTTGGTGGGAACGCGCAAGGGCGCGTTCGTGCTGGAAGCGGATGGCAAACGCCAGAACTGGAAGGTCAACGGGCCGTTTTTTGCCGGCTGGGAGATCTACCACATGAAGGGATCGCCGGTGGATACGAACCGCATTTACGTTTCGCAGACGAGCGGGTGGTTCGGGCAGCTGATTCAGCGCTCTAACGATGGCGGTAAGACATGGGAGGTGCCGGGCGGAACCGAAGCTGGCGAGTTTGGTCGGCCAAAAGGCCAGAGCAACAAGTTCGCTTATGACGCGGCCGCAGCGCCGATGACGACGCACCAGTGGTACGACGGTACTCAACATCCGTGGGAGTTCAAGCGCGTGTGGCATCTGGAGCCGTCGCTCACCGATCCCGATAAGGTCTACGCGGGCGTGGAAGATGCAGCGCTCTTCCAGACAACCGACGCTGGCTTGACCTGGAAGGAAGTACCCGGATTGCGCGGGCACGGCACCGGTCCGCAGTGGCAGCCGGGCGCAGGCGGCTTGGGATTGCACACCATCATTCTCGATCCGAAAGATGCGAACCGCATTTACATCGCGATCTCGGCCGCGGGCGCGTTCCGCACGGACGACGGCGGGGCGACGTGGAAGCCGATCAACAAAGGCCTGCGCTCACCGTATATCCCGGACCAGGATGCGGAGATCGGACACTGCGTTCACCATATCGCGATGAGCGCGAAGAAGCCCGGGGTGCTGTTCATGCAGAAGCACTGGGACGTGATGCGCAGTGATAACGCCGGGGATCTGTGGCACGAAGTGAGCGGGAATCTGCCGACGGACTTCGGGTTCGTGATCGACGTGCACGCCCACGACCCGGAGACGATTTACGTGGTGCCGATCAAGAGCGACGGCGAGCATTATCCGCCGGAAGGCAAGCTGCGCGTGTATCGCAGCAAATCGGGCGGCAACGAATGGGAGCCGCTAACGAAAGGGTTACCGCAGGAGAACTGCTACGTGGACATCCTGCGCGACGCGATGTCCGTGGACCAGCTCGACGAGTGCGGAGTTTACTTTGGCACCACCGGCGGGCAGGTGTACGCGTCGAGCGACGGCGGCGATTCGTGGCAGTGCATCGTACATGATTTGCCGGCGGTGCTGTCGGTAGAGGCGCAGACGCTGCGATGATCCGAGTCGTCATTCCGGCGCATCTGCGGACGTTAGCCGGCGTCGGCAG
>Ga0335078_10003340_pt1 | contig 23921 bp, 18 predicted proteins | sample Lox_Sample_32_FD_206711 | JGI IMG/M metagenome (GOLD analysis project Ga0335078, IMG submission 206711) | Soil microbial communities from Loxahatchee National Wildlife Refuge, Florida, United States - Lox_Sample_3.2 | ecosystem: Environmental > Terrestrial > Soil > Wetlands | place: USA... | reverse complement strand
GGGTGCTGGCGCAATGCCACCGGGCCGGGATCAAGACGATGATCTGGACGGTGGACGAGGACCGCGAGATACGGCGCTGGCTGGCCGACCCGCGGGTCACCGTGCTGATCACCAACCGGCCGGCCGACGCGGCGGCCATGCGGGCGGGCCGGGGCTGAGCGCCGCTCAGGTTGAGCGGGGCGGCCCGGGTTCACCGGGCCCGCGCCAGGGTCCGGCGGCGATGGCGCCCGCTTCGCCGAGCTTGGCCACGATCAGGTCGGCCGAGGACCGCCGCCTGGTGACGAAGTGGATGGCCCAGGACCCGTTGTCCCGCACTTCACGCTCGATCGCCGTCCACAGCCAGGTGAAGCTGGTGGCCGGGTCCAGCCCGCCGCGCCCGGCCCCCAGGAGGGGAAAGGCGAGCGAGCTCAGCGGGGGCTCGAACAGGTCACGTTCGGCCCGGGCCAGGCTGAACACGTTGCGGACGCTGCTGGCGATCGAGGCCGGCTCGACGGCGTAATGGTTCGTGCCAGGAATCGGGACGGTGACCGCCGCGTGGTAGATCCGGCGGATCCGCTGCCTGGCCAGTTCCCCCGGAGCGACGGCGGCGACGGTCCCGGCGGCCACGGGCAGCCCGACCCGCCCGTTACGGCGCAGCCACGACGCCAGCTCGTCGCCGATCACGTCCGTCACGATCTCGCCGTCCGCGCCCTTTACCGCCGCGGCCCGGCGGACCGCGGCGGAAACCGAGGATTTGAAATACTGCGGGAGCTCGAGATACACGTTTTCCGATACCACGAGGATGTCCACGTCGCAGAGCAGCTCGACCGGCTCGATATGCACGACGACCGGGAATTGGTCATCGCCGGCCTGGCCGAGGAGCTTTATCTGCTGGTCGAGTTCGGCGGGCGCCGGATACGGCCGGCCGGCCGCCTCGGCCGTCGCGCACAGCTTCAGCACCTCCTCGGCGACCTGCTCCAGGACAATCCGCTCGTGATGCTTGCGGAAACGCTCCACGCTCACCCCGTAGGCCAGCGCGGCGCGCCTGCGCCGGTCCTGGGCGGCCATGTCACGTTCGCCCCGGCCGAGGCCGAAGGTCGCCGAGGCCGCGCCGCCCAGGCTGCCGCCGCCCAGGTTCTCCACCGCCGCGCGCACCATGGCCTCCACGGCACCGGGCCCGGTGGCGGCGGCCAGGCCGGTGCGGCTGGCCGCGCGCCTGAGATCGGCCAGATCGGTATGCCTCAGCCGGACGAGCCCGCGTTCCCTGAGGGTCCGCAATTCGGCCACGATCTCATCGATAGCGGAAACGCCGGGCGATCCTTCCATAGACCGAGCATGGCGGCCGGCGGAAGGCGCCCGCAATGGCCGGCGGATTCGGCTTAGGCCATCCAGCTAAGCAGCATGAGCACGATATGGATGATGTGAGGCTGCATGCGCGGTCTCCTCCTGATCACTGTCCAGCCGGGCCGATTGGCCAGGCACGGACAGTGGAACCCCGGAGGCGTCCGGGTGGCTGGTCAGGAACCGGGCGTTATCCGGTCGACTGCCGGGCGCCCCGCGTGCGTCCTCCGGCGGGCTATTCGAGCCAGCACACGCCGTAGCCGAAGCCCGCCCGCAGCGAGCGGAAACTGACGTGAACCTCGCCGAAGCGATCGGGAACCAGGGTCTCCTCGGTGGGAGTGCCCTGGTAGATCACGGTCGTGGGCGCCCCGCGGAGCGTCCAGACCGCCTGCGGCGGACGGTGGGGATTGAAGCGCACCCTGAGGTCGAAGTGATCACTGCGACTGAGGGGAACGTACACATAATGTGCCGCCATGGGCTGGCCGGGCGGGATGCGGAGCCGCAGGGCGTAGTGGTGGCGCTCGCCTTTCCGCAGCGGCCGCGGCAGGACAATCACGTTCTTGAAGTAACTCTCGTAGGGCTGCTCGCGGAGCTCCAGCGACCCGCCGTGAAGGAGTTCCGATTCCAGCCCGTGCCGCTGGCCCTCATCGGCCGGGTGACGGGGAACGCTCACCGACGTCGCCAGCTCGGCCAGACCGTCGCGGGTGGCGACGATGACCCGCTGTTCCAGGGCCTCGATCGGTTCGGTGTCCAGCCGCAGCAGGGCGCTGAACGACTCGACGAACCAGCCTTCGGACTCCGGCGTGGCCGGGTCGTCGGGTCCGTCCGGCCGGGCGGGCCGCGCGTCGGCCAGGCCGGGAGTGTCGCCAGGCGCGCCGACGTCCGCGCTTTCCGCGGCGGCCCACGGCGGCGTGATCGCGTGCTGGAAACGATCCGGCGCGTCCTGGTCCAGGGCCCGCTGGATCTGCGCCCAGTACTGCCGCCACTCCCCCGGGTCACCGCCGCAGGCCCGGACGAAGGCCATGGTGACCCGGAGGGTCGGGAAGCGCCTGCCCGCGGTGGCTTCCTGTACCGTGCTGGTCGCGTAGTGGGCCTTTTTCCCGAGCTGGTCGTAGGTCAGGCCCGAGCGCTTGCGCAGATCACGTAGCCAGAACGCGAACTCGCGCACCGGCGATCCGTCTCTTTCCAGCGGCTTCTGCGGGCGTCCCATGATCGGCGGGTTCCTTCGGCACGGTCGACCGGGTTTTTCGGTGAGTTTTCCATAAATCACCCGGTTATGCCCACTGGACTGCAGGTTCTGCTATCTGGCTACCCCCGGTTTGCGGGATTTGACCCGAAGTCCCTGGTAGGGCTTGTCCCGGCGGCCCGCCGGACGGTAGAAATCGGGCCAAGTACGCAGGGAGGGCATGAGGACAGGGGAGGCGCCGTAGAGGGGGTCGCGAACGGCGATGCGTCAGGTGCCTTGGAACAGCTATGGGGCGATTTTTCTGATTCATCCTGATCGGCGCGGCGTCTCCCCGGCCATACGGGGCCATGCCCGGCCGGGGGGCACAGCTGTGAGCAAACCTGGCATACCGGCATATTTACCGCTATTTTCCCAATCAATTCCGTGTGAACCTAGCCGGCATGTCATGCGTCACAGTCTTGGGGGGGAGGACAGCAAGCCAGCCGTTCGACCCAAAACGATATGTGGCGACGGTGTCAAGGCTTCTCGTGCCTGGCTAAGGCGAACGCGTCGTTCCCGCAAATGTGCAGGTTGCCGCGATGAGCAGAACCGGCTGACGATCTTGCAGGTTCACCGGTCACGCTCTCGGCGGCCTGGAGAACATGCTCTTTTGGGGTGATCCAGCAAAGATGAACGTCATGCCGGAATGGAATACGACCGGCGATCTGGAAACAGCCGTGCTCGAGCCCGAAGACGCCGCCGGGCCCCCGGAAGGGCCCGCGGGTCCCGGCGGATCCCAGTCTGCTGAAACGTCGCAAGAGCCATCCGGGGAAACCCGGCCGGCCGAGGCGGCGCAGGCCGGACCGGACGCAGACGGCACCGACGTGGTGGCCGACATCGCCGCCACGGTCCGGAAGCTGGCCGATTCGGCCGAGCGCTATCACGACCGGGCGCAGCAGCGGGAAAGCGTGATCGATCACCTCAGCTCCGAGGTGGACAGGCTCAGGCGCGGGGAGCGGCGTGGCCTGCTCCGGCCGCTGCTGGTCGAGATCTGCCGGCTGCGGAACGACCTGCTGCGGCAGGCAGACGAACTGCCGGGAGACTTCGGCCCCGAGCGGGCCGCCCTGCTGCTGCGGTCATACGCCGATTCGGTGGAACTCACCCTGGAGAACAGCGGCGTGGTCTCGTTCGCACCGGACAGCGGCGACGCCTTCGACCCGCGGATGCACCGGCGGATCGGCGGGGAGCCGACGGGCGACCCCGCACTCGCCGGGCGCGTCGCCCGGGTCCGCCGGGCGGGCTACCTGGACGTCGACTCCAACAGCCCGATCGCGCCCGCGGAAGTGGTGGTGTTCGCCGCCGCCGCCCCGGAACCCCACCACGACCAGAGGGAAGAACAGTGAGCGAGCCGCAGCAGGGGATCTTCGGTATTGACCTCGGGACCACCTACTCGGTGGTCGGTTACATCGACGAGGCGGGGCGCGCGGCGGTGACCCGCAACAGCGAGGGCGACGACACGACGCCGTCAGTGGTGTACTTCGAGAGCGCCGACAACGTCGTGGTGGGCAAGGTGGCCAAGGAGTCGGCCGGCCTTTACCCCGACCAGGTGGTCTCGCTGATCAAGCGGGAGATGGGCGACCGGGACTACCAGCGGGAGTTCTTCGGGATCAAGCACACGCCGCCGTCGATCTCGGCGCTGATCCTGAGCGCGCTGGCCAAGGACGCCGGGACCGACACCGGGCGCAAGGTGACCGACGCGGTGATCACCGTGCCGGCTTACTTCGGCCTGCTGGAGAAGGACGCCACCCGGCAGGCCGGGGAGATCGCCGGGCTGAACGTCATCGGGATCGTGCCCGAGCCGGTGGCCGCCGCGCTGCACTACGGGGTGACCGGGAGCGCGGACGGCACCACCTTCCTGGTCTATGACCTGGGCGGCGGGACCTTCGACATCAGCCTGATCAAGATGACCGAGACCTCGGTCGAGGTGCTGGCGGTGGGCGGGGATCACCGGCTCGGCGGCGCGGACTGGGACGAGAAGCTGTTCGACTACATCGTGGACCAGACCATCGAGGCCTGCGGGGATGACTCGCTGCGCGACGACGAGGCGATGCTGCAGGACCTGCGCACGCTGGCGGAGAAGACCAAGCGGGACCTGTCCGCGGCCGAGTCCAAGACGGTCATCGTCCGGTACACCGGGACCGCGGCCAAGTTCACCGTGACCCGCAAGCAGTTCGAGGAGATGACCGCCGACCTGCTGGATGAGACCATCCGGATCACCGCCCGGACGCTGGACGAGGCCGAGCAGCGGTATCCGGGCATCCGCGGGCAGATCAGCCAGCTGCTGCTGGTCGGCGGGTCCAGCCGGATGCCCGCGGTGAGCGAGCGGCTCAAGAGCGAGTTCGACTGGGAGCCCCGGCTCACCGACCCCGACCTGGCCGTGGCCAAGGGCGCGGCCCTGTACGCCGCCGGCCAGACGGTCCGCTTCGTCGAGACCGGCGGGGAAGACGGCCAGCAGGCGGCCGGCGAGCAGACCGGCGGCACCCCGGGCGCGGGGATACCGGCACCCGGCCCGGTGACCGACGAGGCCGTCCGCGCCGTGGCCATGCAGTCGGGCCTGGACGAAGAGCGGGTCCGCGATCTGGCCCGGCGGACCGTGGTCAACGTGCTGCCGAAGTCGATCGGCATCAAGCTGGTCGACACGACGAAGCCGAACTGGGAAGACGACATCGACTCGGCGTTCTACATCGAGCACCTGGTCGCCGCCCAGACTCAGCTCCCGTTCCCGGGACGGACCTTCGTCGCCAACACCCTGACCAACCACCAGGAAGCCATCGAGATCGAGATCTGGGAGCAGGCCGGGGCCAGCCCGAGCCGTGACCTGACCGCCAACCACCGGGTCGACGAGGGCGGGGTGATCAGGGGTCTCGGGCCGTTCGCGCTGCCCCAGGGATCCCCCATCAACATCGACATCAAGGTGGACGCGGAGGGCACCGTCCACCTGCACGGCATGGAGCCGAAAAGCACGCACGACGTCGACATCTTCGTCAGGATCAGCATCCTGTCCGAAGAGCAGGTGGCCGAGGCCAAGATCGCGCACGCGGGTCTGACGGTGAGCACGTAGGTCATGCCATTTGACGAGGCGGCCTACGTCCAGGACTTCGTCCGGAAGGCGCGGCGCGCCAGCACGCTGCCCGACGATCTGCTGGCGCGCTACGCCATCACCTTGCCGGCGTCGGATGACCAGATCGCGGCCCAGCTCAAGGCGGTCCGCGCGTACTGGAACAAGACCTACCTGGGCAAGTCCACGGCGGCTCAGGTGGCCAAGCTGTGCCGGGCCGAGGACGAGCGGCTGCGCGCCGAGCACGGCCAGGCGATGGAGAAACGCGGCTGGTGGGAGAAGCAGCAGGCGGCCCGGGAGTCGGCGGCCGAGGCCTCGATCGCCCGGCTCGCGGAGGAACTGCGGCAGGGCTACGGCCAGCTCGGCGTGGTGACCAGCGGCGTCGTGCAGCGGTTCGCGGCCCGGCTGGAGCTGTCCGGGCCGCAGGCCGCCCGGGGGGTGGAGCGGGCGGGCCTGCGGCTGGTCACCGGGATCTCGCTGCCCGAGTCCGAGCCGATCGCGGCCTTCATCCCGCTGGGTAAGAGCATGTCCGAATGCGGCGTGGCCAGCGTGCCCGAGCTGGTCCATCCCGGCGCCGGGCCGTTCAAGCTGGTGGACCGGTACGTCTGCCTGGCTGACCCGGGCAAGCGGCTGGACGCCGTTGCGGTGGAGGCGCAGAGCAGCGAGGCGGAAAAGCGCGGCATCTCGGCGACCGAGAACGCGCGGCGCAACGCGCTCAAGATCTTGCGCAAGGCGGTCAAGGACGGCGTCGACCTGCGCGACGTCGCCCTGTACCACCTGGTCGCCATGGCCAGGGAGGCGCCGTCGCCGGGACTGGCGGTGGACGAGCTGGTCCGGGCCGGCCTGGACCGCGGCGACGCCGCGATCATCGCGGTCCTGCTGACCGAGCAGGGCGCGTCGGCGGGCCGGGCCGGCCTGGGCGAGGTGCAGAACCTGCTCAAGACGGGCAGGCTCCGGGAGGCCAGCCAGGCCGCGCGGAGCCTGCCGGAGAACAGCGGCCACCGCGCGGACGCGCTCGGCCTGGTCGCCGAGGCCCGGGCCCGGCTGGACGCGCTGCTCGCGCAGGCCGCGGCCGCGGCCGAGGTCCCCGACGAGATCGCGGCCGGGAAGCTGCTCAAGGACGCCGCGCAGATCAGCGTGGAGGACGCCGACGAGGCCCTGGCGGCGATTCCGCTGCCGCCTCCGGCGGGGCTGCGCGCGGTCTGCGACGGCGCCGCGGTCAAGCTCTTCTGGCGGCCCGCGAGCGGTCACGACGCCGAGACGGTCTACGTGGCCTGCCGCACCGGGCAGCGGCCGCCCGCCGCGGCGACGGACGGCGAGATGGTGTTCCGCGACCGGGGTGACGCGTGCACCGACACGCACGCGCCGGTGGCCCGGACGCTGCAATACGGCGTCTTCGCGCTCGGCAGCGGCCGGCCGAGCTCGCGGCCCGCGGTCGCGGCCGTCACCTTGCTGCCGCCGGTGACGCACCTGGAGGCCGACGTCGGCCCGGCCGCGATCGCCCTGCACTGGTCGGCGCACCCGGACGCGCACGAGGTCCGCGTCACCCGGATCCCGCCGGGCGGCCCGCCGGCGCGGGTGCCGGTGGCGGGAAACAGCTGCCAGCTGCTGGGCCTGGCCGAAGGCCAGACCCAGCATTTCGAGGTCACCGCCGTCTACCGGGGCCTGGACGGCGCCGAGATGACCTCCGCCGCCGAGCCGATCAACGCCACGCCGCGGTCCGAGGCCAAGCCGATCCGCAAGCTGCGGACCGAGCCGGTCGACGCCGGCGGCACGGTGCGGATCAGGGTGTCCTGGACGCCGGTTGACAAATCAGAGATACGCATCATGCGCTCGGACAGCCCGCCCGCGCTGACGCTCGGGACGTGGGTGTCGCCGCGGCAGATGGCGGACTCCGGCCACGAGGTGACGGGGCATCTGGTCGCCGCGCCCGGCGGGGTGGCCATGGACGTGGAACTGCCGCCTGGCGTGCACTATCTCGTGCCGTTCTCGATCGGCGGCACCGGCATCATCACCGGCCGCCCAGCCATGGTGGCCGTCACCGATCCGGTACGTCACCTGCGGGTGACGCCGTTCGCCAGCTACGCCACGGTGTCCTGGGAGTGGCCGCAGGAGGCGCAGCTCGCCGAGGTGGCCTGGAAACTCGACGGCGACGAGGATTGCGTCCTGCTCAGCCGGGCCCAGTACCGGTCGGCCGGCGGCGCCCGCGTTCCGCTCGGCCGCGAACCCTGCACGGTGGAAGTCCGCGCGGTCATCATGGTCGGCGACGCTTCCTTCACGGCCCCGCCCGCCCGGGTGACGATCGAGAGCCAGCTGGATGTGGCCATCGCCTACACGGTCTCGGCGCCGCTGGCGGTGGGCAAGTTCGGCGGCCGGTCCAAGCGGGTCACCTTCCGCTGCGACCAGGACTGCGAAGACGTACGAGTCCGGATGGTGGCCTCCCCCGGCCGGGTCATGCCCACCAGCGCCTCCGGCTTCCCCCTGCTTGAGACCAGCCTGTCCCTGCGGGCCGGGGTGCCGGCCGAACACCACGTCACCGTGCCGCGGGAGGTCAAGCGGCCCTACTGGGTGCGGTGCTTCGTGGTGGGCGGCCGGGCCAGGCTCGTCGACCCGCCGATCACCAGCCTCAAGGAGATGTAGTGCCCACCACGGTCTGCCCGTTCTGCTTCCGCAAGATCGACTCATCGCATCTGGCCTACCAGTGCGCGGGCCGCGGGAACATCGACTGCAAGAAAGAAGAGGACGAGGTCAGGAAGAGGCTGACGGGAAGCACGCAGGAAACGTTTCCCACCTTCATGCCGCCGCCGGGCCGCAACAGCTCGACCGACTGCCCGACGTGCGGCGGGCCGGCCCGGCGGCGCGCCTGCCCGCAATGCCACACCGCGCTGCCCATCGACTTCGTCGACTCCAAGAGCCCGATGATCGGCCTGGTCGGGGCCAAGGGCAGCGGCAAGACGGTCCTGATGACCGTTCTGGTCAAGCAGTTGCGCGAGGTGATCGGGCTGCGGTTCGGCGCGGACATCAGGATCGCCACCGACAACCCCGACGGGCACCAGGGACTGAGTGACTACCAGGCCAGCCGCGAGGTCCCGCTGTACGCCAAGCGCACGCTGCCGATCGGGACGGCCCAGCAGGGCAGCGCGAGCCGGCAGCGGGTCACACCGGTGGTCCTGCGCTGGCGGCAGGAAGCGGGCCGCCTGGTCGGCGGCCGGACGCTGCGTTCCACGGTGCTCTCCTTCGTCGACACCGCGGGTGAGGACCTGAACGACCTGGACACCGCGTTCACCCTGGAGTACATCTCGGTGTGCGACGCGCTGATCATCACCCTCGACCCGTTCGCGCTGCCGGGCGCGCGCGCCCGGCTCAACCTGCCGGAAGCCGCCATCCAGGTCGCCGACGACGTGCCGCTGGACGTGGTGGCCCACATCACCGAACTGCTCCGCACCGAGGGCAAGGTCAAGACCAAGAAGCGGATCAGCCTGCCGGTCGCGATCGTCTTCACCAAGATCGACGCGTTCTACCCGACGCTGGACCGGCAGAACCCCATCATGGCGACCGCGTCGACGACGCCGGCCTACCAGAATGCCGACGGCCTGGCCGTGCACGAGCACATGCTGGCCCTGCTGCACGAGTGGAACGCCGCGGACATCGACACGCACATGCGCCTGAACTACTCGGACTACCGCTACTTCGGCGTGTCCGCGCTCGGAGCGGAGCCCAATTACGGAGACGGAGTCGTCGCCCCGGGCGGAGTGCAGCCGCACCGGGTGGAGGACCCGGTGCTCTGGCTGCTCTCCAAATCCGGGACGGTGCCGTCCGTATGACCCGCGACGCGTTCGACCGCCTGCTGTACACCGACTGCCGGGCCGGGACGGGCCGCGGCGCGGGCGGCGGCTTCCAGGTGCAGGCGCAATCGGCCGGAGTGGACTCCGCGCAAGCGCGGATGGCCGTGGGCTGGCTGCTCTACGAAGCGCAGAACGCCTACATCGTCGAACGCCGGCCGGTCGAGCAGTTCCCGCCCGGGTTCGCGCACGCCTGCGAAGAAGGGTACGGCACCGCCCAGAGCCGCTACGTGGGGAAGGAAGCGACCGGCGGCCGTCAGGGCAACCACCTCACCGACTGCCTGCTGACCCGCGACCCGGACCTGTACGGCCCCGTCCGGCCGGCCCAGCTCTGGGGCTCGCAGCTGTGGCGGGCCGAGCCGTGGGACACCAGGGACTGCCCGCGGCTGGACGGCGACCTGCCGCCGGGGCCGCTGACCGTCGACGAGATCGCCGACTGGCTCAAGGACCGCAAGGAGCGGGGGGCGGTGCTGGCCAGGCTGCTCAGCGCGCTCGAGGATCCGGCCGGCAAGCGCGTCGTGATCGTGGCGGCCGGCGCCGGCGAGGCCCTGAGGTGGATCGCCGCGGCCACCTTGCTGCTGCCGGCGCGCCTGGCGCTCGAGGTGTCCTTCAAGGTCTTCAGCGCGAACCCGCTGCGCGCCGAGCAGCGGATCGCCGCCGCGCCGAAGGAGCTGAACCCGCAGCTCGCACCCGGCCGGGGAGATCATGTCCTAGTCCTGGACGCGGAAGAATGCGCCATCGACGAGGTCGAGATCAGCAGGCGCGCCGACTTCCTGGTCGACCAGCTGCTGTCCGCGGACGACCCGTACGACGTCATCGACGCGGTCGAGCTGGCCGAATCCCTGCGCGGCAGCCTGCCGCCGGGTGATCATGACGCGCTGCTGACGGGCTGGGCGCTGACCCGGCCCGCCGACCCGCTCATCGATCCGCTCGCCCTGGCCCGCTGGCTCTACGGGGCCGAGGCGCGGCTGCAGTGGGACTACGGCCCGACGGTGGCGGGCCGGATCCTGGAGACCGACCTGTCCGCCGAGGTGCTGCGCTGGCTCGATCAGTGCCTGTCCCGCCGGGCCATGGAGTTCGACGCGGTCGCCGTGCGCAGGCAGCTGTTCGGCGCCGAGCTGGCCGACGCGCGGGCCGGGAAGGCACCGCCCGCGGACGTGCTGACCGACGTGGATCTCGGCTTCGACGACCGCCGGGACGCGGAGAGCGAGCTGTCGTCCGCGATCCTGCTGGGCCCCGACGCGCAGGTGGACCTGATGCTGCGGCTGGCCCGCCGGCATCGCATCGAGCCCGAGCTGACGGCCGCGCCGATGCAGCGGCGCATCGAGGAGTTCGTCGGCGGCTGGATCGACCGCGGCCCGGCGTACGACCCGAACCGGTGGGCGCGCCGGGAGGAGATCCTCGACAGCACGCAGGAGGCGCTGCGGGCCCGGCTGTACGAAGGCGGGCTGGCCGCGGTGCGGCCCGCGCTGGAGCGGCTGTTCCGGTATTTCGCGGACCGGACCGGAGATCCCGGCGATCCCCTTGACCGTCACCTGACCGCGGCGGCCATCGCGAACCGGCCGAGCCGGGAACGTCCGGCCCAGCTGGACGCGGTGCTCAGCCTGCTGCGGCAGTCGCCCTCGCTCGACGCGGCGGCGGTAGGCCTGCAGCAGGCGCTGATCGAATGGCGGGCGGCGGGCCCGGACGAGGCGGACCTGATCATCACCCGGCTGCCCGGTCAGGTCAAGATCGTGCGGGAAATCGCCGACATAGCCCTGGCCCGGCTGGTCCGCGAGGCCGACGATCCCACCGAGCACACCCTCGACGTGCTGGCGGGCCTGGACCGGCACGGCTTGCGGCCCGGCTCCGGCCCGCTCGCCGACCTGCTCGCGGCCGACCGCGACGTCAGCGCGTTCATCGAGGCCACCCGCACCAGCGAGTTCGCGGTGGACCGGCGGTACTTCGACGGGATGGTGGCGCGGCTCGGCCGGGCCGCGCCCGGCGTGGTGAAGCTGAGGCTGCGGCCGGTGCTGCGGGCCTGCCTGGAATGCCGCCGTCCCGAGGCGGGGGGCGAGGTGCTGACCGTGCTCGAGGCCAGGAAACTCCGCCCCAGCCCGGCCCGGCTCCTGATCGACGAATGGCAGTCCGAACTCGGCCGGCCGGAGACGGTCCGCGCCCTGGTCTGGGGCGTCCGGTGCCTGGAGCACCCGCACCTGCCAGCCAGGCGGCGGGAGCAGATCACCGACGCCATCCGCGAGTTCAGGGACGCGCAGGACCGGGACCACTACGACAAGCTCTACCGTGAGGTGCAGCGCGAGCTCAGGCCGGAAGAGCGCGAGACCTGGGCCGAGGCCGGGGGCCGGGAGACCGCCAAGCCGCGCATCAACTTGTGGAAGACCCGGGACGGCGGGCGGTCATGATCGCTATCGCGCTCATCCTGACCGCCGGGCTCGGGATCCTCATCGGGCTGGTCCTGCTCGGGCTGGGCCTGGTCAGGGGACTTGTCACCCGGCCCGACCTCGTCGAGCCCGCGGCTTACCGGGACGAGCGCGAAAAGGCCAGGCCGACCCGGGCGGGCGGACTGCGGCCGGACAAGGCCTGGCCGTTCTACCCGTTCCGGCAGGCCTGGGCCGACCTGGGCAAGGTCTGGGCGGAGATCAGCGCCTGCTACCGGGCGATGTGGAAGTGGCCGGGCGACGCCTTCTACAGCGACAAGCGCGGGAGCCCGGTCGGCTGGTGGATCATCTTCCCCGTCCCGGTGGTGATCACCATCTGCCTGCTGGTCGCGGGCGTGGCGTCGGCCGCGTTCTACAGTCTGTTCGCCCTGGTCAGCCTGGCTTGCCTGGCCGTTACCACGGTGCTGACCGGCCCGGTCACGCTCGTCCTGCTCGGTTTGGAGAACGGCCGGCGCGCCCGGCTGCGGACCCAGGCGTCCTGCCCGCGGTGCTTCCACGTGACCCCCTGGCCGGCCTACCGCTGCCCGCACTGCTCGATCCTGCACCGGGACGTCCGTCCCGGGCGGCTGGGCCTGATCATCCGCCGCTGCGAGTGCGGGACCCTGCTGCCCACGATGCCGCTGCGGGCCGCGTGGCAGCTAAAGGCGGCGTGCCAGCGGTGCCGCAAGCCGCTGCCGCCGGGCGCGGGCGCGGTACGGGACGTGCGGATCAGCGTGTTCGGCGACCCGGCGGCCGGCAAGACGCGTTTCCTGCACGCCGCGCTGGACAGCCTCATGGCCACCGCCGAGCGCGCCGGGATCGCCTTCGGGTTCCCCGATCAGTCCTCGCAGGAGCAGGTGGAACTGGGCCTCGGCCGGCTCAGGGCCGGGCAGGACACCGCCAGGACCGCGGGCACGGCGCCGCCGCCCGCCGTGACGTTGCGGCTGGGCATCGGCCGCCGGTCCGCGCTGGTGCACCTGTTCGACACGGCGGGCGGGCACTTCAGGGATCCGCAGATGCACGACTCGCTCGGCTTCCTGGGCTATTCCCACGGCCTGGTGTACGTGATCGACCCGTACTCGATCGGCCCGGTCCGCGAGCGCCTAGCGGGCCGGGGCGGCCGCCACGGCTACGAGGCCGTTCCTGATCCGGAAGCGGCCTACGGCGAGGTGGTGGAGCGGCTGCGCGACAGCGGCGTGGCCGCCCGCGGGCAGCGGCTGGCCGTCGTGGTGTCCAAGGCCGACCTGCTGCAGGCCGCCGGGCTGAGCCTGCCCGGGGATTCCGACCTGATCGCCGACTGGCTGATGAAATCCGGCGCCCACAACCTGGTGCTGTCCGCGCGCCGCGAGTTCGCCGAGGCGCGTTTCTTCGTGGTTGCGTCGCAGTCCGGTGCGGAAGCGCGGGCGGACGACCCGGGAGCGCCGCTGCGCTGGCTGCTGCGGTCGTACGGAGTCCGGCTTCCGGCCGAGACCGGTTCCGGACGCCACCGGGTCAGCCAGCGGCTCGGCGAGACCACGGGGGCACGCTCATGAGGATCCCTCCGCAGATCGTCATCTTCCGGATCGTCACGGTGACCATCACCGCGCTGATCCTGCTGACCGTCGGCCTCGGCCTGGCCGGCTGGGGCCCGCTCGGCGCCCTGGGCGCGCGTACCAGCCAGGCGGACCAGCTGGTGCACATCCTGCGCGCCAAGGGATGGCTGGCATGAGGCGCCCGGTGGTCGGGATCGACCTCGGCACCACCAACTCCGTCGTGGCCACGGTGGACCAGGGCGGCCAGGTGGTCATCCTGCGGAACGCCGTCGGCGAGGAACTGACGCCGTCGGCGGTCTACTTCGAGCCGGACGGCGGCGTGGTCGTGGGCGAGGAGGCCGTGGCGTCCGCCGCCATCGACCCGGAAAACGGCGTTCAGCTCATCAAGCGGCACATGGGCACCGAATTCCCGATCACGATCCGCGGCCAGGATCACACCCCGGAGTCGATCTCCGCGCTGATCCTGCGGCAGCTCGCCGCGGCGGTGCCGGCGTCGCCAGGAGAGCGGGTCGCCGCGGTGATCACGGTCCCGGCGTACTTCGGGCTGGCCGAGCGCGAGGCCACATACCAGGCCGGCCTGATCGCGGGCCTGGACGTACTCGAGCTCCTCGACGAGCCCGTCGCCGCCGCCGCGCACTACGGCCTGGCCGCCGGGCCGGAGCGGACGGTGCTGGTGTACGACCTGGGCGGCGGGACCTTCGACACCACGGTGCTGCGGATCAGCGACGGCGGGGTGAGCGTGGTGGCCACCGACGGGCATCACGCGCTGGGCGGAGCCGATATCGACCAGCGGCTGCTCGACCTGGTGCTGGCCCGGCTCGGGGACCTGCTGCCCGGCGACCAACTCGACGAGATCGTCGAGGACAAGCGCCAGCTCGGCGAGCTGGTGCTCAGCGTCGAGGCGGCCAAGCGCGACCTGAGCGCGCGGGTGTCACGGCAGATCGTGGTGCGTACCGGTGCCGGGAGGGTCTCGGTCACGGTGACCCGCGCGGACCTGGACGGGGTCTGCGGTGACCTGTTCGACACCACGGCGGAGATCATCGAACGGGTCCTGGCCGCGGCCAAGCAGGCGGGCGCCGACCCGCCGCAGGAGGTCATCATGGTCGGCGGTTCGAGCCGCATCCCGGTGCTGGCCGACCGGCTGGTGCCGCTGCTCGGCGTGCTGCCGCGCCTGGTCGAGCCCGATCTCGCCGTGGCCAAGGGGGCCGCGCTGCGCGCCCACCATCTGTCGGGGACGCCGCACCCGGCCGCGCTCACCGGGTCCGGGACCCGGCCCAAGCTCGCGGGCACGGTCAGCCCGGTCGCGCCCAGGGCGGTCGGGATCCTCGTCCAGGACAGTCACGATCCGGCGGGCCAGCGCAGCTTCGTCGAGCATTTCGTCATGGCGAACACGCCCCTTCCGGTGGCCAGGACCCAGGAAAGGTTCGGGACGATCCTGGACCACCAGGAGGCGGTCAGGATCCAGGTGTACGAGCAGGCCGGGGCGGCCGTATCCGCCGAGGTCGGCCACAACCGGCTGGTGCTCGACGGGGAGCTGACCCAGATCCCGCCGCTGCCGGCCGGCTCGGTGATCGAGATCACCATCCGGATAGCGATCGACGGCCGCCTGTCGGTGATCGCGCGTGAACCGGGGTCAGGCCGCGAGCTCGTGCTCGAGGCCTTCGTCGAAGGGGTGGTCGACAGCCCGGAAACCCAGCGGCTGACCCGGCTGGTCGGCCTGACCTCGGTGCGGGGGTGACGCGTGACTGACTGGATACGACGCCCGTTCGGCGCGGCCGGGCTCACGCAGATCCCGCCCGGGCCGCACCTCGCGGCGCTGCAGGGCCGCTTCGGCGGAACGGTGATGCTGTGCATCGACGTGAGCGGGTCCATGGACGGCGCGCCGATCCTGGAGGCGGTGCGCGGGGCCGAGGAGTTCGTCAGCGAGGCCGTCGCCGCCCGCTACCAGGTCGGCGTGATGCTGTGGAACACCAGCGTCGTGGCCCTGGCCGAACCCACCGCGGACGGCATCGCGGCGAGGCAGGTACTCGCCCCGGTCCGGCGGGCTGCGGGCGGCAACGACCTGATCGGCCCGCTGGAGCGCTGCCACCAGGTGCTCGACCGGTTCACCGGGGACCGGGTGGTGGCGCTGTTCGGCGACGGCGACCTGACCCCCAAGCAGCGCGTGCTGGCCAAGGTGGCCCAGATGAAGGCGGAGAACATCAGGTTCGTCACCCGTGGCCTCGGTACGCTGGCCGCCCGCGAGTTCGGCGAGATCTCCTCGGAGGAGGCATCGAGCGCCGAGGTGCGCCGGGTCGAGGATCTGGCGACCGGCATCGCCGGGATGGCCAAGAGCCTCAAGCCTGGATCCCGCAGATGAGCGAGGCCGGGGCGGAGCCGGCTGGGGCGGAGCCGGCCGGGGCCGTGCTGGCCGCGGTCGGCGAGCTGCGCGCTTCGCTGGCCGGCCTGGAATCGCAGGCCGCCCGGGAGCACGACCGGGCGCAGGCCAGGGAGGCCGTCATCAGCCGGCTGCACGAGGAAGTGGAGCGGCTGCGGGCCGGGGAAGCCCGCGCGCTGCTGCGCCCCGCCGTGACCGACCTGCGCCGACTGCGGGACGACCTGCTGACCCAGGCGCGTTCGGTGCCGGAGGGGATGACCCGCGACGAGGTGACCACGTTGCTGGGGTCCTACGCGGACAGCGTCGTGCTGATCCTGGAACGCTGCGGGATCGTCGCGGTCAGGCCCGCCGCTGACGCCCGGTTCGACCCGCGCCAGCACCAGGTCAGCGGCATCACCGAGACCGGCAAGCGCGATCTGGACGGCCTGGTCGCGAGCATCGTGAGCGATGGCTACGCCGAGGCGGACACCGGCCTGCCGGTCGCGCCGGCCCGGGTCATCGTCTACCGGCACGGCCCGCCGGCGGACCAGGACGGTGCCGGGTGACCGAGGACCACCTGGTCGGGCCCGCCCTGCTCCATCAGCTGGCCCAGTCGCTGCACCAGGAGGCGGACCGGGCGGGCACGGCCGAGGACGTCGCCGCCGAGGTCGAGCGGATCGTGGCCGTGCTCGAGCAGATGCCGCGGGAGGACCCCCAGCATGCGCAGCTGATGACGTTCGTCGCGACGCGCGTTCTCTACCTGCAGCTTTCCCATCGGGACGCGGTGCCGCTCGAGCGGCTCATCGCCCGGCTCGAACCGGGCCAGCTGGCGCCGGACGATCCGCTGAAGCCGCTCGCCGAGACCATGTACTGGAGCGCGATCGGCACCCGCGGGGCCATCCAGCACCGGACGGATCTGCTGGACAACGCCGTGGGCGGGCTGATGCGCAGCGCCGACGGGATCCCGCCCGACCATCCGTTCCGGACGGCCGCGCTGCTGGGCGTGGCGGTCGCCCTGACCGAGCGGTACGTCATGACCGGTGAGATACGCAACGTCGAGGACGCGGAACGGTACATGGATCAGGCCTGCGCCGAATCCGGGCCGGACGGGATGCTGACCGAGCCGAACCCGGGCTACCCGATGCTGATGCACCTGCGGATTGTGCTGGCGGCAGCCCGGTCCCAGTATGACCACCAGGGGGGCCAGGACCTGACAGAAATGGCCGATGACCTGGACCGGGCGCTCAGCCTGGTGCCGCCGGACCATCCGCTGCGCCCGCGGCTGATCGCCGACCTGGAAACGGTGCGGGCAGTGGGCGAGATGCGGCGCTCCCCCGCCGGGCCCGGCATACCGATGCGACCGGTATCGCAGGAAGCCTTCGAGAAGATCCTGGCCCAGGCCCAGAACATCAACCGCGACCATCCGGACTTCCCCACGCTGGCGGCGCAGGCCGCGGCCGGGATGGTGCTGCGGGCGCTGTCCGGCGGCGACCCTGGCCCCATGGGCCAGGCGATCTCGCTGCTGGCCGAGGCGTGCGGCGTGCCCGGCCTGACCTACCGGGAACGCCCCCGGATGCTCAACCTGCTCGGGTGGGCGCTGCTCACGCGATATCAGCTATCCCGCGACCGGCGTGATCTCAGCCACGCGATCGACCGGCTCGAAGAGGCCAGGCGGGCGGTCGAGCAGGAGCTCGGCAGCCCGTACGCGGCCACCGTGCTGCAGTCCCTGGCGAGCGCCTACCGGACGCGGGGCGACGCGGCGCGGGGCGACGTGGACCGGGCCGTGACCATCGGTCTGGAGGCCCTGCGCGAGCACGCGGGAGACGTGCTGCTTCAGGACAGCGACCAGAACGCGCTGCGGGCGGCGCGCCAGATGACCAGTGACGCGGGCGAGATGGCCCGGTGGTTCCTGGGACGCGGCCGGGCTGCCGCGGCGATCGAGGCGCTCGAGTTCGGCCGGGGCACGGTGCTGCACGCGGCCACCGCCGGAGCCAGGCTGGCAGAGGTGCTCCAGGACGCCGGTCAGATCGACCTGGCGGCCGAATGGACGCAGGCCATGTCGCGCGGCCAGACCGGATCCGAGGACCTGCGCTACCGCATCATGACCGCCATCGAGGGCTCGCCCGCCGAGGCGCGGCTGCTGGCCCCGCCGTCGCTCGGCGAGATCACGGCGGCCATGCGGGCCAGGACGGTGGACGCGCTGATCTACCTGCTGCCGCGGGGCGACGACGGAGCCGGGCTCGCGGTGCTCCTCGACGCCGACGGCCACGTCAAGCCGGTGCCCCTGCCGGGCCTGCAGGCGGGCCCGGGCACCCCGGTGGGCTCGTTCCTGCGCGCCCGCCGCGCGGCCGAGGAGAGCTGGCGGGCGGCCCTCGGCGAGCTGTGCGACTGGACCTGGCGGGCGGCCGTCGGGCCGGTGCTCGGGGCGATCCCGGCCCGCAGCCACGGGTCCCGCCGCGTCGTGCTGGTACCCGGCGGGGAGCTGGGCCTGGTGGCCTGGCACGCGGCCCGCCAGCCGCTCGCGGGCGGCTGGCGGTACGCGATGCAGGAGGCCGTCTTCTCCTACGCCTCCTCGGCGCGGCAGTTCGTCGACACGGCCCGGCGGCAGCCCCGCCCCTGGGCGCAAGAGCCCGTGCTCATCTCCGACGCGGAACCCTCGCTGCAGACGACGGCGACGGGCATCTGCCACCTGCACTCCGCCCACTACCCCGCCGCCAAGGTCTTCGGGTACGCCCGGCTCGTCCCCCCCGAGCCGCTCGACGTGCGGGGCACCGAGGCCGCCACGCAGGACGACGTGCTGGCCGCGCTGCCGCACGAGTCCCGGCCGGGAGCGTCGCTGCTGCACTTCGGCTGCCACGGGGAGGCCCGCGTACCGGTCCTCGGCTCCCGGCTGAACCTCGGCGAGGGCCATACGGTGGCGGTCGAGGCCATCTTGCGCCAGGCCAGGAACACGCCGGGGCAGGCCCGCGGCGGCCTCGTCGTGCTGGCGTCGTGCCTGACCGACGTGGCCGAGGCCGACTACGACGAGGCGGTCACCCTGGCCACGGCCTTCCTGTCGGCTGGAGCGGCCGGCGTGGTCGCGGCCCGCTGGCAGGTGCCCGACCGCGACACCGCCCTGTTCATGGCGGCCTTCCACCACTACCTCAACGGCAGCGACCGGCATCCGGCCCGGGCGCTGCGCTCGGCGCAGGTATGGATGCTCGACCCGGGCCGGGAACCGCCCGGCCCGCTCCCCGAGGTGCTCAGCGACGAGACCACGCAGGCTGACCTGGCCGACCCGGCGGCCTGGGCCGGCTTTGCCTACCAGGGCTGGTGAGGTGACATGGCTTTCGGGATCGATCTGGGGACCACGCACTCCTGCATCGCGTACATCGATGACGCGGGCAAGCCGGTCGTCATCAAGAGCGCCCTCGGCGAGGACACCACGCCGTCGGCGGTCTACTTCGAGTCCCCGCAGAACGTGGTGGTGGGCCGGCCGGCCAAGAACGCGGCGCTGCTCGCGCCGGACCTGGTCGCGCAGCTGGTCAAGCGGGACATGGGCCGGGAAGCGCAGTACGAGTTCCACGGTGAGCGGCACACGCCGGAGACGGTGTCCGCGCTGATCCTGCGCGAGCTGGCCCGCGTCGCGGCCGAGCGGACCGGCCAGGCCGTCCGGGACGTGGTCATCACGGTCCCGGCGTACTTCGCGGTGGCCGAGCGCGAGGCCACCCGGCGGGCCGGGCAGATCGCCGGCCTGAACGTGCTCGACGTGCTGGCCGAGCCGGTCGCGGCCGCATTGCACTACCAGTCCGTCGCCGGCGGGCCCGGGACCGGTGTCCGGCACATCCTCGTGTACGACCTGGGCGGCGGCACCTTCGACACCACCGTGATCCGGCTGGAAGGCGACGACATCACCGTGGTGTGCACTGACGGCGACGCCTGCCTGGGCGGGGCCGACTGGGACCAGGCGATCGCCGGCTACCTGCTCGGCCAGTTCGAGGAACAGCGTCCCGGCCGCAAGCCGCGCGAGGACCCGCAGTTCATGCAGGACGTGCTCATCTCGGCCGAGCAGCTCAAGAAGGACCTGAGCCAGGTCAGGACGCGGCCCTACGCGATGCGGTTCGGCGGGGCGGTCGCGCGGGTGGAGCTGACCAGGGAGCGGATGGAGGAACTGACCGCGGGCCTGCTCCAGCGCACGGTCGACGTGACCAGGCAGACGATCGCGACGGCCCGCGCGCGCGGTGCCACCCGGCTGGACGACGTGCTCCTGGTGGGCGGCATGACCCGGCCGCCGGCCGTGGCCCGGATCCTGAAGGACCAGCTGGGCCTGGAGGCCCGGCATCATGAGCCCGATCTGGCCGTGGCCAAGGGCGCCGCCCTGTTCGCCCTGCTGCGCACGGTCCGGGCGGATGACGGCCGGCCGGGTGACCTTGCCGACGTAGCGGCCAAGACCGGGCTGACGGTCTCCGAGGTGGAGAAGATGGCCAGCAAGCGGGTGGCCAGCGTGATACCGCGCGGGTTCGGGGTCAAGGGGCTAGACGGGAACGACCCGCTGGCCGTCACCGATCCGATGCGGGCCAGGCAGATCATCATTCACCTGCTGCCCGCCAATACGCCGCTGCCGGCCGACACCGGCCCGTACACCTTCCATACCGCCATCGACAACCAGCGGATGGTGGTGGTCGAGGTGTGGGAGCAGGCGGGCCCGGTGGAATCGGACGATCTGGCCGACAACCGGAAGATCGGCCAGGGCTGGCTGCGGAACATCCCGCCGCGGCTGCCCGCCGGGACCCCGATAGAGATCACCTTCCTGATGTCCGAGACGGGCCTGCTCTCGGTGCACGCGACCCAGCCAGGATCCGGCAGCGACCTGAGATTCGACCTGCAGATCGGCGACCTGGACCAGGCCGGGGTGGACAAGGCCAGGGAATCGGTCGCGCGCTACCAGGTGAGCGGGTGAGCTGATGGCCATCGAGCACGCTATCGCCGCGCTGGACGAGCACTGGGATGATGTGGTGACCCGGCTGGGCGCCGGCCAGGGTGCCGAACTGCGCGGCCTGGTCGCCGCGCTGGGCGGTCCCGGCCACAAGCGCGCGGTCGCGCAGATCGCGAACCTCCTGGTGAAAGGGCTGCCGCCAGAACATCCCGTCCGGCGGGCGCTGGTCCAGGGCGACCTGTTCGCGCCCGCCGCGCTCGACTGGCCGGCGCTGACCGGGGCGCTGCAGGCACGGGCCGGCGGCGGGCCGGAGGAGGACCCCGGGGAGCCGATCCTGCGCAGCGTGGCGGACCGGCTGCTCCGGGCGCCCGCGCTGACCGCGGATGAGGTCCGGCAGCGCGGCGGCGATCCGGCGGACGCGGGCCTGATCGGGCTGGACCGGGCGGACGGCGGACGGCAGTGGCCTGCCTTCCAGTTCACGCCAGGCGGAGGGCCGCGGACGGTAGTACGGGAAGTCAACGTGCTGCTCGACGCGGCAAGGTATCCGCTGGGCGCGGCCGACTGGTGGCTGAGCCGCAACGGCTGGCTTGGCGAGCCGCCCAGCCAGCTGATCGGCCGGGTGCCTGACGATCAGCTGATCCGCGCGGCGCGCGCGATCCGGTCGGAGGTGTGAGGTGCCGAACGGAGCCGCGCCACCGTATTTCGACGGGACCCCTAACCGCTACCTGCTCGGCCGGGGCAGCTGCCTGTGGCGGGTCCACGGCCGTAAGTACTGCGCCCGCGCCTTCAAGGCGGTGCCGTCCGATCCGCGGTTCGGCGGCGCGCGGTTCGACGCCACCGAGGCGGACGACTATCCCTTCTTCTACGCCGCCCTGGACCAGGCGACCGCGCTGGCCGAGGCCCTGCTCCGCGACCTTGACCCCGACGACCGCGGGATGCGGGTGCTGACCGGCGCGGCCCTGGCGGGACGCCAGATTTCCGGGCTCACGCTGACCCGGGACCTCCAGCTGGTCAGCCTGATCAGCGGCCAGGATCTGGCGGCGATCGGCCAGGATGCCTGGCTGGTCACCGCGGCCGGCCCGGAGTACGCCCGGACCAGGGAGTGGGGTCACTGGCTGCGGAGCCAGGCCAAGTGGGCACACGGCTTCGTCTGGGACTCGCTGCGCGACCGGGGCGGCCTGGCGGTCGTGCTGTTCGGTGACCGGCTCGCGACGGCCTTCGGCAACGACTACGAACGGGTCCTGCTGCACGAGGTCCCCGAACTCGCCGTCAGCCTGGATGACGAGGACGGGGCTGACTGGCTGAACCAGCTGCTCGGGCCATACCGGGTAGCGGTCGCCCGGCCGCAGCCGGCCGGCACGGGTAAAGGAGGCTATTCGCGTCGCTGAGATTTATCGCGAGTTTTCCACGTTTCACCCGGAAACACGCGCACCGGGCCCGGAATGTCGTAGAACGGAGGCTAGTTCGTGCTGCGCGCCGACCGGCGTCGGCCGCCGTGCCGGGGAAACAAAACGCAAAAAGCCTGCTTTACCGGGTAAACGACCCAGCGAGCTGACGCGTCTACTTCTCGGCAGATCGGCTTGCCGTTGTCGGCTTATGACAGTTACGGCGGGCGCGCCTAACTCGCGGGTGGCCATGGGTGGAGCATGGCCATTTCCGGGAGCTCGCCTGGCCAAGCGGCCAGCCTGTCCGATGGGCTCTGTGGGGGGTTTTGTCATGAATTTTTTTGACGTTCTGCTGATCCTGGTGTTCGTCGTGGTGCCAATCGGGGCGCTCTGCATGCAGACGATCCCGGCCCGCCTGGGAAATGTCACCTTCCGGGACACCGACCCGGATCATGCCTGGAAGATCGTCGCCGAGTATGCGGAAGGCACGTTCGAACAGCGCTTCGGCTATCCGACCGGATATTTCTTCGTCGAGGAGAAACGCTCACAGCGGCCGAGCAGAATCCTCATGAGAGAGGCCCAGCCGGCCGGCGCCGTTACCGACGGCTGCTCCGTGCAGATGGGGGCGCTCAGCATGGCCGGCTTCGACGGCGGGTGCGCGGCCGGCTGCATGTGGCTGGCCGCGGTCGCCTTCATCGGGGCGCCGTTCTTCCTGGTGTCAGCGATGGACCGGTTCTTCCGCTTCATGCTGCGATCCCGGGTGGATGTCCAGCTGGAGGCGTCCGGTTCTGACACGGTGGCCTCGTTCGCTTTCTACGGTCCCGGGGGCTACTCGCTGCGGCGCCGTTACGCCCAGGTCTTCGAGAAGCCGGTGCTGCCCGTCGCCCTGACCATGACTCCGGGGGCACCCGAGGTCGAGCGGCCGCCCGCGGCCGCGGCCTCGGCCCCGCCCGCGGGCCCGGGTCCGGCCCGCAGCCCGGCTCCGGGGGCGCATCGCCAGGGAGCGCACCGCCAGGGGAACGCGGGATGAGCGAGGTCGAGATGAGCGAGATAGAGATCAGCGAAGCGGAGGAGGGCGCCGACGAGATCATCGACCCGGTCGCGTTCCTCGAGCAGATAGCCGAGGTCCAGGACCAGCTCCGCGGCGAATTCGAGCGGCTCGCGGGTGCCGTCATGCCGCTGCTCGGCAAGCAGTACCGCGACACCGAGGCCCGGATGCGGGTGCTCGAGACGCGGCTGCGCACCCGCCAGGAACGCCCGGTGATCATCCGGATGGCGAACCTGCTGTCCGACGTCCGGCGGATCGAGTCGGCCGAGGACGTCAAGGCGCACGTGGAGGAGACGATCCTCGACATCTTGACCGGCATCGGCTACCAGGAGATGGGGGCCAGGGGAGATCAGTTCGACCCGGCCTTCCACGAGCCGCTGTCGGGGTCGGCGGGCCGGGCCAGCGTGGTCACCAAGGTGCACCGGCGCGGGCTCGCCTGCTACGGCGACGTGATCATCAAGGCGAAGGTCGACGTCGAACCCGTTCCGGTGCCGGAATCAGAGCAAGGAGAACCGCAGCCATGAAAAGCACCACGCAGGTGGTCGGCATCGACCTGGGCACGACCAATTCCGTCGTCGCGTTCGTCGACGAGACGGGCGAGGCCCACGCCATCGCCGGGCGGGACGGCGAGCGGATCGTGCCCTCGGTGGTCTGGTTCCCGCAGGACGACGAGACCCGGGTGGAGGTAGGCGAGCTTGGCAAGAGCCAGGCCGTGATCGACCCGGATCACGTCGCGATGCTGTTCAAGCGGGGCATGGGCAAGGCCACCTTCCTGGACTCGCGGCAGCCGTTCGTGGTCCGCGGGAAGGAATGGCGTCCCGAG